>Ga0315296_10000664_pt1 | contig 31128 bp, 23 predicted proteins | sample YL17G14_18_MG_FD_203921 | JGI IMG/M metagenome (GOLD analysis project Ga0315296, IMG submission 203921) | Sediment microbial communities from Yellowstone Lake, YNP, Wyoming, USA - YL17G14_18 | ecosystem: Environmental > Aquatic > Freshwater > Lake > Sediment | place: USA: Wyoming | collected... | reverse complement strand
CACAAGACGCGTGGACAGTGAGGTACAACGCAGCTGGAGGCTACTGGTACTTAGAAGGATACTTCAGCGACCCAGCATGGGAAGCAAGAATAGAATTCGCAGTAATAACATCACCCACAGAATGGGTACACGATATTGCAGTCAAAAACGTGAAATCGTCTCACTCAGTAGTCGGTCAAAGACTCAAGTGCCTCATAAATGTAACTGTTATTAACGAAGGCGATTTCCCCGAAACATTCGACCTAACTGTTTACGCTCAAACTATGCCACCCCCAGAAATCATAAACGCAACAACAGTTACCGATTTATTAGTCGGTGAAACGAGAAGCATTATACTCACATGGAACACTGCTGGCTTTGCTAAGGGCAACTACACCATAAGCGCTTATGCTTGGCCTGTTCAGGGCGAAACAGACACAGATGACAACAGAAAGGAAGACGGCTGGGTGGCTGTGGCTGTGCCTGGCGACTTCACTGGACAGGGCTATCCGCCATGCACACCACTTGACAACAAGGTTGACGTTAACGATATTCGCTGCTTCGTTGACGCCTTCTTCGCACAATACGGCATTCCGCCACCACCTGGAGTTAACCCAGCAAACTGCGACCTCACAGGCCAAGGCTATCCACCACTGTCAGTTCCTGACGACAAGATCGACGTTAACGATATTCGCTGCTTCGTTGATTGCTTCTTCGCACAGTACGGCATTCCACCTCCATGGTAACAGAATTAAGAGTCGAAAGAAAATAGAGCAAAAACAGTGTGACTCCCATACCCCTTTTTTTATCAGTCGCACATGCAAATATTGCTTAGCCAGTTCCAGGCGAAACAAACACAGCAGACAACACCCTAGCAGACGGCTGGGTAATGGTTACGATTCCGGAAGGAGATTTCAACAGTGACGACACTGTTGACGGCTCAGATTTCTACATACTGCTGGTGAACTGGGGCAAAAGCGACCCATAAAACCAACCTCGCAGAATTGCGTCCAACCCAAGAGCTAGAAAATAATTTCGCCATGCCTTTATAGGTTAAAAACATTGGCTTGCATATCGCCGCTTTTAATCCCCTTTTTTCAAAAGTATAAATGAAACGCATGTATGCTTATGCTTCGTGCTAGTAACTCAGTAGCAAAATTGAGGTAAAGGCAACATAGTCGTCCCCAAATTTCCAAAAGTCCTACTGATTCTGCTATATTTCGTGCTTCTTTTCACTCTGCTAGTCTCTCTATGCAAGAGAACTTTCTTAAATTATCGCAGGTCAAATGCGTCAAAGGTTAAATAACTAATGATCCAAGCATACTCAAAAACTCTTAATGCCAGCGTCTCGTTTTCTGCATGCTTCAATGTGAGAGGGATGGTGCATGAGGAAAATAGTATTATGTTTCAGTGTCCTTCTTATGATAGTTGGAATCGTAGCTAGCCATTGCTATTATATTTCCGATAGAAGGCTTTCTTATCCCGCACTACAATGTTTTCACGGTTTTGCTTTTTCAAGATCTTAATTACCTTTACATCAAACTCTTTGACGTAAGCATCTTCATGATAAGGTAGACCCTATAGGCGAAATTCCCTCCAAATCAAACATGTTTTCGCCACCCGCTAGCTTAAAAAATTTCTTACTATGCTCAAAACCATTTTACAAACCCTTAGAAAAACATAATATTGCCCCTAAGCTAAAAACGGTAGGGTAAGAATTGAAGGTGAAATTATGGATGTTTTAGAGGCCATCAAAAGAAGAAGAAGCATAAGGGCCTTTAAAAGTGATGATGTTTCACCAGAAATTGTTGAAAACCTTCTTGGTGCAGCGAGATGGGCGCCTTCTGCCGGAAACATTCAACCATGGGAATTCATAGTTGTTCGAAAACCAGAAATCAAAAGAAGGCTGGTTGAAGCAGCTCTTGATCAAACTTTCATTGAAGAAGCTCCTGTTGTAATAGTTGTATGTGCAAACGAGAATCGTTCCTCTCAGGGATATGGCATGCGCGGCAAAACCTTGTACTGCATTCAAGACACAGCTGCCGCCATACAAAACATCAATTTAGCCGCTTACTTTTTTGGATTGGGCACATGCTGGATCGGCGCCTTCAGAGAAGAAAAAGCAAGAGAAATTCTAAAAATTCCTCAAGGGATAAGACCGGTAGCTATAATTCCTGTTGGTTATCCAGCTGAGGCTCCTTCGCCACGAAATAGAAGACCTATAAGTCAAATAGTTCATTATGAAACCTTTTAGGTGGGTATGTTTCTTATGAAGACGCGAATTTGCTAACAGAGCTTGACAAACTGAAATTTTAATATCTCCCATTTCCATTCTATCTATGAGGTTAATTATTGAGATATACCGAAATTGCTGAGGCTTACGAAAAAATCGAAGCCACAACCAAACGACTGGAAATGACAGATCTCCTAGTCGACTTGCTTAAAAATATACCAAAAGAAATTATCGACAAAGTTGTATACTTAACTCAGGGAAAGATATATCCAGATTTTGTCAGTCTTGAAATAGGAGTAGCCGAGAAACTTGCAATAAAAGCCCTTGCCAAAGCGTCTGGAAGAAAGGAAAGCGAAATCGAAGATGATTTAACAAAAACCGGAGACATAGGTGAAACAGCTCAGAAATTTATGGCTAACAAAAAACAAGCAACATTTTTCCAGCAACCCCTAACCGTTCAAAAAGTCTACGAAACCCTCGACAAAATGGCTAGGGCTTCTGGCTCTGGCACTGTTGACCTTAAAACTGCTCTTTTTGCTGGACTTTTGGCTGATGCAACTCCTAAAGAGGCCAAATACATCATGCGAACAGTTACTGGAAATTTGCGTTTAGGCATTGCTGACATGACGGTTCTCGACGCTTTAGCCATAGCATATGGTGGCGGAAAAGAAGCCCGTGAACTCGTAGAGCGAGCTTACAGCATTTCTTCAGACCTTGGAAGAGTTGCAAAAACTGTGGCTGAAAAAGGATTGGGAGGAATTAAGAAGTTTCAAGTTTTAGTAGGTGAACCAATAAGACCCATGCTGGCTGAGAGGCTTTCTTCACCAGAAGAAATCTTGGAAAAGCTTGGCGGCAAATGCGTAGCCGAATACAAATACGATGGCGAAAGGATACAAATCCACAAGAAAGGCGACGAAGTCGTTCTCTTTTCCAGACGTTTGGAAAATATTTCCAGTCAATACCCAGACGCCATTGGACTTATCCAAAAACATGCAAAAGTAAAAAACGCCATCTTAGAAGCTGAATGCGTCGCCGTAGACACTGACACTGGTGAAATGAGACCGTTCCAAGAGTTGATGCACCGCAGACGAAAGTACGGAATCCAAAAAGCCATGGAAGAGTATCCCGTCTCTCTGTTTATGTTTGACGCCCTTTACGTTGATGATAAAGATCTTACTTTAGAAGCCTACCCAGTTAGACGAAAAGCACTTGAAGAAGCCATAAAAGAAAGCGAAAGGGTGAACATTGCCAAATACTTAATCACAAGCAGCGCGAAAGAGTTAGAAAAATTCTTTCTAGAAGCCATAGAAAACGGTTGCGAAGGCTTAGTCTGCAAATCTATCGCTAAGGATTCTGTTTATCAGGCTGGAGCCAGAGGCTGGCTTTGGATAAAATATAAGCGCGATTATAAAAGCGAGATGACAGACACTGTGGATTTAGTTATCGTCGGTGCTTTTCATGGAAGGGGAAAACGTGCAGGAACTTATGGCGCTTTGCTCTTGGCAGCTTATAACCCTGAAAATGATACTTTTGAAACGGTCACAAAGTGTGGAACAGGCTTTACAGATGAGGATTTAGCGAAACTGCCAAAGATGACGCAAAAGCATATTATAAATCATAAACATCCGAGAGTTAACTCCACGCTTGAGGCTGATGTATGGTTTGAGCCTGTTGTCGCGCTTGAAATTCTAGGTGCAGAAATAACCCTAAGCCCAATACACACATGTGCACTGAGCTCTATACGAAAGGGAAGCGGGCTGGCAATCCGCTTTCCACGTTTCACTGGAAACTATAGGCTTGACAAGGCAGCGGAGGACGCAACTACGGTGGAAGAAATCGTTGAGATGTATAAGAGTCAACTTAAAAAAATTGCGGAATAGGTCTTGAGGTCACTGGCTTTAGCAGAATAACATATTTCAATGACGAATCGAATCTTCTTATTAGATAGATACAGAAAATCCAAATTCAATTCATAGAAACAATGCTACAAAAGGAAAGAGAGAATGAAGAAAACAGTCTGTGAAATAATGCTAACGTTGGTGTTGATAAATATGTCTATGTTGGCATTCTGCACTAAACCAGTTAAGGCTGATGTTAAGATAATTTATGTGGACCATGACAACACAGCGGGTCCTTGGGACGGAACTAAAGAGTATCCTTATAAAAACATAACCACGGCGTTGCAACATGCGCCTGCAGGGAGTACCATATACGTATGTAGTGGAACATACTATGAAAGTATTGTTATAAACGAAACTGTGTCACTTGTTGGGGAAAACAGGAAAACGACCATTATCGACGGCCGTAGCATAGGGACTGTTGTTGAAATAACAGTGGGCGATGTAATCATATCAGGCTTTACTATAAATAACAGTGGACAAGAATGGCCCGATAGCGGCTTAAAGCTCACAAAGGCTAGAAACTGTACAATTTCGGGAAATGATCTAACAAATAACCTTGATGGAATAAGACTTTTTGATTCTTCAAGCAATAATAACATATCTGAAAACAACATTACAAACAATTTAGGTGGTATTTCGCTCTATTACTCTTCAAATAATAGCATACATGAAAACAGCATAACAGCAAACAATGGCTTTGGCCTTTTTCTTCATTTCTCTTCAAATAACAGCATGTATGGAAACAACATAGTAAACAATCGTTGGGGCATCGAGCTTGATTTCTATTCAGACTTTAACCGCATTTCTGGAAACGACATAAGAGCAAACAACGTCGATGGCATTGGGTTTGATCACTCCATGAACAACACTATATTTAGAAACAACATAGCAGCAAATAATGAATGTGGTGTGCGAATATCGGGCACTTCTGGGAATAACTACATTTCTGGAAATGATATAATGAATAATTTTGATGGCATACGGCTTTCGGGTTCTTCAAGCAATAACACGATTTTCCATAACAATTTTGTAGGCAATCAGCGACATGCTTCAACCTACAATTCCGATGGTAATCACTGGGATGATGGTTATCCTTCAGGCGGAAACTATTGGAGCGACTATCAGGAAAAATGTTCAAACGCTTCGGAAATAGATAATTCGGGTATATGGAACACACCATACATAATTGATTCTGGTAATAGAGATCGCTATCCACTCATGAATAAATACGTAATTCCGGAAAAACGCTTTTCTACAGCTTGGTTTGACTATTTTAAGGCTTTTTTAGTCTTATTTCTGCTGATATGCCTCACATATTTTATAATTAAAAGAAAAAAGCTGCCGAAGGCGGCAAGGGGATTGAATCGCCCTTTAAAGAATTTCAACCTCAATATACCCGCACTTTCGCAATAATATTCTGGAGACCATAGAAAGCGAGGAATGTGATAATTTACATCGTTATTACATTTTTTTTTACGTTTTTCCATGTCTATAACATCATAATAGCATTTCCAGAGTTCCCACTATTTACGATGGTAACCTTGCTAGCACTACTAGTCTATAGGAGAAAAATTATAGCGGGCTTATCATAATCATGTTTTCGCACTTTTTGATTTGAAAAAGGACAGACACAAGATAGATTGTTACTCCATATCAGTTTATATGCATAGAAAATATTGGTTTTATGAGGATAAAATGATAAAACTGAACAAAACATACCTTCTCTTCGGTTTCATCTTATTTATATTATTCATTAGAATAGCCTATTCAACCGAACAAGTGGTTATCGAATTCCTATACTGGGATCCATCAAAGGATTCTCATTGGTGTCCAGATTGTGAACCATGGATCCTTTTATATGAGAATTTTATTGAAAAAAATGAAACCATGACCAGAATTCAAAGCAACTACACAGACAAAGTCTTAGTTAACTGGACAGAATACTACTCTAAATATGGGCAAGAAATACTGCATTTTTATAATATTACCAAACAAAATTCAATAGTCATAAAAGACGAAAAGGGTAATTTTACAGTTATTGAAGGAACTTTCAATGAAACATACATAAGAGATGTTATTAATGCCTACTTAGGAGAAACCCCGCCGCCGCCACCTCCTCCACCTCCCCCACCACTGTCTTTGATAGCTGTACTTGCGGGTGCTTTCACATTCGGCTTTTTTGAAACTTTTTCTCCATGCCTAATTATACTATTATCTTTCGCACTAAGCTATTCTATAGGGGAAACAACACGATTCAAGGAAGGTTTTCTGAAAGTCTCGACCTTTGGAATTGGTTTTGTTTCTGCAACCATACTTGTATTTCTTGGATCTGTAGGTTTAATTATCGTATCTTCCGGTAGCTTCCAATATATTTTTGCATGGGTAACAAGTGCCCTTGCTTTGCTCTTAGGCCTTGATTTGTTAGGACTTAACTTTTTGAAATATTTGAAAATCAAAATTGAAACAAAGCCCATTGTCCAAAAACTCTCTAGAAAGTACGTCTTTACGTATGCTGGACTTGTTTTACTTGGTTTCCTCTTCTATTTCCTTGATCCATGTATTGCACCAATTTTCGTTCTTATGTTATCCCAGTTCGGACAGGCAATACTTGAATTTCTACCTCTTGTTCTTCTTATATTCTGTTTAGGCGTTATACTTCCTTTCATTGGCATCGGAATCCTTGCAGGTTCCATATCAACGTTGGCCAGAAGCACATATCGACATCGATCTAAAATACGTGCAGTTAGCGGCTTAATTCTGATAACTTACGCTCTGTACTTTATTGTTTTATGTCTTATACTCTAAGCACTCACGTCAAAACGATAATAGAAGCATGATTTTCTTCGCGACAAGAGCGCAGTCAACTCGTGAAAGCGAGTATATGAGTCTAAGCCTACCGTGTGGAGAGATTTAGTTCCTAAATAATATTAAATTGTTATTTGTGTCCAATCGAGTTGTCTTCGTGGGCGTTTTAAGGAAAAGCGTTAAGGTAAAATTCTTATAACATAAATACACGCAATTTAATTAGAATTCTAATCTCATCTTTATAATTGAACCCCACAAACCCCTTTCACGGAAATAGTCAGTTATGAACCTTTCTATCTCTTGTGTACTTACGTCTCTTCCCACCAGCAGGCAACTCAACTCTCCAGGTTTTGGTCTGCTTCTATATCGGGGAGTAATTTCGTCAGAGGGCATATTGAACTTTTTAATAACCTTTATTTTGTAACGTTCAAAACCGTGTTGATTACACTTTGCTTCGATCCATAGAAACCCCATTTCTGGGTTCTCCCCCCTCTGTTATCAATAGAGTTCCGGGAAAATAAAAAGCTACCGATTCAAAGCGTAAGACACATTATTTGCGACAGAATTTGTAGTACCCTCTACTGCCAATGGAGATTTTCAACTCACAATAATTCTTGAATAACTATTCTCTTCTGCTCCCCGTCTCTCTCAAATATCCTACAATTGCAGCGAGAATGCAAGAACCCATGAACCAAGTTATCCATATCGTATATGCAAGGTAGCAATAGGGCACTGGCCAATTCATGAGAAATGGCCATACAATCATTGGACTGAGAATGAGCAGGGCCATCGCCACAACTGTTAAAGTATTTTGTGTTACAAACCATACAACTATTAGATTGTCTTGAAGTTTGGAAATCAATGCTTCTAGCATATTATTGATTTTTCTCGAAGCTGCTTTGCGAATATCACGCAGATGCTGCTTCCGAGCGATTTGTCCTTCCACTTAGCAGTCTCCTTATACTAGTTTTAGGTAGGTTTAATTAAAAACCTTAACGGAAAATTAGAGGCCTGACCAAATAATACGCGCGCTGGATTGATCATTTAGAGTGCGTTTTCTTGCATGTGTTCACTAAAAAATAGTGCAGTTGAAGTTAGCTAAGGAGAATATTTTAATTCATGACTTTTAATAGTTAAATTGAAGGGAAGATATTTGGGATTTAGAGGTCGAAGGAGTAAAAAAATTCTTGTGGCTCCCCTTATCCTAATTACTTTTGCAGCGAATGTTTTTTCTTCTTGCTATTGTGTATCAAGTTCGGACAGGAATAGTTTTCTGTTTAAGCAGGCTATTGCTCCTGCTAAAAGTCTGGTTATTCAGTATCAAAGCTTCGTGAATGAAGGAGACCTAATTATCGGTGGTAACGAAAAACGTACGATAGAAGACTGTGAATACCAATTGATTGGGAACATCATAGTTAAAGATGATGCGACATTGATTATCAAAAATGCAATTTTCAACCAAACAGGTCGGTATGTTCCCATGGAGATCCCTATTGGCAACACCCCCACCTCTGTGAACATAGTGGTCGAGAATCGAGCCAGTTTGTTCTTAACAAATACTACTTTGATAATTTCGCAAAATATTACTAGCAGAATTTTGGTTCGAAATGAGGCGAAGATGTATATTGCTGATTCAAGCGTAGAAAACTTCAAATATGATGTTTCTATTTGGGCTATCGACGCTTCCCTACTTTACATAGAGAACTCGATGATGAGACGCGCAAAAGAGAATGCTACGTCTTGGACCGTAGAGTCCTGTGTAGTGTTATGTCATCATTATTCTGAGGTTCATATAGAAAATTCAACTTTTGATAGAGCAACAGTTTATGGAAGTTCCAGAGTTTTCATAGAGAGGTCGACTCTGAAAGATGCTGTGCGAATTTTTGATAGCCCCACAGTTCAAGTGGTAGATTCAACTATCGGATACGTGACTGCAGAGGGAAGTCCCATACTCTTTATTCGAAGCTCGATAATAGGATCATACATAAACGCTTTACAAGACACTACGAGCGCTGATATTTGGCTCATACATATGACTGTGGAAAAAGTGGTCGCTCGAGGTAGTTCCAAGGTACGATTAATCGACGCTTCGGTAAAAAATCTTCAAATGGATGGTAACGCTGCACTTTTTGTGGGATGGGATTTGCCGCTATTTGGACCTGTAGCCTTTTCTCCTGCATTAGCATTTGTCATACAGTTAGTTGCATTGAATTTATTAGCGGCAATAATAATTATCGTGTTGTTTGTGTTGATAAGAAAGTTACGAAAGCGGCATCTAAGTAAAATCGAAGTTCTCAAAAAAGTATCGAATCATGAAGAATCACCTGGCAATAATAGGTTGTGCAGTTACAAGCGCAAAGCTATCTTCGGATATCAACGGCTGAAGTCTTGGCAACCAAAAAGATTATGCATTTGTTAGCAAATAGAATAATTATAGTGAAGTTTATGACGGCTGAAGAAGGGTCGGAATCTGAAGACCGCAGTTTTCTTCGTTTTGTAATTGTTTCAACCCTAACGGTTTTAGGCATGGCTTTATGTATCCTTAGCCCAGGGATATTCCTTGTAGCACTTATAAACCTAGGCTTGCGAGGCGAGCTCCTTAACTACATTGCCTTCGCCGCTTTCTGGTCTTTCTTCATAATAATTGTGTTATTGGCTGCAGCCATCGATTGGGTAAAGAAAAGGAAGAAAACAGAATAACTGTTTTAAGAAAGCTTGTCAGTTATTGTATTGTTGAATAGTCGACAAACTTGTAAGGAAATTAATATGTCAAAAACTGGATTCAAATGTACTTTCAAAAATGTTTTCGCTTTAACGTTCCTGTATGTTTTGATAGTTTCTACTCTAATCTTCCCTGCAGCAGCAAGCAGTATCGGTGTTCAAGTCGGTACCTGGGCAAAGTATAGCATCCTTTTCGAATACACATCGTCGGCTGAGAATCTGATGCCTTCAAAACTAACGGATGCTCTTCGAGAAGCTACAGAAAGAGATTGGAACAATGTTACTGTGAAAGATATCTATGCCAACTCAGATATCACACTTGAAGTGATTACACATGTGAAAAATGGCACAAGTTTTAGAGATACGTATGTGGTCAACGTACTTACAGGCCAAGGCAACATCAGTTTCCCAGAAGTGGTTGTTGCTAATCTTCAACAAGGTGACTCTCTCATAGATGAACCTGATTCACCTGTCGTAAACAAAACAAAAACCATGAACTACGCTGGTGCGAACAGGGAAGTGAACTTTGTCCCCATTATAGCAGGAAGCGTGGGATGGAATGTAGCACAACAAAGGTACCTGATTGAGGGTAATGGAAGTCTTCGTTACTTTTATTTCGATAAGAAGACAGGTCTTCTATGCCAATTTGAACTGCTAACCAAAGAGGTAGAAGCTTCATATATTTTATCGACCCACATGAATATTGTGATGGTGCAAACAAACTTGTGGGTGGCTGAAACTTTTAGTGGATGGGTATGGTGGTTGGTTGGTGCTGCCGTAATTATTGTCCCAGCTATACTTTTTTATTTTTCATGGACACGAAAGAAAAAACGTCGTAGGGTTGCTCCACACCTAACAAAACATCGCTGAAACCAATCACTTGCTTTTCGGCTTTTGTATTGAAGCCTTGGTTGTCGCAAGGTACTGTCGCGTTCTGGAAGAGACTTGGACAATTAAGTTGCAAAGTTTGAAAATTATGTAGAAAATAGAGATTTCCAAGTTGGTTAGATAAAAAGAAAAAATAGGGGGAATTTTGAGACAGATAGGCTGCTTAGGATGTTTGATGCCGTGAAAAGACAAAGGCGCCAAATAGGGCATTGTCTGCCGTTAGCCATCCTGAGCCTGCATCGTGGTCGTTGTTGGGGAATTCTACACCGTAGAACTGGTCATAGAGCCACTTGGTGTCTGAGGATAGCGGAAGTCTCTTCGCTCCTTGCTTTAGGGCCCACTCCATGTCAGCCTGGTTGAAGGTTGGATAGTATTGTGCAACTATGGCTGCGACTCCTGCGACGTGTGGTGCAGCCATGCTCGTACCCCATAGACCATAGTAGGCTGTTGGAGCATTCAAGTTAGCCCAAGCTGTGCCACTCCATGCTGCTTCGGGTTTGTAGGGTCCGACAACGTAGCAGCCGGGTGCACAAACGTCCAAGTCCTTCCAACTTTGTCCCAAGGCTGCATTTGGCCTGCCGCTGAACGTGGCCAAGTATATCTGCCAGTTGTTGTCGTAATAGTTATTCGGGACTCCATAAATCTGTTCGATGGGGTTGTTCTTCGTGTTGAGGTTTTCCGGAACGTCACTGAGGTACCATCTGTATGGAGATGGTGGGTTTGAAGGTGGATAGCCGAGATACTGCATTGTCCAGCCGCCTCCTGCTGCTGAAATCACTTCTGGGTATGCTCCTGGCCAGCCCATTTGTGCCATTCCTGCGTTACCTGCGGAGAACACGAAGATCACACCCTTGGTTATGGCGTTGTCTATTGATGCGCGAATGGCAGGTGACGGTTGGCTTGATCCCCAGCTGTTTGTGCATATTATCTTCCAGCCGTTCGCTTCAGCGAGGTAAGCCACGTAGTCTATAGCTGAGCACAGCATCCAGTCGTCCCCTCCGCGGAACAGCACTTTCCCTGCGTGGCAACCTGGGTAGTTTGGATCGGGGCAGTTGACTAACCATGTGTCAAGCCCTAGTATTGGAATTATCGTTGCTTTGGGTGCAACTCCTTGCACTATATTCGGAGGGACGCCAATAGTTGAGCGTTTATACCCGACTATTTCGCATGTCACGTGTGTGCCGTGACCTGAGCCCTCATATGCCTTTGTGATGAAGCCTCTGTTTGGATTTGGTGTCTCGGTAAAGCCGGCTCCATTCCAGACAATGTCGTAGCTCCAGCCTTTGCCCAAATCCGTTCTGATGGTTGCTGTTGGGGCGACGAAAAGAGGCCAGTTCCACACCAGTCCAGTGTCTATAACTGCCACGTATATTCCTTCACCACCGTTTAGGTAGTTTTCCGCGTTAACGATGTCTACATCCCAAGGCACGTATGTGCCCACTGGATCACTAGGTGTCGTAAAATCTGCAGCTTCCTCAAATAGTTCTTGAGTAGGCGCTACATTGTATTTAAAGTCTGGTTCGGTTGTAGTGGATATTGCCGTTGGTACGATTGCTAAGGTAAGCATTGATAGCAATATAATTGACACTAGCAATATTTTTTTCATATTTTTCCTTCTCCTTTTTTTGCGCAAACAAAGTATGTCTCTCTATAGGATATGAATTTTGTGGAATTTTGTTCTAGTCCTATGAAAACATGGTATCAAACTGTCTATCGTGTAGAAGCCTTGTGTCTCTTTTGCTTTCGTCTAATAAAAGCTATTGCTACACCCACAACTGAAGCTAACGCAACCACTATTCCGACGACATAAAAGATGATATAACTGCTACCTTCCACGATGATTCTAACATCATGGGCGGTATGGTTGTAAATGAAGTAAAGGTATGTAGAGGTAGCGTTCTCAGCTATTGTAGCGTCCACGTCAACTCCATCTAACAAAACTATCCATGATTGTGAAGCCAAAGGATTTAACAAATTCTTTGGTATTGTTATGTTGCAATGCCCCAGAGTGCCAGCCGGCCCAGTAACTTCGAATCCTATTTCTTTTGATGCTTGGTCAAAATAGAATTTTGATACGACAGAATTGCTGCGAAGCGTAACTCGATAAAGTTGTTCATTCACGATAATAGGAATTGGGCTTCTTGGATTGTTGAGGGGATAGGAATCTACCCCAAGATGTGGGGTGTTAGTTTCGCCTATACCATCGCCATCTAAGTCTTCGCCTTCATAATCACTCCAATAGTTTCCTTCCTTTGCCGTGTTGTTCCATAGATTTCCTCGTAAATTTCCTGGTGGAGATTCGAGATATAACTGATATGTGTTATCAATGATATCATTGTGATAAATAACGTTATGCGATGAGGAATTATCCCAAAAGTCTATGCCATATTTATTTTGTGCAATCACATTGTCACTAATTGTATTATAGGCTGTTCGGTCTCCAAAAAATCGAACGCCACGTTCGTTAAACATCAAAATGTTTTCATACACTCTGTTCCATTGGGGAAGGTATAGTTGAATACCACTGTAGCCATTGTTCATTATTATGTTTTCGCTGATTATGTTGTTGTCAGCATATGCAAGTGTGTTAATGCCCACATAATTGTTCGTTATATTGTTACCATTAATGAAGGTGTTGCGAGTGTTTACTTGTAGAATAATGCCTGAATCACTGTTGTTAGCTACAGTGTTTTCAATTATCCTAGTGTTACGTGAATCATGCACTCTAATACCTACGTGACAATTACAGATGATGTTGCCAACAATTGTGTGATTGCTAGAGCGGTACACATGAATGCCCTGATCCTCCGGATATTGTAAACCTGATCCTTGTATCGTAAACCCAGTTATTGTAACATTATTTGCCAATATTTCAATCACAGTTCCTGTTTGATTTCCATCAATAATCGTCGTGCCAACGTTCTCTCCAACAAGCACCAAACGATCTTTAGTTATGACTAGATGCTCGTAGTACGTTCCTCTTGATACATTGATTATGTCTCCTGAATTTGATGCATCTATGGCTTCTTGAATTGTTAAGTATTCTGCCGGCACTTTTCTTGTTTCTTGGCTGTATACGACTGGCGTTATATGTAAAAAATTGACTACCACGCCCACCAGCAACAATGATATTAATACGGTTCCTAACGTTTTTATTTTCATGTTTACTCTACCTTTAGCCCAAAGATGTACCTTTTCTTAACCGTTATGGTGGACGCTTATGGATGAGATATATCTGTCTTGATTACCTTGATCAATAATATATGAAGAGTTTCTATGCAGGTTATTAAAATGCATCACTTGCGAAGCTACCAAGTATCGCTCCAACAAATGAAAAGACAATGCCAAAAAGAAGTAGCCTTACGACAGGTTGAATAGCTGCTTCGAGGGCGTAATTCACTGCCCACATTTGTCCGTATGCTAGAGGCGGTGACAGCAATGCTATAATACAAATAACAGCACCTGTAACTGATGAAAAGCATATGTAACCTATGCTTCTTCCTACGTTTAAGATAAGAATGCTAACAAAAAAGCTCAGAACCGTCACAATAACTAGAAAGATGATGATATCAAAATGGAAGAGAACGGTCAATAAAAAAACACACCCATAATTAACACATGAAGCGAGCACAATCAAGGATTCTCTTAAAAATCTTCTACGATCCTTGATGCGCGTTATAAATGTGCCGCATACAACAACAAGAGAAGGAAAAATTAGCGCTACTGCAAGGCTAGTATAATATTCTATTTTCCAAATGAACAATAGCACGTAAGCAAGGATACAGCTTATGAGTAAAACAAGTGCGAGTAATTCGAAGAACAGTCTTTTTTTCATCATAGCCCTCATTTAGATTGAGTTAAGGTGTATGATGCATAGACAAATTAATAAATTTGTCTGATAACTATTGTTAGGATAACAATGATATCAATCCGAAGAGTAATCACAATAACTTATATTTTGGTTACTATTGCGTCTATCTCATTAGTATCTTACAATGTATATCTTATTTTTGGAGCATATGATGTTGCGCGTCTCTTGAATGTGTCTATTTCAAATATTGACGTCACACGCTTGGGTGGAAAGACATCGCTAAAACTATACTTCTTGTTTGGTAATCCTTCTAAATTCGCTATCGAATTGGTGTATGCCGCAGCATTTGTTTACTTGAATGGACAAGCGTTGACGCTTTCCTACGCTCCGGCCACCTTAATAAGATATTCAGACCCTATTCAGTTGCCGCCATTTTCTGCCGTGCAAGTACCGATTGAACTTGGAAATGTTCCTAGTGATAAGGTTCCCATGGCATCTTTTAAGTATTGGTTTATAAAGCTGCAATTCATGGTGTATAATGTTCCATTAACTGGCATTGGAACCTATACATTTTACCTTGAAAAACAGGAGGCTGGATCATGAGTTTTTCTAAAAAGGGAAGTTTTGAGTATCCTTTTGGAAAAAGATGGGTTTATGCAAGTGTTGCGATGTCTGCAATCGCCATTATTTTCGCAGTTTTTATGTTAAGTGGAGAAGGCATTCATGCCCTACTATTGTACTTTGCATCTACTTCCCTTTTTACAGTAGCGGTTCTGGCGTTGAAATTCTATCTATACTTTTTACGAGGGCATGAGTCGTCAGAAACCTACTCTATTGAGGGTGGGGAAGAGATTCCTAGAAGGCGCTTGAAATGGAGCTTCATATTACTTTTATGTCTGGCAATCGCAGCGCTTTTCGTGCCACTTATATTATTAATGTTTTTGGAGCCCTTATGGTGGCTTATATGCATTACCAGCTATGTGCCAGCCGTCAACATTCCTGAGATAATTTTATACGTTTACTCTACACGAAAAATCAATCGTTAGGATGAAATATTTTAGTTATTTATCTGGTTATTATAATTTTCTTAAAGGAAAATAACAAGCAAAGTATCTATTTCCAGATTCGACTAGTGGTGGTTCTTCTTTCTTGCAAATGTCTTGAGCATACATACATCTTGTATGGAACCTGCATCCTGAGGGTGGATTAACAGCACTTGGTATTTCACCTTTAAGAACTATTTCAGTTCGTTTCACTGTTGGATCAGGAACTGGTACAGCCGCAATTAAGGCTTCAGTGTATGGGTGAAATGGGTGTTGTATCACATCGTCCGTTGGGCCCCTTTCCACGATCTTCCCAAGATACATGACTGCAATGCGATTGCACATATATCGAGAGAGAGCTATGTCGTGTGTTATGTAAAGAAACGATATGTGAAACTTTTCCACTAGGCTCAAGATTAGTTTTGCCACTTCACTTCTAATAGAAGCGTCGAGCATGGATACTGGTTCGTCTGCTACAATAAATTGGGGTTGTAGTATGAAAGCTCTTGCTATGGCTACTCTTTGTCTTTGTCCGCCGCTAAGCTCGTGAGGAAATCTGTAGAGAAACTCTTCTGGTGGAACTAAGTCCATGTCTTCCATGACTTTCGTTATTTTGTCTTTGATTTCTTCTAGGCTTCTTGCCGCTTTCTGGACATGTACAGGTTCGGATATTATGTCGTAAATGCTCATTCTTGGGTTTAGTGACTCGTATGGGTCTTGAAAAATCACTTGTATTTTTTGCCGCGTTTTCCTCATTTCTTGGTCGGTGAGATTGGTTATATTTTTACCTTTGAAGTAGATTTTGCCTGATGTAGGTTGAATCAGTCTAAGTAGTAGTTTTCCTGTGGTTGTTTTTCCACAACCGCTTTCGCCGACAAGGCCAAAAATTTCTTCTGCGCCTATTTCGAAGCTTATGTCATCGACGGCATGGACTACTGGAGTTTGCTTGGATAGTAATGTTTTGAAAAAGCTTGTTTTTATCGGAAAGTGTTTCGTTAGATGTTCAGCTTTAATGATTGATTCTGTCATGATTTTTCACCACTTATTAAGTGGCATGCTACGCCGTGATTTTTGTTTCCAATGAAAACTGTTGGGGGTTCCACCTTCCTACAGATTTCCATGGCGTAGTTACATCTCGGGTGGAATCTGCATCCTGGTGGTGGGTTAAGAAGGTCTGGGGGGAACCCGTGTATGGATGATAATTCTTTTTTGGGTCCTATTATGCTTGGGAAGGCTGTTACCAATTTTTGTGTGTATGGGTGTAAGGGTTCCTTGTAAAGGGATGCTGTGTCTCCTTGCTCCACAATTTTGCCTGCGTACATTATAGCAACTTTGTTGCAAGTTTCAGCTATCATCGAGAGGTCATGTGATATTAATATCATGGTCAGGTTTAGCTTGTGTTGCAGGTCTTGCATAACTTTTAGCACTTGAGCTTCTATGATAACGTCTAGTGCCGTTGTAGGTTCGTCTGCAATAACAAGGTCGGGGTTACACGCAAGAGACATTGCTATCATTACGCGCTGTTTCATGCCTCCACTGAGTTCGTGTGGATAGCGGTCTATTCTTGATGCTCCCATTCCCACAAGGTCAAGTAGACTCTCGGCTCTTTTTTTTGCTTCCTTCTTGCTGACGTTTTCATGGGCAGTGATAGATTCGATTATTTGGTCTCCGACCTTTGTGGTGGGGTGAAGAGCGTTCATGGCCCCTTGAAATATCGTAGAAATCTTTTTCCATCTAATTTCTCGGCGAAGTTCATGTTCACCAAGTTTTAATATGTCTTTGCCCTCAAAGTTGATTGTTCCGCCGAATATCTTTCCATTTCTGGGTAAGAGTCTTAGGACGCATAATGCAGTGCTTGTTTTTCCGCAGCCAGATTCGCCAGCAAGTCCAAGTGTGTCTCCTTTTTCTAACGTGAAGCTGACATCGTCTACGGCTTTAACCCAGCCTCTCAATGTTAAGAAATACATTTTCAAGTTTTCGATGTTAAGTATTTGCATTTATCGCCTTCTCCTCAATCTCGGATTCACAATCTCGTCGATGGCATGTGAAACAAATACGAATGCTAGGCAAAGGAGTGTGATGGCTATTCCTGGTGGAATAACCCACCACCATATGAAGTCGCTGAATCCTGATCCTACGTTGTAGGCTAGGTTGAATTCTCTTCCCCATGTTGGAGTGGTGGGGTCTCCAAATCCTATGAAGCTAAGTGCAGCCTCGAGGACTATGGCTCCTGGAATGGTTAAAACCATGTCTGCTAGGGCTATTGGCATAATGTTTGGCATTACGTGTCTTACCATGATGTAGGATTTGGAGCCGCCTGAGGCTTCTGCACACTCGATGAATGACATTTCCCTAATAGAAAGGGTTTGAGCTCTTATCATCCTCGCTAGGCCTAGCCATCCAAAAACGGCTATGATGAGAACTATGTACCATACACTTTTTCCAAAAAGCGCTACTAACACTATTAATATCGGCAATGCTGGCAGACATATTAACACGTCTACAAATCTCATTAGAATTTCATCAATGGTTCCCCCCATGAATCCTGCCACAACTCCTACGAGGATGCCGAGGGACGTTGAGAGAACTGCAGCCACAAGTCCCACTGCGAGCGATATTCTTACACCATAAATTAAGCGTGACCAACAGTCGCATCCGAAAACCTGGGTTCCAAGCAGACCGTAAACGAGGCCTGGAATGTGAAGGCCAAGTTTTGATAGGTTTATTGTGCATGTTGTGTTCGTTGGAGCTACGGGTTTTATGGTTATGTACATCTTGAATGTGAATTCTCCAGGTGGCCCAAAAACATCTTTAAGCATTCCTTTATAGAAATTGACTATACTCTCGGTGTCGCTGTATCCTAATCTGCCAAATAACTGATTGGGACTCATGTCTAAGGTAGCGTTTGTTTTAAACTTTAGAAAAGGCCAGGAAGTATAGCCTATTGTGGTGCGTATTTGATCATATCGTATTGAAGGTTGTCTATTATAGATTTGGTATCTCCACCAGTATGAATCCCAGATGGGAAATGTGTCGTCCCAAAGGGACTTAGATTTGTTTGCTCCGCTTGGTGTTGTCAACTTGAGTTCAAGCGCGTACGCGGTTGTTCCTCTGCCAGGGTCGGCCCCATAGGCGAGGTAAAGGTCGAAGGCTTTTGGTTGCTCCCATGGGTAATTCCATTTTGCAGTGAATAGAAGTTGGACTTGTGTTGTTCCGTTTTTATAGTTCACCCAGACAGTATCGTTTACTGTTTGAGCCGTAACGAAGGGTGGCAGAAGATCTGTTTCATTTTGAAGCACCCATGTCAAATTTGCGTCTGTTGTTCTAGGAAGGTTCCGCAGGGATGGAACAAGATTTGCATACCATTCAGGGTATGCGTATTGTTCTGCTACCATTTGTTCCTCTGGATCAACTGGTGCTAAAACTGGTGTTATGATAGCTACTACGACATATGACATTATTATTGCTACGCCTAGTATTCCGATTCTGTTGTGTGAAAAGTCTTCCCAGAAATTTCTGATTCTTCTTTGCCAAATTTTTCTTCTTATCGACATATTTTTTGCCTCAGCGTCTCATGCCTACACGTATTCGGGGATCCAAAATGCCGTAGAGGAGATCTGCTGTGAGATTGAATAGTATGACGAGGGTTGCGTACATGAAGAGAACTGCTTGGGCTACGGCGTAGTCAGCTACGGTTTCCTGTAGAGCGTTTATGTACCATGTTCCGATTCCCTCTATTCTGAATATGCTTTCTGTTATTATGGCTCCTGTGACTACGCCAGGTATTGCCAATGTTATCAACGTGGCAACTGGAGGAAGGATGCTTCTGAAGGCGTGTTTGTATAATATTGTTCTCTCGCTTAGCCCTTTTGCACGGGCTGTAAGCACATAATCTTGAGTAAGTGCATCAATCAACATATTTCTAATGTATAAAGCCCATGCTCCAAATCCAACTAGAACTAATGTAATGATTGGCAAAGTCATGTGCCATGCAATCTGTACGTACAATGATAAACCAGAAAGATTTGCGAGTTGTTGTGCATCAATCGGCGCAGTAATCTGGAAAATGCGTATGTTATAATGGACTAGTATATAAGAAAATATGAACACTGCCATCAATTGGGTGAAGAAGGCTGGAACACCGTGCGTGAAAAGCGCAGCTGTCACAACTCCTACGTCAATTTTGCTTCCTCTTTTAGAAGCTGCAAAGATCCCCGTGGGGATGCCCAAAATTATTCTCCCTATGAGCGCGCTTCCAAGCAGGAAAACTGTTATAGCAAGACGCCACCATAAACCATCAGCCACCCATGTTCCACTTTGAATAGACCAGCCGAAGTATGGGGGAACAATTCCAAACGTAAACTGGTTTCTTAAAGACTTTAAATATTTGCCCACTAGTGTATCGTTCAAGCCATAAGCTTCAGCCAGCAATCTTCTTTGTTGCTCAGTCATGGTTGTTGAGCCACCCCTTTGAATGAACCTCACAGGGTCTCCTTTAGAGGAAGCGAAAATTACGAAGTTAAGGGAAGCCACCAACCACAGAATAAATATGGAAATTGCCACTCTCTTCAATATGTAAGTTCTCAAAGTCATGGTTGACCACAGGTTTTAAGGAGAGTTAAGGAATATTTAAGGCTAACGATATGTTTTTTGAGCTAAATCATGTCAGAAATTAGGCATTCGTCAATGTTTTTCCATTCGCAATTTCGTTTTCTTTTAGTTTATTGGGCTGCTGAACGTTTCCTCTACGTTAGATTTTATGGGCTCACATGTAAAATTGGATGTCTCATTTGATTCAAATTGACAATGGAAGATTATTCCATAAACCTTTTATAGCGCTATGACCCTTTTTTATTTGCTGATAAATAGAGAAAGGAGAATGAAAAATTGCATAGAAGTAAATTTGTTAAAATATTGATACCACTATTGGCATTTGTTCTATTGAATTCAATATATGTTGGATTTAGCTGGTCTAGTAAACCTCAAATTCAAACGACTACGTGGGATTTTCCACGATTGGATACTATGTACTATGTTGAGGCTTGGCCTGCAGCGACTGCGCGAACAATGGCTTTAGAGTGTAAGATTGATATCTTCTTGGGCGCAACTACAACTAGCGATGTTGATGCTCTTGTGACTGCTGGCTGGACCACCACTCACTCTGGCGGTGGCTTGCACTATTGCTACTTTGGCTTTAACTGCAGGGATGTTGTGCCACCGTGGACAACAATGTATACCGAGTACCACGGTCGAAGACCAGGAGATTCGCTTTATCCACTGAACGAAAGCAGCTTCAGGTTTGCTTTGAGTTACATTATTGGCTGTGAAAGGACAAGTTGGTGTTGGGACTTGATGAAGTACATCGTTGTAAGGAACGACTTCCCAATGCCACCAGGATTCGGTGAATGGCGTAACCCATACATTCTGGAGTTCCCTGAAGACTGGGCTTATGCAGAGGACATACTCATGGAGAATGGATTCACCGTAGTCAAAGGCACTCCAACAACCGACAGAACACAATGGATATGGTACTGTCCAAACGGCATGAAGCTTGTTGGAGGCAAGAATTCTGGAAGCCCTGGTAGCGCCCGAGTTGTAGGCACTGATGGTAGCAGAGGAATATTTGTCATGGCGCCTCCTGCAACTGTGTCTATTGAATTCGTGTCAAGGCACTGTAAGAAGTGGAACAGCTTCTTCACAGGTGAAGTCAACAATGATGGACTCGCTGACCCACTCACTCTGTGGCACGCTGAAAACATGGCAAGTTCAGGCGACATGATAAACATAGTCTGGTACCAACGCGAGCACGACGTATTCTACCTGTGTGGTAGCTTTAGCGCTCGCAACCCAGACTACCTATACGATACATTCTCATCTGATCAAGACATTGAAGGTGGAAACAACGACCCAGGTCTAGTTAACGCAGGTCTAGACAAACTGCTATACGCAATAAAGTTCTTCCAGATGAAAGACTTTGACATACTAGCATATAATGTTGGTGAAGACCCAGAAGTATATGTGTACGCAAGCACTCACTTTACAGTAGCTCAGCCTTCAGATATTTTGGACGTCAAAATTGAACGCTGCCACAAGACAGGCGTCTACTATGAATACTTAGTGCCAGGAGTAGACTACACCTTAAATCCAGTGACTGGCGACTTACACATTCTAAAGGACATCACGCTACTCGCAGGTGACGCCTTAGAAGTAAACTACCACACGGACACATACGTTAGAATAATATATGACGTAAACTTCTACAGGGCAGTTGTCTGGTTAGCCGATTGGAAGGTCTTCTACCTCGTCCCACAAATGGGCAACTATGGAAGAGACTACTGGGACCTATTCAAGCCAGGACACGACCACTGGGTTAACGCAGCAGGATACGGCGCAGGCGCATACAACCTCCCATACACCAAAGGCTCTATTCGCGTGACAGGTACAGACACTGGAGGAAGCATGAAATGGCAAAGCTCTGGAGACGTTGTCTCACTCAACCCCATCAAAGCCAGATGGGTCTACGAGGTTGACATACTGTACCCAATCCTCGAAACGGGCATGATCACTCGTGATAACACGACTGGAACAGAAGTGCCTTGGATTGGCCTGAAAATGGAAGAATATCCATGGACTTCACCTGAACCTGGTGGAGACATTCCAGGTATGAAAATGAGGTTCTACATACGTAACGACGTATACTGGCAAGATGGCTTACACGTTACAACTGCAGACATCAAGTGGTGCTACGACTATATAGCACACGTCTGCCCAGACATTGGCACGCCGTTCCCAGAATATGTTACACTCTGGTCATACTACAAGGGTAGTACGATAATAAACGACTACGTGATAGACATATACGTCAACACAACAGGCCACTGGAAGACACTCGACTTCGCTGGTTCAATCCTAACCTATCCGCAGATCATATGGCAGGGTGACAGACTCGACACATACGCAGAAGCCACAGCGTTCAAACCATGGGCAACAAATTACGTGACTTGGACAGGAAGAACACCCACAGGATCAATACCCGGCACCGTCTTAACATGCCTAATAGGCACAGGAGGATGGTATATGGTGAGCTGGGACGAATCGGGGTTAGCACAACTCAACAAGAACCCAGGCTACTGGGTGAGAACAGTAGGCGCACCTGACGGAGTAGTTGGCGGACTCGCTGTTAGCGTAGGCACAGACCCCGACTTGACAGCAACCATTTGGAACGGCGGAGACGTTGTCCACGATATTAGCTACAAGCTTACAGATTTCTGGGGAACAGTTCCAGGCTGTATTGGAGTAGTCGTTGGTATGGGAAGCATGAAAGGCATAACTCTTTCGTTCCCAAACGTTCGAAATTGCTCCACCGGATACAAATTATGGATCGATGTAGATGGAGGACCATATAGACTAGTATACACATACCCTGGGGTAACAACTAGGCCAGGCGACATCACAAACACATATCCGCCATGCACACCGCCTAATGGAGTTATTGACATCGCCGACATAAGATGCTTTGTTGACGCCTTCTTATCCCAATTCCCGGCAAGTGGAGTACCAAAACCAACTTGCTTCTGGGAGTGCGATCTCACGGGTGCAGGCTATCCTCCACAGACACCTCCAGACGGAGCAATCGACATCAACGACATAAGATGCTTTGTTGACGCCTTCTTATCCCAATTCGGCATTGCACCTCCGTGGAACCCATATTAACCAAATTAAAAGGTGAAAAAAAATGAAAGGAAAAACTCTATTAAGCTTCGCTATCGTGCTATCAATACTAATGGCTATGACACCACTAATGCTAGCAAAAGCATCGCCAGGAGCAACACTTTCAATAGTGCCAGCCACTACCGAAAACAAACCAAAAGACAGCTTTTTCGATGTTGCAGTACACATCTCAGGAGTGCCCACATCACCAGCAAGTGCTAAGTTATGGAGTTGGTCGATCGACATCGAATGGACTCCAGGCATATTAAACTGCACCAACGTCGCTGAAGGACCGTTCCTGAGTAGTCAGGCTGGGCCTACATTTTTCTTAGCTTCGCCTCCAGACAACGTACTTGGCGAAGTCGCACAGATTACAGACACTTCAATGAAAGTACCACCAACAGGAGCGGGAGGTGAAGGAGACCTATGTATCCTAACCTTCCAAGTGTTAGTCTCTGTTGGAGAAACAGCGATCAACATAACTCACCCAGACCTCATGGCCGTAGACAAGTCTGCGATAACAGTAGACGCAGTTAACCACGGCTTGTTCAAAAATCCACCGAAACCACCAACCGCACCACAAGCAATATTCACTCCAGCACACTGCACACAAGTCTTCGTAGACACCGACGTAACCCTTAACGCTACTGCATCAACACCAGGCTTCGATAGTCTCCCAGATCCAGGCGCTGACTGTCCAATCACAGAGTATAAATGGGAAATCGACTTCCTGAACGGCACAGTCCTTGTACTGTATGGACCAATCGTTTCGTTCCATTGTGACAGACCAGGAGACGTTGTAATAACCTTGACAGTCACTGCACCCGACCTAAACCCACCAACCCACCCCGACTACCGACCAGTATCCTCGGCGACACACACAATACACCAAATAACCAAACCAATGGGTGTGGTAATCGACGTCTATACAGAGAAAGGCGGTGAAGGATTAGGAATCAACTGGGATGCTGATCCACCAGTACAATGGCCATGGCCGACTTGTTGGAGTGACGCCTTCGCACCACAAGAAGAAGTGACAGTCTACGCAAAGGTAACTTACAACGACGACCCAGTACAAAACAAGCCAGTAGCCTTCGAAGTAAAAGATGAAACCGGTGTGGCAGTTCTTTATAGAACAGACTTCACCGATTCAGAAGGCATCGCCACCATAACCTTCAGAATGATCTGGGAATGCAACAAGACCTTCACGACTAACTACGAAGTCTGGGAAATATACGCATCGGTCTCTGTAAGCGAAATCCCAAAGTATGATGTCGTCAAGTTCAGATACGGATGGCTAGTACAAATCGAAGAAATCGACGCACCATCACAAGTCGACAAGCCTGTCAAACCTGTAAACTTTGTTGCCTTTGATGTTACACTCCTCTTGAAGAACCTAATACACTGGCCAAGCAACAACAAGGCAGTCTACGTAACCGTTGTCCTCTACGACGTGTGCGGAGTACCCGTAGCCGTTGACAAGATACCTAATCTGATGGTACCTGAAGACGCATACTACTGGGACCCAACATTCACATTGCAAGTTCCAACGTGGACATACAGAGGCATGGGCAAGATCTACGCAAACATCTTCACTGACGCGCCACAAGCTGGCGGCGTACCAGTGTGTCCTGAAAGCTCTGCTGACATTTGGCTCGGTAGACCATAAGCACCAGGGGCATACAGCCCTTGAAACGCTCAAAATCTCCCTTTTTTTTTCTTTTCATAATAATTCTCAGCATAATCTCTTACAATAACATGTCCGTTCACGCTCCCGTTTTAACCCTAACAGTAAAAACGGACAAGCCTTACTACTATCCAGGAGATAACGTCACAATCTATGGAAACCTAACCCTAGATCAAGTACCTGTCACAGACGGAGTAGTAGGCATACAAGTGAAAAATCCAAGCGGGCAAACTCTAACGTTCAGAACCGAAACAACAGGAACCCCTCCTGCAACTGCGCCCTATGTAAAAGTTCAGTCCATTATCCCATGCGACTCGTCAGGTGGCCAAAAAGACAGTTTCACAAGGGGATCCTTAGCATACTTCAAAATAACTGTAACAAACTATGACATTGACCCTCGCAAAACATTAGTAACTATCAGCACGTACTACTCCGACAACACACCCTTCTGTTATAGCTCATTTGGATGCACCCTACAGCCACAAACAACAACGGATGTCATTCTCAGCCTACCGATTCCCCAGGAAGCAATTCTGGGAAACTCGGCAGCATACGGCAATGCCTACTCAGGCTTGCCCGAGTCAGGTGGATGGCCATACTGCACCGAAGTATCAACAACCTTCGTAATCACAGATGGAGGATCACTTTCACTTACAACACCTAAACAAGAAAGCGGGGCATCAACAAATCTGCAGGTCAACGGAAATTACAATATAACCTTCAAATTGGCATCGCAAGCAACAGCAGGCAACTACATTATATATGTCACCTCAAGATACTGGGCAGAAGAAACCTTTAACACGACAACATTAGCGGTTAAGCTATTAGGCGACTTCACCGGCCCTGGGTATCCTCCACCGTCACTGCCAGATGGAGTTATTGACATTAATGATGTGCGCTACTTCATCGACAGTTTTATTGCGCAATACTGGCCTCCGCCAGGAACCGTGAATCCACAATGCGACCTAACAGGTGCTGGGTATCCTCCACCGTCACTGCCAGATGGAGTTATTGACATTAATGATGTGCGCTACTTCATCGACCTTTTCATACAATACTATAGCTAAAATATGTGCGCAAGCCACAATTGTCAATTGCGAAAACCTTCGCATATATGTTTGCAAACCAAAGCAAAACTAGTACTGCTATAAAAGACTTTTGAGAGTCTCAACCGGACGGACTTAGATGTTGAAAATCGCAACAACAAAAAACTAAAATACTAAGTGAACAAACTATGGTTTAGGTGGAGAAATTTGAAGAAAAGATCACTATTGCTTAAATCTTCAATGCTCGTTGCTTGCATGTTTATCGTATACACGGCTATGACAGCCATAGTCAGAGGCGATGAAGTGTTCGTTAGCGTTTCGCCGTCTACATATAATGTATCGGCACCAGGTACCACTTTTCAGCTTAACATAACAATCACTGGAGTGCCTACATCACCCAATAGTAAAACGTTATGGAGTTGGTCCATCAAGGTTACGTGGAATCCAGCCATCCTAAATTGTACAAATGTCGAAGAAGGACCGTTCCTGAGTAGTCAGGCTAGTCCTACATTTTTCTTAGCTTCGCCTCCAAACAACGTAGCTGGCAAAGTCGACCAGATTACAGACACTTCAATGAAAGTACCACCAACAGGAGCGGGTGGTGAAGGAGACCTATGTATCCTAACCTTTCTGAGCATAGCACCAGGTAACACAAACATAACTATACTTAACCCTGACTTTATGGCCGTAGACAAGTCTTTGATAACAGTCACAGTGCAGAACGGAGAAGTCATAGTGATACCAGAATTTCCAGTGTCTGCAATCATACCAGCTTTCCTAATCATAACTGCAGCAATAGCTATCATAGCAAAAATATCTAGACCAAGAAGACGCCTAGATTACACCAAAGCCCCATAGAACAAAGTTGTCTATCAGCCTCAATCCAAAAAATTAAAGCCTCCCAAAGAATCTCACCATCTCTCTTTTTTTCCACTAGTCCAGAATCGCACCTTATCATCTGACGAACCAGTATTCTGAAATCATCAGCAGCAAGCTAATAAAGATCCATAAAAAACATTTGCACCCACACGCATGTTGTCTGTATTGAAATGTAGAAGCTAGTTCGAGAAGCCATTTATATTAGAAAAGCGCAAAATATAGTGAGGAAGGAGAGAGCGTAATTTGACTAAGCTATTCATCATCCTTGTTATCACGTCTCTATTTCTTAATCTATTTGGGTTCTCTCTTAATGCGGTGTTATCTTCAGGATCCACTATTCGCAGAGTTCGCCAAGATTACCCGACAATTCAAGCAGCTATTAATGCAGCAAATCCAGGCGATATAATTCAGGTAGAAGCAGGAACATACTATGAGCATTTGGTTGTACAAAAATCAATTATGATGAGAGGTGCTGATCGATCCTCTATAATCGATGGGCAATTGGTTTCTCCAATGATCCTTAATGCAACCGTAGGCAACATTGAAATTAGCGGTTTCACTATACAGAACGCAGGAAACTATGCAGGCATCTGGGTGTCATCTGACAACACAAAATCCTACGTTAAAATCACTAACAACACCTTCATCAATGATGGCACCAGCATATACTTTTCATTCGTTTCCTACAGTAACATCACTAACAACATTATTAAAGGTGGTTCCCACGGCATATTATTACATGAAACCACATACAGCACGATTAAAGGCAACTATATAAATGCAACGAGACAGCAAGCTATAGAGATTTACGCCTTCTCCAGCAACAACATAGTCACCAACAACACGCTCACAAATAATAAATACGGCATCCTTCTCGATTCGTCAAACAATAACATAGTGAGCTTAAACACAGCATCCTCAAATGTGGAGTATGCCATCCGCTTGTCTTACGCTACTGGCACCTTAATAAAAGAGAATACCATATCCAAAAATAAATATGGAGTGTATGTCTGGAACTGCAGTGGCAATACTTTCTACCACAATAACTTCATCGTTAATACAGCTCAAGTGGACAAATATAGTGCCGATCTAACAAAAAACACTTGGGACACTAACGTGCGTCCAGGCACTGAGGGGAATTATTGGAGCGACTATACAGGTGTTGACGATGGAACTGGCGTGGGAAGATGGGGTGAACCAAGAAAAGCGGCCGACGGTATAGGTGACACAAGAATACCGCATTCCCAAGTTGCTGGAGTATCTTGGTTTGGTTTGGATTGGTACCCACTCATGCATCCATGGGTTCCCACTCCTTCAATTAAACCTGTTGCTATTTTTACTTATTATCCACCAGAACCCTTCGAGAACCTCACAATCACTTTTAATGCCTCCCAAAGCTATGATCGCGATGGCCACATCGTGAGCTACAAGTGGGACTTCGGAGACGGCACACCTATCGTCATAGAAATTGGTCCAATTACAACTCATGCTTTCAGAAAAGCTGGAAACTATACAGTAACTTTAACTGTCACTGATAACGACGGAAATTTCGATTCCACATCACAGCTCGTGAAGGTTCTGCCATTCAGACTCGTAATCGACGTATTTACTCAAAAAGAGCCTTATAGCGGTAGAGGTCCAAACCAGCCCAGCGACGCCTTCGCGCCCCAAGAAATAGTGTTTCTATATGCCGAGGTCACTTTCAACTATGACCCTGTGACAAATAAACCAGTAGGCTTCACGGTAAAGGATCCGAAAGGAGGGAGCGTACTAGACAGAACTGCATATACTAACGATACAGGCATCGCTGAGATCAACTTCACTTTGACATCAGATCCTTCTCTCTTTGGAAACTACACTGTTATCGCGACGGTTTCGGTTTCCGAAAAAAATGCCACTGACACCCTTACATTCGAAGTCGGCTGGATAATAGAGATAATAAGTGTTAAAACAGTAGATCAATATGGGAACCCAGCAAGCTTTTTTGCCAAAGGCAAAAACATATACTTCGATATAGACGTGAAAAACATAGCTTTCACCCCTAAGAGCACAATGTTAACGATAACAACTCTAGATGAACAAAGCGTAACAATCGGTGCCTCAGCGACGCAAATAGAAGTCAGTCCAGGAACACACGAGTTTGACCTTGTATTCAGTGTGGCTATCCCAGAATGGAGCTTCGTTGGATCAGCACAAGCAGTGTCTTGCGCCTTTACTGACTGGCCATGGCTCGGAGGGGTGCCAAACTGCCCCGAGGCATGGGCATCATTTGTGATTACAAGGAGATGATTTTGCCAAGACTTGAAAGCTTAACAACTAAGAAGCTGTTGATGTCCCTTGAAACAAAGACAACTATTATTGATGTTCCTCTCAATCGTTAGTATCGTTACATTAGAATTATCGCTGGTTTCACCTATTCAGCCCACAAAAGGCTCCACATGGTTCGCAACTGGTGCACCTTGTGCGAAGTTTACATATAATCCACTTTTGCCCTATGTAAACGAAAAAGTAGTTTTTGATGCTTCTTTCTCAACACCTGATGGCGGAACCATCATTAGTTATTTGTGGAATTTTGGCGACGGCACAAATGGCACAGGAGTGCATCCGACCAAAATCTACATACAAGCTGGAAATTACACGGTAACATTGACTGTTACAGATAGTGAAGGAGCAAAAGACACCACTTGGAAGGTGATAACAGTCATGCCGCAACCAGATGGAGTAGCGATTGACTTATACACACAGCAGGGTGGACAAGGTCGAAACCAACCTGATGGTGAATTCGCGCCAGAAGAAACGGTGATATTAACAGCCCTACTAACGTTCAATGGATCGCCTGTGCAAAACAAGCTCGTAGGCTTTGAAGTATCCGATGCAGTTGGAGAAGTTGTGCTTGACAGGAGCGCCTTCACCGACGCAAACGGCTTAGCCACTATAAATTTCACTATACCTATACTATGTCTACCAGAAATGCCAGATGTCTTTGGAAAATGGACTGCTTTGGCCACAGCTTCTGTTTCTCAGCAAAACGTGAATGACGCGCTCACCTTCACTGTTAGAGGTCCCTACATCGACGTGTACACTCAAAAACAACCATACGATGGGCAAGGACCAAATCAACAAAGCGACGCCTTCGCGCCCCAAGAAGAGGTGATTCTGTATGCTTATGTATCCTACAGCTGTGAACTTCAACAAAACAGGCCTGTGCGCTTTTATGTGATTAATCCAAAAGGAGAAATTGTACTTGATAGAACGGCTTTCTCTAACTCAGTAGGCATTGCCAACATCACCTTTAGAATACCTTGGCCATGCGAAGATCCAGAAGAAACCATCTTTGGAGTATGGAAGGTTATTGGAAGAGTATCTATATTGAACCTAACTGCACAAGATACTCTTACATTCGAAGTCGGATGGATAATAAATATAGTTAAAGTAGAGATACTTAACGCAACAGGAGAAATGGCAACCACTTTTGCCAAAGAAGAGCATATGAGCTTCAATCTCACCGTTAGAAACATAGCGTTTTTGTCAAAGGCAGCGACACTTGTCGTTGTTGCTTATGATGAGCAAAGCGTACCTTTAGGGTGTGCATTACTACACAATTGGGTGATTCCACCGGGCACATCAGAGTACCTTATCATGGACATCCAAATCCCGCAGTGGGCCTACATAGGGACTGCAGCTATATACTCTAATGCTTACACCGAACTACCCCATCTAGGCGGAACACCATACTGCCCTGAGGTCCAGGCAACATTTACGATCATAAAACCATAAAGTTCATTAATGCTGAAAAAGCATTAAAGAACCATCTTCACCTATGCTATAAAATCGCGTTTTAGAAAACTCGTCAACCTGCTTTTTCTTTTTTTCTCATCCTTAAAACAATTATAGTTGACACGACTACCGCTACTACCACTATTATAGCAATTACAATTAAGGTATTAGTTGATGATGGTGGAGTCGTTCCTTCAGAAAGTTCAAGAGTTACCGTCACTTTCAGCGATACATTTGTATGTTCGTATGTGAAGTAAGTATAAGTGTTTTTTGAAGATGTCCAATTTCTGAAATAAGACGGGGCATGATCATCAACTAAAACGGTATGATTAACAGGCATGGCGGTTCTGCAGAAGCCTATGGTACCATTTGGTCCTGTGACATTGAAGCTTATTTTTTTATTCGTTTCGTCAAATTGGAAGTTTAATATTGTAGAATTGCAGATGGTGGATAAAAAGTATATTTGCGATTTATAAGTAAACGTGAAATTCGTAAATATGCTCATTAAAGGATAACGATCGCCTGCAATTGAATACTGCGAATCCCCTATTCCATCACTACCAGTTTCGTTCTGATAAGGACCACTATGCAAGTCAACACCAGCATAATCGCTCCAAAAATTGCCCTCTACACCATTATCCCACGTCG
>Ga0315296_10000663_pt1 | contig 31166 bp, 29 predicted proteins | sample YL17G14_18_MG_FD_203921 | JGI IMG/M metagenome (GOLD analysis project Ga0315296, IMG submission 203921) | Sediment microbial communities from Yellowstone Lake, YNP, Wyoming, USA - YL17G14_18 | ecosystem: Environmental > Aquatic > Freshwater > Lake > Sediment | place: USA: Wyoming | collected... | reverse complement strand
CTCAGGGGCAAAACTAAAGGCAGACTCAATTGAACCTGCCTCATTTTTATTGGTAGCGGGGGCTGGATTCGAACCAGCGACCTTTGGGTTATGAGCCCAACGAGCTTCCACTGCTCCACCCCGCGCCGATTTTTTCAGTATAATGTTTAGAGGATAACATGTCAAGGCGTTTTTCATTAGCCGAAGCCGGCTCACTCCTTCTTTGTTCTCCGCCTTTTGTATTCAGTCGGGGGGCTAATGGCTTCAAGGGGGAGGCTAATACGGTGCCACCAGGCCTGGAGACGGTGGGCAACCTCCTTCTCGTATCCCTGGTTGCTTGGAGTGTAATAAAATTTGTTCTTGAGAGCATTCGGCAGGTACTGTTGCGGAACGAAGTGCCCCGGGTATTCGTGAGGATACTTATAGTCCTTGCCGTAGCCCGTTTCTTTCATTAACGGGGTCACCGGATTGCGAAGGTGTAGCGGCACTGCCTCATCAGGGCTTTGTTTAATGTCCTCCTGAACCTGAGAATAGGCCCGATACAGCGAGTTGCTTTTCGGGGCGGTAGCCAGGTAGACCACCGCCTCCGCCAGAGCCAGACTGCCCTCAGGCATGCCGATGAAGTGGACGGCTTGCTGTGCCGCCATAGCCACTACCAGTGCCTGCGGGTCAGCCATGCCGATATCCTCTGAGGCGCAGCGAATTAAGCGACGGGCAATAAAGAGGGGGTCTTCTCCTCCCTCCAGCATCCGTGCCAGCCAGTAAAGGGAGGCATCCGGGTCTGAGCCTCGCATTGACTTGTGCAGGGCGGAGATAATGTCATAGTGTATGTCTCCCGTCTTATCGTAGCGAGGGACCTTTTGCTGGATAGCATCCTCAATAGTTGATATTGAGATGCGGCGCTTTCCCTCAGCGTCAGGGGGCGTGGTCAGGGCAGCTATCTCCAGGGTATTGAGGGCAACCCGCGCATCTTTATTTGACATCATGATAAGGTGGAGCATGGCATCATCATCAAGCTCAACCTTTAGTTTGCCGAGACCTTTCAATTCGTCCTTTAGTGCTCTCATGACTATTATTTTAATTTCGTCCTCGGCGAGGGGATTGAGGGTGAGAACCTGGCACCGGGAGAGGAGGGGGGAAATAACCTCAAACGAGGGGTTTTCCGTCGTTGCCCCGATAAGGGTGATGGTTCCGTCCTCAACATAGGGTAGAACCACATCCTGCTGCGCCTTGTTGAAGCGATGAATCTCGTCGATAAAGAGGATGGTTCTCTTCTGGTATAGTTTATAGCGCTCTTTTGCCTCCTCAATTATCCGGCGCAGGTCAGCCACGCCGGCGCTGACAGCACTTACCGCGCTGAATTGGGCTTGGGTGGCATTGGCGATGACGTAAGCCAGGGTGGTTTTGCCGCAGCCCGGTGGACCCCACAGGATGATAGACGGTATCTGGCCGGCTTCGATCGCCTTTCTCAATACATGTCCCTCCCCCACCAGGTGCTCCTGCCCCACAAACTCGTGCAGGGCGCCCGGTCTCATTCGCATTGCCAGTGGCGCCTCTTTTTTCTTTTGTTCCTCAGATTGGTAATCAAATAAATCCGTCAATCTACCTTACCCCCTTAGTCCCCCTCTCCTTCAAAGGAGAGGGGGAATTATTTGCTAAGAGGGGCTTCGCCCCTCTAATCTACTCCCTATTTTAGTATCCCCATTCGAACTGCCGCTCAAACATGTCCATCATGCACCTTTATAGCTTAAGCGCTGCCTTTCCTATCTCATTCTATCCTTTCCTCCACCAAGTACATGGTGTTACCTGTCCCGGCAAGGTAGTGCAAGCTGTTAGGAGAATCAAAGATAATTCTTGCTCCGCTTATTAGAGCAATGCCATCATATTGCTTACCCTCCATTGCATCCACGACAACAAAGCATTTTTCGTCCAGCACGGCCGCGTAAGCCAGTCGTTTACTATCGGGGCTGAAGACAATGGCTTTAGCGTAGTCATAATGTTTCCCCTCAACCCCATCCGCAACCACAAATTCATTCCACAGTGTACCCGGTGTATAAACCCGGACCGTATAAGCCACGCGCTTACTATCAGGACTGAAGATAAGCGACCCGATCTCATCATATTGTTTCCCTTCTACTCCATCCACAACCACAAAGCTATTCTTGCCCATTGTAGCTACATAGGCCAGTCGCTTACTATCTGGACTGAAGACTAGCTGATATGCTACAACGTCATCATATTGTTTCCCCTCCACTCCATCCACCACCACAAACCACCTGTCACCTGATTTAGCCGCATAAGCCATACGTTGACTATCTGGGCTGAAGACAGGTATAGCCCCATTCACCCATGTGGACTCCCATGTGGAGCTCTCAATAGGCCTCCTGCCGATGGCATCGTATTGCTTACCTTCTGTCCCGTCTACTACCATAAACCACTTATCACCCAATTTAGCTGCATAGGCGATGCGTTGACTATCTGGACTGAAGACGGGGCTAATACCAACCCCATCGTGCAGTTTCCCTTCTATCCCATCTACGACCACAAACTGCTTGTTACCCGCTTGAGCTGTGTAAGCCAACCGTTTGCCATCGGGGCTAAAAACCGGCGACCCGATAGCATCATATTTCTTCCCCCCTACTCCGTCCACAACTATGAAGCTTTTGTTGCCTGCTTGGGCCGAATAGGCTAAATGTTTACTGTCAGGACTGAAGGTATATGCGAGCAGTCCATAAATGTGAACGCTGGGGTCTGTGTCTGATGTTTCGATAGTCTCGCCAATGCCATCGTGCTGTTCCCCAACCACACCGTCCCCCACAACAACCACCTTATTACCGATTCGAGCTCCATAGGCCACCCGGTTGCTGTCAGGGCTGAAGACCGGAGTTCCAGTGTCGTCGTATTGCTCCTCTTCTATCCCGTCTACTACCACAAAGCTCTTGCTGCCCACGTAAGCTGTGTACGCCACCCGCTTGCTGTCCGGGCTGAAGACCGGAGTTCCAGTGTCGTCGTATTGCTCCCCTTCTATCCCGTCTACTACCACAAAGCTCTTGCTGCCCACGTAAGCTGTGTACGCCACCCGCTTACTATTGGGGCTAAAGACTATGGTCCCGGTACCGTCGTATTGCTTGCTCTCGACCCCGTCCACGACCACCACTGTCTTATTATTTACTTCAACCTGGTAAGCCATCCGTCTACAGTCGGGACTGAATGCCCAAGACTCGAATATTGCCGAAGAACAATCTTGAACGAGAAGCTGTTCAGATACTGTCCGGCTCGGTGTCGGTGGCGTTGGAATTGTCATGGGTGGTGGAGAAGTCGGTGGTGTCTCTGGTGGTGCTGGTGTTGTTGGCACCGTTGTTTCCTCTGCTGCCTCTTTAGTACACCCAGTCATCATCATAACGGACAATATCAGCAATCCTATTATGAACAGGCATATTATTTTTTGGTTCATTTCTACTTATCCCTCCTCACCTCAAATAGCTTAACATAACTCTAAAAACAATTCCTGAAGCTACTCACGCTCAAATTGTTTCCCCAAATTTTAATTTACTCGTAATTTTGTCTTAATCAATTCCCCCTTGTCTACTTATACCTCTTTACCTCAAATCTGTAAAGCTTCACCGGCTCGTTGGGGGCTATTCCCGCCTTCTGGCGGCAGATGTCAATCTGCTCGTCAACCGTATCCACCCCCTCAAGGTCAGGAAGGAGGAGTCCCTTCCGCCACCCCGCCTCCACGATACACCCATACCGCTTGGGGTCAAGCTGGTCCTGGCTCTTTACCCGCTCCGGGGTGGTGAGGACATCCACGCTATAGTCAAGGTCTTTAAGCTCATCCGGGGCAATGGGGAAAAAGCGGGGGTCTCTGCTCGCTGAAGCGATGGCATTAGCGATAATCTCCTCCGCCACATTACTCCTTTGCGGTTCAATGCTGCCGATGCACCCTCTCAGTTCGCCAAGCTTGTGGATGGAGACAAAGACGCCCGCCCTCTCCTTCATCTCCGGGGTAATCTCCTCCGCCTTGAGGACTTTACCCTCCTTAACGAAGGCCTCAACTGTCTTCTTGGCTAATTTCACCAGTGGGTGCATCTCATTCTCCACCCTTTATTATTATCCCGGCATAGCCCACCACGGCTGAGTAATCGCCGGTGGTATCGCCGCTGGTCTGATATTTAACCAGTTCGGCGCCGGTTGCCCCTAATTCCTTGGCAGCGACAATAAGGCTGACCGCCGGGGCAAAACCGCACATTGAGATATTAAATTCCTCAACCCGTTTTAACAGTTCATCCTCATCTAAATCAAGCATTGCTTCTATAGCTTGAGTGTCCTTCTTCTGAGCCGACCCCTGCGACTCGTAGTGGGTCATATCGCTTGAGGCGATAATTACCACCTTCTTGCCTGATTCTTTAACCGCCTTGGCTAGCTCCCTGCCGATTTCCTTATAGACAGCACCGCCGGCGTAGGCGAGAATGATGGGGACGAGCTTAAAGTCGGGCTTAAAATATTGCAGGAATGGGAGTTGAACCTCAATGGAGTGCTCGTAGAGATGAGCCGCCTTATCCTCTTGCAGGTATTTGGAGTTGGCCAAAAGCTTTTTGCCCAGTTCTGAGTCAATTTCTATTTCTCCTAATGGTGTTTTCCATACGCCTTCGGTCATGATGCTGAAGGGTCTGCCACTTCCGGTGTGGCTGGGCCCCATGATGATAAAGGTTTCCGGAAATTTGATTCTGGATATAGCTGCCCCCGCCACCGGTCCCGAATAGATATAGCCAGCATGGGGAGAAATCAGACCAATCACCTCTTCCTTTTTTGCCTTCTCATCCACCATCTTCTTAATCATCGCCTTGAGCTCTGAAGCTGACGCTGGATAAAATTGCCCGGCGACCACTGGATTCCTCATCACTTTTGCCTCCTCTCTGCCCCGGCGGCTCTAAAGTTAAGCTCTGCCCCGCAGAACTTGCATTTTGAAACGTCCAGACCGACAACCTCGGTCTGGTAGCCGGACCTCTGCACAACAAGCTTGCCGCAGGAATAGCAGATAGTGGATTCGCTCTTATGCCCGGGAACATTACCGGCATAGACAAACTTAAGTCCCGCCTTCCTCCCGATGTCATAGGCATGCTCCAAAGTGGATATCGGGGTTGGAGGGAAGTGTATCATATGGTGTTGGGGGTAAAACCGGGTCACATGCCACGGCGTGAGCTCACCAAGCTCGTCCCTTATCCAGCGAGCAATGCCCTCAAGCTGGTAGTCGTCATCGTTCATGGTTGGTATGATGTTGGTGACAACCTCAACGTGCATCTGCCACTTATCCTTGGCTCTCTTGGCAACCTCAAGTATCCCCCGCCAGCGCTTTATCTTTGCCAGGTTTTGGTAGAAGGAGTCGGTAAAGCCTTTAATATCAACCCGCCAGGCATCAAGGTAAGGCCCGATGGTATCCAGCGCCTCCGGGGTGAGAAAGCCATTGGTCACATAGACAGTATAGAGGTTATTCTTCTTGGCCAGCTTGGCGGAGTCAAGGGTATATTCAAACCAGATGCTGGGTTCATTGTATGTCCAGGCGATGCCGTCGCAACGGTAGCGCTTAGCCAGTTCCACGGCTACCTGGGGTGGGATTTCCTGGGAATTGAGCCACGGCTCGTTATCCACCGGGCAGGAGATTTCCCAGTTCTGGCAGTCCTGGCAGTGAAAGTTGCACCCCCACCCCCCGATGGAGAAAGCCAGAGTGGCGGGGAAGAAGTGAAATAGCGGTTTCTTCTCAATCGGGTCAGCGGCTACCGACGACGCCTTGGCATAGTTCAGGTTATACAGGGTGCCGTCTCGGTTATGATACATACGGCAGACGCCGAACTTGCCCGGAGCTATATTGCAGCGCCACTGGCAGGTATTGCACCTTACTCTGGAGTTAGACAGTTTTTCATAGAGCATTGCTTCACGCATGATGCTCCTTTACCTAATTATATCACTCAACTAGGGTCAATTATAGCCCTCACCCCCTTAATCCCCCTCTCCCTCAAGGGAGAGGGGGGAGGATAATAAAAAAGAGGGGCTACCGCCCCTCTTAAACACCCCCAAAAGTAAGAGCGTTGAAGAGGGGCTATCGCCCCTCTTATAAAATTTCTTCCCCTTCCCCTTAATAAGGGGAAGGGGATAAAGGGGGATAGGGTCACCTAATAAAAATCCCTTGACTGTCTGGCTAACACTAGTTAGACTTGGATGAAATGAAGGTCATCGGTCTTACTGGTGGCATAGGTAGCGGCAAGAGCACCGTTTCTCAGTTTCTGGCTGAGTTGGGTGCTGTCATTATTGATGCCGATAAGGTGGGGCATGAGGTATTTAAGCCTGATACCGATGCCTGGCGGGAGGTAGTGGCTGCTTTCGGCACTGAGATTGTTAAGCCAAACGGCGACATTGACCGCAAAAAGCTGGGCAAAATTGTCTTTGGCAAGCCTAAGGCTCTAGCCCGGCTGAATAAGATAATGCACCCCCGGATATATGCTCAAGTAAAAGCTAAGGTTGAGGAGTATCGGCGGCGGGGGGTAAAGGTGGTGGTGCTGGAAGTCCCTCTCTTAGTGGAGGCGGATTGGGCTTCATTAGTAAACGAGGTCTGGGTTACCGTAGCCACGGAGTCCACGGTGGTCAGGCGACTTAAGGAAAAGGTTGGACTTTCTGAGCCGGAAATTCTGGCTCGTATCCGTTCCCAGCTACCTTCAGCGGAACGAATAAAACACGCCGATGTGGTCATAGATACCGATTGTGACCTTGATGAGCTGAAGGAGAAGGTAAAAAGGTTGTGGGACAAGCTGGCACTTGACACCTAGCTAGGCAATTGCTACAATCTGTAGGTTTGGGAGGAAAGAGATTTACGCTATTATTGAAACCGGGGGTAAGCAGTACCGGGTAAACCCGGGGCAGACCATAGATGTGGAACGCCTGGATGTGGCTGAGGGCAATACCATTGAGCTTGATAGGGTATTGCTAATTGCCAGCGGTGACCGGGTAACTGTCGGCACGCCCACTGTTGAGGGAGCCAAAGTCGTTGCCACCGCGCAGGGAGAGGGCAAAGGCGAGAAGGTCATCGTTTTTAAGTATAAGGCGAAGGTCCGTTACCGCAAGAAAACCGGGCATCGTCAGCCTTATACCAGGCTGGTTATAGATAGAATAGTCGAGCCGGGGGCAGCGGAAGCCAAGCCCAGGAAGGTTCGGCGGCGCAAGAAAGAGGTAACTGAGGATGGCGCATAAAAAGGGAGGCGGCAGCACCCGTGGTGGTCGGGACAGCAAGTCCAAGCGGCTCGGCGTGAAGAGATATGACGGGCAGCAGGTAAGTGCCGGAACCATTTTGGTTCGGCAACGGGGCACTCGCATCCACGCCGGCAGCAACGTCGGTGTGGGCAGTGATTACACCATTTTTGCCCTAATTGACGGCGTGGTTAAATTTGAGCCTACCAGCAATAACCGGAGGAAGGTTAGCGTCTACGCTAGCTGAATGATATGAAGCCCAAGATTCATCCCGAATATTATACCGATGCCAAGGTAATCTGTGCCTGTGGCAATACCTTTACCATCGGCTCTACCAGGAAGACATTAAAGGTTGAGCTGTGCAGTAAGTGCCATCCCTTTTTCACCGGGGAGCAGAGGGTGATAGATACCATGGGGCGGGTGGAGCGGTTTAAGCGGCGCTATAAAGTGGAGGGATAAGCAAACATAGTTGATAAGGCAGGAGCGGGTCTGCAGCCGCTCCTTTTTGTTTATTAGGGGCTTTACTAATGACCAAGAGATTTTATTACGGGGGTCAGGCAGTTATGGAGGGGGTGATGATGCGGGGGCGGAAGGCTAGAGTTACCGCCGTGCGTCGCCCGGGTGGGGAGCTGGCTATAGATACCCAGCCGCTGGCCGCTATCTATTCCGGTGGAATGAGGCGAACCCCGCTAATCCGGGGCATCATTATCCTAATTGAGGCTCTGGTTTTAGGCATTAAGAGCCTGCTCTATTCGGCCAATGTCTCTCTGGAGGAGGAAGAGGTGGAGATTTCCGGGGTATTGGTCTGGCTTCTATTAGTGTTCTCCGTGGGATTGGCTGTGGTTCTATTCTTTATGGCTCCCCTTTTTCTTACCAAGTTGCTTACCCCCTCTGGCATTTCACCCCTGGTATTTAACCTGGTTGAGGGTGTTATCCGCGTGGCTATTTTTATTCTGTACCTTGGACTGATAGCCCTGATGCCCGACATCAGGCGTGTATTTGCCTATCATGGTGCTGAGCATAAGGCGGTAAATGCCTACGAAAATGGCGCCCCGCTGGAAATAGAGGCGACCAGAAGGTATAGTACGGCTCATGTTCGGTGTGGCACCAGCTTTCTGTTTGTTGTCTTGATTATCGCCATCATCGTTTTTTCCCTAGTTGGTTTGCCATCGTTGTGGCTGATGGTGTTATCGCGGATTGTGCTCATCCCCGTCATCGCCGCCCTCGGCTATGAGGTTATCTATTTTGGCAATAAACATATTGATAACAGAATAGTCAGGGCTTTTCTATCCCCGGGACTGTGGTTACAGTCGCTGACGACAAGAGAGCCCGATGATAGTCAGCTAGAGGTTGCCCTATCGGCATTAAGGAAGGTGGTGGAGCTTGACCAAGCTGAGGAAATAGCTCAGGCTTCTACATCCTCTTCGGTTAGCTCTTGAAAGAAACAGGTCTTGTTGCCGGTGTGACACACCGGACCGCTGGCTTTCCCTTTAATCAGAATGGTATCGCTATCGCAGTCCTTCCAGATTGAGCGCACCTTGATAATGCTACCCGAGGTCTCCCCTTTGTGCCAGAGCTCTTTTCGGCTGCGGCTGTAAAACCAGGCTTCGCCGCTGGAAAGAGTGCGGCGCAGCGCCTCCTCGTTCATATAAGCGAGCATGAGGACTTCGCCGGTATCGGCATCCTGAGCTATCGCCGGGATGAGACCGTCTTTATTGAATTTTAGATTCTTTATTGACCTCAAACCTCTACTCCCTTTTGAATAAGTGAAGGAGAATAGTGTTGCTTATTAGATTTACTTACCGCAACAGTTTTTGTACTTCTTGCCACTACCACATGGGCACGAGTCATTTCTGCCCACCTTTCGTAACGCCCTAGGAGGTAGGGGCTCCTTGGCTTTTCTTGATTCTTCTACAAAATCTATTCGTTCAGCAGATGGCCACCTGTATGAGAAAGTCGTTCTTCCATCGCTGTTTGTTACCGCAAAATCACCTCGAGTTATTATATCCATACCAATCAAAACATCGCCCTCGCTTACAGTGCCTTCAATTACCCGTAGCTGGGGGAAGTAAACATAGTTTGGCAGGAAGATACTTGCAAAATAAACTGATGATAGTCTCTTCTCATTGGCAGTATTTACCTCAGCAATACCAATTGGTTTTAACCCGCATTCGTTAATGACTTTTTGGCTTATTACTGTACCTGTTGCCCCAGTATCCCAGATAGCCGTAAACTTCTTGGCACCGACCTTCTGTGGGCTTAGGGGTTTGGGGGCAGATGAGGGGTCAAACGCCTTGGAAACGTGAACTTCATTTTGTAGTATGCGAGATATGCCCGGATATGCTGTGGTAAAAGACTGTGTAGGTCTTTGCATCGAATAACCTTATGCGAACGTCACTCTTGAATGATATGTCTGAGTGTAACTTTCGCTACCAGGTTCGCATTTTTGAACCAAGAAGGTACCTAATTCGTGTTTTTCTGCGGTCTTCTCAATAGCTTCTAGTTCTGAATCAAAAGCACCTATCACTTCGCGATTCTTTATTACAATGAATTTCCCATTGTATTTTTTAACTAGTTCGTCTTGATGTTCTAGGTAATATTTGAATTCTTTTTCTAACTTCTCCATCATTGCCCACCCCTTTTTGTTGTCTCCGTATGCATTATGATTATATCATAATAATCAAGTTAGTAACTAGCGCACTATGTCACACTAATGTATTACGTAATCCATTATGTAACAAATGGCTTTCTTGTTTACATCTAGCTAATAGTGGCTAGAGCCTGTTTCAGGTTAATGTCTCCGGTATAGAGCGCTTTCCCGACTATGGCGCCCTCAACGCCGAGTGCTTTGAGCATTCTGAGGTGGTTTAGCGATGAGATGCCACCAGAGGCGATGACCGGTCGCCTGATTTCATGTACCAGCTCAGCGGTAGCAGAAAAGTTTGGCTCGGTGAGAGTCCCATCACGGTTAATATCAGTATAGATAAAACGCCTGACGCCGAGTTTTACCATAGATTGGGCAAATTCTATAGCCTTCAGTTCCGTGTCTTTGCGCCAGCCATGGGTGGAGATAAATCCTTCTCTAGCGTCAATGCCAACGATGATAGACTCCCGGAACTTTTTGCATGCCTGTTCAATCAGGGCGGGGGCTTCTACAGCGGCGGTGCCCAGAATGACACGCTCGATGCCCGCCTTGAGCATTTGCTCAACGGTTTCCAGAGAGCGGATACCGCCACCGAGCTGAGTCGGAACTAATATCACCCTTGCTATCTCATTAATAATATCCAGATTGTAGACCTCGCCTCTAGCGGCACCATCCAGGTCAACAATGTGCAGTCTTGGCACCCCCAGCGATTGCCACTGTAAGGCTACCTCTACCGGGTCGTCAGAGAAGACTGTTTCCTGCTCATAATCACCCTGATACAGGCGAACGCATTTACCATCTCTAATGTCTATGGCCGGGATGATTTCTATAGTAGCCTACCTTATAGATTGATATTGGAATACTTTCGCCACGGCCTAGCCGAAAATGCCTTGTTGTTCTTATTCTTATCCTGAAGGAAGTCCAGCGCTCTATTTATGACCTTCCTGGTATCGCTGGGCATTATTATGTCGTCAGTATAGCCCCGCTCCGCGGAAACATATGGGTTCTCGTAGATGTCGCTATATTCCTTAATCCTCTTAGCCCGTGTCTCTTCCGGGTTGGCTGATTCCTTTATCTCCTTGGCGAAGATGACACTGGCCGCGGTCTCGGCACCAACAATAGTGATGCGAGCCGTGGGCCAGGCAAAGACAAGGTCAGCGCCGATGCCTTTATCCAACATGCCGTAATGGGCACCGGCGTAGGACTTGCGGATGATAATTGAAATCAGGGGTATCGTGGCATCAGCCCAGGCGAAGAGCATTTTGGCACCATGGCGCAGGATGCCCTTCCAGTCCTGCTCCGAGCCTATCATATAACCGGGGCAGTCCCCCAGAGTAACTACCGGGATATTGAACAGGTCGCAGAACCGGACAAACCTTGCTCCCTTGTCGGCGGCATCAACATCAATAACCCCGGCGGCCCACATCGGCTGATTTGACCAGATACCCACCGGCCGTCCGTTAAAGCGGGCGAAGCCGGTGATTACACTCTTGGCATGGTCTTTCAGTGTCTCAAAGAAATAGCCATCGTCAACTATAGCTTTAACCACCTTGTACATGTCATATGGTTGAGTTGGATTGTCGGGTATTATAGTATCCAGTTCCGGGCATGTCCGGTATGGGTCATCCTGACACTCAAGGCGAGGTGGCATTTCCCTGTTGTTAGACGGGAAGAAGGATAAAAGCTCCTTAGCCTTGTCTATGGCATTCTTATCGTCCGCGGCGACGATATGGGTCTGCCCTGATTTAACTGCATGCGCTTTCCACCCAGAAAGCTCCTCTAGGGAGATTTCCTCGCCGAGCTGGGTCTTAACAAAAGCGGGACCGGCGATTCCCATAAAGCCGGTATCACGACATTGAATGAGGAAGTCCTGCATTATCGGGTGATAGGCTTGTCCACCAAGGCAGGGGCCCATCAGCAAGGCTATTTGCGGGATTATACCTGAAGCCAGGATTTGAGCCCGGAATATCCAGCCATAGGCTTCCAGGGTATCCATTCCCTCCTGGAGACGGGCACCGCCGGAGTCATTCATACCGATAAATGGCCACCCCATGTCCTTGGCAAAATTGATGGCCCGGATTTCTTTCAAGCCATGATATTCGCCAAACGTCCCCGCCATAGCCATATAATCCTCGGCAAAGGCAACAACCGGTCGGCCGTTGACCAGACCGTAACCCGTCACCACCCCTTCGGCAGGCACCTCCCTCTTATCCATGCCAAAATGCACCGTTCTATGCTTAACAAACAGTCCCATCTCAGTGAAAGTGCCGGGGTCAAAAAGGTAGTCTATTCTTTCCCGGGCTGTCCACTGTCCCCCTTTATGGCGCTTTTCAATAACATCAGGAGGTGCCATCTGCAATATTTTGGCTCTCTTTTTCTTATATTCCTCAATTAGCTCCTTAGTCTTTGCCATCTTGATACCACCTTCTTTCTAGACTTGAAAGCCGTGTGTATTATAGCATTATTATTGCGGGGTTAACAACGCTGCCTTTGTTCCTTGACACTAGAAGGTGAGGTTGTTAAACTATCTTACTGCAGTTAGCTCTCGTTCAGGTGCTTCATTGGTTGAGAAGACGTCTTTTAATCCTTCGTCAGCGGAACCGTTGCGCCGAGGTCTGGTTCAGATTTTCACCGGCGATGGTAAGGGGAAGACCTCAGCCGCCATAGGGGCGGTAATCCGAGCCTTGGGTCACGGTCTGAGGGTCTATATCGCCTTTTTTATGAAAGGCGAACATCCCTCTGGTGAACGCAGTATCCTATCTCAGCTACCTAATGTTACTATGGAGAGCTTCGGGGCGAGGGGCTTTGTTGACCCGGTGAATATTAATCCCGAGGAAAAAGAGCAGGCAAAACGGGCTTTAGCTTCTGCTCGCAAGGCGATGCTCAGCGGTAATTATGACTTGGTAGTCCTTGATGAGGTCAATCTGGCGGCAGCCTGGAATCTGGTTGAGCTGGATGAGGTGCTTAAGCTTATTGATGACAAACCTGAGGGTGTGGAGCTTATCCTTACCGGTCGCCGGGCTGATAGTAAGTTGGTCCAGTCGGCTGACCTGGTTACTGAGATGCTAAAGATTAAGCACCCTTATGATAAGGGGGTGGCGGCGCGGGAGGGGATTGAATACTGACTGAAGGAGGGAGCATGAAGGTCACATTGAGTGTAATCAAGGCTGATATTGGTGGCTATGTGGGGCATTCCGAATCTCATCCCGATATTATCGCCAAGGCCGAGGAATGCCTGAAAAAGGCCAAGAAAGACGGGCTACTGATTGACTGTCAGGCCACCAAGTGCGGCGATGACTTGCAACTCATCATGACCCACCAGAGGGGCACAGGCAACTACGATATCCACAAACTGGCCTGGGACACCTTTGTGACCGGTACCAAGCTGGCTAAAAAGATGAAGCTATATGGTGCCGGGCAGGACTTATTGGCCGACGCCTTTTCGGGTAATGTCAGGGGCTTGGGCCCGGGTGTTGCTGAGATGGAGTTTGAAGAACGGCCGTCAGAGCCGGTGCTTATCTTCATGGCGGACAAGACCGCAGCCGGGGCCTGGAACATGCCGCTCTACAAGATATTCGCTGACCCATTTAATACCATCGGCCTGGTCATTGCCGCCAATATGCATAATGGTTTCACCTTTGAGGTGCATGATGTTAAGGAGCACAAAAAGACTAGGCTCAATGCCCCGGAAGAGATTTATGATATGCTGGTGCTGATTGGGTCACCATCACGGTTTGTGATAAAGGCAATCTATCATCGGGACAATGGCGAGATAGCGGCGGTATCCTCTACTGAGCGTCTGCACGAGATCGCTGGCCGGTATGTGGGCAAAGATGACCCAGTCTGTATCGTCCGTACCCAGGGTACGTTCCCGGCGGTAGGCGAGGCGCTGGAACCATTTGCCTCCCCTATCCTCGTAGAAGGGTGGATGCGCGGCTCCCATATGGGGCCGCTGATGCCGGTTTCCGTAGTGGACAGCACCCCCTCCCGCTTTGACGGCCCGCCGCGGGTCATCTGCCTCGGCTTCCAGTTGTGTAATGGTACTCTGGTGGGGCCTCGCGATATGTTTGCTGATAAGTCATTTGACCTGGCCCGCCATCAAGCCAACGAGATGGCTGACATGATGCGGCGGCACGGCCCCTTTGAGCCGCACCGCAAGCCTCTGGAGGAAATGGAATATACCACCATGCCCGAGGTGATGGAGAAGCTCAAAGGCCGATTTACCAAGCTTGAGTGAAGTGGATGCCAAAGCTCCTGCTGGCGACCAATAATAAAGGCAAGATGCGCGAATATAAGCAACTGCTCCAGGAACTACCGTTTGAGATGGTTTCCCTGGCTGAGCAAGGCATTACTACCGAGGTTCATGAGGTGGGGGGAAGCTTGGAAGAGAATGCTAGGTTGAAGGCAACCGGTATAGCTCGGGAGAGCCAGTTAGTGGTGCTGGCTGATGACTCGGGACTGGAGGTGGATGCCCTGGGCGGCAAGCCGGGGCCTTTATCGGCCCGCTATGCCGGCGCGGGTGCTTCCGATAAGGACAGGATTGACTACTTATTAGCTAAGCTCAAGGGGGTGCCGTGGGAGAAGCGCTCGGCTCGTTTCCGGTGTGTTATTGCTATCGCTACGCCTGATGGTAAGGTGGAGCTTTGTTCTGGCGAGTGCCGGGGCGTTATAACCTTTGAGCCAAGGGGGGAGGAGGGCTTTGGCTATGACCCGATATTCTACTTTCCCGAGCTGGATAAGACTATGGCTGAGCTACCTCTGACAATAAAAAACCAGGTTAGCCATCGGGGGCAGGCAGCAAGGCAGGCATGCCAGGTACTCAGGAGGAAGGGGAATCTATGACTGGACTTTCTGATTCCTACCAGCGTCCGATAAATTATTTGCGTATCTCGGTAACCGACCGCTGTAATCTGCGGTGTGTTTACTGCATGCCGGCGGGGGGTGTCAGCCTGATGTCGCATAACGACATTCTCACCTATGAGGAAATCTATACCGTAGCCCGGGCTGCCGCCGGGCTGGGGATAAATAAGGTAAGGCTCACCGGTGGCGAACCTCTGGTGAGGTCGGGACTGCCCAAGTTAATACAGATGCTGACTAAAATAGAGGCGATAGATGATATTTCCCTGACCACAAACGGGCTCTTGCTCGATCGCTATGCGGCTGAGCTGAAACAAGCTGGGCTGCGGCGAGTTAATGTGAGTCTGGATACCCTTAAGACGGATAAGTTTAAGCTCATTACCCGCCTGGGCAGTAATCCTGCCGAGGTGCTGTCCGGCATTGAGGCGGCAAGGTCGGTGGGGCTTAATCCGGTTAAGCTTAATATGGTGGTTATAGCTGGCATTAATGATGATGAGCTCCTTGATTTTGCCGCCAAGACCATCAACGAGGATTGGCATGTTCGCTTTATTGAGCTTATGCCCCTTGTTGGCGAGGGCACCACTGCCCCGCAGTTTATCTCCGCCAGCGAGATGAGACAGCAGCTGGGGCAACTGGGGGAGCTTGAGCCTTGCCTGCCCACGGTGGGCAACGGGCCAGCTAAATATTTTCGTTTTCCCCAGGCCAAGGGCACCATTGGCTTCATTACTCCTATCAGCGAGCACTTCTGCTTTCAGTGCAATCGGATACGGCTGACGGCTGATGGTAAGCTCCGCCCCTGTCTTTTAAGTAACTACGAGGTAGACCTTAAGCAGCCTTTGCGCAGTGGTATATCTTTGGCCGGGCTGAAAAAACTGATTAAGGAGGCAGTAGCTAATAAGCCGCAGCGCCATCAGCTAGCTAAGGGGTATGTGCCTAAACAGCGCCCATTCTCCCAGGTAGGAGGGTGAGAATTTAATTCATCAAAGGGGGAGGGGAAGAATTATTTCAAGAGGGGCTAGCGCCCCTCTTGGACGCCCAATTATTGGAGGGAGAAAAACAGGGAGTTCAAAGGAGGGGTATCATGGCAAAGGTAAAAGTTACTTTTCATGAATGCATTCAAGATTCCCAAGAATATGGTAGCGATGATGAGCATATGGTCTCACGAGTCTTCTTCTCAATAGAGGTAAGTAAAGTAGAGAGTGGAGAGAAAAAAATTGAAACATACGAGAATGTTTACGCAAACCTAAAACAAACGGTAGGTGGTAAGTTCGAAGAGACTCCAATTGAAGTCAGCCTACCATATCAATCTTCAGGGAAACTATATTCAGGTCCAATGAACTACGAGAAATTCCGCAAGGCAGCTGAGAACTATTTTAGAAACTTAGTGGGTTCTAGCGGGCATGGGATTCGGATAGCAGGTGGGGGAAGCGCAAGAATGTACAATAACCGTTTCAGCCGAGAGTATTCAGTTGAATTCGAGGCAGCAGATACTAGAAGCGCATGGTAATCGTATTGATGAAACCTGAGGGGAGTTTAAGAGGGACTTCGTCCCTCTTCAGAAAAAAATTCTTCCCCCTCTCCTTTGAAGGAGAGGGGGTTAAGGGGGTGGGTGGTGATAGAAATATATACTGACGGTGCTTACAACCCGGTTTTGCGGCAGGGGGGGTGGGGGGCGGTCATTGTTGAAAATAGCCAGAAGCAGGTCTTTTCCGGTATGGCTAAGAGAACGACCAGTAACCGCATGGAGATTACCGCTGCCCTGGAGGGTGTCTGGCGCACCCCGAAAGGGGTGGAATTGGTTATATATACCGATAGCCAGTATCTTTTTGGTTGTATGGCCAGAGGGTGGCAGAGACGCGCCAATCGTGACCTGTGGGAGCAATTAGACGAGGCGGTTAATCAGCGCAAGGTGCGTTGGGAGTGGGTTGACCAGAGTGCTAAAAATGCCTTCCACAAGGAAGCCCACGACCTGGCGACCAATTTAGCCAGCCAGAAGGAAAGGCTAAAGCCAGTGACGAGGACTAAAGCGGCTGGGGAGTTGACCCATATTGACGCAGCGGGTCGCCCCCGCATGGTGGATGTTTCGGAAAAGCCTGATACCCGGCGTGAAGCGGTGGCTAAAGGCGTGGTCAGGATGCAGGCTTCTACCCTTGCCCGAATAAAGAAAGGTCAAATGGCAAAAGGGGATGTTCTGGCGGTCGCCCAGCTCGCTGGCATCATGGCCGCAAAAGAGACACCTCATATAATCCCTCTGTGCCATCCCCTCCTTATTGCCGAGGTTAAGGTTGAGTTCAGCCTTGATGAGGCAAATAGTGCCGTAGAGATTACCATCACGGTAAAGAGCACCGGGAAGACCGGAGTGGAGATGGAGGCGCTCACGGCTACCGCAATTACCGCTCTAACCATCTATGATATGTGTAAGGCGGTGGACCGGAGCATGAAGATTGAGAATATCCGATTGGTCAAAAAAAGTGGTGGTAAAAGCGGAACTATAAGCCTTGAGTAAAAATAATTATTGGTATATACTACTTTTTAACCAGTAACGTGAATTTTGGGGGTGCACCATGAAGTTATCATGTACTCAGGAGAACCTAAATAAAGGGCTTAGCATAGTGGGAAGGGCGGTAGCTACCAGAACCACCCTACCGATAACCAATAATGTCCTCTTAGCTACCGACCAGTCCCGGCTGAAATTAGCTGCCACCAATCTGGAAATGGCGATTAGCTGCTGGATTGGAGCTAAGGTAGAGGAGGAAGGAGCCATCACTGTTCCCGCCCGGCTTCTTACCGAGTTTATCAGCTCCCTGCCCAGTGAGAAGGTTGATATCAGCCTTTCCCCCCAGACTAAGACCTTAGGGCTAAAGTGTGCCCGGTTTGAGGCGCGAATCAGTGGGATTGATGCCAAGGACTTCCCGCCTATACCCAAGGTTGATGGAGGCATTGCCACCAAGGTGGAGGTAGAAGCCCTCCGTCAGGGAATTAGTCATGTGGAATTTGCTGCTGCTACTGAGGAGTCGCGGCCGGTGCTTACCGGTGTTGATGCCAAGTTTGAGAGTGATTCGCTGACACTGGCGGCGGCTGATGGTTTCCGATTAGCCGTATATAAGCTACCCGTTCCCGTCGCGATTAGCCAGAAGACTGAGGTCATTATTCCAGCACGAACACTGGCTGAGCTAAATCGGCTTATGGCGGAGCAGGAAGAGGCGGTTGAGATAACGGTAAACCCCAGTAAGGGTCAGGCTCTATTTCGCCTGAAGAATGTTGAGCTGGTTTCCCAGTTGATTCAGGGCACCTTCCCCAATTATGCCCAGCTCATTCCCCAGAGCTGCAATACCAAAGCGGTAGTCAGTGTTAGTGATTTCCTGAGGGCAACCAAGACCGCCTCTATTTTTGCCCGCGATGGTAGTGGCATCGTCCGTCTGATGATATCTCCGGGCAAGGTAGTAGTCTCAGCCCGGTCGGAAGAGGTCGGCGACGATGTCGGTGAGATTGATGCCATCGTTGAGGGCGCCGAGTCAAAGATTGCTTTCAATGGTAAATATCTGACCGATGTCCTGGGTGTGCTTCGTGAGGCGCAGGTAGCACTGGAGACCACCAGTCCATCAAGCCCGGGCGTTATCCGCCCGGTAGGGGTGGATAACTATCTCCATGTCGTCATGCCGATGTTCGTGCAGTGGTGACATGTATTTTGGGGTGTCTAAGAGGGGCGAAAGCCCCTCTTTTTTTATTCCTCCCCCTCGCCTTCAAGGAGAGGGGGATATAAGGGGGTGAGGTGCAAAGACGAAAAGTGATGTATAATATTAGCCAAAGCCGGTTTGGTTAATAATTTCAGGAGGTTTACTGTCATGAGTTCTCCTGGAGCGGCAAAAACTAAAGACCTCAAGGCGGACATAGTTATTATCGGTGGCGGCGGGGCTGGACTGGCGGCAATCAGCGGGGGCTGATGAGAACAAGATTCATTCATAAGTTCCATTTAGCATAAGAAGACACATGTCATAAAATAAAAAAGGAGGATAACCGTGGCTGAAGTAAGACAAATGAAAACAAAAAAGGAAATGTTCGGTAATGTGGAGCTTGAGACCATCTACCGGGAAACCAGAAGGCCGTATGTCGTGGATGAGAAAACAGACAGGCGCTTATTAAGTCGATACTGCCCTCCACTTAACCAGCGCAGCTATATTCCAGAGCCCGGAATTATCTGTGACCAGGATGTACCCGTAACTCTGCGTGATGGCACTATTATCTATGCCGATATTTACCGTCCCGTCAGTCAGGCAAATATTCCTTGCATCATTTCATGGAGCTATTACGGCAAACGGCCGGCTGAAGCTATGACGGAATGGCAGATTATGGGGGTGCCGCCGGGGACGGTCTCCAAAATGGCAAAATTTGAGTCCGCAGACCCTGGCTACTGGTGTCACCAGGGATATGCGGTTGCCAATGTGGACCCCCGCGGTACCGGACATTCCCAGGGTGATATACACCAATACTGCACCCAGGACGGGCGAGACGGCTATGACTTCATCGAATGGGTGACAACACAGCATTGGAGCAATGGCAAGGTCGGTTTATTCGGCAACTCTGGCGTATGCATGCCTCAGTGGAAAATCGCCGCCGAGCAGCCGCCCCACCTTACCTGCATCGCTCCCTGGGAAGGCATCGGAGACCTCTATCGCGAATCTATGTTTGAAGGAGGCATTCCATCATTCGGTTTCAACTCAGGTAATGTGGCGGGTTTAGTAGGCGAAGGCTATGTGGATGACACCGTAGCGATGGCGCAAAAATATCCTTTTATTAATGAGTACTGGGAAGATAAAATTCCGAAATGGGAAAATATTAAAATCCCCGTTTATGTCTGCGCCGGTTGGAACCATTTCCACCTGCGCGGCTCTACGGAAGGCTTCCGGAGAATCCGCTCCACCAAGAAGTGGCTCCGCGCACACCGGGAGTTTGAATGGCCTGATACCTATAGCCCCGCCGGACTGGAAGAATTGAAGCGGTTCTATGACCGATACCTAAAGGATATCCGTAACGGGTGGGAGCTCACCCCCAGAGTCCGCATTGATGTTATGGATGCTTATGATTATGATTATCAGGTTAAGCGTCCGGAAAAGGAGTTCCCGCTCGCCCGGACCCAGTACAAGAAGCTGTACATCGACGCGGCTAAGGGTGCTATGTCCTTCAATCCGGTTGCCAGGGAATCAAAGGTCAGCTATGAAAGCACAGAGGGAATGACTACCTTTGATATTACCTTTAACGAAGACACCGAGATAACCGGCTATATGAAGCTGCATCTATGGGTCGAGGCGGAAGGTAATGACGATATGGATTTGTTCATCATAATCCGGAAGCTGGACGAAAAGGGGAACTGGCTGCCGGTTCACGCACTGGACAATCCTCATCCCGGCACCTGGGGAAGGATGAGAGTATCCCACCGCGAACTTGACCCGAAGTGGTCAACTGATTTTCAGCCGGTCCAGGCACACCGCAAGGAAGAAAAGCTACGGCCCGGTGAGATTGTTCCTGTTGATATCGAGATAGTTCCGACCAGCCGGATATGGCACAAGGGCCAGCAGCTGCGTGTGCTCGTAGCTGGGCATTACATAAGTGAAGGCTGGTTTTTGCCCCTTGCCTATGATACAAACAATAAAGGCAACCACGTCATTTATTCCGGAGGGAAATACGATTCATACCTTCAGATTCCGGTAATCCCTCCTAAATATCAGGCTGGCGATTACATCTACCGCTAAGCGCCAACAATCATATTTCTGTCGCCAAAGCAATCAAAGCTACGGTGGTTAAAAAACCGCTTTAACCACCGTAGTAATATATTGAGAATATTCTCATCTATATTAGGTATCTATGAGCGGCCTACAAATTCTTGTCCATTCGTAAAAAAATATGGCTTTCACAGCGCAAGACACCTTTTATTTTAAGAATTTCATTTTGAAACAATCAAAATGGAAGCCTATTTCGGCTAAATGACCAATTTGACTATTATTGTTAGAGAATTATTGACAGCGTAATCGATAATAAAGCAAAATAGTGGCGAATCAGTCACTGCATTCAATTAATTATTAGCCTAAGAAACGCCAACAACGATAAATTCTAACATTGGTAAATATAAGAAGTGAGGTGTTAACTATGAGATACGAAGCTCGTTTTGTTGTCGATCCCCATGTCCACATCACCACACTCTATCAGCCAGCCGGGGAAAAAAGCCTGGAATTAGCCCGCCAGGGACGCTGGATGGGTCTAAATGGAGAAGTCGAGCCCTTCGACAACTCGCCTCTTTGCCTTTACGAAATGGAGCGGTACGGTATTGACATGTGCCTGCTCAAACCAAGCGTAATCGGTACGACCAACGAGGCGCAGGCGGCACTGGTGGCTAAATATCCTGATAAGTTCCGCGCCTTCTGTTCTGACCAGAAACTACAGCTCAAGGTCTGGCGAGGAGAAGCGAAGTGGAACATTGATGATGCTGCCGACGAGGTGGAGAAAGCACTCAAGACCGGTAAATACATCGGCATCGGTGAATTCGCCCCCCGGGACCCGGACCGTACTAAAATATATACTTTCGAGAAGCGCCTGAATGAATACCGCACGTTAGCGCAGCTGGCACGGAAGTATGGTGTCACCCTCGATTATCATGACTTTGCCTGGGGCTATGAATGGGACCATTACCGCCTACTAGCCCGGATTGCTGGAGAGTTCCCTGATGTGCCTATCATTTTTAATCATGGCGGATACTCAATAGGGAGCTACGTGATGGGAGCCGATGTTATCCGAAAGGCGTGCGCAGTTGCCGGCGGCGGAAGAAACATTTATCTGGAGACAGGCAGCTGGCCGGCCGAGTTCTTTGAGATTCCGCTGAAAAACCCGAATGTCGGCCCAACCCAGCTTATCTGGGGAGGAGACTACGGTCACGTCCCCCAGTATATCGTTGCCAATCCCGGAAGGGAACCATCAAGCTTCTCGAGCTCGATGAAGAGATGGCCACCGGTACCCTACTACCAGATAGGCTGGTTGGGGTTGGCTTTTCCTTTCGGGTGGCGTAGGCTTTGCCGTACTTGGGCTAGTATTGTGGCGTAAATTAAAGTAGTTACCGAAAATACAAGAAATCAGACAGGGGCGTTTAAGAGGGGCGTCAGCCCCTCTTTCATCTCCCTCCCCTTCCCCTTGGTAAGGGGAAGGGGATAAAGGGGATAGGGTTGCTAGATAATCTCTTAACAAGGGTATTGACTTTTACCATTTGGCGGATTATTATAACCCTGACTTTGGTACTAGTAATTTAGTGCCAGAGCCAATACTTAGAACAAAGGAGGTGATAGCGAGCGAAGTTTAAACTAAGAGAGCTTTGACTGAGATTGATAGGAAATCTGGGGCAAAGGGTATTGACTTTTGCCATTTGACAGGTTATTATAACTACAACTTTGGTACTAGTAGTTTAATAATAGAAATTTCGTTATGGGCAGACTCCGGTAACAATCTTTGGGTTAGTACCAAAGCAAATATTAAATGCTTAAAAGAAAGGAGGTGATAAAGAGAATGAAGAAGCTAATTCTGGTTTTGATGACGCTGGCGGCGCTCATTGCCTTTGGCTTCCCTACGGCGGTCTATGCCGATGGCGCGGCTGATGCTTATGTCTGGATTTCTGAAGACTGGTACGGCAGCGGGGAAACCTATGGCGGCTATAGCCTCTATGACGACTATGTCACCGTCTGGCCCGATGACTCGGAAGCCTCAGCTCACTGCTATTACTATGGCAGTCCAGTGGGGGGAGACTATGATGCCATAGGCACGCAGCCCCATGACGCCGTTGCCCAGGCGGTGGCTGATGCTGGCGATGAAGCCTATGCTGAGGGTTGGGCTTATGCCGAAGCTGATAACAGTGACGCTGAGTCTGGCTACGGCGCTGAAGCCTACGGCAATGCCTATGCCTACGACTATGCCGAAGCCTATGGCTGGGGTGAGGCTTACGCCTACGACGATAGCTATGCCTATGGCTATGGCGATGCCTATGCCGAGGACTATTACGGGTGGACTTACAGCGAAGCCTATGCCTGGGGCATTGCCTATGCCGACGATTATAGCGATGCCTATGGCGAGAGCTATGCCTATGCCGGTGAGTGGGACAGCTATGCTGATTCCTACGGTTTCGCCTATGCCAATGACTATAGCTATGCCTCTGCTTACGGCGATGCCTATGCCGACGATGGTAGTGATGCCTATGCCTATGCCGGTTACTATGATGGGAACTATTACTACGGCGCCTATGCCGACTACTATAGCACCGCCTATAGCACTGCCTATACTGATGCCTACGGCTATAGCTATGCCGAGAGCGATGCCTGGGCTTATGCCGACACCTATAGCTATGCCAACGCCTACAGCGATGCCGAAGCCGACTACGATAGCTATGCCGATAGCGAGGCTGATGCTGATGCCTACATGCATAGCTATGCTGAGGCAGATAGCTATGCCGATGCCGACTATGATAGCGGTGACAGTGCCTATAGCTATGCCGAGGCTGATGCCGACTACTGGAGCGATGCCGAGGCTGATAGCGAGGCTGATGCCGACTGGTATAGCTCTGCCTATAGCTATGCCGAGAGCGATGCCTCCTGGTATGGCTATGCCTATGCCACCAGCGATGTCTGGGCCTCAGATTATAGCTGGGCTGATGCCGATGTCTATGCCTATGCCGACGACTATGACGGCTACTGGTGGAGCGAAGCCGACGCCTACGGCTATGCCTTTGCCGACGATTATGGCTGGGCCATTACCGATGTCTATGCCACCGCCTATGACGATAGCTACGCCGAGGCGGATGCCTGGGCATATTCTGACTACTACACTTATAACTATGGTAGCCATGCCTGGGGCGAGTCCTATGCCGATAACGATAGCTATGCTGACACCTACGGCTATGGCTATGCTTACTACTACAGCGATGCCTTTGGCTACGGCTATGCCTACGCCGACGACTATAGCTATGCCGATAGCTATGGCGAAGCCGATGCTTACCACAATAGCGATGCCTATGGCTATGGCTATGGCTACGCCGATGAGTATAGCTATGCCGAAAGCTACGGCGATGCCTACGCCTACTGGTATAGCACCGCCTATGCCGAGAGCGGTTGGTGGGATGGTGATGAGTATTATCCCGGTGCCTACGCCTACTGGTACAGCGATGCCTATGCCGGTGCCGATGCCGAAGCCTACGGGTATAGCGATGCCGAAGCCTATGGCTGGGCTTATGCCTACGGCTACAGCGAAGCCTATGGCTATGGCGATGCCTATGCCGATGACATGAGCCTTGCCGCTACCTATGGCGATGCCTATGCCTACGGCTATAGCTACGCCGAAGCCTATGGCTATGCCTATGCCGATGACGGTAGCTCTGCTATCCTTTGTGCTGATGCCGATGCCTACAACGAGAGCGAAGCCTATGCCTACGCTTATGGCTACGCCGACGATGGTAGCACAATTCTCGGTGGGTCACCCTATGGCTACGGTGCTTATGCCTATGCTGATAATGGCGGCTTGGCTGTAGCTGACTTCTATGCCTATGCTACTGATAGCAGCGGCATTGTTGGTGGGGCTGAAGCCTATGCCGACGGCGGTTCTGCGCTAGCCACCTCCAATGTTCTTGCCACGGGTGACAGCACGGCTGGCGGGGTTGCTATTGCTGCGGCTGATGGTTCAGCCAGCTGGGCTAGTGCCACCTGTAATGTTAGCGCCACTGATGGTAGCAACGCTGTCGGTATAGTAATAGCCGATGCCAGTGTCAATGATTCCTTTGGCTTTGCCGTAAGCATATCCGCCGATGCTGTTGAGGGAGCTTACGTTTCTGCCTGGGCTATTGCCTATGACACCGGTACTGGTACTGGTATAGCCTGGAGCAACCTTACCGCATCAGCTACAGACGGCACCACGGCTGGTGGCTTAGCCACTGCCAGCACTAGTGGCTCCGTAGCCATTGGTGACTTTGCCTTTGTCTACGGTGATGCGACGGCAATAACCGATGCTGTTGCTGACTACATTAGTCCATAATTAAGGGTCTGCCCTGTTCAAACAAAGGCAACTCCTGAGCAAGCTCAGGAGTTGCCTTCTTCTTTAGTGGAGCCGTGTTGCTCCGCCAGCCATCTTGTGCTAGGATAGGGGATAATAATTGAGTTAAATCTGAGGGCAAAGGAGAAAGCGGCAACCTATGAAGAAAGGGCTTATTTTAACTATAATTATTGTGGTGTTGGCAGCGGGGATGCTCACCTCATGTCAAAAGTGGGGAGGGGAAGCCGAATTCCAGATAAGCTCACTGACTATTACCCCGAGTGAGATAATGGCTGGCGAGAAGGTTACCGTTACCGTTGATGTCGCCAATGTCGGCTCAAGGCAGGGCACCTATCAGGGGATACTCACCATTAGTGGGAGAGAGGTGGGGAAAAAGACTATCACTGTCCCCAAAGGAAGCACCGAGAAACTAACCTTCCCCCTGCAGCCAGGTGCCGGCGGTAGGTTTGACATCAGCGTCGGCGACCTACACGGTGTTCTCATCGTAAAGGAGGGGATAGAGCTTGGATATGACGATGGCAGACCAGACGCACTCCTCGGAATTCGCATACTGGGACCGGGGAGTGGCTATTTAGTCAAGTTCTCCCCGCCAGTAAAGCCCTTTACCATAGACAAGGTGAGAATATACGGGAGTCTCTACGGAGAAGTTTCTTCGGTGTACAAATTTCAGGTCCAGATTTGGGACGAGAATCAGCAGATAATTAAGGACACCACCTACCCCTATACTGAGTTCAGTCAAACGGCGGCGTGGGTAGAGGTGGAGGTGCCGGGGGTGCCACCGATAACCGGTGACTTCTATGTCCATGTATGTGCCAGCTCCACAGATAAAGGTGGCATCCAGATATTCTATGATTCCAGCGTGGTGAATGAGCGCTCAGACGTGACCGAAAACTGGAAAGTAGCCACAGAGTGGTATCCGCAGCAACCCAAGGAACAGGTAAACTGGATGATAAGGGTTGATGGCACTATTATCGGCACCACCAGAAAGATAGAAGAACAACCGACGACCCCCTAAGTCAAGAGATTAGAGATTATCCGATGTTGACAAAAGATTAGAAATTGTGATATTATTTTAATGCTTAAATAGTACCTTAACAATTGGATAGTGGAAGGAAGGTTCTTTACAAAGTAAATCAATTTTTTGGAGAGTTTGATCCCGGCTCAGGATAAACACTGGCAGCGTGCCTTATGCATGCAAGTCGTACGGTTCTTCCCGCAAGGGAAGGACAGTGGCGAACGGCTGAGTAACACGTAAGTAACCTGTCCCTAAGTAGGGGATAGCTCTGAGAAATCGGAGTTAATACCTTATGTTGTGGTGGCACTGAGGTGTCATCATTAAAGCCTTCGGGCGCTTGGGGAGGGGCTTGCGTCCTATCAGGTAGTTGGTGGGGTAACGGCTCACCAAGCCGATGACGGGTAGCTGGTCTGAGAGGATGTCCAGCCAGACTGGGACTGAGACACGGCCCAGACTCCTACGGGAGGCAGCAGCAAGGAATATTGTGCAATGGGCGAAAGCCTGACACAGCGACGCTGCGTGGGGGAAGAAGGCCTTCGGGTTGTAAACCCCTTTTCTTAGGGAAGATGATGACGGTACCTGAGGAATAAGTCTCGGCCAACTACGTGCCAGCAGCCGCGGTAATACGTAGGAGGCGAGTGTTATCCGGATTTACTGGGCGTAAAGAGTGCGTAGGCGGCTTTTCAAGTCGGATGTGAAATCTCCCGGCTCAACTGGGAGGGGTCATTCGATACTGTTGGGCTAGAGGGCAGCAGGGGGAGGTGGAATTCCCGGTGTAGTGGTGAAATGCGTAGATATCGGGAGGAACACCAGTGGCGAAGGCGGCCTCCTGGGCTGTTTCTGACGCTGAGGCTCTAAAGCGTGGGGAGCGAACAGGATTAGATACCCTGGTAGTCCACGCTGTAAACGATGGACACTAGGTATGGGGAGTATCGACCCTCTCTGTGCCGAAGCTAACGCTTTAAGTGTCCCGCCTGGGGACTACGGCCGCAAGGCTAAAACTCAAAGGAATTGACGGGGGCCCGCACAAGCAGCGGAGCGTGTGGTTTAATTCGATGCAACACGAAGAACCTTACCAGGGCTTGACATGTCGGAAGTAGCGAACCGAAAGGGGAGCGACCTGTTAAGTCAGGAGCCGTCACAGGTGCTGCATGGCTGTCGTCAGCTCGTGCCGTGAGGTGTTGGGTTAAGTCCCGCAACGAGCGCAACCCTCGTTGCCAGTTACTTTCTCTGGCGAGACTGCCCCGCAAAACGGGGAGGAAGGTGGGGATGACGTCAAGTCCGCATGGCCTTTATGCCCTGGGCTACACACACGCTACAATGGGCGGTACAATGGGTTGCAATGGAGCAATCCGGAGCTAATCCAAAAAGCCGTCCTCAGTTCGGATTGCAGGCTGAAACCCGCCTGCATGAAGCTGGAGTTGCTAGTAACCGCATATCAGCATGGTGCGGTGAATACGTTCTCGGGCCTTGTACACACCGCCCGTCACGTCATGAAAGTCGGCAACACCTGAAGTCGATGGGCTAACCCCTCCGGGGGAGGTAGTCGCCGAAGGTGGGGTCGGTAATTGGGACGAAGTCGTAACAAGGTAGCCGTAGCGGAAGCTGCGGCTGGATCACCTCCTTTCTAGGGAGATGACCAGGGTGGTAACACCCTAATCTCCTAGGTCGGTCACCGACCTAATAAGTCGGTGTTATTCCTTCCTTCCACTATCCAGTTGTTAAGGTTTTTTTATTTATATTAACCTCACCCCCTTTATCCCCCTCTCCTTCTCAAGGAGAGGGGGAAAGTATTTTATAGAAGAGAGGCGAAGCCTCTCTTAATTAAATATTCCCCCCTTCCCTTAGCAAGGGAAGGGGGTCAGGGGGATGGGTTGCTAAATAATCTCCTTTGGGGTTACTTGATTTATTTTGAATTTTTGAGGTAGAATTAAGCGTCTTGTGGGCCATTAGCTCAGTTGGTTAGAGCACAGTCCTGATAAGACTGGGGTCTCTGGTTCGAGTCCAGAATGGCCCACCACTCTGTTCAATAGATAGAACTTCTCGCTCGCTTGTTTTGCCCTTTTCCAGTCGACGATGAGCCTTAGCCTGTTTCAGTTTCGGGCTGAGTTCAAAGTGGAGTACATCGGTCACTTGAGGTAAATCAAGCAGTTCTGCTAAGCTTGCTCCGACCTGGGAATTTGTGCTATCCAAGCTCCTATTGCCACAGAGGATGAGATCATAATCCAAATCACGTATCGCCTTACTTAGAATAAAGCTTATTTGGAAGGAGTCTAAAATATCGAAATCGTCACATAACACATGAATAGCCTCATCTGCTCCTTGTGCAAGGCAGTAATGAAGTGTCTGTTCAGCTATAGCTGGACCTACAGTCACTACGCTAATAAATCCCCGATTGATTTGTCGCTTGATTAATATTGCGGCTTCCAAAGCACATCTATCGACAGGATTAACAATATAGAACTGTTCTTGCCCAATGTGTCTAATGCGACCATCGTTCCCTAAGCACAAGGGTAAGTTTGTATCGAGTGATTGCTTTACGCAAACTATAATTTTAAAATCTCGCAAGTCTCTTCCTTAAAGCTTTGGTAAAAAGAATGACTTTGGCCTATAATAAAGTACCTATTTTATGCCCATCATATATAGCCCGGTCTGCGGTTCTAGGAACGAGGCAGTCTCCGATACGATAAAGCTCAGGTACCTTCCCTTTTAAGGCGAAATACAATTCATCGTTGGATTTTCCGAAAGTTACGATAACAACCGTATCTACATCTTCTTCAATTCTTTCCGCATGACTTAAGAAGTCAATAATTGTTATCGTCTTGCCTGATATATTTTTGATATATGAGAGTGGCGCAAATTTAACTCCATTCTCTCTCATTCGACCCGTTAAAAACATCACGTTAAAACCCTCGACGTGGGCACCGGGGCTCATCAAAGGTGTCACAAAATTCACTTCTTTACCCTGTAGTGCAAGCATATCTGCGATACCAAGCCCCTTAATTCGTCCTTGAATATCTAGAACGATTACTTTTTCCCCAACACTGGCACGGCTCTCTAATATGTCCTCGGGGTGTACAACATTATCTTGTTCCCACCCTGGGATAGGAAATGGGTTGACTCCTCTAAGGAATGGCTTTGATCCAGTGGCTACGATGACGGCGTCCGGTTTTTCGCGAGCTACCAATTCGGGGGTTACCTCTTGTCCTAGTACTACTTTTATATTAGGCATGGCCATCTGTCTGACACGCCAACGCACTATACCTTCCATTTCATCCCGGCCTGGTAGTTTACTTGCTATATTTGCTTGTCCACCCAACCGGTCTGTTTTTTCATAAAGTGTGACAAAATGACCCCTAGCAGCAGCAACCCAAGCTACCTCCATACCGCCTGGCCCACCTCCAGCAATAAGCACTTTCTTACCTTTAAGAACACGCTGCAGGGTACTGACTCCCCATTCTTTTTCTTTTCCAACCGCCGGGTTTTGAGTACAACTAATAGGTACCATATATCCACTGTCAAGTCCTACACAATTTTGCAAACAACCAATGCAGTTTCGAATATCCTCTAGTCTTCCCTCCTTAGCTTTGTTAGCCAACTCAGGATCTGCGATATGGGCTCGAGTCATGCCTACCATGTCTGCGTACCCATCTGCCAATATGCTCTCGGCGTGTAAAGGATCGACTACACGACCTGTAGCAAAGACTGGAATATGATCTATTGCTTCTCTAATAACGGAGGATGCATGGACTGCAGAACCTGCTGGGATGTACATTGGGGGGCAGTAATTGGGTAAAACCATATTTAATATACTACCAACACTAACACTAATGTAATCTACTTTACCTGTGGCCTCGAGTTTTGCCGCGATCTCGGCTGCAACTTCCGGAGATATGCCGCCAGGGGCCATATCATCTCCACACAGTCTGACTCCTAAAGCCATCTCATCACCAACCACTTTTTTAATGCGGTCTATGACTCTAAGTAAAAATCTCATCCGATTTTCTAGGGATCCGCCATATTCGTCTGTACGTTGGTTAATTAAAGGTGTAAGAAACTGTTGTGGCAAATAGCCATGAGTACTGTGAATTTCTACACCATCAAATCCACCGGCTTTCGCATTTTCAGCACATTTACCGTAAGACTCTATTAGTTCTTCAATGTCTTCGGTTTCCATAGCTTTAGAAAGCTCACCAAAAAAATTTATATGTGCCGATGGGGCAAGCACAACCCCTTTGCCATTCGTTGTTGAGTTAATAATTCCAGAGTGGAATAGCTGAAGGAATGCAATGGACCCATATTTGTGAAGAGTATCCGTTACCAACTTGAAACCAGGTATAGCCTTTTTATCATAGGCTATCATGTTATTACTAAAGTCCTGTTCCCAAGCCGTGCTCGGGTGAACCGCAGTTTGGCCACAAATAATGAGGCCAGCCCCTCCTTTAGCTCTCTCACCCAGATAATATGCATACCTTTCTCCCATAAATCCTGGCCCACCGGGGATGCTTTCACTCTCGTCTACCATTCTGGTCTCATGGGCTGAAATCAGAATCCGGTTTGGGACTGTAACTGGACCGACTTTAAGCGGACTGAATAAATACCTAAATTGTTCCTGCATAACAATCTCCTTTTATATAAGTTCTAATATTTTCCCTTACTGCTCCATAGAGCTAATCATCTATTTGATAAATCTAAATGGCTATATAGCACCGCTTTAACCTTAACCAGTCCAAACTAAACAATTATTTTTTCGTCCACCATGTAGAAGTCGTCTTCATTGGAGAACAATTGAACATCTTCTCTCATCGCCTTAAAAACTTCTTGATCGTTAACCATTCTATTATGTGACTCTAATGTATCATGCCAGAGCTCGGCTATACCTAATAAGTTATCGTGATGATATGTAAAACCTGGGAGTTTTATTAGGTGGTCTTGTTTATATTTAACTATTCCAAATGGTAATTTAGATTTAGCGACCAAAGGCCCGTGAACTTCCAACCAATGTTTTCGGAATTCTTCATTACTGACACCGGGCTTTCCGTAGAGTAATGTGATAAATTTGACCATATTTACGCTCCTAATTAAATTTTTTAATTCAAGAGTGTGGGTATTAACCTATTTCAAACCTTCCTTTGTTCTGCCTCTTATGAGTTTAGGAAAGAGATACCTTCACTAAAAAAGACTTACGAAAGCTTTCTTTCCATTATCTCTCCGAAGATGCGTACAAGCTTCGTTTTTTTTATCTTCCAATCTCCTTTCTCTATTGTATATTCATCTTCATAAAAGCCATAACCTCTAATAGATTTATGGATCGGGTCTTCAAAGAGGAGATAATCGTGTATTCTCCAAACTGCTTTT
>Ga0315296_10000661_pt1 | contig 31249 bp, 57 predicted proteins | sample YL17G14_18_MG_FD_203921 | JGI IMG/M metagenome (GOLD analysis project Ga0315296, IMG submission 203921) | Sediment microbial communities from Yellowstone Lake, YNP, Wyoming, USA - YL17G14_18 | ecosystem: Environmental > Aquatic > Freshwater > Lake > Sediment | place: USA: Wyoming | collected... | reverse complement strand
AGACCAGAATAGTTGACTGCTATCGGTTTATCAAAAAAAGCGATATAGGTTGACTATGTTGATTTTCTTGTTAACAAATAAAACGATAAGTTTATAAAGCTTGTTTTCTAATTATTAATGTATGAACAAAAAAGAATTAGCAGAGTTAATGAAGCGGGTGGAAAATGTAGAGATGAGTTTCTGGCCGAAATATGCCAAGGAGAACCATCCGTGGAGCAGGATCACGACCAAAAAACTCATCGAGCTGAGATTTTCCAGAGGGCTCACCCATAAAGAGATAGCCGAAAAATATGGTGTGCCAAAGACGGAAGTCTCGCTCATGATGACCAAGGTACTCAATCTTGAACCGCAGTGGGCTGAGAGAAGAATGCCGGAAACCCTGACAAAGGAGAATCCGCACCTTGGTTATGTTCTGGGGGTGGCATATGGGGATGCTTCAATAGCAGCAAACTCGTTCAGATTCGGCGTGACAGATTCAGACTTCTTTGAAAATGTCAGAAGAGAGCTGATGGCTTGTGGATTCAGGGAGGATGAGTTTTATATTAAAAAGATTCCCAGAAGAAAAAATACCTTTCCAAGCGGCAAAACATATCTATGTAAATCAATGATGAGACTCGAACTAAACTGCCTTGAGTTTGTTGAATTCCTGAAAAATCTCAAACCGCTTGAGTTTTCACATGAGCAGAAAGCCGGTTTCATAAACGGCTTTTTTGATTCAGAAGCATCTATTAGTGAAAATGGAAGACGTGTAATTCTAACCAACACCAATCTTGAAATGCTGGAAACCATAAGCAAAATATTGCGTGAATTTGGCATCGAGACACAACCCAAATTTTTACGTATAGGCGGGATATCGGCAACAACCGGAAACCAACTGAAAGATGTTTATCGTTTATATATTCCAGCACGTTCCATTCCGGCATTCAGGAAACATTTCAGGTTATCGATAGCCAGAAAACAGGCTCGGCTTGAGGGGCAGAGGCTATCACCGGCAGAATATAAGTCAGGGAGGTTTGTTATGAAATTAGCTTCGGATAGCGATGAGAACAGGGCGACCGTTGTCGTGATGCGCAGAGGGAAGAAAGGCGAGACCACCGAGAGCAAGTCATTCACGGTTGACGGCGTGAAGAGCATCGGCTCGATGGCAAAATTCATGAAACAGTGCATCAGGCACAATGCGGAAGTCAGAAAGCTGGTTGTGCAGCTCTCGCAGCGCAGCAGGGAATAAGCAGTGATGTTAATTTTGATTCTGCGATTTAAAAGGTTTTGGCAGGTGAAGTTTTATAAATCCTGCTGTGTAAAAGTTAATAACCGGATTGACGGTTTTTTCTGATGCTGACATCGTAGTCTTCCCATTCTACGGATTTGAAGATGGCCTTGTGGTTGACCCAACGTGCGATGGACTTCTGGTATGGGTCGTTCCTGTCGTAGGGCATGACGTACGGGTCGATACCGAGTTCACGCAGGGTGCTGATGCGCTTCAGGTCTTATGATTCTGTTGACCAGAAACCGATTAGGACGTAGCACATGATGTAGCGTGGCTTGATGTATGCTGTGAGGCGGGCGATGTGGGGAATAAGGTTCTCACGTGGATTATCCCAAGCGATCTTGATACGCTTATACCTGAAACGGCGGATGGATGCTAAGGTGGAAAGCATTTCGTCGCTCAGGATGCGCACGTCAATGCCGCCGGAGAAGTCAACCGGCTGATGCCATTCATGAAGTTGGGCGATCGCATCACGCCACTTCGGGTTGGCGAAAAAGCTGTTGTCGCATACCTTAATATATATGCCTCGGGGGTTAAGGTTCTTGGGTGCGGCTGGGCGGATGTGGCCTTCCTTCTCGGGTACTACGCAGAAGGGGCATTTTCTGATGCAGCCGGTTGAAAACCAAACCAGTGAAAAGTCACAGTCAGGGTAGAGAGACCAGTCGTACTGTTCACGCTCCATCTCGGGAGGGAGCTTCGTGCGGATGTTGAAGCCTGTTCCGCCGGTTATCATGTTTCTGGTGACAAAGCGCTTGGGCGTGAAATCGAAAATGGAGAAGGCGTATATTCTGCTGTATGAAGAGTGGTTTTCATGTTTATAAAGTTCTACTGAATCGCCACGGCGCTTGTGGAACATCGAGACACGCATCATGGCCGAGTTGACGATTCTGGGCTCAAGGTTGTAGAGGCCGACATTCATGGGAATCCCGTTCAAGTGAGGTAGCGATCGAGAAGATGCTCCTCGACGAACTGGTCGGGTGACAAGCCGCTGTACAGTATGCTGAGGCTGATGCGCAGCTTCTTGCCGTAACTGATGAGGTAGGGCTTGGTGTCGGGTGCTTTGATGAAACGGACGACGAGGGGCTCTCTGCCAAGCATGAGGACGAAGGCAAAATAGCCGTTTTTCCTGATCAAGGAGGAAAGCTGGCGTTTGTATGTTGAGAAGCCATGGTAGTTGCGACGGGGACTGTGCGAAGGGGCGCTTCCCGTGCGGCAGATTTGGGCGGATTTCACCTCGATCGGAAGGCTGTTCCATGTGAGGTCATAACTGCCGTTGATGTGGTGAAGGCAGTCCATGCCGGAGAGTTTTTCCAGCAGGGTGATGATGTGGTTTTCTGAGATGATGCCTATGCACTTGTTATCAGACTTGGACATTTTATGGTACATTAAGTCCACCTGAGCCTTGTTTTCTCCCTGAGCTTGCGCAGTTCAGGGATGCCGACCTGAAGTTCAAGCTCCCTGATGCGCTCGTCTATGGCTTTGCACCAGCGGCCATTTTCGGATTCACGGCCACTGTTGAACTCATTCTTGATCAGTTCTTCTCTTTCCTCCTTTCTGGAAAGCTTTTTCTCATCTTCAGCGATCCGTTTCCTTCTGCCAATACTTCTGCTTTTAACCGGCATAAGCGATCACTTCCAAAATAACTCTGCATCGGATTTGAATTATTTTTCATATTTATTCCGTTCCAATGGAATTTTGGAGCAGAGTTATTTTCCCCCATACAGGCCGAGGAAAAAGGCATATACGAGGATCATGAGGACGGTTGAGATCAGGGCATAGTAAAATTTTTCCCAGATGCGGCAGGTGCGGCAGAGCGCTTCAGGGTCGTTCGTAGGGTTTCCGCACCTGTAACATTCAAAATAACTCTGCATCGGATTTGAATTATTCTTCAGATTCGGAGCAGGGTTATTTTCTCCCACCATCTGATTCAGCCTATCGGGAATTTGGAGGTTTCAACCGTGCGGTTGACATGAAGCCACATCATGGCCTCGGGGCAGACCATGCGGATGAGCGCAAGGCAGTCCATTGACATGTGGAGTTTGCCTTCGGAGTAACCGGCTTGGAAGCCGAGGAGATATAAGGAAAGCGAGAGAATGATGAGGCCGATCGCAAAAACGAAGAGAAGGCGCTTGGGTGAGATGTGATGGGTGGAATCTGATGCAACCGGAGGGGTGTCGGGTGATTCGGATGGATGTTCTGCGACTGGTTTTTCTGAGGCGGCCTTGCGCTTGGGCATAATCTAGACCTCCATTCCCGCCTTAAGCGAACCGATGATGTCGGCACGGCTGATGCCAAGTTCGGTGCAGATGCGGCTGTAGGCTTTGCGGATGGTCATGGGCGAGACGTTGAACTTGAAGGAAAGGTCATACTGGGTAATCTCAACCTTGGGCATGTGCAGGCGGACAGCTATGTAAACAGACGCAACCGCTAGGGCATGATCGGTGATGCGGGACAACCGGATGCTTTCCACCTTCATGGCCTTGCGGTAGTATGAAAAGGAAAGGGTGGAAAGCTTCTGGAAGTTGTCAGGAAGAAGATCGCTGCACATCTGGGAAATCTGCTGCCTCATGGAGTTGGGAGATTCACGCTGCATGATTTATCACATTTTCTGTTTAACAGGTTTAACCGGTTGGACACCACCAGCATATTATTGTAGCGACAGCTTAAATAGATTTAGCGACTGTATGCTGTATGACATTACATTCTGTTCTGACTATTGTGTTGTAACCAGATGGGAGGTTGGCAAGGTTTTTCATGATGATGATGACGGGCTTCCCTTTCCTGAAGGCATGGTTGATGGTCTGCTGAGTGCCGCTGCGCTCGGGCTTGCACTGGAAGGCTATTACCCTTTTGACGACATGGACGACCCGCTCGTTACGGCGCTTGTAACGATCTGGGGAAGGCTCGAAGGGGTTTGGGTAAAATATGGTGATGACGTGGCCAAACTTTTCGGCAAACCGCTGGGCGAAAGTGTCGACCCCTTCAGCTCCTCCTGAGACGATTGTATCGAAGCGGCCAAGGTGCTTCTTCAGATGGAACTCGACTTCCTCGTATGACCAGCCGGTTCTGTTGCCTACCACGGCAACCAATTCCCCTGATTCCCCGCATACGTCTTGAATGAAACGCCTTTTCCGCTGGAGTGCCATCATTTCAACACCGAACCCGTTATGACGAATACAGACCATGCAAGGGTAATCAGCGACAGAGCAGCTGAGATGAGGATGAGCCCAAGCCAAATCCTTATCCGGCTGATCATATGAAATTCTCCACGTAAGATTTATTGACCTGACTGCGATGCCAGAACCTCAGCCAGCTCCACAGGCGCTTCAGGCGCGGCAGCACCATATAGATGAATATCGGTAAAACCAGTGTTATGAAAACCGCATTCATCGCAATATACGTCACCACGTCAACTCCCCAAAGCGGAGCACCGACACTGGCAACAGTGAAAGTCACGGTTATCGTGGTGAATATCATGAACACGTTGAGAAGCACCATGACTGCTTTATCCTTCAGGGTTATCTTTTTTTTCGGCTTGGTCATATCAACCATCATCATAAGATTGAGCTGATGATGTGGTCATAGACCTGCTGGATTTCCTGATCGGCGGCATTGTGAGTCCCGAGCAGCTCACCTATGCGGTCTCTGAGATGAGGGTAGACGATGGCATTCCTATCCATGCGGACGAGTTCGAGGCTGGCCATGTCACGGCACTCCTGAGAAACCCGCTGGCGAGTTCCGCCGCTGTTCGAGAGTGAGCAACACCTTGAAGTTCTCCTCAAGGCTGGTTTCCTGTGTGGGAAAAAACACGGTCGACTGGCCGGTCGTGAGACCATGACTAACCAGAGCCTGCTTGTATTTCACGAGGTAATCGAGTTTTGCATCGGCCGTGGATGCCTTGTCGGAGAGCTCGAAGTAGTTGCCTATCTCGTTGTTGTAGGCATAGTTTATGCCGATGGGCGCTACAATAATCACAATGGCAACAATCACTAATATGATTATAAGCAATGCCCATCCGAGTTGACCTTTCATGTTAACCTCCTAATTTTTGAACATACCATCTTGCGAAACCGCCCCAAAGACAGGCAGAGCGCTGATGTTTTAGACAGGTGTGAAACTGCCTGAAGGGTTCGGCCTATGGGAAGCCTAGAGACGGAATTGTCGCATGGCTCATCTTTAACCGTACATGGCGGGGAATTCGACCTCAGTGCTCTCGGCCTCTTCGAGATTGCTGAGACAATCCTCCAAGGCAGTGATGGCCTCCTGCAACATATCGGCCTTGCTGCCGCTCTGGAGATTCTCGGGAAGGCCGTCCAGCCAGCTTTGCAGCTCGTCACGAAGCTCCTCGATCTCACCAATGGCCTCGCCGATCTTCTTTATAACTGCGTCAAACCTTGATGCCCTTGAAGCCGATGCCCGTGCCATATCATTTCACCTGCACCCTGTTTTGAACTTCTCCTTCTTGAACCATCCGCAGCCATAGCATACCATGACCTTCTCCAGCATGCTGCAATCCTTCTGCAAGTCAAGGAGCTTGCTGTGAACCATTTTCCGCTTGCATCTCGGGCACTTGAACAGGCTGAGGAAATCCCACGGATGGCGGAAGGTTGCCCTTTTGTAAACCCATCCATTGATTTCTATCTCATCAGGCAGCACGATTATCACCTTTCCGAATGGAGTATCACGATCTTGGACTTGTCACTCTGCATGTGGCCAATGAACTGGTTCTCGATTATCTCGTCCAGCAGCTTGTTGATGAGGTGGAGGGAGTGGGGTGTGGGCTGCATCAGGTGATGCTTGATCACACCAATCTGCACACCAGTTATAAAATATCTTTCTGAAATGTTAACACCTCATCTTCTCGTACCGCTCACTCACTTGACTACCCTGTCTTCGCCCAGCAGCAGCAAGGGATTAATCGCACTCTTGGCGATGATGATTTTGCTGTTGCTCTTGAGCGAGTTTTCGATGACCTCAAGCCGCTTCAGCTCCTTGGCGTTGCCGACGAAGTATTTTCGGGCGGCAGTGTTGACCGTCTGGATTGCGGTTGCCTGACCCTCGGCCTGAAGGATGGTCGACTGCCTGATCCCCTGAGCCTTCTTGATTTCCGCACGACGGAAACCATCCGCTTCGGTTTCCTTCGCAGTGGCATAGTCTATCGCAGCCGTCTTGGTGTTCTGAGCCTTGATCACGTTATTCATAGTCTCCTGAACATCGTTGGGCGGCCTTATCTCTTTCAGCTCACAGCGGACAATGTCGATGCCCCAGTTGCCGACCTCGACCTGCATGGTCTTGCGCAAGGTCTCGTTCAGGACGTTGCGCTGGCTGTTGACCTTGACAAACTCATTGTTGCCGATGACATTACGCATGGTCGTCCTTGCGAGGGCGACTATCTGGTCTATGTAGTTGTAGACGCTGTACTGGGAGTTCTTGACAGACTGCTCGTCGGCCTTCACCTTGAAGTAGACCTGAAGGTCAACCGATGCGTTGAGGTTATCCTTGGTAATGACCTCCTGAGTGTCGACATCAGCAAGCATCTCCGTGATGTTGACCTTGTATAGCTTCTGGATGAAGGGGATAACGAATGTTATGCCAGAACCCATGAAGCGCCTGTATTTCCCAAGCTGTTCTATGACCGCACGACTGGTGGGGCGGACTATTTTGATGCTCATCATAAAGTAAACCAGAGCAACCGTACCTGTCACTGCGGCGATTATCTCGTGGCCGGAAAACAGCTCAAAAGCCCCGACCGCAAGTATTGCCAATCCGATACCTAGACCGAACATATTACCGAACCTCCTTTACTCATAAACATCGTCGACATCAACCCATTCGATGCGACTCTTGTTAATATGATACCTCTTGTCATCCCCAAACTCATCTTGAGAACCAATGACCTTGACAACTGGGGAATAAAGCTGCTTGATGAAATCATCGGCCTTGGCGACGCTCAGGTTCAGCTCGATTTCCTGACCACTGGTGAAATGGACATTCAGCACATGCCCCGTGATCTTATGCTCCCTAGCCTTGTGGGCATCGACTTCTGCGGCCGTGGCAAATTCCTCGCCGCACTCGATGCAATGAAATTCCATTTTTGGCTCTTCCCTTTTGGGAGGGCTCGGCCTGACGAGAACGGGATTCTTCTCACGGCCAAAGATGAAGCTGAACATATTACCACAAAGCGCCCTTATTCCTGCCTATAAAATAGGTCTTGTCGCTGCAACCGTAATCGATGGAAGTGCCGTTGATCTCGTAATGCTCACAAAAGACAAGCCTGCACTGGGTCGACGTGGACATGCTAAAGGACGACGCATTCAGCTTGTCCCTCAGAGCCATGCAGAAGGGCTTGTTCTTGTCAACACCAACCTGCTCGGCATTCACAGCCCAAAGGAAAAAACCAGCTGCAAGAACAATCAGAAGTATGATTAAAAGCAAGGGTGCATACTGAATAATTGCTTCACAAATTCTCATGACATCACGAATCCTTTAAACTCGTTTTCGAGCATGATCATAATTGCTTCCATCTCGTTACATTCCACGTTGGCGGCACAGCGGCCTTCCATGTCACAGTCCTTGCACATTATCTTCTTGAGGTTTCTGCGCAAGCGGCGGCGTACAGAGCCGATCATGGATTTACCTTCCTTTTCATGGCTTCCAGCCTTTTGACGCACCTATTCAAAACGACAAGATAGTTTGTCTCACCGTGCGGAAACTCGTTTTTGACTTTGAGTATTTCCTGCACCGCCTTCATGAGCGTCTCGATAACGGCCTTCTGGCGTTCCTGACGAACGATCTCAAGAAGTCCCCGCTTCAGCAAATCCCTCGGGTTCTTTTCACTGTCTAGTTTAATGGTATATTTGGTCATGGCTTCATCGTCCTTCTTCAAAAATACTGGTCATAATCACCGGTATCATCTCTATCAACATCTATATTTTTGACCTTCTTGGAGAAGTTCACCCTCCCGCGTTCATTCTTCAGGGCTTCGAGTTTCTTCATGTTCTCTATGACATTCAAGGCATCCGCAACATTCCTAACCCCCGAACTGTTGTATCCGTCAATGATTTTCTTCTTGACCGCCTCCAGCGTTTCGGAGATGGCGATGTCTGCAAGTTCTTCAACTGATTTCATTTCATCCCCACAAAATGGTCTTTCTCCCCACTTCTTCAAAATCGTCTTTTTCAGCATTCCGGTCAGTTCCACATCAGCGGAACATCTTTTTGGCTTTTCCCCTTCAAATGTTATTTTCCGTGTCATGCTTTGGTCTCCCCATTGACTTTTCGCTGGATATAACGCCTCTCATCATTTGACAGGAACGTCTCGGCTTTTTTCTTCCTCAGGCTGCCGAATATGATTTTGAGCATGAGCCAGTAGCTTTTCGGGTAAATCATCTCACGGCCTCCTGATTTTTCCCGCAGATATTATAGCAATCCAGCATCCGCAAATCGTTATCATGCATGTGATGCGAACAAAATTCAAGACAATTCTCATAATCGGAGTCATATACTCCGTCATAATATCCCACGATTGTAAAAAAGGAAATTATGGTTATGCATACCACCAGAAGTGCCAGCAAATAATAGATTTTATCGTTCATGCTACTGCCTCCTGTATGCGCACCTCTGATTCGAGGAAGTCGCCGAGCCACTCGTTATCGAAACCACGGATGCCGACCTTGGGCTCGCCCATCCAGTTGCTTCCGGCCTCAACGGTGTCCTCGACAATGCCATCCCTGTTGCACCACACGTGATGCCTTTTAGGGTTGTGGAAGTCGAATTCGTCATAGGGTTCGGCTGGGCGATCGCACGTGCACATGATGAAGACTTTGTCGCCTTTCTGGAAGGTGCGGAACTTCTCGGCGGATATGCGCACCACACCCTTAGACCCGACAATGATTGTGTCACCCATGAGAAACAGACCCCCTCTCAGGATGATCAGTTGGCTTATCATTTTTCTTTTTTAACTTTTCATGTAAAATATCCTTCTTGCAGAAAGGACAAACGTTCATTATTAGCTTCCTAGCTTTTAATTCAGTAATAGCAGGAACAGCACTTTTGGTGAACTGGAAATAAACACCACCATCCCATTTCTCACCGGTTTTCATATCCATAAGATGAAGGATATCAGCACCAATTCCGAAAGGCGACCTGCTATCAATCATGGCAACCATGCTATCGCACGGAACAAACCTGTTGCCTTCAAATCCGCAATCTATAACTTTTTTAATCATGAGTCACCACCATCTCGGACTTCTTGGGATGCTTCGGATGCTGCTCAGCCAGTTTTTTGAGAAACCAGATTTCAAGCTTTTTCTTGAAGTATGATCCTATGATGAAAGCGAATACTGCGGCAAGAACGCCTGCCACGAAAATCCAGATGTAACTCCACGTGCTGGGGGAACAGTCACAAACACAGTTGGGGATAAGCGACTTCTTGCAAGTATCGAGAGATGATTCAAGAATAGAAACTCGGGTGTTGAGCTGGATTATCTTGTCGGAGTTCTCGGCCACAAGAATCAGGCGGCCTCCAAGAAGGGCTGATACGAAGATGATTGCAACAAGCCATACCCCTATGGTGAAAGCGGCCTGAACTGCACGCCACATCCCACGTTCCTCGAACATGAACATCACCTGCCGGAAGCCCCCTTTCTTTCAAATGAATGGTGTCCCTCGAATTTCTTTCTCGTGACATCGGCCAGCATCATGGCAAAATTAGCGACATCAACGGCTTCCTTGATGATGACAACTGGCGGACTTTCACATGCAACAGAATCAGAAAGCTCATGAATCTCGTCCATCAGGCGGTTATGAAGATACTTGATGTCGCATTTGCTCCAGTGAGTTTTATGGTCATTCTGCCTGAGGACTTTCTCCATCTCCTCGGCGAACCACTGGAGTTCCGAACGCAAGACAATTTCGCCCATAGTTTTCCCTTAAGGTGGTTATGCCCATCAAACTAGTAAAACCGCATCTTTCAGATGGAATTCAATCAGAGTTCGGCTTAGCACGATACGCTGTTCATCTTTGGGCTGCTCATGCTCATAGGCTCAGTCATCATCTGGGCAGACTAATCTTATTTCCGAGATTTATAAAGGTATCGATAGTTTAGGCGCAATGATGAGATGGGCTTCATTAATTCAGTGGCTCACAAGATATTTGTTGGGCGGCATATTTCAACTGGCTCACAAAGACTCATTGGATTTCATAGTAGATTAGGCTCGCAATTCCTATGTGGGACACACATGAGATTTGGCTCACATGGTTATGATGGATTTCAAGTTTCTATTGGATCACATGAATTTTATGGGTTTCAAAAACGCATTGGCTCGCACTATGTGACTGGTTTTCAAATGTGCTGTGGTTCGCAACGCACAGGAGAGGTTCATCCGCCGGTTGGCTCGCAAAGTATTTATGGAATTCATATCACTGTTGGCTCGCATATTGGGGTTGGAATGCAATTTCCTCAAGACTCGCACATGGAAAGTGGGAAACAATTTCTTTATGGCTCACATTCATGATCTGGGGTACATCATACAAATGACTCGCATTTATGCGCTGGATTTCAACTGAATTATGGCTCGCATGTTTCGAAAGGAACACAATATACTGGTAGCTCGCAATACCTTTATGGAATACAAATATCATGTGGCTCGCAGACTATTTCAATGGGTTACAGACCACCCGTGGCTCACAGGAGTTGCATGGGCTTCACCGAGCAAATGGCTCGCATTGATATCTTGGAATTCAAACGATTTATGGCTCACTGATATTCCATGGATTTCACGACATTGAAGGCTGAATTCAACTTGATAATGGCTCACACGTCTCTCTTGGGCGACAATGTATTTAAGGCTCGCATATATTGCGTGGGCTGCACGTTTTTTATGGCTCGCACGAATCGAATGGGTAGCATTTTATTTCGGGCTTATGACTGGGTGAGTTCGGCTGAACCTAATGTAAGCTTCCTGACGTTGTCAAAGTGTGTCTTAAGGGTGACGTAGACCTGCTGGTTGGCGGGATTGCGCACGATGCGGATAACCTCGCACTTTGCCTTAACCGGTTTGGCGATCATTCCAGACCCTCCACGTCGAGTTTCCTGCGCCTGATTTCCCGAAGCATGGCTGGGAAGGGGACACAGGCATCCTCAAGAAACCGCTGGGGGGTTATCTCGTCCCAGTAGGCTTCCTCCCTGTCAAAGGCATCCTTAGCATGCTCACCCTGAGGATAACCGCCACTGGCATAGGCATTCTGGTTCTGGACAATGAGAAATTCAACCCGACGCAGCAGGAACTTGACGGTATTGACCAAGTGGTTATCGGTCATGTCCCTGATGCGGATTTTCCCACCATCCTTCATGACCCACTGGTGCTTCCACTTGCATGCATTGATGAGACCTTCTATGCCTGACATGATTATCTAGTGAAACCAAGATTTAAAAAAGTATCGACAGTCAAACTAGTCGCTGTTGAACATGAATTCGTCATAATCGAAGGGCTCGGCATCAGGGAAGCACTTCTGGAAAAAGGGGCAATAATCGCACAACCAGCTCTCGACGACGGGCGGAGGGGTGTCCGTTTTGAGAGATTCGGTGACGACCCTGACCTTTTCCATGAGCTCGCTTTCTATCAGCTTGTATGGGCGAAGGTGGATTCGGAATTCAGCGACCTCGTTGTTATTGACATCTATGTAGAGTATGAAGGCCGTGTTGACGGGCTTGCCGGAACGCCTGAGCATGAGGGCATAATACTCGACCTGCTTGACGTAGTGATCCTGCGGCTTGAACGGGATTTTGCGGCAGGTCTTCTTCTCGACAAGGATGCCATTTGGCTCATCGTACTCGTCAGGCTGACCCATGACAACACCGTCAAGATCAAGCTCCAGCTCATGGCCGCCAAGAATGGGGGTCTCGTGCAGCTTGCGGCCAATCCAAAACCTGATGACGGTGCGATCGCTTATTTTTCTGGAAGGGTTCTTGTATTTCTCGAAATAGAAGATGCGGCGGTTGCAGTCGTATGAAAGGGCGGAAACGTGAAGGCCGACACGGCGCTCGCTGCGCTCGTCAATGGCCTTCATGAACCTCGGAATGACCGAAACCTTCTTGGGTTCTCTGCCGCAGATTGTGATTGCCATATGAATTCTGATTGTAGCGACAGCTTATAAATAACGTCTATTTCTGTTAAGTTGTTAAGATGTTAAGAAGAGAAACGATTAACAGGATGGATCACTTTTTCATGATGAAGTAACCTATTGATTTAAATAAATGGGTGATAAGGGTACTGCCCCCTAATTCTCCCGTTTGTAAGACGGGCATTCTTCTTTTAAACTAATCACCCGACGCTGGTGACGGGAGTCGAACCCGCATAACCCGAAGGTTCTGGTTTTCCATTCTGGGCATACCCAGATTCGATTCTGGGCTCAATGCCCGATTCAATTCTGGGCATATAGCAGACCAGTGAGACACCAGTTTCTCATACACCAGCAAGAGAGGTTGGGGAGATTTGAACTCCCAATCTTCCAGTCTGCGGCTGGACGACTTAACCGGATTCATCCACAACCTCATGGCTATTTGTAGACTAAATGTAGACTATACGCAATCTGGGTGGCATGACTTGCACATGCAACCTACGGTTTTACAGACCGCCGCTCTGCTTATTGAGCTACACCCAGAGACCTTCCGGTGCAGATGTCGCACTCGACACGGTAATGAGTTTCATTGCCGTGAGTGTGAGGAGTTGTCTTCTTGCAGCCCATACAGTATTGCTCGAATTTCATAAGCCGGTGAAGGGAATCGAACCCCCAACATCTCGTTTACAGGACGAGTGCTCTTCCTCATTGAGCTACACCAGCGCTTATTTTCTTTCATATGCGGGATGGGAGAATCGAACTCCCAAGTCCACTAAGGACAGGTTTCTCACGAAACTCGGTTGGTTTGAGCTTCAACCTTAGCATCAACCTTTAGCCGTCTTCACGACCTAAGCCTGTTGCGTTTACCAATCCGCCAATCCCGCGAGGCACGAAGGCGGGAATCGAACCCGCATCAGACGAGTCACAGTCATCTGCACGTCCACTGTGCTACTTCATGCATAAATAGAGATGGGAGGACTCGAACCTCCAACCTTCGGGGTTTTCCCGATAGTCCAGTTCGGGTGGACTCTCGCCCAAAACCCGATACGCTTCCGTTGCGCCACATCTCTATCCTTCAAACGGCGGCACAAAGACCGCACGACCAAAGGCATCTATGAAATGCCCACGATCACCATGACGATCAGGATAGCTGCCATGGCGCAAATGGCGCAGCTGATTGCCGCCCCTGATCTGCTCATACTGCGCAAGCGCCTGAGCGAGCTGTATGTCAGCGGATTTCTTGCAGTTTGCAGACACGAGGATGCCATACTCGTAACGCCTTGCAAGCGCACGGTCGGCAGTTATGAGTATGAAATCCTTGCGCCTGACAAATTCAAGGATGTCCTGATCACCCCAAGGCCGCTTTGCGTTCCGTGGAATGAATTTTGCGGAGATGTCCCTGATTGCCTTCGCTTCAAGTACGGTGATATCACGCTGCCGCAAAAGCAAGATGAGCCTGTTGGACAGGCAGACATCAGCCAGTAGGATTTTCTTCACCATGTTTTCAATACCTCGCACATATCACAGGCCGCTGGTCGCTAATTACGAAAGGAACGCTCATCATCCACAGCAGGTATCAGATTGTTTTATCAGACATCACGACCTTTGCCATACCACACCCTATGATAGCGAGCCTCGGAGTTGCACCGAGTTTTTAGGGTTTCTCAAGGGTTATCAGGTTAATTTCTGGTTGACCCAACATCTTTCGACGGGTATTCCCATCCTCAATTCTGCCTGATAGCCGGAACGTCCTTTATGAGCCCTAACGTTTACTGGTAGCTTAGCTCGCTGTTGTAACTTAACCAGATACCAAATATGAAGCAATATTCACATCCGACATCTGGTTAAGTTTTCCGACATGCACACGCACCGGCGGAATCACTGAGCCATGACGAGGTATCGGACAGCCCTCATGATCGCAAAGCTGTTGTTCATGCTATGCAGGGCATGTACAACTGCCCAAGCTTTGCACCCGCCAGCCCGCTCCAATCGGATTTCATTTGTTAGTGCATGCCGGATGCCCAGTGAGAGAGTCGAACTCCCGCCAAGAGGTCGAGAACCTCGTATCCTTCCGTTAGACCAACTGGGCAATGCTCCAGATGGGAATTGCACCCATGTCATTCAGGCGAAGGCCGAGTATGCTTGATACTACACCACAGGAGCAATGTAACCGATTCAATTACATTGTAACTTCATGAGGAACGGGAGAATCGAACTCCCAGCCTACAGGTCTCTCCCTGCTTAGGAACTTCAACCTGTTAGAAGCTCCAACCTGTCGAAGCTTCAACCTGTTCGTAGCGTCAACCTGCTTTAACAGACTGTTGCTCTATCCTATTGAGCTAGTTCCCCGATGCGGAATGCGGAAGTCGAATCCGCTCTACCAGCTCGGAGGGCTGGTGTGCAGCCAGCAACACTTATTCCGCTTATTTTGGAAGATGACAGTGAGTCTCCATAGGGCAATCCTTGCAGGACTTCAGACCCTTGGATTCACGGCAACGGTTGATATTGCTGATCATCTCATCCCGTGATATTCTAGTCGGCAGCATATGCGGATTGCGAGACTCGAACTCGCAGCTTCGGCATGGCACGCCGGTAGGTTAGCCATTAACCCCAAATCCGCATTTATGGAGTTGACGGGACTCGAACCCGCTGCCACCCGTTTGCAAGACAGGTACTCTACCAATGAGCTACAACCCCAATGAGGATGGTGTGATTCGAACACACGACCTGCGGAGCTTCAGTCCGTCGCTCTCCCGCTGAGCTACATCCTCGACGGGGAATACGGGACTTGCACCCGTTTCGTAAGCTCGACAAGCTCACTTCATACTGCATAGACCAATTCCCCATGAGGACGGTGGGATTTGAACCCACGACTCCCTAGTTTCTTCAACTGCTTTCGCATCAGAGCTTCTGGCAGGATAAGAGCCTTACCCTTGCATAAAAGCTAGGTACTCTCATACCGCTGAGTTACGCCCTCATGCATGTGTGGGGAATTGAACCCCAGACCTCCCGCTCTCCGAGAGCATATCAGACTCACCCTTATACGGGCGATCGCCATATAAGACGGGTGCTCTCGCCTACTGAGCTACACATGCGCTGCTTGGACACATTTTCTGCTCCGCAAAGGAGGGCTGACCGAGCCGCCTAACTCCCAGTCTTTTCCCGCTGTCGAACAATCCATCCCGAAGGACTTGCAGATGCGTCCAATGATGGGGAATGAGGAATTTGAATCCCCGACTTCCAGTCCCAAACTGGAGATGTTACCAGCTATACCAATTCCCCGATGGGGATAGAGAGATTCCAACTCTCAACCTTTCGCTCTGGAGGCGATTGCTCTAAGCAACTTGGAGCTATATCCCCGTACGGCATGTGGCGAGACTCGAACTCGCAGCCTGCGGATTAACAGTCCGCCGCTCTGCCGATTGAGCTACACAGCCAGACGTAAGCATGATTAAGCGATGAACCAGAAAGGAAGTCATTGGTCGGGTGAAATGCAGGAACAGAAGAAACCTCATGCGGTTTCCGGAACGTCGCACAAGACTAACAGCCGATGAGCACGCTGGCGGATGAGCCTTTGACCCACCTGAATGGTTGCTCCGCCATTGTCGTCGGCTGATTGGTCGAATCCTTGCGGTGCGCATATCTCCCGCTTCCCCGCAAGTCCGGTAAACGCATGTGAATAGTCTCACCAATCTTGTAGATTTTGACAACCGATTATAAGATTTTAGAAGGCAGGATTTATAAACATATCGATATCGTCATCTGACAAGTTCTTCACTACCGTTGAGGCAGAAACAGTCATAACCGGAAGTTCCCCCGTGACGTGCGATCTTGCTGAAGTTAAGGCCAGACGACCTGCATTTGTAGAACTCACAAATATATTCAGGAGGCATATAACAATCAGACCGCCAAAAAATATAATTCGTAATACTGATAACAATCAAGAGTGCAGTAATTATAAATAAGATTTTTAGAAAACACATAAGTATGTCCATATTCGTGATTTAACGACCTCCTTCCTAGTGATGAGTTTTTTTAGTCCAAGATAAACCAGATAGCAAAACGCTATCGGAAGCAATATGGACAAACATAAATATTTTATTTTAGATGTCATTCTTCCCCCTTCATCTGAATTTCTCTACAATTTTAAGCTTGCGCTCAACGCTGGTCGAAATCACCTGCTGCATCCGGAGAGATTCCAGATCAGTTCTTGGAGCACCGTTGATGTTGACATATGGGCAGGGGAGGCGTGGCACTTGGCCATATTCACGGCAAGCCCGAGGGCGGATTTCATAGATTGCGCATCTTCTGGTCTTGCGGTCAAGGAAGGCGCAATAAGCGTCATCCGTGACAGGAGTGGAAAAGCCATTGCCACGGACAACTTCAATAGGCTCGACCTGCATATTGTCCCGAACACGCAAAAACAGGCGCTCAGGAAACGGGAAAATCCCACAGCATTCGGCCTGACAGCCTTCAATGCATCCCCATTCGGGCATTACCATCTGCCCTCCAGCCGCAAAAATGCCTGTATGACTGCAACAATCGCATCCTTGTGCTCGGGGGGAATCCCAAAGAGGACACCATAATGGCTGCCATACGCCTTGTAAATTTTGTCCACCATTTCTCGGATTTCAGCTTCTGACAATTTCTTCATGCATATCATTCCAGATTTAGGTTCTATTCAGAGGTAAGCTTGACTATCTTGTCGAGGATTCCACTATCAGTCTTCTCGGCCTTGCCGAACTTGTTGTACTCGTATATGGCATCTAGAATCATATCGAGTTTGACCCTGACGGCGGCAAGTTTCTCATCACGCTCATCCCGAAAATTGGAACGCTCCACCTTCTTGGACTCCTTAACCTTGACAAGCTCAGCCTTAAGACGCTGCTTTTCCTCATCAAGGTGCTTCATCTGCTCCTCTATAGTCTGAGAGGTAGATTCATCATCAGGCGACTCAGCCCTTTCAGACTCCTGCATGCGTTCAACTGATTTTTGGGAACTCGTCATGTATTCCCGCTTTTTTTCAGCCATACGACCAACCTCCCTATTTTATGAAACCTGATAAACCTTTCTGCTCGCTCTTGCCATCACGCATGACAAGCCGCTCCATCTCCTTAAGAGGAACGAAGGAATGCTTCAGGCCATTATCAGTAAAAGTGGAAAACCGCTGGGCGAAATCGGCAAGATCGCATTTATAGACAATGTATTTGTCACCCTGCTCATGATGAAATTCAGCACGAAAAACTTCCTTAAGCCTGAGGGTCATGAGAATGTGGATGGGCAGGCCAATGCCACGCAGGTTATTGATGGTATTGAAAACTATCTGGTTATTGCGGACAGTCAGGACTGAGCCATCGATCTCACCATAGATTTTGTTGTTCAGGATAAGCTGCTCAGCAACCATATGGAATCACCCCAAGTCGTATAAAGTTTTCATTTTTTTCACGTGAATCGGCATGACTATCACAAAAAACGGCTTCATTGCCGCTAGGACTTTTCATCCTGACAGTAGCTCGCCTGCAACAGCATCTCACCTCGCAAAACGGCATATCAGGAAACCTCCTGCTTCAGATGATAAAGATCACCGGCAAGCTCATCATGCCATTGGGAACATACGGGATATTTGCCGCCAACGAACCTGCCGCATATGCCACAATGCCAGCGTTTCATTTCAATGAACCCCCATCAAGCTCCTTCAGCTTGTCGACCAGCTCCTGTAGGCAGCCCGAGGACATCTGGACATCCTCATGCTGAAGCCATACATAGCATTTCCATTCGGGATCATAAACAACCATGCCAAGAGGCTGCTTCCCATGAGAGACATAAAGGACTTCAGGAACGTGCGTCTCCACGAATCTCAACCTGCTCATCCGGCCTTCACCTTGGTGCGTTTGCCCTTGCGGTGCTTGGTGTCCTGCAAGTCCTCATTGGCCTGAATGACCTCCTGCCAGCTTATGTAATGGGTATGCTTCGGGTCGTTAAATACGTAGGGTTCTCGGGTGGAAAGACCGGCAAGCGTGCGGCCGACAATCCAGTAGTGCTGAAGGAAGATTTTGACCATCTTGCGCAGGGCACGATTATGCGCATGGATGAGCTTCAGCTGGATGTCTTCCTCGACGTATGGCTTGCTGTAACGCTGGAAAAGCTCGCCCTTGGGATACCTGTTGGCAAGCTGCTTCCGCTTCTCGCCATCATAAATCTGGCGGTAGACAGGCGAGTTCTGCTTGATGAACGAATCGGCGACCTTCCAGCAGAGCGTGCGCAGCTTGGGGCTGAAGTCGATATCCTCTCCACGGACACGTCGGGGCGCTTTGCCGCTGATTACGTGATAGCCGCAGTGCCGCCATAACGAAGAGACCTTATCATAACGCTCGCAGTAGCCGAAGTTCTTGATCAGGTTGGCTGACAAAACAGCACCCAGACCCCTGACCTTGGACAAAAACCTGTTCCACATGTCTTCCTCGTTGATGTAGGCCATCATGAGATTCCTGTACATTCCCTCCATGGCTATGGACTTCTCGGCCAGTTCAAGAACCTTCATGATGTAATCATATTCCTTTTTCTCCAACTTGCCGTCCGAGTACATGCGCTCGACAATCTTGAGAAGATTCGCATCCTGATATTTCTTGTCAAAAGTGCGCTTATCTTTATCCAGCTTCTCTTCAACTTCGTCAAAAGCGATGCCCTCGTTACGCTTGCGGATGACATCCCTGATGCGGCTCATCGCACCCAAGCGCACCTCCTGAAAATCATAATAAGAACCGGCAACAATTCGACCGGCTTCCTTGACAGAACTGCCAGAAACAGACCTGTCCGATTCGGATTTAACCGATTTTTTCCTTGACATGCTAAACACACCTCCGCTTAAACTATTTGGGTTGCAAATATTATTTGGCTCAACCTATCGATACTTTAGACTGAAGATTTATAAGCTTTGTGGATTGGCGCACACATGAGTTGGGCTACACATATGCTATGGCTCACACATTTTCGAAGGATTCCAGTCAACCTATGGCTCGCACAGGCGGGATGGGTCTCAGCCGCATGATGGCTCGCACGCTTTCATTGGAATACATTTGGTGAAAGGCTCGCATGACTTTAATGGAGTTCATGCTATTGTTGGCTTGCGCAGATGCTGGGTGGGTTTCACCGCATTGAAGGCTCGCAATCCTATATTGGAATAGAACCAGCCCGTGGCTCACACATCTTTGATGGACTTCATACATTCTATGGCTCATAAAGTTATCATGGATTCCATTCAGGCGCAGGCTCGCACATGCCATATGGATTTCGGATGTATAATGGCTCACATATCTTAATTTGATTTCACGAATCATATGGCTCGCACAAATGCTTTGGGCTGCAACTTATCCATGACTTGACTTACACATTATTAATGGAATTCATAGACCAAAAGGCTCGCAGATTGTCCAAAGGCTTCACAATTCATCAGGCTCAAAGCTTCTCCTTGTCGGGTTCGAACCACTTGTCCTCGACGATGTGGCCGATGGCATGAATCTTCTCGTAAGTGACCTTGGCTCTCACGTGCTTGCCCTTGAGGTCTTCCCATCTGGTGACACCAACCATTTCGAGGATGCGCATGATGAAACTCATGCCAAAGGACGTGCCGACACGCCTGTCCTGAAGCTTGTCAAACGTGTCGAGGATAAAACCGCCGAAGCCCTGCCTGCTTCCGCCACCATAATCAAGGGTGATCCAGCAGGTCATGATGCCGTGGTCTTCGATTCCAAGAAACGTATCAACGATGACCGCATTTCTGATTTTCGGTTTTTCACGATTGCCTATCATAAGAACAACCCCCATATCTGGCTTAGGAACATGACCAGAAGAGCGCCGGTGAGAAGGCCGCTGATATAGGCAACTGCAAAAACAAAACGGTTGTTCTTGACGGGTTTCGGCTTAGGTTGGGGCAATACACTATTCACGAAATGCCTCACACCAGACAGCACGGCAGGCTGCTGAGGCGGCTTATCCGGCTTCCTGCGCCTAAGGAAACTGAACATGACATCACCCAGTGCTCCCGACAGGCTCATGCCCCATGGCCTTTTCGAGCCTGCCCTCATAGACCGGACGGACACGCTGCCAAGTCCGGACGGCGGCATCAAGCCTGTGGAGAAGCTGCTGGGCGGCAGAGTAGTATTCGCCACGAAGCGCATCAGGCAAGTCCGGCCTGTGGAGCTCGTGCAGATACCAGTCAAGCTGATGGACAGCATTCTCGCTCGGCGGCTTCATGAGTCCACCCCATCCCAAGCAAAAAGCTTCCATTTCATGCGATCCTCATCCTGTTCCCGAACTGCGCCGAGCAGCAGTCGTGATAATAGTTGCCATCCGCCCTGAAGATAATCTGGCCTTTGCGGATGCGCTGCTTGCAGCCATGACAGACTGTGCCATAGAGCTTCACGAATGTCTCGTAGTTCAACACATCCTCAACCATCTGCACCATCTGGTTCAGCCACCCATGATGTTGTCCGAGTGGTTCTTGAGCACACTGAAAGACTGCATGCCATACTTGTCAAACAGGATTTTGGCAAGCTCCATGCGCTCGGCAGGGTTATTAGCAAGCTTGGCGGCATCCTCGACTGCCATACGCCAAGCGGCAAGATTGAAGGCACGCAGTTTCTCCATGGCCTCGCCAACCTCATCGTTGCTGAGCTCAAGAACAGTCCAGCGGCCACCCGACTTAACGATTTTGCGCAACACGTCCCGACCTCCTGTAGATTATATTCTTATCATGAGTCTTGAAATACTCATAGTCAGCACCAAGGCTCTCGGTGAGGATGTCGGCGATCACGCCGATGAGCTTGTCACCGCCGTATGAAGGGAGCTTGGAGAACCTGACCGATGCGAAATTACCGAGAAGGCTGACACCCGTGACAAGAGTGGTGGCCTCGCCAATCTCGGACATGATGAGACTCATGCGCTTTCTGGTGGCAGCAAACATGCTGTCGGGCTGCTTCAGCTCCTTCTCGGGCTTAACCGATGCAACTGAATCAAGCCTTTGCTGCTCTTCGGCCATGATGCCCAACCTCCTCAGTAAGTTTCTCGCACATGATTCCAGAAATTTCGAGATAAATGCGGTCTATCTTGAACTTGGTTCTGCAAGCAGGGCAGACAGTGACCTTGAAAATGCGATCGCCCGAAACGACCCAGATGTCCGATTTCCAGTCAGGCTCGCCGGTGATGGGGTTGCCGCGCTCACGCTCGCAGATAAGGCACTGCTCAGCGTGGGACAAACCGATTGTGCCGACCTTCCTGCCACTCAGCTTGCGTACCATTTTAACAATATATTTTATCTCATCAGGATTTAAATTGGAATACAGCCTCCGCAGATAAGCGAACCTTCTGGGACGTTCCACAGCCAGAAATCTGCTGTTGCGCAAAAGCTGTCGGGCTACATCAGTGAGATTCTTCTTTTTCCGAGAGCCGATTTTTGTCATATCACATCACTTTCCATTCATCCGAACCGCATGAAGGGCATTCCTGATGAGGAAGCTGGGTCATGTTGTCATTAAACCGAATAGGTTTAACAAGGCCGCAGCCCCCGCACTCGCAGATTTTCTCGATCATGATTTCTCCTTGGGATGCTCATCAAGCACCTTCTGAACGGCAAAAAGGAGCTGCCGCATACGCTGGCCTTTCTCGGTGAACTTGGCAAACCTGCTCCTGCCACTCTTGAAGGTGCGCATATAACCATCACGCTCAAGGCTCATGATGAGATTCAAAAACCATGCAAACGTTATCCTCAGCTTATGGGAATTGCCGGAAATGTTGAGACGCTCATCATAACCCGTGAAAAGAGTGAGAACGGTCTTGAAGTTTATGTGACGAATGCCGACAATCCTCATGTTGACTACCAAATATAGCTTGAAAGCAGTCTTTATAAACGTATCGACAGGTTAACCGCCGAGGAGCTTCTTGATGAAGTCATTTATCTTGTTGACCCAGCTGCCATCACCAGTAGCATCTGCGGCATGGGGGTTCAAGAAGTTCATGACAGACGACCAGCTGAAAACGATTATGACGATAACCACGACTATGATGATCAACCAGCCTATCTTGATGGCGATGTCGAGGTCATCCGAAAGGGTCATGATCTTCCGTTTCCTTACCATTCTTTTTCTGCATCTCAATTTCTTCTTGTATGACCTTTTCGTTTATTCCGACCATCCGCAATAGTTTCCTGCCATATCCGGTTATGCTGTAAAATTTATGTTTTGCCATATTCTTTTTCCTTTCCGTCAACCTTTTTGCAGGGAGATGCGGTTTTTGTCCCGCTTGTTTTACGAGATGAAGCGTTTGGGTTCGACATCTCAACCGCTTTCAAGCCGACGATACGGCTCATCTCTCTCCTTTCTGCAACGCTTCGAGTTCCTTGAGCTTCTTCTCATATTCCTTTCGATTTCCAGCGATTATTTTGTCAACTTCATCTGTTGAATCGTCTTTCCTTTATGAACATCCAGTTTTTCAATCTCCTTATCTATCGTGCCTGATTCCATAAGTCATCTCCTCACAAATAAATTACAGCCTTGTTTTCGTGTGCATGGTGTCAAATCAAAAGGATAATCTAACTCGCAGTATTTACCTTTGACCAACAATTTACATTCGTCCTTCTCTATCGTGCCGGTCATGGACTATACCCACTCCCTTCCGCATTCTCGACATCTGTAGACTATTTTTTTACCATGAGCAGAACCATCTATCATTGTTTTTAGCAATTTGAACGATTCGTATATTCGTATAATGGTCACATCAATAGTAGATGAAGTAATTTTAGTCGAGCCGCATACACACTTCAGTTTTGTCATCCTTCCGCCTCCTTGGGCTTTTTCTGGCGGGACGTTCCCCGGTTGATAGATACCGTGGCAGAGTTGCCAGAGCCGCCCGTCCCGTTTCCAGAAGCCATGTTTTTCCAGTCATTACACCAAATAACTTCCTTCTCTTCTTCGCAGTCGTTATGCTTGGCGCAGTTTGAACATGAAGGTTTCAATACGATAGAACTATCGTTTGGTAAATTATGTACTACTTGAACACTATCAGCACTATTCTTTAGGTTAACGCCCTTCTTGGCGAAAAAGTCGACTTCTTTTTTCTTGAATATTTGTAGGCATCGGATCTGCTTCAGCGGCCCGAATGTTATCGCGACCATGCCTATCCTTTCAGCATCTTTCAGCCACGCCTTTGGAAATATGAAAGTGTGTAAAATGGCTATCTTCTTGCAAGTCCTCCATATTTCCTGTCCTTCCTTCTTGTAAAGTTTATCGTAAGGCGGATCCCAGTATCCGAATTCAAATTCATTGTCTTTAAATGGAAGTTTCTTCCAATCATATCCGTTATTCAAATCTACGGCTTTGATGTTTTCAGGTATCCCGTCAGTCTTGCCGAAAGCAACGTCTGGAAGTCCGAAATATCTCGATATCCTATCAAAGACTTGGCCGCTCCCCCATTTACGAGTCATAGGCCGTGGACAAGGCCAAAAGTCGAACTTTATCCCCCTCGCGTCGGCGGTGGTGAGGGCGGGAACATCTTCTTTCCCAAGTTCCCCTTCTTTGCATTTTGTGCATGTTTTATCACCGAGTTGTTCATGCAGACCATCAACAACGGCTTCGAGTTGCTTAATGCACTTCTCTTTGTCCCTGCACTCATGAGACTTTGCACAAAGCAAATTCCAAGATGCATCATGCAAATCTATCTTATCCTTTTTTAGCCTCTCGATTTCGGACTTCATAGCGTCAAATTCCTCAGCCCTTTTCAATTCTTCGGAAAATAAAGGTATTTTCTTTTCGAGGCTTTGGCGGTCGGCGAGCCACTCTTTCATAAATTGTAACTTGCCTTCAAGAAATCCTTTGTGGTGTTCATTGTGCCATCCTTTCTCAAGTAACTTCCCTGTATCTGCTATCTCCTTCTCTATCGTGCCGGTCATAACTTCATCCTTCCTTCCAAACCGATTGAACACACATCGTGATAAACATTCCCCTTGTATTCGAATACATACTGATTTTCTTTTATTATGTTCTTGCATCCGTGGCATAACGCATCGCCGGATTTGGCATAGGACAACAGCAAATTCCACACCTTCTCCGAAACGTGCGGATATGGTGATGTCATGGTTTCACACTTATAGTTTTTAACTACAAGTTTATAGCTCCAATGCCTATGAACTACTTCCCGCCATTGCGCTTCAAGTGCCAAATCATGTCACTGACTTGGTTTTCCCTGAGGCCAAATTCCTTGGCAATCTGAACCGACTTAACGCCCTTGGCCGAAAGCTCAAGGGCTTTATGCTTCTCGGCATCAGTCCACTTGTGGTGAGGCTTATGATTACGCTTACCATTCTTGCCCGTACGTTTTCTGGCCTTCCTGCCAACAAGTTTAACATCCAAGCCCGAATGCTTGAGAATGTAGACCCTGCACCACACGGCATGAGGAGTCCTGTGCAAAGCCTTTGCCATGTCCTTCACGAGAGGCTGGGGCTTCTGGCGCAGCAAATGAACAAGCTGACTTATATCAAGCTCAGTCCATTTGCGAGCGCCAAGGACGAACTTCTTCTTATGGTGGCCTTTGCGCACAGTGTGCCTGACCTCGAAATCGGCAATGACCGATTTCATTGCAGCGATCCTCTCGTCAAGCACGTTCTCAAGATTCACAAGCCTGTTCCGAAGCTTGTTATACTCAACAACCTTTGATTCTATTCCTGCCATTCTGAACCTCCTAATTTATATTTCAAACTACTCATTATCATCAGATTTATCTTCTTTATCGATAAGGGCGATCGCACTGCGGACAGCCTTTTCAAGGCCGGTGCGCTCCCTGAACTCCACCATCTGCTTCTGAACCTCATGGCGCTTCTTCTTAAACCTGTTGATAGCATCAAAACCGAGAAACTCGATGATGGCATTACGGCACAACTGGCGACCCTGATCAGGGCGGACAACAAGAGAGTTGGCCTCGCATTTGCGAGCACCAAACTTGTGAAGATAAGTCTGGACATACTCCATGTGGTAATTTTTGTGCGAGGGGCTGACAAGGTTCTTGCCAGAACCTGTGATGAGGTTATCTATCCAGCTGAGCTTGTTCGCCTTTATGAAATCGTAGTCAAGGCCAAAACGCCTGATAATGAGGCTGGAAGGGTCGTAACCGCCAGTGCCATCCTTCCAGATTATATCCTTGAGGTCTTCGAGGTTCGTGCGGAGAAAGTCACTTATGCGCAAACCGTCTGGGTCATGATCCCCGCAATAAAGAAGAACGCATCTAAGGCCACGTGCCTCGGCCTCACTGAAGCGTTTCGCATACTCGGCACGCTGCAACATGGAAGACCAGCCCTTAGCTGTGGCAATGGGGATGTGGTAATCCCTGCAAACAGGTTCAAAGAGAGTCTTGAGGTCAATCTTCTCGACAATCATCTGGATGTAGTATTTCTCACCATCCCACCAGTTCGGCTTGTACCAGCTTCCGCAGTCCAAGGTTGCTTCGAGGTACTCCTTCATGTATTCAATAGGAGATGAAGTTTCTGGGATTTCAACACCAGAAAATTGCCTGCCTTCCTCATCCATAGTGAAATCTATGGGAAGAGTGCCATCCCTCCTGCAATTATTAATCAGATTCTCGACAATGTCAAACTGAGCCTTGGTTATGACCTGATATGGGGGCTGTTCAAGAATGTAACACCAGCCCCTTGCTGAAACCTTGAAACCGATAATCCTGCTTATCTTGTTGAGGTTCTCGATGAAGATGGCAAGTTCGGCCTCACGGTTCTTGCCCTTGGACGGAAGTGTGAAATCCATAATCATTTCCCCTTCCTTAAATCCTCAAGGATTTTCTGCTTCTCGGCCTCGACCTTCTTGAGGTCGATTCCAAAATAATCGGCAAGAACTTGCTCGATGCTCTGGCAAATCGGGACAAAAGAATCAGTATCAACGTTATAACAACCTTCATCATGACTATGATCATCTGCATAGTCATCAAAGCCGCAGACAGGCTTGCGCTCAACCCATTCGCAGAGACGGATGCTCTTGCTCTGGAGATAGTCGAAAAATTCGCCTATGAGTTGAGACTTGTCTTTGACTGCAATCATCTTATCAATCTCACCCATTACTTCCGCCTCCCAATTATCACACGAGCACGCCTGCCGATGAACCGCTTGGGGATGAGCAGGCCACCGCCATTACCCCATTTGCGGACTCTGAGAGGGTCACCCTCAGATGTGCGGTGTATGTGGACACGCTTTTTGCGCTTCATTGAGCACGCTCCCTAGGGAAAAGCTTCATATCTTTCATACTAGTTCTTACCCTATCATGCCATTTATGTATGCTCTCATTGAGTCCACGAAGGTCGTTTTCGTCCACAAGCTCGTTATTGACAATCGCATACTTTAAGAAATAATTCAGACCATCCCCTTCGGAGAACATGCCATCTATCTGCTCGTATTTTCCAACGCTGTCATTTTCCATGAAGAAACCCCCGAAGACCTTGGCTATCTTCGTCATTATCTCTACAGACTGTTTGTCATGGCTCAACGACAAACACGTGCATGCACCCAGATTGCTCACATGGTTGACAAAGATGCACATCGACCTCAGTTCTCCGGCAAACTTAAAATTGAAATAGAACATGCCCACCGAAGTTTTCGAGCAGTCCCTCACCTTGACCTTGGTTTCCAGCCATTTCTCAACGACCGTCTTTAGGTCATCCAGCTCCCATCTTGAGGAAAGAAGCAAAACAGTATCTATACCCATAATTATGCAACCTCCTTGGCAGCTTCAAGCACTTTCCATCGTATGCCATTCTGAGTGCATTCACCTGAGCACCCAATGCACCTCGGCTTCAGCGTGCATATTTTTTCATCCGCCGATTGGGGCTGAGGAGACAAAAGCTCCTCAACCGATTTCTGGCCACCACGCAAAAGCGAATGGGCGGCCTGCTCGATGGTGACCCTGACGCTGTCGCTCATGACCAGATGGCTACTGGTGTAGGTGAGCGCATTCACAACGCCCCACAGGTTGTTGGGCTCTTTCTCAACCTGCCTGACCATGAGATGCATGGCCGACTGGCTGAAATTCTTCCTGCGGACAATGGCCTCGACAATCTTCAGCTTGGTCTCACCATTGACCTTGAACTCAAGCGCACGGGCGATGAGCTGCTCAACACCAAAGACCTCATCCAGAGCCTCCTTCAGAGTCTGCCTGACAGTCTGGAGAATGTCAAGCTTGTTGCCGATGTGCGTAGTTGCTGGCCTCCAGATGCCCTTACTGCTGGTCATGCCATTCATGCAGACAAGGCGCTTCCAGAACGGGTAGATAATAACACTGCTGGTGGCCTTGATGCTGTTGCAGACACGTATGCCCGCCTGAACGATGTCACCGACCTTCTGGCCAGTCTGCTTGGTGAGGAGAAAAGTCTTCCACACACGCTTGGGCGTGCGGAACTCCTCAACGGACTGAACATCGAGACCCTGATTCTGGAGTTCCTGCCTGACGATGTCCCAGACCTCCGAATGCCTGACCTCGGTGAACCTGTCGGTCACGACCGCATAGGCAAACCAGACACCGTTATTCCTGACAGCACGCAGTATGACAGGGTCTTTGCGCTGGCCGCACGCATCAGCAAGAATCTTGTTGCGCTCGATCCAGCCATCCTTGTAGTCATACCTTTTCCTGAGGTCGCTTATCTTCAGGCCAAGCCTAGAAATAAACTGGTTCTTGCTGACGACATCATGCAGCTGGGCTTCCTGACCATCAGGAAAAACAAGACGAACATACTCAACCAGCTTCCTGACGTAACCATGCCTGCCAGCAACGGACTTGCGAAACCTGAAAAACTGGACATTGCGCAAATCCGAGGGCTTTATCTCAAAGTCCCTAAACTCCTGCGAGCCGCTTTCGTGCTGCCCACCGGCAGAAACCGAGTCAGCGAATTCACCCGAATCCGCCCCACCAAATGCGAAATCGTTTCGCACACTCCTATCAAATTCCCTTTCCGCTTCCATTTTCCCACTTCCTTATCGGCCACTCCGAGGAGACGGCCAACCTTAAAAACGGCATATGGGTTCGCATTGATGAAAAGGATTCCAAGTCATTCATGGCTAAACCCATAGGCTGTCGATACTTTGTTGGAAAGGAGATTTATAAAGCTTTTTGAGGCCGTTTAAACGTATATGACAGAACCGAGAGCACCCATCAGCACAAGAATCACGCCAGCCAGAGGTGCGATCTGGCCGCCCAGCGACATTAGGAAAAAGCCAACAGCCACCAAGCCTATCATTGTAAAAAAAGAAACAGCTTTCCTGAGAATACCATGCAAGTCCATGAAACCCACCCATTATATATTACCAAGTAATAGAGAATCTGTAATATAAAGGAACTTAGACCCCGCTGCCAAGTTCGGCATCGTCGGCTATGTCGGGAAGCTCTATTTCATCCAGCGAAACAGATGGTGCGGCAGGCAGCTGGGGTCGGACAGGCACATCAGCGAACTCGGGCGGAGCGGCGGTCGGGATTTCTATCGTGCCGGTGGACGGCTTCATCGGGATGTCAAGGGAATACTTCTTGGCTATCTTGACGACAAACTGGGCAAGCTCGAAGTATGATTCCTTAGTGTAACGCACGACCATCCAGAGAGGATAGTCCTTGGTCTGGCCATCGTTGTCCTTGAATTCAACCATGTTTCCGATCTTGCGGGAATAGTTGGTGAGTATGATGAGCTCGGCAACTGAAAGGGGGATTTGGAGCTTGGCATGGGTGTTGTCCCTGATAAAAACCAAACGCTTGAGGATTTCCGCATCGGGCTCATCTTCTGCCGATATCAGACCAAAGCACACAGTCAATGCCAAAGTGTAAAATTCCCTCAGGCTATAAATTTTCCAAAATAAATCGAAGAGGTACTGAAGAATTTTCACACAATCACACTCTCCTCGACCATGTCGGAAATCCGCTCATTGTCCCTGAGGTCAACCGTTTCAAGCAGCTGCTTCATTTTGAGGATTTGCGCAAAAAACTCAGCGCCTGCGCTCGTGAGCTGGAGTTTCATCTCACGGCCTTCCTTATGACTGATAAGGAAACCCTGCCCAATCAGGCTACGAATGATCCTGTTGATATGGGAATAAGTGATACTTGTAGCCTCGGCAATTTCAACAATATTTTTACTATAGTCAACACTTGCCAGCAAGAACCACGTTCTTAACGAAACACCAGCCAAATCAACTTCCGCCATATCAAGACCTCAGCATCCTCGACCTGATGACATCGGCCTTGCGGCCTGAGATGAAAACCCATTCCAGCATGCAATGAGGGGACGACAGGATGCCCCTGCGCTTGGCGTAAACCTTGCAGGCAGTGGGGCGGTTGGGGTAGTCCTTGCAGCGCAGGTGCTGGGTATCAAGCATGAGGCAGTCCTTCTCGACGATGACACGCAACTGACCACACTCGTCAATGACCTCAAAACCATGCCTCCGGAAGGTGTCATTGTCATCATCAAAAACCTTTTTGACTACAAACTGAACCCTGCGACAGCAAAAAGCATCGCATTTCTCGGGCTGGCAAGAACCCTTGAGCTGGAAAACCTGACCATTAACCAGCCTGAAAAATTCTCCGTCAAGTTCCAGCATTGTCTGCATCCCCTACCACCACTTCAGATCAGGATAAAATATCCCCATCGTGTAGATGAGCATCAGGAATGCGCATATGATGGCCACTATGACGAAAAAGACCACCGCTGGGTCTTCTATGACTTCCCAACCCATTTATTCACATCCCAAGTATATATTCCACTTCGGCGCTATTCCCGATTGCAACATTTATGCCCCAGTATATTTCCTGAACAATACCCTGCGCTCAGACATAGGCTGAACTCCCTGAATCATGTTAAGGCGTTTTATGATCTGATCAATATCATCCTCAAGCATGGTTATGCGCTCATCAAGCACCCTGATGGCATTGGTTATCGGCACAAAAGGATTCTCCCTGTAAACAGGCTGCATTGGAAGCTGCTGCTGGACAAGCTGCTGCGGAGGATAAGCCGGTTGTGGCTGCTGCGGGACAGGCTGGGCAGGCGGCTGCATATATTCCCCGTAAGGATTAGGATTTACAGGCGGTTGCTGCGGTTGTTGAGGATAAGCTGGCTGCTGAGGATAAGCTGGCTGCTGAGGCTGCTGAACCGGCTGAGGATAGGGAGGCTGTGCGGGAGGCTGCCCCCTCTGAAACTCATACGGCATTGGATAATAGTTTGCCGGATACTCAACCATCTCATGTTTCTTCTTGCCACGACCAAAAACCATGCTGAACACCTTCCTTATTATTATCTTGAATGGCCTGCTTAAAAGCACGCCAATCACTATGAACATGCGGAAAAACATGCTGAAGCCCATCTGCACCAAGTCCCCACCGCCACGTGGCTCTTTGTCGATATCCTGCCCGAGGTATTCAAGGATTCTCTCACCCTGAGACTTCGGCGGCTCAGGCTTTTTCCGCTTTCTCAACCTCCTCACCATGTTGAATCATCCCACTCACAATTTAACCGATTTGGTTACAATTTAACCGATTCGATGAACCACCATTCCACGAAAGCATTATGCAGATAAACAAGGCCAACACGAGCCCCGACCTTGCATTCGGGGTAATTAGGAGGCTTCCAGCAAATGTTTTGCGTGACAATGACAGGGTTATCGGAAAGAAGGCCAGACCTGCTGGAAGTGATGTTACCTGCAAAAACACGAATCTGATTCTCCTCGATACTTACGATATAGCCCTCGGCCACGGCAACCCTTTGGGGAATCAGCATCATAACCAGCCCGAGGACTATGAAAATGCATGCAATGACACCTGCAAATATCCGAGCCTGAATCATCCAA
>Ga0315296_10000660_pt1 | contig 31251 bp, 31 predicted proteins | sample YL17G14_18_MG_FD_203921 | JGI IMG/M metagenome (GOLD analysis project Ga0315296, IMG submission 203921) | Sediment microbial communities from Yellowstone Lake, YNP, Wyoming, USA - YL17G14_18 | ecosystem: Environmental > Aquatic > Freshwater > Lake > Sediment | place: USA: Wyoming | collected... | reverse complement strand
TGGACGTTAAAGGCGTTCACAGTTCAGGTATAGCTGGTATCAACGAAGCCATTCGCTCAGGAGTACTAACGAAGACTTTGAAGAATGCTAGAATGGCTGTTGAGACACAGCATGTTGAAGAAGTGCTAACCAGACTGGGAGCGGAAAAAGGCAATGTGACTTATGGGCCAGATGAAGTAGCGAAAGCAAACCAATACGGTGCGATTGAAAGACTACTGATAATAGACACGCTGCTTCGAGAGTCAACCGATGAAAAACGTTTGGAACTGGAGAAAATAATGCGAGAAGTGGAAGCGAAATCCGGGCAAATAACCGTTGTGAGCACCGAACACGAAGCCGGCCACAAACTTGAAGGGCTCGGCGGAATTGCAGCGCTTCTCAGGTACAAAATAAGCTGAGATGCACTCATGAGAGCTTAAGCCGCCGGCGCACAGCAGGATTCCCGTCTACTAGTCGCTGCAGAACCATCTCGAATGTCTCGTCAGGCGCAAGCTCGCGTTTAATGAAAACCCCTGTCCTGCCCACTTCGTCGCGGCGCAGCAATGCGTGCACCCTGTCGAGAACTGTCTCAACGGAGACATTTAGCAGCTTAGCCACGGCGTTTTCTCTACCAACGATGCTGCTTTCGATATGCCCTCGATCAGTGGGCTCAATCAGCATGAGACGCTTGTCAACGCCGACTGCGCGCTTTTTCTCCTTGAGAGTTTGAAGAGTCGCCTCGCCTCCAAATCTGTAGAAATCGCGTTCCACTGGGCGCATTTTCATCAGTGGGAAAGAAACGACATGTTGTGGGTCAAGTTCAATGTAGCCTTTAGCGGCGTAGGACGGCGTGGCTTGCACAAGAATCCGTTGGTTGACGGTTAATCCTGCGCGTTCAACAGCTGATTCGATTAGAAACGAACCCGACGGATTGGGTATGAATACGTCTATGTCACTGTTTGCGGAGACGTCGCCTCTAGCTATGCTCCCATGTGTTACGCAGCTGAGGCTTGCTTTTTCCAGTGGCTCCATTATTTCAACTGCTTCTTCTCTCAATCTTTGAAGCAGTTTCCAATGTTTTTCGCTGTAGGTTACTTCAGCCTTGTCAGCGCGTTTCACTGGTTTCTTCGCCATATTTCATAGTTCACCGGGTTCAACACTTACTTTCATCTAACACTAGGTTTAAGTATTATATTCCTGTCTGTTTCCTAGAAACAGTAGCCGGGAAGGTAAACAGAAGCTATGGCTTTCACTTTGACCCCTGAACTTACGTTTCTGATTGGTTTGGTTGTTTTTTGGGCGGTTCTGTACCTACTAGCCTACGTCTTTCATTTGGATAAGCACGGATTAGACGTCAAACCTGCCTTTTTCATGTACAAGTCGAAAGCGTTGAACTCGTCCATAGACAAGCTCGCCAAGAAGAAACCAGTGCTTTGGACGACCTTATCAAACATCGGTGTAGCCTTCTCTATTGGTCTCATGGCTTTCGCCGTCTACTTCCTTGTCAACAATCTGCTTAGGTTCAGCCAAGTAGGCGACATAGGCTACGTTGCACCTGTTATCCCAGGTCTGACTTTGAGCTTGACTTGGCTACCGTTTTTCCTTGTCGCCGTAATTGTGATAGTGTTGCCACATGAGCTGGCGCATGGTATAATGGCACGAGTTGAGAACATTCCAGTCTTGTCTACAGGAATACTCGCGGCGCTGGTCTTCTTCGGCGCGTTTGTAGAGCCTGATGAAAAAGAGTTTGAAAAGGCATCGTTAACAGCCCGACTTCGCATGCTATCAGCTGGATCGGCGACTAACCTAGTAACAGCTTTACTAGCCCTTATCCTGTTGTCAGGATTATTCGCCCCGCCTGCAGGTCTCTTGATCCAAGAAACCATCCCAAACGGACCTTTGGAAAACGCTGGGCTAGGACGATGGGACGTCATACAGGCAATCAACGGCACGCCCATAGCCACCTACGTTGACTTCTCAAACTACATGAGAAGCGTTGCAGCCGGGCAGGATTTGTCTCTCACGGTTCTCCGCAGCAACAGAGTTGAACAGGTAAACATCACCTCAGCGTCTGCCCCAGAGAACGAAAGCCGAGCAATTGTCGGGTTGAACACTGGACTGGGAGCAAGCTATCAGCCAAACAGGCTGGGACTGGAACAATACACCGGCGTCAACCTGTACTGGACGATATTCTGGATATACGTGTTCGCTTTTAGCCTCGCAGTGTTCAATATGCTGCCATTATACCCTTTTGACGGCGAACGCGTGCTGTACTACCCACTTGAAAGATTCGTGAAGAAACGAAAACGCGAACTGCGCATCAGTCTAAGCCTCTTCACACTTGCGCTTTTCGCGCTAAACATTATCATTAGCATATGGCGCTACGGTTTGTTAGCAATATAGCCCACTAAACGGCGATTCCGCAATGACAACATGCACACTGTGTAAGCGAAGAGACGCCGTGTACATGCGCATCTACTCAGGTGAGAAACTCTGCAACAAATGCTTCACGAAATCAATAGAAGACAAAGTCAAAGCCACAATTGCAAGAAACAGAATGTTCAAGCCTGAGGACAGGATTGCTGTAGCTGTTTCAGGCGGGAAGGACAGCGTCACACTACTGCACATTCTGGCGAAGTTCGAAAATCAATTTCCAAGAGCCAGCCTGTGCGCAGTCACAGTTGACGAGGGAATCCGAGGGTACAGAGATGAAGCGGTAGGGTTCGCCGTCGAGGCTTGTCGAAAACTTGGAGTTGAACATTTCATGACTTCCTTTGAAGATCTGTTCGATGTTCGACTTGATGAAATGGTGACTCGGCTAAAAGCCAAGGGCAGAGTGAGTAATGAGGCGCTTTCCCCGTGCGCTTACTGCGGGGTCTTGAGGCGTCGAGCCTTGAACGTGGTTGCGCGACAAGCGAAGGCTGACAAGCTTGCTTTGGCACACAATTTAGACGATGAAGTCCAGACCATATTACTGAATATTATGCACGGCGACGCTCCGCGCATAGCACGAGTCAAGCCCGTTTTAGAGGAGTCGCATCCGTTGTTTGTGCCTCGTGTTAAACCTCTCTGCGAGGTGCTGGAGAAGGAAATCGCCTTCTACGCATACTTGAAGAAAACAGAGTTTCAGACTATTCCATGTCCATATGCGACTACTGCTATGAGAAATGACATACGATTGATGCTCAACAGGTTTGAAGAAAAGCACGCTGGCACGAAATACACGGTCTTCAGATCAGTTGAGAAAATCAGACCGGCGTTAGAGGCTGCTGAAAAAAGGGTCGTTCTGCAAACGTGCAAGGTGTGCGGAGAGCCTACAGTGGGCGAAATCTGCAAACCGTGTGAAATGCTGCGGGAAATTGGCGCGATTTAGTGCACTTTCTACAGGGGTTAGTGTTCTAGAAGTATCTTCCTCAAGAGTAATATATGATCCATGCTCTTCGTATATGCTAGAGATGAGGGTAGGCAGTGACCACCATCGAGCTGAACAATAAGAGAAGAGATCGGCACGACATTGTTGCGGAGATACTGAAGACGGCTCGCGAAGGCAGAATCAAGACGCACATCATGTACAAGGCGAAGTTGAGTTATTCTCAAATCAACGCGTATCTGCAGCTACTGGTTGCCAAGGGCTTCCTTGAAAACAACACGGTGATGAGAAAGAGGCAAACCATAACGCTGTACAAAACGACTCCTAAAGGCGTCTACTTCATAGAGAACATCGACACGGTCAACCAAATGCTCAGTTGAGAGAGCCTCGTGCGCTTCTCACAACAAAAAGAAAGAGAAGCGGAAGCTATTGAGCTTCTTCGCCGCGACTGAAGACAATCACTTTTTTCTTGATCAGTATCACTACTACGACAACGACTATCACTGGGATTATGATTAGCAGCAGCGTTGTCAAAGACAATCCGAAGAGTGTGCCAGTTCCTTGTCCCGGCGCCGGGTTCACTGTTAGCGATGTTTGATTTTGACCGTCGACGTACCCGCTTTTGGTCACCGTTGCGCTTATTGTGACACCTATGAGCTCTGCTGTCTCAGGTGCAGTGAAGATCATTTGGAATTCGCCGTTAGCATCAGTTAATCCAGTGGCATTTGAGAACTGACCAGTTACGTCTGACGACACCGTCACGGTGGCATTTGCTACAGCTGCACCATCAGAGGCAACATGGACTGTTATGCTAGCCGAATCCTCAGAGTCAACTGCAGTTGGATTAGCGATCACATCGGCAGTCAGTATCTTGGGAGCGATTGACAATTTGATCTCGTCTGAACCGCTCCAGTAGCCGATTTTTGTCACGGCGGCTCTAAGAGTGACGTTTAGCTGCGTCAAGGTTAAGGGAGCTTTGTAGGTGAATTGAAGCCAGCCATCTGCGTCCGTTGTTGCGCTCTGCGGGGTCAGGCTTCCACCGTTGTCAGAGGTTAGCGTGACGGTTGCGCTTTCAACCGGCTGTGAGTTGTATGTAACATGAACTGTTCCATCTGTGCTAGCCTCGGACTTTATCAGGCTAGAACTCACTGTCACCTCTGCTGATAGTGGAGGCACGACTTCTAGGTACTGATGGGTTGATCCATCTGCGTTTCCTGCCTTGTAAGCTCTCGCTATGATTCTTATGTTTGTCAGTTCACTTACACTGGGTGCTAGGTAGGAGGCTGTGAAGTAGCCTGTTGAGTTGGTTGAGCCCGATTGTGGAGTTGGCGTTCCTCCTAGGATTGGGAGGATTGCTATGTTTGCGTTGGGAACCGGAGACGAGCCGACCATTGCTCGAACAGTCATTTGGACTGTTCCTCCAGACACCATTTGAGGATGGCTTAAGCTCATTGACACATCTAACGGTGTAAGTGCTTGTACGTTTATGGTCAATGTGACTGTGTTGCTACTAAGTGCGCCGAAATCATCCATTACTTTGACGCTTGCTTGATATGTTCCAGTCAAAGAGTATTTATGCTCGAAAACTGACAGCGTAGTCCAACTTGTGTTTTGACTGTCGCCGAAGTCGAAGAAGTATTTGTCAACACGTCTATCGTCGCTTGAATTTGTGGCGATGAAAACGATTGGCTGATTTGGCTGAACCAGAATCTTGTCGCTGAGCAATCTGGCTACGGGTTGAGTGTTGACGTAGTTGTTGGGTGCGCTCAGATAGGGGATAAAGAGGAGGTCATATCCGTCGCTTTGAACTGGGTTGCCTTTGCCTTGTGGGTTCAAGGACACATGGTAGGCGCCTGTTTGGTCGCCCCAGTAGTTGTACGTAGCGTTTACTGGTTCACTCTGTGCAGATTTCATTGCGTCCAGGTTTCCGTATACGTCGTTGAACTGTGGGGAAAGAGCGTTTGTCACGTTTTCGAAGTAGATGCCAACGTCATTGAATGATATGGAGTTGCGTGTGATGCTTGTGCTGACGTTTCCATAAATGTTGATTCCTCTCGAGTTAGAAGAGAGGGTGTTGCTGAAGATTATCATGTTGCTGATGTACATGCCAGCAGTGTTTTGGAAGTCCACACCGTTTTCAATGTTTGCTGAAATCCGGTTGTTCTGTATGGTCATTCCCGAGGTGCTGCCGCTTAGGAGTATGCCGTCTTCGTTTAGTTGAATTGCGTTGTCTTCTATGGAGCCGGTGTTGTCGCCTGTGACGTAAACGCCGCTGCGATAGTTATGGCTTATTTCACAGTTTCTGATTTGGGCGTTACCGTTTTCGATTGTGATTCCATGTTCTGCATGTTTTATGATGCTGTATGCCAATGTTGAAGTCTGGGATTTGTTAGCGAATCTTATCGTGCCCCAGTCGCCGAGTTGAGGTTGATATTTGTTTGAGATGAATTTAATGGTGTCTTCTGGGGTGCCAACTGCATAGAGCGTTCCTTCCACGATTAGTGAGAAGTTGCCTCCGAATTTTACTTCAACACCGGGTTCAATGGTCAGTATATGTCCTGATTCCACGGTTATGTTCTTGATTATGATGAATGGGCTATCGGTTAGTGTCCAAACAGTGTCCTGTTGGATGTTGTCCCAAATCCAAGTTGCATTTGCTTGTGGAAGAAGTATCTTGCTTGATGCTGCTAACATTCCGACTATCAAGACTGTCAAAATGGCGTAAGATCTGAACTGCTTTTTCATTTGAGACCGCGTCCTATTTTGAAACAAACTATCATCAACGAAAATGCTCTTTAACCATTATGAATTCTGAATCAATCTTCAAGATCAACTGACACTTCTTGGCTCTCGTGCCCCAAGGCGAATAGAACCGGGGGCAAGCCGCACGCCAAAGGATGAAATATGAAAGCCCAGTGGCATCCGAAGTTTTAAGTATGCTGCGTTCGGAGTTCTGCTATATGGAATCTTTCAACAGAAAATTCGCAGGCTCACTCCTGTTCGTAGGAGGAATTCAGTTTCTTGTTGCGATGATTATTGCAGAAGCGTTGTATCCAGGCTACAGCATCTCATCGAATTACATAAGTGACTTGGGCGTTGGACCCAGCGCAATCGTCTTCAACTCTTCAGTTTTCCTCTTCGGCTTAGCGATTGTCATAAGCTCATACTATATTCAGCGCATTTTCAGGAACCTTTTGATCAGCATCTTAGTGGCTTCGGCTGGTGTAGGAGCGGCTGGTGTTGGATTGTTCCCTGAAACAGTTCCTTTTCTTCATTATGCTTTCTCTTTCACTACTTTTTTCTTTGGGGCGCTTTCAGCGATCGCCTCCTATAAAATCCAGAAGTCGCCTTTATCATATTTTTCAGTGTTAATGGGAATCGTGTCGCTTACTGCTTCGGCACTCTTCGCAACGGACAATGATCTGGGGCTGGGAATAGGCGGAATGGAAAGAATCATTGCTTACCCAATCATTCTGTGGGCAGTAAGTTCCGGAGCCCATATGATAGGTCAGTCTGGCTGAACCATGCAGAGCATTAAGACTGAACGCGTATCAATACCGTGTTTTCATAAACGATAACTATCTGATTTCGAGCCAAAATAGTACTGGATAGATATTGGCGAAACTCAGATTCAACGACCACTTGGCGCGTATGCGTTTAGTTTTCCATAGTTTAGGTTTGAGTTGTCTAGGCGGTGCTGTGTTTCTACAGATCCTAGTGTTCAAGGATATTGTGCAGCAAGGCTATTTTGTAGGGATAGAGAAAAATCCCATTATTCTACAGCTTGAGGTGGCGCTTACAGTGTTCGCTGTTGTTTACCTCATTCATTTGTACATTTCAAAAATCCGTACAATTCCCTAGTCGAAGTGAAGAAGCTGCATTCCCAGTCAAGCTGTGACTTTGGGAGGCACTCTGACGGGTTTGCCCAACTTCGTGCCTAGGGCAACACGGTAGAGCCGACGAAGGGATTTGACCAAGTATTCGACACTGGGCGACAGGGAATAGACCAGTGGGATGCGGTCGTACTCTGACAGTCTGATCGCCAGCTCATCTGGTTCAGCGCCGTGGAAGACAACAAGCCGTGGCTTCAATGGGCTTATGCGCACTGCTAGCATGGGTGACCTTTCTTGACTCACGTTGGTAAATACTATGGCACGTTCAGTGGTGCTTCCGAATATGGTGAAGAACTCCCAGCCTGAGAAGGTTTCAATGGCCTTGAGACTGTCCACAACGGTGTAGCCAAGAATTTCCCGTTGGGCTTCTTCTTTGCAGGTCAGTACATCCCCGAGAACAGCTTTGCACAGGAGTTCGGTGCTCACTGGAATTGGAAACTCGCGCAAGTCAACGATGGGGGTTGTTGGTGAGCTTGTTAGGCGCGCTAGTTCGCGGGTGTATCTTCCACCTCTTTCTTCGTCAATCGCTAGTAATGCCCATACAAATCTCCTTACGAACCGTGTGCCAGGGCTCATGCGGCGTCCGCTTTCGTAGTCGCTTACAACTGAGGGTGAAGACACAGCCATTTTCTCTGATAACCGCATTTGCGAGACAGCGAATAGCTCACGCCATCTTCTCATTGTGGCGCCAGGCTTGTTTGACAGAATAATTTCGCCTGCAATGCGGCGTGCCAGCACCATGCGGACACTTGAAGAGACGGACAACTTGTGAGTTTTCCCCTAAAAGACGCCGAAACATAATCATAGAAGGCAAATATAAAACTACCTTTTAATCCGTGCTGGGCTTGCTGGAAGCATTTTTAAGGCTAATTGAACCACTTCTGAAAAGGTGCCAAGTTGTTTCGGCAAAAAATGGAGAGTTCGTCGAAAAAGAAAAAGTCCAACATAGTCCTTGCCTTGGACCTCACACCCGACAAGCCAAGACGTCTTCTGTCTCGAAGCCTCCAAATCCTAGACTTGGTGCATCCATATTTATGCGCTGTGAAATTGAACAGACAAGCTGTCCTTCCGCTCGGCTTGTTCAACGGCGTGCAGAAGATCATTGACAAAGCGCATGATTTAGGGCTACCAGCCATTATGGATGCTAAGATAAACGACGTTGGGAATACTAATCGAGCCATTGCTGAATACTACTACAATGCGGGTTTTGACGCTGTGATTGCCAGCCCGTTTGTCGGCTGGGACGAGGGCATGCAGCCTGTGTTTGAAGTTGCCCATAAGATGAATCGTGGAGTCATCGTTTTGGTGTACATGAGTCACAAGGGGGCTGTTGAAGGCTATGGCCAAATGGTGCAGGATACAGCCACGGGCCAACTTGTTCCGCAGTACAGGGTTTTTGCTGAGAAAGCGTTGAAATGGAATGCCGATGGCGCAGTTGTGGGCGCAACTTATCCTGAAAAGATACGCGAGATCTCAGCTATTTTGAAGAACAAGGTCTCTATATACTCGCCGGGCGTGGGCGCTCAGGGAGGCGACGCAGAGGCAGCTGTGAAAGCTGGAGCCGATTATCTTATTGTGGGCAGAGTCATCGTTGAAGCAAAAGATCCGGAGAAAATGGCGGAGCAGATTAGAGATGCCGCGCGGCAGAGTTTGCAGCGCAGAAGCGCGAAGGCTGGATAGAAACTAGGTTTTATTCTTCGCGACTTCTTTGCCACAGCTCTTTCTTAAGCATGTCTCTGACGGCTGAGCGTATTGCAGAGCTACGGCTTGGATACATGTTTGATCGGACTAGTTCGTCTAAGCCTTCCAGATAGGCTTCGGGCAGCAAGACTGTGACCAGTTTCATTTCTGCGTTCACCTGTTGTGCGGTTGCGGCATGTTTGAAGCATATTATGCTGCGATAGCAGTTATAGAATTTATGCTTCTCTCTAGACTAGATTGCCTTTGATTGAGCCCAGTTCTTTGACAACTCTGGGGAATATCTTGTACACATCATCAACGTGCAATGCGGAGTTTCGCATTTTCAACTGGATCAGTCCAGCCGCGACCATAGCTGAGCCGATGACGTCGCTTATGGTAGGGTCAGGAAAAGCGATCATTGCCAAGCCAGCCTTGATTAGGAACGATTTGTTTCCTTGCTTCCACAGTTTCTGAGTTGAATGCAACTCATTTCTGAACCCATGTACTGAAACGCTTGCCGTGTTTGCAGTTTGGTTTCGGCTTTGGCTGTACTGCTTCAGTAGCTCTACGACATCTTTTACTTCCTCTTTGTTCATCGGGGTCACCAGGCCACTCGCTCTCGCTATTTCTACAACGCATTGAGCACTAAAGTCTTAGCTGTGCAAAGTATGGACGGAAAGCGGTGTTTAGGTCGATCTGGCACAGGAAATTTTCAAAGAAAGCAGTAAAAGCTCAAAGTTGAACCGCGAGGTTTGCAATGTAGGTGCAAAAATCTCCAGCTAGATCTCTACAGGGTCTCGTCTTCTTTGCGTGAACCTAGTTATTTCGACGTACCCAACTTGTTTCACCGCATCTATGGCTTTGTCGAAACCAGCGCCTACATCTTCGGGAGTGTGAGCGTCTGAGCCGAATGTTATGGGTATGCCTTTGTCGAAGCACATTTTGAGTAGTTGTTGGCTTGGGTAGGCTTCTCGGCAGGGCCTTCTTAGTCCGCTGGTGTTGATCTCTATGCACATTCCGCTTTTGCCTATTGCCTGCACAGTTTCGAGCAGAAGATCACTGAGGTCGTTCTTAGGTCGATGGTTGAATTTCTTGGTCAGATCCAAGTGCCCGACAATGTCGAATAACTGGGTATTAGCCATGGTTTGAACTAAGCTGAAGTATTGTCTGTTGACTTCGTCGACGTCTCTTTTTTTCCATTCTTCGATTTCTCTTTCGCTGTCAATTAGCCAGTGGTTGATGTGGTGGATGGATCCTATGAGGTAATCGAAGTCCCATGGTTTGATCACTTGCATCAAGTCTTCCATGCCGTAGGGCATGAAATCTACCTCTAAGCCTGTTTTGATCGAGACCTGATGCCTCTTCTTGAGAGTGTTGATTTCGTTGACATATTTGGGTAGGTCTGCGTGGTCCATTGACCAGTCTCTCTTTTTCAAGTAGATGTGGTCTGAGAAGCCGATTTCGTCGATTTTCTTTTTCTCAGCCTCAGCCGCGTATTCGCCAAGGTTGCGTCTGCCATCTGAATAAGTGGTGTGCATGTGGTAGTCTAAGCGCATCTGGATCCGTCTCTTCCTCTGCTCTTACAGAGTTCAGGTATTTCAGTTAATTGTTTTAAGGCTGAAGCTCGTAATCTAGGGCTTAAACTCTCTGCTGTGTGTGCAAGTTGATTGAGGACCGCTACGCCTACGTTCTTGTCGAAGATGAGAAGTGGTGGAATCGCCGATGTACCAGAAACAAAACGGGCTCCTCGGTGCACTCGTTTGTTCGTCGCGGAAAAGTTGGACCAAAGCAAGCGCACAAGCTTTTGTTTTACATTAAGCTCCCTGTAAGGAGGATTAAGGGTGTGAGCGAGTTTGTGGAGAGAATTGTGGGGTCCAGAGATGAGCTGTGGAACCTTTACGGCGCCGAGACTGTTTTTGAGAACAAAGATGAGTATGACACGTTTGTGAGCGGAAGGGAGAGCGTTACCTTGATTCGGTTCAGGAACTTGGAGGAGCTTGACACGCCGGTGGACTTCAAAGCTTTTAGCGTGGCTACGGGCATCAAGAAAATGCCTAATGGCGGTATGTACATTAGCAGAGAAACTCTGAGCCAAATGATCTAAGAGGGATAGTGGGATAATGGCAGAGCCACAAGTAAAATTCGATGTTAAAGAGTTTGTTGAGAAACAGGTTCAAGAAATAAGAAACGTTCTAGGCAACGAAAAAGTGCTCATCGCAGTTTCTGGCGGCGTTGACAGCTGCACATGCGCTGCTCTGGTGCACAGGGCAATTGGTGACAACTTGCTTTGCGTCATGTTGGATGACGCCTTCATGCGTGTTGGAGAGCCTGAAGGAGTGGCTGCGCTTTTGTCTCTGCCTCCGCTTAAGCTGCCTATCAAGATCTTGAATGTGCAGGAACGCTTCTTGGAGGAGATGCGTGAGCTTCGGGACGCCGAAGAGAAGCGCAAGGTGTTCCGGGAGACTTTTTACCGTGTTTTGAGCGAGACTGCGCAACGTGAAGGAACACGTTATCTTGTGCAGGGCACGATTCTGGCAGACATTGTTGAGACTGCCGGCGGAGTTAAGACGCAGCACAATGTGCTTTCCCAGATTGGCATTAACCCTAGAGAGCGTTATGGCTTTCTGCTTGTTGAACCTTTGACTACTTTGTTTAAGGGTCAGGTTCGAGAAGTTGCCCGCTATCTTGGTTTGCCTCGGGAGATTGCTGAGCGACAGCCGTTTCCGGGTCCTGGCTTATCTGTTCGTGTTGTAGGTGAGATCAGAAGGGAAAAGCTGGATGCTGTAAAGGTCGCGACGGCTATTGCTGAAGAGAAGTTGGCGCCTCACGCTCCGAGTCAGTACTTTGCAGTCATAGTGGATAATGTTGACGACTCGTCTCATGATGCCGAGTTGCTGAAGATACAGGCGCAGGTGTCGGAGTTTCTAGGAGTTCCCAGAAACCGAGTCAGAGTGGCTATTCCTGAGGACAAGGCAACGGGGATGAGGGCGGGTAACAGAGTCTATGGGGAAGTAGTCATCATCAGAGTGCTTGACGCAAAGGGAAAAATCCAGCAGCCACCCATGTCGAGCCTGATTGAGTTGCAGGGCAAGATTCTTACTGATAATCCCGGTTTTACGAGGGTTTTCTATGTTGTAGGCGAGAAATCGCAGAGACAGCCTTATGTTGTTGCTGTGAGGGCTATTAGCACAACTGATTTTCTTACGGCAAAGGTGTCGGATATACCATGGAAAACTCTGAACGAAATTGCTGTGAGCGTTCTGAGCGCTTGTTTGAATGTTTCGGCTGTTTGTTATGATGTGACGCCGAAGCCGCCAGCTACAGTTGAAATGGAGTGAGAGAGGAAAGCATAAAGCCTCTCTCCGTGTTCAGTTACTTACGTTTTGGGAGTGAAGACCTGTCGTGGTTCGTGTGAGGGTTCAGCGTATCGAGTCTATTCGTGATCCCGAGGGCAATTTGGGTAAGCGTATTGAGCTTTTGGAGGACCGGGTTATGCCTCGCATGGTTATTAGACCTCAGACTGATGAGGCGCGGATGGCGCAGGATATTATGCAGGCTTTGCAGCAGCAGTTGCCCATGATTCCTCAGCAGACGCAGTTTACGTTTCCTAAGCTTATTCTGTTCTTGACTGAGCAGGAGTATGAGAGTCTAGGCGTAGATTTCGATGTGAACCAAGTCTATGAGCTTGAGTTGACGGGACAGAGTATTAGGTTTAGAAAGGCGCAGTAGCTTTAGGCTATTAGTCTTTGTTGGCGGAAACGTAGTAGTATTCGTTGGCTTTTTTCTGGTAACGGTCCATTTTTGAGTCTTCTTTGTTGACCCTGGGGCGTTTGGTCTGTGGATCTCGGCGGAATGTGATGTTCATGTCCTTAAGAAAGGCGTTCATGCCGTTGCGCAGAGAGGTTGGCGCGTTGGCTGTGCCTTTAACTCCAGGTTCGCCTGTGAATATCATGAGTCGGTCGGCGATGAAGTCTTGGGCTACAACGTCGTGTTCTACTACGAATGCCATGGCATTGCGGGTTTCTATTACTCGTCTTATGATTCGGGCCATGGCTAGGCGTTCTTCGACGTCGAGGTAGGCGCTGGGTTCGTCCAACAGGTAGACTAGGGCTTTTTTGGATAGGCAAGCGCTTATGGCTACGCGTTGGAGTTCGCCCCCGCTCAACTGAGCCACATCTCTTTCAAGCAGTGGCTCCAAGTCAAGTGGCTGCATGATTTCGCTTTTGTACCAGCCTGAGGTGAACTCGTCTTTTGCCATGTTGCGCAACAGTTGTTCGACTGTGCCTTGGTATTCGGCTGAAATGTACTGCGGTTTGTAGCTTACGGCTGAGTCGCCTTGCATGGGTGACACGCCGACATCGGGTTTTTCGATTCCTGCAAGTAGCTTTACGAATGTGGTTTTTCCGATGCCGTTTGGTCCAAGTATGCCTATGACTTCGCCTACGCCCGCTTCTCCTGCTTCAGCTGAGAGTGAGAAGCCTTTGTACGATTTTTGCATGGCTTCCCATTTCAGTATGGTTTCGCTGGCTGACCATCCTGTAGTGGGCGGTTTTATGTGGAAGATTACGGGTTCTTTTCGGAAGCGGATGTTTTCGTCTGGGGCGAAGCCTTCTAGGTATATGTTTATGCCTGTTCGCACTGCGTGTACGTGGCTGACTATGCCGTACACTGCGGGGCAGCCGTAGAAGACGCATATGTAGTCTGAGAGGTAGTCGAGTATGGCGAGGTCGTGTTCAGCTACGATGACGGTTTTTCCTGCGTCTTTTAGGCTTCGTATGACTCTGGCTGCCTGTAGACGTTGTTGTACGTCGAGGTAGCTTGAGGGTTCGTCGAAGAGGTAGACGTCTGCGTCGCGGCTGATTGTGGCTGCTATGGCTACGCGTTGGAGTTCGCCGCCGCTTAGCACATCTATATTGCGGTCGAGGATGTTGCCTAGTTGCAGTTGTTCAATTAAGGTTTTGAACACGTTTCTCTCGTCGACTTTCTTGAGCAGTTGGGCTGCTTTGCCTGAAACCGCTTGAGGTAATTTGTCCACGTATTGCGGCTTTGACACGACCCGCAGTTGTTTCTCGAGCAGTTTTTGCAGGTAGTCTTGCAGTGTGGAGCCGCGGAAGTGCTTAACTATCTCTGGCAGTTCTGGCGGCTGTTCATATCTGCCGAGGTTGAGTTTAATTTCGCCTGAGAGGATTCTTAGCGCAGTGCTCTTTCCAATGCCGTTTTGTCCTAGGAGTCCGAGGACGCCGCCGGGTGATGGGATGGGAAGGCGGAAAAGTTTGAATGTGTTTGGTCCGAATCGGTGGCTGCATTCGCCTTCGAGTTCGTCAGGTAGGTTGACTATGGATAATGCTTTGAAGGGGCATTTTCTGACGCATATGCCGCAGCCTACACAGAGGGATTCTACGACAACTGGCTTGTCGCCTTCGAATCGTATTGCTTCTATTTTGCTTCGAACAGGTGGGCAGAAGCGGTAGCATACTTTGCCGCAGCGTTTTGACTGGCATTTGTCTTCGTCTAGAACAGCGACTCGAACCATGTGGCTTGTTTGGGCTCCGTTGTGATGATGAAACAAACATCAATAGAGGTGGCTGGTTATAAATCTACTTTAGCTCCATCAACGCATAACATGATTAAGTCCGAACAAACACAAGGCTGAAACAAAAGAAAGAAAAAACTCGTGCTCAACGCATGCTTACCATTCTTCTTCTTCCCATTCTTCGTCTTCAGTTCCTTCTTCTTCGCCTTCTTCCCATTCTTCTTCCAAGTTTTTCACCTCCCATATGGGTCTGGGCACCTAACAACACACATGCTTCGTTTTTTAAGGATTTCCATACGACTGTTGACGAAGACATCGCTGAAGGGACTTTCATGAGTGTGCTCGGCTTTCGTCCAGAAGCTCAGGTCAAACAAACGCGCGCGCTATGGCGCTGTGGTAACGTATGGATACGAATTGCCACTCGTTGAAATCATGTGAAACACGTATTTGATGCCAGATGAGAATTGTTGGGTTATGGTTATTGTACCCGTTTCTCCCACACGAAGTGTGTTCGCAGTTCCTGAGAAAGCTGGACCATAGGTTACGTTGGAGGCTACCACATCATCGACTAGTACCTCCTTTACTGATACACATCTTGTTCCGAAGTTCCAAACTGTAAGCGTGATGTTTACATTGCCTGCTGCCCATGAGTGTCCCTTCACAACCAGTGATTCAGTTCCATTGGACGTGGGGTCAAACGGGGGCTGCATCCATAAATACAATGAAATCCCAAAAAATAAGGCTACAGTGGATAGTATGTAAATTGAAAACAATCCTTTTACGTTCATAACTTAAAATTGTCTGCCGAAAGCGTTTGAGTTTTACGAACCCTGAATTCATGCCCGTCCATAAAAATAAAGGAGGAGGATAGAATTTCTATTCACACACACGAAATAGAATTTCTATCCCACGACTTCACGTTCAAAAAGGTGAGGTTCTAGGCATCAGATGTATCTATGGCGCTGTGGCAGCGTATATGTCCCAATCGTGCGCTGAAATCACTGTGAATTTGTATTTGATGCCAGATGAGAATTGTTGGGTTATGGTTATTGTGCCCGTTGCTCCTTTAGAAAGTGTGTTCTCAGGTCCTGAGAAAGCTGGACCATAGGTTACGTTGGAGGCTGCCACATCATCGACTAGTACCCTCTCTACTGATACACTCCTTCCTCCGTTGTTCCAAACTGTGAGCGTGATATTTACATTGCCTGCTGCCCATGAGTGTCCCTGCACATCCAGTGATTCATATTCCATGCCGTCAAAGACAGGCGGGGGCTGCATCCATGCATAAAATGCAAATCCAAAAGACAAGGCTACAGCGGATAGTATGAGAATTGATGCCCATGCTTTATCGTTCATGACTTAAAATTGTGCGCCGAAAGCGTTTGAGTCTTATGAAGTCTGAATTCATGCCCGTCCATAAAAACAAAGGAGGAGGATAGAATTAGCGCGCTAATGAGGATTCGGAAAAAGGTTTCATAAGCCCATATTGGAAACAATCCTTATTCAAATCAGAAGAGGAACAACTCACTGGTTCTTTGCTGCTTCGCGCGCTTTTATGTGCCTTCTGCTAAAGTATGTGTGGAACTAGGAGGAGGTGAAAGACTTGTGAGAAAAGCTACAATAATCACACTAGCAATTTTAGCAGTGTCATTGTTCATACTTCCTGCCAGAGCGCAGACCGTCGATTACTGGACATGGTACAAGTGCGCTAGGGATGATGATGGCAAGATATTGGGAGTCGGCGGTCTCGGATACCTGTTTGATGTGAGCGATGCTTTCGACCATGCCCCGTATTGGACAATGATTCTCGTCTATGGTGACGAAGACACATGGATTGAAGCTGGGATGGGTTTCTATAATATTAACGGCCTCAAGTGGTTCAGTCACTACTGCACATACAAAGATAACGGTGAGGCCGTATCCATATACTCTCGATGGCCTGGTGATTATACTCCTGGCAATTGGGAGACTGTCATGATATGCAGAGACAAATACGACCCCTCATTAATTAACTGGCATGTGTTCATCGGCGGTCTGCTCTACTGCGAAGTGAATTTCACGAATTCGGGTGTCTGGGAAGGAGAATCTGTTAGTAGCACTTTGGAATCATGGGACGGCATAGCCGATTATGAGAACTTCACAAATAGAATGATATGCAAGTGGGAGTCGCTTAGCTACCTTGAAGCCGGAACATATGGCAACTGGATGTATTGGGGAAGTCCAGGATACAGCACAGCCGAATTCGAGGATGCGGCTCCAGACGACATGTGGGCTGGCATGTGCAAAGAAGCGGATGCGCAATACGGATACGGAACTGCGTATCATACATACATACCCAATATTCAACCGAACCACATTCGATGGTTCAAGGATGAACATTGGACTGTCAATTATCTCACCGCCCACAGGTTGGAGGAATTCTACGATTCCGCTGGAGCATCCTATACTCATTCAAGAGTGGGCACATTCTCGACTGTTTCTTTCGCGTTCAAAGTTTGGCGAAGGAACACATCTGGAGTTGAACAGGAACTCAGTCTTGATGAAGATGGGCAACCGGTATACCTTGGCGCTTTAACAAAGCCGACATATTTCGGGCTGTCATACTTCCTGTCAAATTGGACACCGCCTTTCACGAGGATTCAATGCTCAGATGGTGACAACTTGGTATTCAGACTCTTCATGCGATTTGACAGTTATTCATGGACATACGTGGCTCGATGGCAGACTGAACAGATATACAAAGACGGTAATGGCCTGCGTTATCTTGAACCAGTCATGTGGTGGCTAGGATGGTTCGTGGAATGCACGAAAGTCGGCACAACTTCATATGCAAAATTCTACGTGGATGATTCAACGCAGTCATACATCGACTTACTAACACTCACCTGTGGAGAGAATGAAGGGTCATTGTTAGGCTATAGCAGTCCAAGCTTCAATGTCCTCGAGCTATTTAAGCGATTGTCTGGATACTAGTCAACTAGTGTCAATCGACCAATCTTCCCTTTTTCAATCAGTTTTTATTTACCCACATTTCGTCTTCTACGCGAGGTGACACGCGCACGTGACTGATTTGTAGGAGGTAATACAATCCCCCAAGTCAAGGGTGCTGTACTCACGGTGCGGAAGAATATTCTACAGATACAACTACGGCAAGACTCGTATGCGCGCTTTCATGCTTGCTTTGGGCTTAACCATCTTAGGCTTCATGTACGCCCAACACATGTTCTGTGTGTTGTGTGCAGCGCCTATTCCGCCTCTTGCGTCAACTGCTATTAGTCCCATGCTGTTTTTCATGCGCAACCTATTGTTGACTAGTGCTATGCCATCTTCTACGGCTTCCTCTGCCGAATGCCCACTCTGCATCTGGTCGCAGACATGTTTGGCTAGAACTAAGCGCATTGCTACTTCGCCTATGCCTGTGGCGCTGCATGCTCCGGCTTGGTTGTCGGCGTAGTTGCCTGCGCCGATGAGGGGTGAGTCGCCGATTCTTCCTGGGAATTTGAGTGTGAAGCCGCCTGTGCTTGTTGCTGCTGCGGTGTCGCCGTTCTTGTCAAATGCTACTGCGCCCACAGTGTCCGTTTCGAATAAGTTTGGGTAGGTTTGGATGAGCTGTCCCAGTTTGGGCAGGGTCTGGTCTTTGTGGTTGAGAAGTTTTTCGTATGCTTCTTTCCAGTAGTTCAATCTTAGTTCGGTTTCGGGTTTTCTGCGTTCTAGGTGGTAGAGTTGTGCGAGTTTTTCTGCGCCTCTACCTGCTATGAAGATGTGGTCGGTGTTTTCCATTGTTATTCGGGCTAGGCTGATTGGATTCTTGATGTCTGTGAGTAGGCTTGTGGCTCCGGCTCGCAGGGTTTTGCCGTCCATTATGGAGGCTTCCATTTCGATGCGTTTGTCTATGGTGTAGGCTGAGCCTAGTCCGGCGTTGAAGGCTGGGTTGTCTTCCATGCTTTTGACGGCTGCTTCAACTGCGTCTAGTGCGGTTCCTTTAGCTGATTTTAGAATGTCGTATCCTGTTTCTGTTGCGGCTTTGACTCCGGCTACTCCGGCTTTTCTTCGTTCTGGGTGCCATGCGCCTGCGCCGCCGTGCACCACAATCACTGGTTTCTGCATGGTTAATGCCGCGTCTTGTCTGTTGTGTGAGAAGCAGAGAGTTCTAACTAATGGTTATTTAAGTTCTGCGCGAGCATGCGTGCATTGTTGCTGATGCCGGCACATATTTGTCATCTTGACTTTGTGTTCATACTTCTTTTATTCGGCATGGCTAAACATGGAAACCTAGACTAAATGGATGGGCAGGTCAGTTTTGGCTTCGTTGCGTTTTGCTGTTGTCTTGTCCTTGATGTTTTTCCTATCGGTGTCATCTTTTTCTCCTTGCGTCTATGGGGCTGACTATGAGTATAGCTATTGGGTTCTTGATCATCCTGATGGCTCTGGGCGTTATGAGTTGAATGTTTCGGTGTCTTCTTCTTTGTACGATTATTATGCTGGTAAGGATCACAGCTTGCGTTCCAGTCTTGATTTGGGCAAGTTTGTGACGCCTTACGCGTTGAAGCCTATGGCAGATAGTTTGTGGACGGTCTATGAGGACGATGAGGATTTCGCCAACGGGGTCTTGATGATTGTGCACCAGATTCCGTATGAGGCTAGTGCACCTCAGAACTATCCTGTTGAGACGATTGTTGCGAACGAGGGTGATTGTGATCTTTTTTCTTTTGTGGCTGCTTCGGTTATGGTGGCTGGCGGTTTAGATGTTGTCTTGTTGTTCTATGATAGTGAGGATCACATGAACATTGGAGTAAGTCTTTCCCACGCGCCTGACGATGCACGGTCGGCGGTTTCGTATTTTCTTCACGACAATGTTCGTTATTATGTGGCTGAAACGACAGGTGGCAACTGGGAAACTGGGTGGAGAGTTGGTGAATGCCCTGAGTCGTTTGAGGGAGTTTCTGCGCAGATAATCACTTTGGAGGATGCTGAGAGTGTATCGCCTGGGCAGGTTTCTGCGAGTTTCAGCGCGTTGGCGGCTTCTTCGATTTCGTTGTCGGTTTCTACGCCTCTTCTAATTGAGGGCAGTTCAGTGGTGCTAAGCGGAGTGGTTTCTCCTGCTTCATCTGGTGAAGTGGTTACGATTTATTTGAGGTCCGAGAATTCTTCATGGGTCGTGCTGGGAACAGCTACGTGCGGTTTGAACGGACGGTATTCCTATGAGTGGAAGCTTGGGTCTGCTGGGGCGTATTATGTTCGTGCAGGCTGGTCGGGAGACACGAGTCATGCTGGTGCAGATAGTAACGTCAGCTCTGTGCGTGTTATATCGTCAAGTTTGGTTTTATTGGGTATAATGATGATTGTGCTCGGGGTCATAGCGGTTGTTGTGTATGCTGTGTCAAGGCGCGTTGGCAAAGTCAACGAATACCCTGTTGTGCAGTGACTGTGCATAACTGATAATAGGGACACTTGGCTTTCAGGTTGTATTGGGATGATGTGAGGCGACGGCTAGGAGCCTCACGGCTGTGACACGGCCAAAAGCCGAACTGACCTGTAGTATTAAGAGACTATCACTTTCTGATCTTGAGATATGCCAGAACCGCGAATAAGAACGCAAGACCGTAGAGTATCAATGGTATCCACAGGAATTCAAGCCTAGTTGCGTTCACTACGCTTCTTCCGAAACCCAATGGCGCTGGTAGATATAGCCATACAAGAAATCCTGCATAGGCTGCTGTCACAAACAAGTATGTTTTCTTGCTGACTTTGAAGGCGTACATGTACGTGAAAACGAACATGAAGGCAAAGCCAGTGAAGAACATAGGCCACATTACAGCTCCGCCAAAAAATTCGGTGTTCCAAATCGCTACTATAACTGCGTGGATTGCTACGTAACTTTCAAGCAGGATTATCCATCTCTTGTCTAAGTGTATCCATGTCCAAGCTAGGGTGACCTGCGTGAACAAAAGGAACATGTAGAAGAAGCCTGAAATCAGCTGCGGGTCTGTTGCCATCGGATGGAACCAGAAAGTGTAAACTAGCGCCCAAGCGAAGATGTACATATGGGTCCGTCTGAAGAACCCGACAACCTGAGCAGTGAACGGTTTGCCCGACTTTCGTCCTATGAAAAGGCCTCGTCTTGGGTTTTCAAGAATGAGTACGATTGCGAGCATTACGATTACTGATCCTTGACTTGTTAAGATGGGTGTGTCCTGTGCGAGTCCGTCAAACCATATGTGAGTCTGAATGAGATGAAGAATTACAAATATGACGTTGATCAGCAGAACGTACAGAGTGTATTTAGATATTCCTCGAATAAGAGTTGACCTGAAGTTGCCGCGATTCTTTTGTGCGTAGTAAATGGTTAGCCAGATCGAGAACTGATGCGCCAAATACATGGTCCAAGCGATTAGCATTCCCCAGAAATCGCGAGAAGGCAGCTTCCAATAGTACCATGATAAGTCATTGCGTAGGATAAAGGTGTCAGTGAAATGCTTCAGATACGGTCCGAGCGCCCAAATCAAGAAAGCGAAACCAAACGCAAACACTACGCCAAAAGCCCATACGAACTTCACTGCGCTTGGCTTCGCTGATTCAAGGCTTTGACTGGCCATTCTTGTCCCTAGGGTAAGTTTTCTTCAGACGTTTCGTATAAATCTCTTCATTCTTTAAGGTCGTTTTTATTTGCGGCTGGTTCAAATCCAAGGTAGTTCTTAAATTCGCAGGTATGATAGATAATATGTACATGCATTACAGGCTGGAGCGGACAGGTTTGACAAAATGCTTGTTTCTGAGGAAACCGTTTTTCTACTTTCTCGTACTCATTGCTCTAGTGTGTATGACTCCATATTCTTTTGCTCATTCGCCTCTAGGCTCGGGAGACAATGAAAGCCTTGCTACTGCAACTGTAATATCAGATCCAACGAAGTCTTGGGCCATATACGCCGAACTTCATGAAGGAGGCGAAGCCCAATACTATCGCTTCGACATAGATGAGGGACAGAAGATTCACGTTATGCTTTTTAAGCCAACAGATCAAGAGCTTGCAGACTTTCTGCCAGGATTCGTGTTGATGGGTCCGGGCCTCACTGAGCAGGGTGAGCATCCTCAATATGTTGAAGAGCCTTCCGGTGTCGAACATCAGGTTTTTGAGGGAACGCAAGCCTCGAAGGCTACTTATGAGCCATTTTCACCAAGCACTTTCTATTCCTTGGCTGAAGCTGATCTGCAAGCTCCAACGACAGGCACTTATTATGTGGCGGTTTACGAATCTTCTCGGGGAGGGCGCTACGGATTAGCCATCGGAGACGTCGAATCTTACACATTGAATGAGTGGATTCTTATTCCAATCAGCCTGCTATCCGTGTACCAGTGGGCTGGGCAAAGCCTTGCAGTTGTGCTCGCGCCTCTGATCGTGGTGCTCGTAGTGGGATTTGTACTTATCATATGGTTAAGAAATAGGATGGCAAAGCCTGCAAGTCGTCTGAATTGGCTAGGCGTCTTAGCTGGGTTGCTCTTCGTCGGCACGGCTATGATTGTTCTGACGCAGATGGTTCTGTCTCTCTCTCAGACTGGCTTAGTATCTGAAGTTGCCGTCACTATTATCTTCATGATTATCCCGTTAGTCTTGGGACTCGCCACGCTGCGACTGTCACTAAAGGCAACAGAAGAAATCCGGCTAAGGACAAGGATCTACTTCGTGATACTCGGATTGGTTGCATTGTTCTTGTGGGCAGGCTTGCTCATTGGTCCAGTTGTCGCAGTAATTGCTGCTCTGTTGCCGAAGAGATTGTTACTCTAGAGGTTTTCTAGTATTTTGTTGATTCCGGGTTCTATGCCTTGTAGGAGTAGGAAGCCTCTGGGTCCTTCGCGCTCTGTGATTTCGCCGGCTATGCTGGTTTGCATGAGCTGTTTGACTTCGTCTATGTTGCGTGTATGTCCTAGGACCCAGATGAGTTTGGTGTATGCGGCTGAGGGTAGCATGTTGCCTCCTTCGATGACGCCTCTGGCGAGCATGTCTCTGCCTGTTTCGTATACGCGTAGGTGTATGTATCCGAATAATGGTTCTACCACGAGTACTACGGGGATTTCTTGTTGTTGGCATCGTTCCAATGGTGGGAACATGTCTGTGCCTACGTGGCCTAGGCCTGTGCCGATTATGACTATCCCGTGGTAATCTTTGTCTATCATGGAGTCTAGTATGTCTGGGTTCATGCCGGGATATGAGTAGAGCATGCCGACTCGTGTGTCTATTTTGGTGTCTAGTTGGAAGTCTTCTTTGTTACTTCTTTGGTGTATGTCGTTTTTGTACCATGTGGCGCCTGTGTCGTCTATTTTGCCTAAGGGTATGTCGTCTAAGGTGCGAAATGTGTCTCTACGCGAACTGTGCATTTTTCTGCAGCGGACAGCGCGGTGGACGAGGTTGTAGCTGTCGCTTGTGCCTCCGTGCATGCACACTGTGACCTCTGCGAAGTTTTCGTAGCCCGCGAGTCTAGCGGCATAGAGTATGTTTCTGGGTCCGTCAGATGAGGGTCGATCTGAGCTTCGTTGGCTGCCGACTAGTACTACGGGTATGGGTAGGTTTCTGAGGAAGTAGGCTAATGCTGCGCCGGTTGTGCACATTGTGTCTGTGCCGTGGCCGATTATGACTCCGTTTACGCCGCTTTGGATTTCTTTGGCTATGGCTTCGGCGGTTTTTACCCAGTATTCGGGTCTGAAGTTTTCGCTCAAGATTTGGTACAATGTCTTAGGTGTGAGGTTGACTGTTGAGACCAGTTCAGGAACAGCGGAGAACAGCTCTTCTGGCGTGAATGCCGGTAATACTGCGCCTGTGCGGTAGTCTAATCGTGAAGCCACGGTGCCGCCTGTGCCGAGCAAGGTGACGTTTGGCAGTTGCTTTTGGAATTGGACATCGATGCTGGGCAGTTGGTAGTGGCCTTTTTGTTGTCCGTGGACTTCGATTCGGGTTTGGTCATCTACTAGTACGCCTAGGTTGTAGCCTGTGTCAACTTTCAATGTGACGTAGTCGTCGTCTGTGTGTTGGCTTCGGGGCAGGAGCACGCCTTCGTATTTAGCGTTGCCTTTCAGGATTCGTACCTTGCTCCATGAGCCTATTCCTTCGTTTAGGAGTCTTTGGCGTAAGGCTCCGCGGTAGCCTTCAGGCTCACTCTTCTCTTCTTTATTCCTGTTCAGATTGGGCATTTTCGCTTATCTCCCTTTTCGGATTAGGGCGTGAACTTGTTCCGTGACTTTCTTACCTTCCACAGAGTAGTGGACAGCTTTCAAAACTGCGCCAACGATTTTGGGAATCATGATCTTTTTGTAGGTTTCGTCTTTCTGCAGTTTTGTCAGGTCTTGCGACTTCAGCTGCTGCTTGATAAGGAGGCTGATCTCTTCTTCTGTGGCATGCTTGAGAGATAATCTTTCGACGGCTTGCTCGATTGTTAATTGTGGTTCTTCTGTGAGCATGTTGGCAAGTGCGTCGATTTGCTCTGGAGTTATGATTCTGCGTGATAGGCCGTCAGCCAATTCGTCAATGGCTTTGGCGGTCAGTTTTATTCCTTCGCGCCTCTTCTTGCGTGGAAGTTCGATTAGTAGACGGTAGGCGAGTGGACCGCGGAGGCTCAACTCGTCAGTGTAATTGCAGAATTTTTCGACTTTTTCGTCTCTTATGAGCAGGTCTATTTGATGCTGGTTGAAGCCGTATTTGCTGTGGAGGTCTTCGGTGAGTTCCCATGGGCGTTTGCTGACGGCTTTTCTGCTTTCAGTGACTAGGTTTTGTGGTATTACGATGGGTGGTGTGTCTGTGTCTGGGTAGATGCGTTCTTTGCCGTGTATGACTCTGAGGAATTCGCTGTTGCCGTTGGGCAGGAGTCTTCGGGTTTCTTGGGGCACGCCGTCTAAGGCTTGTTTGACTCGTTCGACGATTTTTTTCATGGCGTGCAATGCGCGTCTTTCAGGACCTACTGCTAGGATGAAAGCGTCTTGTGAACCGAGCTTTAGAATGGAGCAGATTTGTTGGAATCGTTTAGCGCTGATGGGGAGTTTGCAGGGGTGCAGTGACCGTTTGCGGACTGCGTTCGGTTGTATTTCGTCGCTGTGGAATTGGTTCTCGCGTGGGATGCCTGTGATGAGCATGCTTTTTTCGAAGGTTTCTTCTCCGAAGTCTTTGTCTGGCTGGATTTCTGTGCCGAATAGGTTTTTCATTCTGGGAAAGATGGTGGCGTAGGCTTTGTTGCCGTTTTTGAGGTTGAAAAGGTGAGTAACGTCGACGTAGGTGTGCTCGAAGTCTTCTTTCTTCAAGCCTCGTTCAAGCATTTCATCGCGTAGTTTGATGAGGGCGTGTTGTCTTACTGCTTCGTGGCGGCAGAGCAGGGGGAACATGGCTAGGTTTTGGACGCCTTTTATTTCGGCTCTGTTTCCGCCTTGTATGCTTAGGTTGATGTCTTGTCTGGCTGTGCCTATGCCTCTTTTTCCTATGCGGCTTACTCGTAGTACTCTGCCTATTTGTTTGGCTAGTTCGACTAGTTCTTCGGGCGTGTCTATGTCTCTGTGGTCTGTTATGATTTCTGTGAGTGGTATGCCTAGGCGATCTAGGTTGAAGTACACGGTTCGGTCAGCGGTTTCGCACCAGTTGACTCGGCGAGCTGCGTCTTCCTCAATGTGAACATTTGTGATGCGTACTTTCTTATTGAAGACTGGGACGCAGCCGTCTCTGCCCGTTATGAAGGTTCTTTGGAACCCTGTTGTTATGGAGCCGTCCAGGTACTGTTTCCTGTTGACTACGATTTCTTCGGCTAATGCTGTGCAGTTGAAGTAGTGTGCCAGAGTGAAGCCCTTTCGTATGGCTTCAAGGTCTGGAGGGAAGGGTGGGGTCTCGTCCATTTCGTATGTGCATGTGTTGTGCTCGCAAGCGTAGTAGATGACTTTGTAGCCTTTTTCAAATTCAACCAACATGCCCGGGTCAAAATCGCCCATTTCGCCAAGGACAGGGCGGAAATAACGGAAGAAACTGTAATCCATGTTCTCAGGATCACGTTCTAAATCTGGTGGGCAGCGGCAAAACAGCTTTCTGTCTGACCTAATCTGGTGATGAACCTCAATTCCAGCGTGAAAGCCAAGCCGCTTGAAATCAACAGAGCTAGGATCTAACATCGGGCGTAAACAATGTAAATGCATGTTAAAAAGCTTCTTTACCTAATCACAAACGTGTCGTAAAGCTTCTCCATGCTAGCCAGATGAATCGTCTTAGTACCTGAAACATAACACCCCGCTTTGCCACCTAACCTCTTAAGCAGACCGACCATTAACCTAGGCTAGAAGAATTTCTTTAACACGTGTTGCAGGTTGATCTCATAATTCTCTTCTCTGCCGACATATTGTATCTGTCTTGCTCTTTCCTCGATTTGACTTTTCGAGATTCGGAATTTTTGAATGCACATCGCAATATCCTGGAGGTCTCTATTATCCAATCGTCCGATTTTTGTGGCCACTATGTCAAGGGGGTGTAGAGCTTTGAGGCGTATGTGCTTCAACCTGTTTCCGATTTCAGTACTCTTTTCCAAGTAGTCCTCAGGGAGTATCTGGGTGAAAACCACTCCGCCTCGATACACATGTATCTTGAATCCATGCCGTAATCTATCATTTGCCTCCTGAAACTCTTGATAGTCTTCATCTGGAACCGTAAAATCAATGTCAATCGTTGAAGGCTTTAGATCGAGAAGCGTCATCGCTGTGCCACCAACTGCGACAACTGTGATTTCTCGACTCACTTCAGCATCTAGGACTTTTAGGAATTTCAGCAGCACGCTCTTGTCAAGCGGCATTATATAACCTCATTTTTTCCAAGATACTGCTCTTGTCCGCTTCTATCTCCTTTACGTTAAGAGACTCAAAGAGACTAATCGTTCTGTTGATCTCCTCTGTAGGCTTGATGTCAGCCAGAATCTTCAGGATGCCTAGCAATTTTCCTGATACGCCGAACTTCTGACTCAGAAATATCAAGACGTTGCTGTTGACATTGTTTTTTGCGATAATTATGGGTATTGCCACGATACGCCTTGCGTCGTCCTGCATCAATAGTGATGTAATGATGTATTCAATACAGATCCTTTTGCCTTGTCCTATTCTCGACCCGAAATCTTTGTACCCGAACCTAGCAAGATTATAGGTCAGATCGATTTCTGGAATTTCTGCAGGTCTAACACTCGTTTCCTCTGTTCTGATTTCGATCCCTTTCTCACTGATCTCACTGATCTCACTCCAAAACGCTTGAGGACAGAAGAGAACCGTTTTTCTAAAGAGGATTTCTTTAAGCGGATTGATTTCATTTGATTCTAAAAGGACATGGAAACCAGATTCATCTAGTATGAGGCTGTCAATTCTTAGATTATGCTTGCCCTGTAATCTCCCAAATCTTCTGTAGATTTCAGCGGTCTCATCTTGAATTCGTGACTCTTGAGTTGAACGTCTAAGAAGGCACAGAAACTCCATTTTGTTAAGATTCAGATTCCTCTCCAGATCTGCCGAAAGGATTGATTTGATGGAACTTGAGTGACTGAAGTAGCCATCCATTTCTTTCAGGAACATTTGCAGGAAAGCCCTTCTTTCCAAGAGCTCTATTTTTTTCTTTACCTCTATCTCCGCTAAGAAGTCGACTAGAAGATAGTTGCTGAAGTTCAGCTCGGCAATTGAGGATTTTCCTGATTTGCTCAGATTCAGGATTCCTTGTGTTTCTAACTCATGCAATCTTTTGTAGATATTTGCGTAGTAAGCGGTGCCATAGATCTCTCTAATCTTCTCAGTTAGTTGGTTGATAGAGAGAGATTTCCCCAGATACGTAGATATGGTATCTAGGATACGGAATGTGGTAGTATCCATGTTTTCACTTTCCCTGTCCGTTTACTATTGCATTATAGTGCATATACTATAATGTTATAGTATTCTAGCTATAATAAAAGGATTGCGCGTCTTTGGCTTTCGCTAACATTGACCTGAAAGGAAAAAGGTGAAACCCGTGAACAGAATCCAAGAAAAGCTACGAGAGTCACTTTCTAGTCCAGTGTTGACTGCATTCCTTGATACGCCTTCAAGAGCCTCTCCATCCTGAATCATGAACGCAGAGATTTTATGCTTATGAGTCCAGAATTGATCTAAGAGGAAAACACGTGGGAACCGCCCAAGCAAGCCAGACACAACCACTAGTCTCTATCGTGATACCTGCCCACAACGAAGAAAAAATGATAGCCGCCTGCCTCGAATCAGTGCTGAAAGACAACTATCCTAACAAGGAAGTGATAGTTGTCGACGACGCCTCAACCGACCATACAAGCGACATACTCAAACGCTTTCCAGTCACAGTTATCAGAAACACCAAGCAGATGGGACCTAGCTCAGCACGGAACTTGGGCGTGGCAAAAGCCAGAGGAGAAACAATCATCTTCATAGACGCCCACTGCATCATCACTGACCCAGACTGGATACAGAAATTCCTGCAATGCCTCCAAGACCCACAAGTGGGAGCCGTAGCCGGATACTTCAAACCACAGCCTAGCAGAAGAGGACTAACGCTGACATTCAAAATGCCCAAACCAGAGCAGAGACTCATCAAATCAGGCAACGCAGCCTTCAGGAAAACAGTCTTTGAACAGGTAGGCGGATTCGACCCCAAAACAGAATGGGCAGGAGACGCAGTGCTAACCTACAAAATCCAAAAAACCAAATGGAAAATCCAGCACACACGAGACATCACAGTAACCCACACAGAAGAGCTATGGCCCATAAAACGAGCCTTCACGTACGGCACCTGCTACTTCCCACTACTCGTCAAATACCCACACGAAACCCTGACACGATCACGCCCAATAGCCATCGGACTCTTCATAACGCTTGGAATAATCCTCGACCTGATCTACAGCCTGCCCATCTTCACCCCAACATTCATCATCGCCTTAATCGTGTTAAACGGCTCAGCCCGCAACACCTCTATGTCACGAATACTCAAGAACGGACTCTACAACACAACATGGGCACTCTCATACTTCCTAGGAGCCATATACGGACTACCAAAACACATACTACAGACCACCTAAACCTTGATGAAACTCACTAAAAGACGCTGGGCAAACAGAGCCAGAATTTCCCTTCTTGAATAGATTGTTGGTTCCTACGATTCACCGCTGGACAAGGTTTTTATCTTGCAGCTATAGCCTATAGTTATGGTGAAACATTGTCCAAAACCACCGTTGAGGTCAAGAAAACCACGCTGCAGGCCTTAGAAGAGTTGAAAGCCGAGTTAGGCGCCAAAAGCCTAGACGAGGCTATCGGCACTTTGATACGCAAGATCAGAAAGGTTCCGAAATCAAAGTTCGGCGCCCATCCAGAAATGAAACCTTTCAGGGCTGAAGACGAGGCAAGCTCTCATGACCTATGAGTACGTAATTGACAGCTACGCGTGGATAGAATATTTTAGAGGCTCAAAAGCCGGAAAGAAAACCCAAAGATTCATAGAAGAAGGAAAAGCCGCAACCGCAACAATCACAATTGCCGAGCTCAGAGAGAAGTATGCCCGAGAAGGCTGGCCCTACTTCAATGACGACCTGCTTTTCATCACAACAACAACGACCATCACAAACCTGACTAAGGACATCGCTGTGAAAGCTGGAGAAACAAACGCGCTCATGAAAGCAAAAGTGAAAGGATGGGGAATGGCTGACTCCATCACACTTGCAACTGCCCAAGCTGCAAACGCAAAGGTTGTCACAGGAGACAACCACTTCAAAGGACTAAAAGAAGCCATCTTAATAGAATAAAAGAAACGTGGCGCAGACTACCACTTCCCCAATCAACCGCAAACATTCAAAGAAGTTATTATTACTTGAGTTAAGCGCGAATTAATAACACGTGAACACACAAACCGTTACAGGCAAACATTCAGAAAGAAGCAGAGGCCAACAAACAGTCTGCACTTGCGTGTTCAACAAAAACTAAACACAGTAGAAGAAGGCTAAAGCCGATTGTTACCTTCTTCTTTTGAAATCTATTCTAGCCGGCAGCCGTCAACGTCCAGCATCATGATGACACTGGCTTCACTATTTGTAGGAAACCCGAAAAGAGTACCTGCCAGCAGTTTGATACGCCGCGATGTATTCCTCTGCGAACCTGTTAGCGTGCTTCTCTGTTCCCCTGTGCTTGCCGCCCTGCGTCCGAAGATGATGATAAAACTCGTGCAAAATCACAAACGGATCACAAAGCCTCTCGCTGCTAGCCACATGAATCGTCTTCGTCCCCGTAACATAACACCCAGCGTTGCCACCGGATCGTTTAGGCATACCAACCCTCAACCCAGGAGTACCAACACGGTAATGCTGACTGAGAGCCTCTAGAGCCTCCTCTACCTTTTTCCCAAGAATCAACCGCACAACCCCAGCCTTAAACAACTGCTCATCAGCAAGCATTCTAAGACCCTCACTCAATGGAAACATCTTCCACAACTTCACTTTTTCTACTCGTCATGACACCAATCGCCCCCTTCGAACCAACCCGAGCAACCTGCAAAAACACATAATGCTCCGAGATGGTCTATCATACGAGACAACAAGTCTTTTAGCCTTGGTTTGCCATGTCCAGCAACGAGTTCACATGAACACTTCAAAAAAGGTCATGGATTACTGGGAGCAGTTTCGAAAAGAAAGTGGCACAACTAAATCTTTTGCGGAAGCCTGGGCTTTCGGAGACAATCCCGAACTGGCTGATGAATTGCTGAGGCTGGTGTTGACGGGCAAGAAAACTGGGACAGCAACCCTAGTCATTGAACTAGAGAAGAAAGGAGAGAAGACACCCGAGGTGGGCGACTACAATGTCATATTAGATGGTAAAGGAGAACCCGCCGGAATCATCAGGACCACATCAGTTGTGGTCAAACCATTCAACGAGGTAGAACAGGCGTTTGCCCACTCCGAAGGCGAAGACGATCGCACCCTAGAATCTTGGAGAACAGAACACTGGAAATACTGGACCCGAATAGGCCAGAAACTTGGATTCACGATGAAAGACGACCTACTAGTCATCTGTGAAAACTTTGAACTCCTTTATCCAAAATGATTCTTCATGTGCGCGTATGAAGCGAGCGGAGCGGGATTTGCACTCCACGTCACGTGGCGGAATCTCCCGTAATCCTTCCTTTTCTCCTGAAAAACGATGATAGGGATCAATACGCGTACACTATTTTGCTTTTTCCAAGTAGTCTTCTCGGGGTGGACTGAAAACGTCGATGATCACTGCAGGTCGGTCTCCAGTTGCATTGAAATTGTGACTCTCATTTGGCGGAATCAAGAAGGATGTTCCCGCCTCAACCTCCACAGACTCTCCACCAGAAAAAAGAACACCTCGCCCTTCCAAAAGGTAGCCAATCTGCTCATGAGGATGACTGTGAGGCGAAGTTGGAACCCCAGGCTCAACAGTGAGAACCATCATCATGACGTTCTCTCCAGATTGAAGAATGACCCCATGCCTCCCCTTCACCGTCTCTAACCTCGGGGCCTGCCCAAGTTTCACTATTCTCAGCTTGATCACCATCCTTTCTAGAGAAACCGACTCCTGCTGTTAAATGTATACTCACGCGCGGGACACAAATACGCCTGCGACTGCAGCGGAAACAAGACATTCTGCAAACGCAAGTAGAAACCTTAAAAAAGGAAATTGTTAAGGTCCAGAGTTCGTTTCACACGGGTGGGGTGGGACAAACGTGCTTAGGCTGAAGAGTGTACCGGGCTGGGCGTAGGTTTCGACGAAAGCGTTGACGTTCTTTTCAGCGT
>Ga0315296_10000659_pt1 | contig 31254 bp, 23 predicted proteins | sample YL17G14_18_MG_FD_203921 | JGI IMG/M metagenome (GOLD analysis project Ga0315296, IMG submission 203921) | Sediment microbial communities from Yellowstone Lake, YNP, Wyoming, USA - YL17G14_18 | ecosystem: Environmental > Aquatic > Freshwater > Lake > Sediment | place: USA: Wyoming | collected... | reverse complement strand
TGCAGCACGACTTCTTCCGATGAGGCCGAGGGTGTTCCCGCAGCTCCATCTCGCGGGCCTGCGGAACCTTCCGGCTGCTTCGCCCTCCCTCCGCAGGCTCCAAGAGGGGTGATGGTGAGACAAGCCAGGATAAAGGCGAAAAAAACGTCGGCTTTTCGCATAGCTCCTACCCTCCTTGATCTGGTCAAAGGTTCCACCTCAACGATGGACCGAAGCCCAATAAAACCAGACGCCCTCGCCGGTTGTCAATGCTGGTGTTCTACCGGACGCGCCGCCCGGGTGCGCCGCTTTTCTAAGCGGCATTCCTGGAAACATGCCCGCCGTGGCCGGCGCACCCGCCGTAGGTCACTGCCTGTGCGGATTGCGGCTCCCGGACGGCTGGGTCTCCTGGGGAGGCTCGGTGATGCCCGGGGAGCCCTGATCGGTCGGCTGCTCGGTCGGGACCGCCTCGGAGTCCTTCGCGGCGATCTCTATCGGCAGGCTGAAGTAGCCGAAGATCACGTCCTCCATGGTCAGGGAGGCCTGGATCGGCTCGGGCGGCTCGTATTCGTCCTGCAGGTAGAAATACGGATCCTCGGGGCCCATTCTCATGAGTTGCACGATGATCGTGTTGGCCGTGTCCCGCTCCATGAAATCCTCGATGACTTCATCCAGGTCTTCGGGCGGGGAGAACATGTTGGCGCCGTAAGGGTAGGCTTCTGCCAGGGGGTCCATGTAGTAGTAGGACATCGAGCCGTAAAACGAGGCGTAGCTGCCGCCGAAAATCTCCAGTGATGTCTGGCCCGCGGGGAAATCCTCCGGGATCTCCAGCTTGACAACCTGCTCGATCGGCTCCTTGCGGTACGGGCGCAGGGTGACCAGGACTTCGATCGTGTCGCCGGGACGGTACTTGACCAGGCCGGTCGGCGGAACCTGCTGAGCGTACTCCTCCGTGCCCATCATTTCACTCATGTACATCTGCATGTCTTCGACGGGAATCTCCTGAAGGTCGTCGAACTGCAGAGACGGCGGCTCCGCCGGCTCGCTCGTGGCCTCGTCCTTCGCCTCCTTCTCGTTAATCTCCTCCGGCCCGGCATAGCCTACCGCGCCGGGACCCATGTTCGGTGCATTATTGAAGCGGGCGCGCATGATCTCCATCGTCTGACGCGCGCTCGTCGCCTCCACCTCGATGTCGACCGACGTCAGCTTCACCTCTCGATACGGGTTGCTGAGCGTGACCATGCTGAGCGCCTCGAGAAACTCATTCAGCGACTCCGAGAGATCGTAGCTCGCGTACACCAGGTTGTTCCGCTCTATCGGTCGCGCGAGACCTTCCCCACGGATCGAGAAGCTTATCCGGCAGGTCCCATGACCCAGCCGGTCGGAACCGAACATCAATCCTTCCATCGGCACCAGCCATCCCAGGAACGGAAGCCAGTCCTCCTTGTTGATGACGCTGTAGTTGAATCTCTGTGTGCGTCCGGTGTCGTGGTCCACCACCGTGAGATGGAACTCCACCATGTCGGGAATCTCCCTCAGCATGCCGCCGACGCAGGCCAGCCTGTCCTGCGTGATCGTGCCCACAACATCCATCGGCTCCCCGAGCTTGTACGATCGGTCCAATGCGGGCATTGTGTAGACCACGCGAGTGGTCACGAACGGCATGTTGGTGACCCCGTCTCCGAAAAATGGGTGCCCGAACGCGAGGAATCTCCCGTCCTCGTGCACCCAGGTAAGTGTGCCTATGGCGGTGAGGTCGAGATCGCCCGACGCAAGCTGCGCTCCGATGCTGGCGCCCGGCTCGAGCACTGTCGGGCCGAAAAGTATGGGCACGCCCTGGCTCGATCCTCCGCCCGGTCCCTGGATAAGGTCCATGTAGGGAAGGCGATCGTTCGCGAACTGCCTCAGGCGCTCAAATCCCGCTTCCGAGAGGCCGGACACGATAAGCGGGGTCCTGCAGGGAGTCAGGATCAGTGTATTTTCACCGTACAGGCTCTCAAGGCGCGATCCGTCGGCGCTGCTGTCTGCGAGCATGACTCTATCGAACTCGCGCCCCGCAGTCTCTATCGGCTCGTCCAGGCATGTCGGCTCGTACGATATCCGCTGCGGTTCTTCGTCCGGATAGGTGAACGCTCGCAGCATCTCGTGAATGGGCGTGACGCCCGCCACGTCGCCCTCGGTGAACCATGGTCCCCAACTGATCGCTCCGATGAGCTTGCCGTCGATGAAGACCGGGCTGCCGGAGTACCCGCCGGCTATTCCGCCCGTTTCATCGATCACGTCTCCCCACAGCCTCACCAGGATGAGCGGGCCGTGGTTGTAGCCCATATTGGTGAAAATGTCGATGATCTCGCATTGGAATTCCTCAATCTCTGTCCCGCGAGCCACAGTCTTCCCGATTCCGCTCATTCCGCTGTGGAGTTCGCTTACCGTCATGGTCGGGATCTCGGCCCTTGCCGGCAATGCAGCCAGCCCAAGTGCTGTCGCGAGACAGGCGACAAGCAGAGTTCTTACATGCATCTCTCAAGCTCCCATTTTCGAGTGGTGGTCCCTACCGATGCGGACGAAACCACAATATTATCGCGGTGCATCCAATCGCGGGCCACATAAAATCCGGGATTCGCGCATCCGCGCCCGGAGCGTGACCTCACAGGATATCAGATTCACTCAGGCTTTGCTAAGTTTCACTAAAAAGGGTGCATCCGGCTACTGATTCTGAGATTCTTCGGACCGGGTGCGCCGCCCGGGTGCGCCGCTTTTCTAAGCGGCATTCTGAGAATGATGCCGGCTGGAAAGCCGGCGCACCCAGGGTTGACGGGGGCCTTCATTCTTCCTCTTCGCCGGCGACAGCCGCCTTCCTCGAATCGATGATCCTCTTCGCCAGGTCCGGCGGCACTTCCTCGTAGTGGCTGAACACGATCTCGAAGCTCCCGCGCCCGCCCGTCATGGAGTTGATGTCGGCGGAGTAGTTGAGCAGCTCTTTCATGGGAACCTGCGCCTTGACCACTATGCTGCGCCCCTTGGATTCTATGCCGAGGATTTTCCCACGCTTGCTGGTGAGGTCGCCCATGATGTCGCCCATGTGCTCCTCGGGGACCTTCACCTCGACGCTGTAGATCGGCTCCACGAGTATGGGGCTCGCCTCTTTGAAGCCCGCCTTGAAGCCCTTGCTCGCCGCGGTGATGAACGCGATCTCCTTGGAGTCGACCGGATGGTACTTCCCGTCGTACACGGTGACTCTCACGTCCACCACCGGATAGCCCGCGACCACGCCCTTCTCCATCGCCTTTATTACGCCCTTCTCGACCGCGGGAATGAACTGCCTGGGTATCGAGCCGCCGAATATCGCGTCCACAAACTCGAATCCCTCACCGCGCGGCTGCGGCTCCAGCCTCAGCCAGCATTCGCCGAACTGCCCGGCGCCCCCCGTCTGCTTCTTGTGCCTGCCCTGGACCTCCGCCTTGCCCTTGATGGTCTCGCGATATGCGATCGTCGGTGTCGCCTGCTCGACGTCGACTCCGAACTTGTTCTTCAGCTTCTCCAGCGCGACGGTGATGTGCGCCTGGCCCATCCCGCTGATCACCAGCTCGTTCGTCTCCGGGTTGCGCTCGAGATGGAAATTCGGATCCTCCTCGGATATCCGCTGAAGGCCCTGCGACATCTTCTGCTCGTCCGCACGGCTCTTGGGCACAATCGCGCGCCAGTAGACCGGCTGCGGGAATTCCACCGGGGAGTACAGTATCGCATCGTCCGCCGAGCACAGAGTATGACCCGTGCGGGTCTCCGAAAGCTTCTGGACAGCCCCGATCATCCCCGCGCTCAGCTCGCCGACCTGATCTCTCTCTTTTCCCTTCAGGACGAACAGGCCGCTGAATCGCTCCTTCTCGTCGAGCGACGAGTTATAGACCTGCTGATCGGATGTCAGCCTGCCGGAATAGACTCTCACAACGCTGAGCCTCCCGGCGTGAGGATCGATCATGGTTTTGAAGCAGAATGCGCTGAACGGCTCGTCGACCGACGGCTTCCGCTCGATCTCCTCGTCGCTCCCGGGCTTCTTTCCCTTCCTCGGAGGCATGTCGACGGGGGAGGGGAGGAGATCGCACATCGCGTCCATGAGATTCTGCATGCCTATGTTCCTCGTGGCGCTGCCGCAGAACACGGGCAGCACGTCGCCGGACCGGACCGCCTTCCTGAGCGCCGCGATTAGCTCCTCGCGGGTCAGTTCCTCGTCGGCGAAGAACTTCTCCATCAGGGCTTCATTGGTCTCGGCGATCGATTCGATCATCTCCTGCCGAGCGGCCTCCGCGTCATCGGCCATGTCGGCGGGGATGTCGATTTTCTCGGGCTTCCTGCCGTCGCCGGGGAACTTGTACGCGGTCCCGCCGAGCAGGTCCACAATGCCCTGGAACTTGGCCTCTCTCCCGATCGGCAGCGAAAGCAGAAGAGGCTTTCCGAAGATACTCTTGATCGATTCGAGCACCGGACGGATGTCCGCGTTGTCGCGGTCGAGCTTGTTTATGAAAAAGATGCGCGGCAGTTTCAATTCATCAGCAAATCCGACAACCTTCTCGGTCATCACCTGGACTCCCCCGATGGCGTCGACAACAACCACCACCCCGTCCGCGGCGCGAAGCGAGGACTTCGTCTCGAGGATGAAGTCCGCGTAGCCGGGCGTGTCGATGATGGTGATGCCGCTCTTGTCCCAGGGCAGGGTGTAGAAGCCGGTCGATACCGTCACCTTCCGGGCGATCTCCTCCTCGTTGAAATCAAGGACGGTGTTTCCCGCCTCGATGTCACCCAGGCGGTTCGTGTCGCCCACGTTGAAGATCATCGCCTCGCCGATGCTGGTCTTGCCGCAGTCGCCATGACCGACCAGCGCGACGTTCCTGATGCTCTGAATGTCCGCCACTTGCGAACTCCTTACCGCCCGGAGCATTCTCCGGGCATGCTTCTACCGTGGCTACCCCGGAAGGGGAAGCCGGGGAAAAGTAACACATTTCGCCGCCCCCGGCAAGGAGGGTCCCGATGCACACACATCGCTAAGCGCTGTGTGTGCCAATGGCTCTATCTCTCACGCTGTTGTGGCACACATAGCCTCGCGTAGCGAGGATATGTGTGCATAATCGGATATTTACTCGGTGATTCGAGAGCACACACATCGCTGCGCGCTGTGTGTGCCACATGTTGCGTCAGATGGTCAATTGGGGGGCACCCCTGAGCCGATGCAGCTACTCGACTTTGATTCCGACGATCATCTCATCGACACGATAGCGGTCGTCGATTGCGCGGAGCGTGATCGTGTACGTCCCGGCGTCCATCGGTGTTCGCCAGATCACTTCGGGCACGCTCGTGACAAGCTGGAGGTCTTTGGATCGTGCGGCCACACTAAGGACGAACGGCAGAACTTCGGCTACAGACATGCTTATGGCCTTTACTGAGACGGACCATTCGCCGTCCGCGACATTGGGAAAGGCCATAGTGATCGGCGCGGGCCCGCTCACATCCTGATGGAGATCGCCGGGCCCGGTCACACTGAAATCCAACGCGCCCATTCGTGCGTTCAGTATCAGAAAGACATCATCGGCGCCGGCGATCTCAAATGAGAAGTCCGCCTGTCTGTCGGTGGTGGTGAGCCCGACAAAGTCCATGTACGGGAAATAGCCGGCCATGTCGGCCATGTCGTGCGAGCGCAGCTTCAGCGGATGCATGACGACCAATGCGGCGAGGTAATCGAGCAGAGCGGTCTCAGCGGATGAAAGCCCGGGCTGATAGTGGAAGCTTGTGAAGACCACGATCCCGTCGCCGTGAGCGAAGTACATTGCGACGGGCATGTGCTCGAAATCCTCGCCGGGCGGGAGATTCTCGATCAGGTCGATATTGACGACCGATGAAGCGTCGGCGGTGATGATGGGAGTTGTTGCTCCGCCCGTGGCGATCACGGGAGGCCAGGAATAAGAGGGATATGTGAGATCGAGCGAGTCAAATCCAAGCGATTGCTGCGCGGGATCGTCGACGATGCACGCCTGAATCAGATCGTCGGCGGGATTGGCGGAGCCGGCGTACGGGTCCGGCTTCGGGAATGTAATCCTGTTCGGCCACAGGGTCCTCACATACTCGGCGGCGCGACCGCTCGCGTAGAGCGCCCCGCCGCCTTCGACCCAATCCCGTATGGCGATATCATCGGCGGTGACGCTCAGACTGTCGGACGAGTTGATGAAGACAGCTTCGATTGCGGGGTGTGTGACGATGTCGTGGAGAGCATTCGGGCTTACCGTGAGGAATGTGTAGCCGAGTGGACCGATAATCGCTCCCACATTGTCCTGCCCCGATTCTGTTACGGCGACCGTCTCCTCCGGGGTGAGTTGACCTGAGTGCATCTGCACTTCGCGGAGGATGCCGCCGGTGATTTTCCAGTTGTAGCTCAGATTGCTTCCCTCGACCTGTGCCGTCACATGTACGTCCGTGTTGGTGGGGACGGGACTCTGCGGGACGAAGGTCATGTCGAGAATCTTCGGCGCGTCGGCTCGATTGCTGCAGCCGGCGAGAAGCGCTGCGCAGATCGATGCTGCGAGTAGAAGCTTGCACTTTGAGTATTTCATGACCGATTACCTCCCTCTTTCACTTCCGGTGTACTCGTTGAATGGCGTTCATGTAATGCATCCGTCTCCCAGGGTCTCTCTCGTCACTTGAACAGCATCACGGGGGCCTTTGAATGTCGCAGGACCTCTTCCGCGACCGACCCGAGGAAGAGCTCCCTGAGCGGCTGGTCGCCGAATGCGCCCATGCAGATAAGGGCGGACGGATTTTCGACGCTTCTATCCAGGATCGCTCGGGCAGGACGATCGCCGGTCTCGAGATATTCGAACCCGGTGTCGTAGGAGGATGCGATCTCCCTCGCTTCAGCGATGACCTTCTCGCGCCACTTCTCATCGCCGCCGCATGCGATCACGGTTATCGGCAGGCTCATATTTTCGCCGATCATCCCGGCCCATGCGAGCGCCTGGCGCGCCCGTGGTCGGTTATCGAAGCCGACGATAATCGCGTCGATCGGCCTGTAGTCGCTGGTGGCCAGAAATGCGGGCGACATGCCCTTTCGTATCACCGCCTCGCTCGTTCCTCCCCACAGGCCGGCCTTGAACTTGTGCATCTCCCCCCACAAACCCATGAAGATGACATCGCAGTTTTCAGACAGGTCGCTCAGATACTTCGGGGGATTGCCGCTCTCGACTCGTGTCGAGTATTCCACCGGCTTGGCGGCATCCGTGCTGAGCTCCGGCCAGCCGGCCAGCTCTTTGAGAAGGTCTTCTCCGCGAGCGATCAGTTTCGCCTTGAGCTCGAGCCTTGCCTTCTCGCGCGGCATGAAATCGCCCAGCGTACCGATGCCCTGCAGCGCGAGTATCATCAGGTCGAAGACGGGGTCGGCGAGCGCGCGCTCGTCGGCGACATAGACTACATCGATCGTGCCCGGCACGCCGCGGGCGAACTCGACCGCGTAGAGCAAAGCCGCCTTCGACAACGCGGAGCCCTCGTACGGAACCAGGTATCGTTTCATTCGCGACCCTCCGTCGCGCCGGATGCGTCGTTTCCCGACTGCGGGGCTTCGTCGATGATCCGGCCGGCGAGCGAGAACCAGAGTGTGGACAGGAAAAGCATCGTGGGCAGAAGGTATGCCAGGATTCTCCAGGCCGGCTGGATCGGCTTCTCGGGGACAAGGGCGGGATCGATGGTGCGGAGGGGGTCGATGCCGTATTCCTCCCCGATCTCGGCCCAGGCCGAGAGTCTTTCGAGAGTGGAGACGGTCGCGTTGGCCACGTTCACCGCACGGATCGCCGGCCGGATCTCCGCTTCGAGACGGGGAAGCTGCTCGATTCGCGCGTATGTGGTCTCAGCCCGCGCCTCGTAGAGGTAATTCTCCACAATATGTTCCTGCAGCTTCAGCAGCAGCGTGGTTGACTCGACGTCCAGCCCGAGGCGGTACTGCTCCTCGAGGTATCGCGAGATGGCGGCCGATTCGGTCCTGAGTCGCTCACGAGCGGGGGACTGAGGGACAACGCTTTCCCCGGAGACGTCGAGCACCGCGTTTGCCATCGCCAGCCGATATCGCAGCGCGGCGAGAATCAGATCTTGAATGATCGTTGTGTCGGGCGTACCGCCCGGCTCCTCGAGGAGGTTTCTCCTTCTGCGATTCTCCCTGACCTGCATGAGAGCAGCGAGGACGGACTGCATCTCGGCCTCGCTGATGTAGCTTCTCTCCTGCGCGCGCGTGTAGGTCTTCACCCATTCCCGCGGCGCCTCGATGAGATCGGGTATGTCGTAAAGGTCCGCGATCCTGTTCATCTCAGCTTCCGCCACCCTCGCTTCCTCCCTCGCCTCGGTCGCGCGGGCCTTCAGAATGGGCGAGATACGCGTCCGCCCGACAATCTCCGCGAGGAACTGCTCGAGCGCGACGGCGAATTCGTTGCAGAACTCGGAGGCCATCTGCGGGTCCTTGTACGTGTATGCGAGCCTGAGAACGTTCTCGTCTCCGTCATAGTCATACTCGAGCTGCATGAGGAATTTCTCGTAGAAGTCCGTCAGGCTGTCGTATTCTTCCGGATCGTACAGCTCCTCCAGTCGGTCACCGATGACCCGGTTCGCCATGTTTATCGAGTAGAGAAGGTTCCCCATCTCGTACTGCTGCTCGACGGGAATCTCTTCGAGAGAGACGGGAAGCGGATTCTGCGAGAGGCGGGTGACATCGATCTGCTCGGCGTTCCTGCGATTCTTGAATGCCAGAACAGCTTCGCTCCGATACCATGTCGGGCCGGTCAGTGAGAGCCCGAACGCGTAGGCGAAGCAGGCGGCGATTACCGCCGCGTATTGAAGAAGGTTGGGGCCGATCACGCGTCTCCAGAATGCTGCCGGCATGGTCGGACTGAGAATAGCATAGGGGAAGCCCCGAGGGAATACAGCCTCCCCGGGTCTGCGGAGCGGACTTTCACCATAAGGTGAGGCACCTACAAGCGCGAGGACGCGCTTGTAGGCGCCACCTTCTGGATTCGAGGCCGACCCGAAAGTCCACCGCTACAAACGGACATCGCCGAGGCACATGCTGTTCTCGATGCGTGAGACTACAACGGGACTTCGATTTCGCGTTTTTCCGGCGTGACGCGGCCTTCGGGCTCTTCATGTGAGGGCAAGACAAGCCGGCGATCGACCTCATCGGGTCCGCCCGCCATAGGCCCCGCGCGCTCGGTGCCCGGACCAGCCAGGCGGTAGATGTGGCAGCGATCGTAGGATGCGTATCTCTCGAAGTACAGGTCGAACGTTTCGTCGGTCGGGAGGTCGATCTCAAGAACATAGGACATCGAAGAGGCCGACCTTTCGCTGTAGAGCAGGTACTCGCAGCCGTAGCTTCTGAGCCAGTTGTAGAGCTCCTCGCCGGTACGCGCGTGGGCCATGAAATCAAAATGGTTGGCGTAGGTGAACAGGTCGCCGATCGATGGGCAGTCGATGTAGAACCGGCGGTTCTCGGTGGCGAGCCCGTAGATGATCGTGTCCTTGTTGAACGATCGGCCGTCCGTGGCGATGTCGTTGTTGATCGCCTCGATAAGCTCCCAGCCGTCGAAAGTCGATGCCAGGTATGCCCGGCGTGCGTCTTCATTCGCGAAGACAAGCGTCCGACCGTCCGTGGCGCCGCGGACGGTTGACTTGATGAAGAACATGAGCCCCAGCGACATCGCGAGCATCAGCCACGCCAAGTGTGCGCGATTCCTGGGATTGAACGCCTCCATCCTGAACAGGTCGCTCAGGCCCCAGGCCGCGATTATCGCCTGGAAGGGAAACGCGCTCATCAGGTAGCGATGGTATTCGACTCTCTCCAGTATGAACCAATAGAAATAGAAAAGGACGGTGAAGACTATGAGCATTATTCCGGCCCGACGCCATCTCCTGACAAACAGCGCGGCGGGAGTGAAGGCGAGGAGCATCGGACCGATCCCGGACGGGCAGTTGACGAGGGTCGCATGGTCGTTGCGGAAGGTGGCGGTCCATGGGATCGCGATCAGGTTCTGGAGATTGAGGTCGAAGCCGAAGTAGCTCAGCATTCTGGAGTGATCCACCGCGAGCTGGCTTCTCATCGAGTTCAGAGTCCCGAGCCCGAGTCCGCCGAACAGGTTCTCGAAGAACGGGAAGAACGGATTTCCGAAAAGGACAATGTTCCTGAGATACCAGGGAAAGCCCAGGATGATGGTCCAGAGAAGGACGATCCCGAGGCTTCTCGCGATCTCAAGCAACTTTCCGTGCGTTGGGACCTCGCTGTCGGCGTCACCGCCCGCATTCTCCTTTATGAGATCGAGCTCCCACCGCGGCATCGGGAAGATATGCGCGATCAGAATGAGAAGCAGCGTAATGACAGTGATCGTAATCCCCAGATACTTGATCCCGCACGCGAGCCCGGCCGATATCCCCAGCAGGACCAGCAGGCGTCTGTCTCGACTTTCGTACCATGCGAGAAAGCTGAGCATCATCAGCATGCCGTAGAAAATCAGCAGGTGCTCGACATAACCCCACTGACCCATGCGGTAGACATGGCGGATGGCGAGGAATATCACCGCAGCGATCAGGCCCGTTCGGCGGTTGAAATACCTGCCGCCCATCAGATATGTCAGAATCGCGCTGCCGACCATGAAGGCGTATATCAGCGAGCTTCCGGGGTCCCTCAGGAGCATCATCTCGAGCGTCAGGAGCATCTCCTGGAGCTGCGGGAAGCTGTTGAATTTGATCCATGGGTAAAATGATATTGCATGTTCTCTGAGGTAGAACTTGGGCGCGACGAGGTGGGAGTTCATCGCGTCCCATGCAGTCGACGGATTCCCGGTGTGGAGGAAGCTCTCTGCAAGAAACACGAGAATGAGAACGATGAGGGACTTGTCGAGAAGGTCCCAGCCGGGATCGCGAAATCCGTCGCGGACAAGTCTGTAGAGATGGATCAGATGTCTGCGGCCCAGGACGAGGACCGCCAGCGCGAGAATTCCGAAAAGCAGTGGATAGAGCAGCCCGGCAAGCCCGATTGCGAAGGTCAAAAGCGAGATTACGCCGAGCCCGATCCCGACGGCGAACATGCTCTCCTCGAGATCGTTATGGAAGGTGAATCGCCTCATCAGTCTGCCCAGTGCGGTCTTCCCGACGACGTAGCCGCAGAGTACCAGGAGCATGGTGACGAGCCACGGCGCGATCATGTATCTCGCGAACCCGGTCGCGTACTCCCACGCGAGTGGGAGACCGAAAAGCGTCCCGTGCGAGTACTTGAAGATGTACTGCGAGAACACCCAGAGCGCGAAGAGGGCGACCAGCACCATGATCCGGCCGCGTCGCTCGTCAATGATTTTTGAAAAATCCTTCATGCCAGGATCATTTCAATCGAAACACCAGCATCCCGCCCGATCCCGGGAGCTGCTCGAAAGACTCCTCCCAGTCCGGCAATGATGTCGGATCGGAATTCGACTCCGCCTCTCCGGAAACCTCCCCCGAATACTCAGTGTTTACGAGAAGATAGCCGACACCGTAACTCTTGAGCCACACATTGAGATCCCCGGCGCTGCCGGCATGGTCCAGGTAATCTCGGTGATCGGCATACCCGAACTCGCTCCCGACAAGCTCGAAGTCGGCGAGCCACCTGTATTGCCCGGCGCCGTAACCATAGACGCGCACCCTCTCAAGAACTCCCTCGTCCGCGAACGTCCCGTTAAGCTCCCCGATCAATCGAGAGGCCGGGAAGACCTTGGTGTCGAATTTCTCACGGTCAGCCCGCAGGTATGGCATCTGCCCGCGCACTTCGGCAGGCGCAGTAATGCTGGTGAAGAATGCGACAATGATCGCAAGCGCGACCGCGACAGCGACCAATCCGGTTATTCCTCTTACTTTGACCTGTTCGAGCCTCAGACCGTCCCATGCGATGAATCCAGACACAACCGCCGCAAGCGCGAGAGCGGGGATGACGTATCGGACTGATAGAGCACCCTCGACAAACCACCACCATGCGAAGATTCCGACTATCAAGCCGAGAATCGCCCAGAGGATCTTCGGAAAGCACCTGATGAAAACGGCCAGAGGGAGCAGAATCAGCAGCCACGGTCCGGGAAGTCCGGCTGTCGCGCCGAACGGCCTGAACGCTAATGAGAAAGGCAGGAGCAGGAATCCGAGTGGGTTCCGTGCGGTCTCAGTGGCGAAAGACAGGATGTAGTCGCGACGGTCAACAGCCAGATCGGCGGCAATGTCGGCGTACGAGCCGCCGGCAGTCCCATAGAACGGAAAGAACGGATCACTGAAAAGGTAGATGTTGCGTATGTACCAGGCTGAGCAGATCAGGAGCATGACGATGGCGGCCAGGACGAGGTCGGTCAGAACGCGCTTCCGGATCAGGCGGGCGCGCCATATGTAGATGACCGCCACAATCGCGCAGACGAGAGCGACGATGATCGTGAAGTAGTGCATCCCGCACGCGAATCCAAGCATAAGCCCGCCGAGAAGCGCGCGCGGACGCGACGGCGCGTCAAGGTAGCTGACGACCGAATACATCCCGAGGAACAGCATCAGGTTCAGTCCCGAATCGATGCTGGACATCGTCGCCAGCCGGTAGGCTTCGTTCATGAGGAGGTAGACGAGAGTCGCGACGAGAGCCGGGCCCCTTCCGAAAAACCTCCGCGTCATCGCGAACACCGCAAGCGCGGCGAGGAGGTGGCATGCGCCCATGAGAGGACCGGCCGCGCCATCGGGAATCACGATCATCGACTCCATGAACCACATCTGGACAGTCTGCGGGAAGCTGTTGAAGCCAAGCTCGGGATGGAACGCGATTTGTCCTTCGCGAACGTAGGTTGCGGCGGTGGGCAGGTATTCACTCATCGCGTCAGGCCCGAACGCCGGGACGAAATAGAGCCCGATCCCCCACAGCCCGACGGTGAAAATACTCAACATCAGAAACAGCTCGACATGCGTGTACTCCGGTTCACGCCACGCATTCCTGAGCTGTTTCCAGAGCGAGACAAGCTGCCGGTGAGAAATCGCGACAAGCGCGACCGCCAAGAATGCGTGAAGCAACGGCTGCATCAGACCGAGCGTGCCGAGAAGGAACGCGCCCAGCCCGATGATTCCCCAGCCCGTCGCGACGGAAAACACGATGTCATCTTCGAGCGTATCGAGGACTCGCGATATGCGCGTGAGGTCGAGAATCAGCCTGCCTGTGCCGTAGCCGACGATCGCGAAGCCGGCGACCCATAGCGCCTTGCCCAGAACCTGCGTCCAGAGGGCGCATGCGACAATCGGCAGCTCGGTCCGGAAATTCTCCATCCAGACATGGTCATGGATGTAGTAGAGGAGAATCACGAAACCGGCCCAGATGATGAGCTGGACCTGCAGCGTACGTCTCGTCGGAAGGGACTCTTCAGATCGCATTGCCGCAGCGAAAGACGCCGGCGCATCTCACATGGCGGTTGCCGCCATGGATCGCCGACACCGAAGTCTATCATAGCTCGGATGGGTCAGGTGAGCTTGCCTTCGACGTCCACGGTCAGTTCCCCGTCATCCTGAATCTCGGCTCCCTCGTCTCTTGCGGGGACCTTGTCGTGCTCCAGCATGAACTTGTTCAGCGCGAACTTGGTCTGCTCGCTGATAGGTATGGGGTATTTCCCGTTGAGGCACGCCAGGCAGAGCTCGTTCTCGGTATGCCCGAACGCGTTTAGCATGCCTCCGATGCTGAGGTATGCGAGAGTATCGGCGCCCAGACGCCTGGCGAGCTCGGTCCAGCCCTTGTTGGAGTCGACGTAGTGGCTCGCGATCAACTCCTCCTGGTTCGCGGTGTCGATGCCGTAGAAGCAAGGGTGAAGGACGGGGGGGCTGGCGACGCGGAAGTGCACTTCGGTCGCGCCGGCGTCCCTGAGCAGTTGGATTATCTGCCTGGACGTGGTGCCGCGAACGATCGAGTCATCGACAAGGACCACCCGCTGACCCTGCAGGACCTTGGTGAGCGGATTCAGCTTCATTCTCACCCCGAGCGCCCTGAGTCGCTCGTGCGGGCTGATGAACGTGCGACCGACGTAGCGGTTCTTGATCAGTCCCTCGGTGTAGGGGATGCCGGATTCCCGTGCGAAGCCGATTGCGTGGGGCGTGCCGCTGTCGGGGACCGAAACAACGATATCCGCGTCCGCCGGAGCTTCCTTGGCGAGAAGCTCGCCCATACGCTGCCTGATCGCATGAATGCTCTTCAGCCTGAAGTGGCTGTCGGGCCGGGCGAAGTAGATGTACTCGAAGGCGCACAGTTTTTCGTCTGTCTCACCCTCGAACCATTGGAACTGCCTCGTACCGTTCTCGTCGATGATAACGCCGGTGCCCGGGGTGATGTCGAATGCATAGTGCGCGCCGATAATGTCGAGGGCGCAGGTCTCGCTTGCGACGATCCAGGCGTCCGCGTCGCCGTCGGAGCCGAGGTAGCCGACGACCAGCGGGCGGATTCCCGGGACGTCGCGCACCGCGATGAGCTCGTTCGGAGTCTGCAGGACCAGTGCGAAAGCGCCGCGGAACTGTGGCAGTGTCTTCATGAGGGCGTCCTGGATATCGCCGCTGTGCGCGTATTCGCGGTGGATCAGCTTGGCCATGATCTCCGAATCGGAGGTCGTTTCTAGCGTAAGGCCGAGCTCTTCAGCCTGTTTCCTGAGCTCGCGAGTATTCACGAGGTTGCCGTTGTGGGCGAGCGCCAGGGAGATGATCTTCTTTCTCAGCTTACCCGCCTCGGTGTACCGGTGGATTTCCTCGACATGGATCGGCTGCGCGTTTGCCAGGGTGGACGAGCCGGTGGTGGAGTACCTGACATGCCCGGTGGCGATATATCCTCGGAGAATGCTCAGAATCTGCTCGTTGAAGACCTGGTTCACCAGGCCCATCCTCGCGTAGCAGGCCATCTGACCGCCGTTCGATACACACATGCCGGCGGATTCCTGCCCGCGATGCTGTAGAGCGAAGAGGCCGAAGTAGGTCATCCTGGCGACATCGGTATGAGGCCCGTATATCCCGAAAATCCCGCAGGATTCCCTCGGCTTGTCGATCGCCTCGCCTTCGAGTACCGCTCCGGGCTCAGACATTTCATCGGTGGTCATGTTCGTGCTGTGCGTCGGTCTCACCTCGCCGCGCCGGTGCGCTCCAGGATCTCCTGGTACGCTGACTCAACCTCTCCCATATCAAACCTGAACCGGTCTTTGTCAAGCTTCTTGCCCGTCTTCTTGTCCCAGAACCGACAGGAATCGGAGGAAATCTCGTCTGCCAGCATGATCTCGCCGTCCGGACGCCTGCCGAACTCGAGCTTGAAGTCCACGAGATCGATGCCGACGGAGCCGAAGAACTCGCTGAGTACGTCGTTCACCTTGTTCCCGAGCTCTCTGAGGAGCGCTAGCTCCTCCGGAGTGGCCAGGCCGAGGGCGACTATGTGGTCGTCGTTCACCAATGGGTCGTGCAGCGCGTCGTCCTTCAGGTGGAACTCGACTATCGGCGGCGAGAGCCTCCTGCCCTCTTCGAAGCCGAGATTCCTCACCAGCGAGCCGGCGGCGACGTTCCTGACGATCACTTCCACCATGATGATCTCGACCGGCAGGATCACCATCTCCCTGTCGCTTGCGAGATCAACGAAGTGAGTGCTCACTCCGCGAGTCTCGAGCAGCTTGAACAGCTTCGCCGAGACGCGGCAGTTCACCGATCCCTTGCCCTCGATCGTGCCCTTCTTGACCCCGTCGAAAGCCGTCGCGGAGTCCTTGAATTCCTGGATGTAGAGATCGGGATCCTCGGTCTTGTAGACTCTCTTGGCCTTGCCTTCATACAGCAGGCCTGCACGCTTGGGGAGCGAGGATTCTGAAGCGTCCATGTTTTTCCTCTTCCTCTCGATCGAAAAAGGCCTCTGGCAGAATACTAGCATAGTGCTCCGAATGCAATAGCAGGGCTGCATCAGCGGATTAACTGTCGACCGCCGGATGCGCCGGCTTTCCAGCCGGCAATGGGTCGCTCCAGGCTGCCAATAAGCTCGGGAATCCTGCTTCCCCCTGAGGGGATACTATGCTGAGAGCCGGGCTTCGGGTGACATTTCCGTAGCCTCTTGTTATACTGTGTAAACTCTAAGCGGAGGAAGAGCTTCAATGCGCATCAGGATTGCAGCGTCGATATTGCTACTGTTCACCGCCGTTTTCCCCGTGGTGGTCGCGGGGGGATGCTCCGCGGTGGCGTCGTATCTGCTCTACCAGTGGATCGACGACCAGTTCAGCAAGGACCAGCAGGAGCCGGCGATAAGCCGGATTTCGGCCGACAAGGAGGAGATTCACGCCGGGGACACGGTGCTTCTCGAGGTAGAGGCCAAGGACAACCAGGACTCGCAGAGCGAGCTTGAGTTCTTCTGGGTGGCGACGGCCGGAACGTTGGTGAATCCGACCGAGAGGATCACTGTATGGCGGGCTCCGGACGATCCCGGCAAGGTGAGCATATCGGTAATAGTCACCGACACCGACGGTAACAAGGACACGGCGACGGTCGAGTTGGAAGTGCTCGAATAGACCGGCTCCATTTGTGAGCATAGCGGGCTCTTTTGATTGACACCTGCGAATCGGCTGTGATACCTTTCAGCTCGCGCGCGAGCGCACTCCCACCGTGTGCCTCGGGGTGGACGGGGGAGGTTATCAATTTTTGCCTATCACCTGCGTTTTCAAGGAGAGACGCGATGCGAAACGTAGTTCTGGCTGCCGGCGCTCTGGCCATATTCGTGGCGATGACGCTTCCGGCCGCTGCTGAGCCGACCATCTTCGGCCCAACCGGTTTGATCGTGAATCCAACGGCGGATATCACCGCCGTGGAGCACGCATGGATTGCGTTGAATTTCCTCGATAACGACGACAACTCCATCTGGACCCTCAACGTCACCGGCTCGGTGTCGGAGCAGTTCGAGGTGGGAGTAGGAGCGGTGCATCCGGATGATGGAGACGACGGCATCAGCTTCTTTGTCAAGTGGCTTTTCGCTCCGGAGACGGAGGGTTTCCCGGGAGCCGCGGGCGGCATCACCATCACGGATGTCGCGGGCGAGAACACGACCATGTACTATGTTGTCGCGAGCAAGTTCTTCTACCTCGGTGAGTACGCGAGCGAGAACGCCAGTATTCATGGGGGCATCAGCTATGTCACCGGCAGCGGCGAGGATGACTTCGGGTTCTTCGGAGGCATGGACCTCGAGATTATCGAGAACCTTATCGCCATCGCCGAGTACAGCAGCGATGATCGTCAGGTCTACGAAGGATTCACTCTCGGGGCCCGGTACTACTTCGGACCCGAGTTCACCGGCCAGGCGGGTTTCATCGACGGCGACCTTCACGTCGGCGCGAGTTTCGTTTTCTGACTTCGAAACCCTCCTGTCATTTGGTTGGAACCATCGGCGCGTCGCGCATCGTACCGGATGCGCGTTTTCTATGAGGTGAATGTCCATGAACCCACTCAGCCTGCTGACGGCGCCCGCGGTCCATCTGGCGCTTGCGTTTCTCCTCATGCAGGGACTTGCCGGCGCTCCTCCGGAGAGCCCGGAGGATCCGTTCGCGCGCGCCACGACGCCGCCGGTGCAGTTCCTGCTGTTCAACGAGGATTTCTTAAGCCTCGATCTCGACCGCTTCTTCGACTGGATCAACCCCTCGCGCGGGCTGGTGGCCAACGGGGTGCTGCTGACAAAGAGCGAGGCGGAGAGCGAATTCCGCGCCCTGTTCAGGGGAAGCTCTTCCTCCAGCCTTGTGGCGGCGAATTTCCACTTCAACTACGGCCAGTTCGCCCGGGCGAACATGTACCAGGCCGACGGCTGGCTGGAAATCAAGCTGCGCGAGGGCGGAAACGAGAACTGGTACCGTCTCCATCACGAGTTCGTCTTCGAGATCGGCAGCTCCAGGTGGTACCTGGTGCAGTGGGAGTACATTCCTCCCGATGTGGCTCTGCCGCTGGGCTACGAGTCCCAGTTGTCGCCGGAAGACGAGCTGCCGGGATGGGTAAGGCAGTTTGCGGGGAGGAGCGTATCGGGTTCGGCGCTTTCGGGGGTGGCCAACTGGCCGCTGCTGATAGGGACCAGTTTTGCGGAGGAGGGGGAGCTGCATCCTCTGGAGGGGAAGACGCCGAGCGGGGCCACATGGCGGCTTGCGGACGCGCTGGCGGCGCGGAAGCCCGTGGTTCTTCTTTTCTTCTCAGTGCAATGGCTGTCGGCGGCCTTCCCGGAGGATTTCGAGGGGCAGATGGAGTTCCTGGAGGGCTTGTACGATACGTTCGGGTACGAGGACCTCTACATCTACGGGGTCACGGACGAGGCGCCCGAGGTGCTTGACTGGCTGGGCGGCAGCGGGCACAACAATTTCGCGCCGCTTCTTGACGAGGGCAGCAATCTTCACACGGCGCTCAACATCGACCTGCACCCGTACATCGTGGTGTTCGACCGGGAAGGCACTGTTGTAGCGCTTTCCAAGACTTTTCATCCTTCGGCGCACGGGATGATCGAGGACCGCATCCGGGAAGTGGTATCCAGGGCGAGTGAACGTGATTGACCTCCGGCATATAATAGAGCTATATAGGGTAAGAGCGAATTTAGTAGGATGTCCGATTTTCCGGTCGGATTTTTGCCTTTGCGACCCTTCCGGCTATTGAATCCACCTCACCTGGACCGTATACTCAGATTGCCCCCACGTATGTGGGCAAGGCCTGTACATTCAAAAATTGACATACAGTAGTCCACACAGGTTCCCCATCTCACACGAGACCGAGGATGAGCCATGCTCAACGATCTCAGGTTTTACCAGAGCCTGCTTATGTCCGAGGGCGACGTGGTGAGGGATGGGAAGGTGGACGTGTCCAACGGGGAGCGCATGGAGGATCTCCTTGACTACCTGGAGGACATGATGGCGCTTGTCGGCTGTCCGTACTGTCAGTCGTTCAACGTCAAGATACTCGATTTCGCTGGGAACAAGATTCAACTTTGTTCCGATTGCGGAAGGCAGCAAATCCTTCCTGCCCCGAACTAGCATCGCTTTCGGATGCAGAATCCACAATCAGACCAACGCCCCCCTTAACCGGGGGGCTTAATTTTTGCCCCGACGAGACCGAAGCCCGGCCTTTCTCACAGAAACACTTCCCCGTCTTTTGTCTGCAGTACTCGAATGTGATAACATTCGCCGCGCCGGGGTTTTCCCAGGCGGGTTGAAGGACGTCCTGTGCGATGATGGAAGTTCACCAGGGAACGACGAGCGAGCTGCTCAGCCGTCTGATCGTGTCGAGCGGAGAGCCGGTCACCCTGATCGTACCCTGCCTTCCCTCGGCGCAGCTTCTGGACCAGGCGATTATCATCGCCAACCAGCACGCGAGGAAACTGAGGGTCGTCACGTCGCTGTACGGCAGCGGGCCGGTCTCGACGCGGAGGCAGATCGACGCGCTCGTCAGGCTGGGGAAAATCGGCGTGAAGGTGAAGGTCGTCGAGCGGGGAGTGCTTCCGTCCTTCCTTGTGGCCCCACCCTCCGGCTGCTGCATACTCCCGGTTGACTGGGGCCTTGGCCGCGGCAGATGGCATCCTCCGATAATCATCAACAGCGAGTCCGCGACCGTTCTCTTTGAGCTGTGCGAGAAGATGTGGCGCCAGGCGGGGCCTCATTTCGGCGTCAGGAGGCTGAGCACGGCGAGGAAGTGGCTGGAGGATATCGCAGGCGGTGTCTACCATGAGGATGAGGCGCGTGCCGCGGAGGTGGAGGTGGGGCTGTCGGAGCTCACTCTGTTTGACAAGCGACGCGGCTCGAGGCGCAGCCGCGAGAAGAAGCGCAGCAAGTCGTGGTGGACATTCCACGGGACCGCGGACGATCGGGTGAATCCCTTCCTCCCGGTACGCATCTGGGCGGGGCACCGCTCGACGCACAAGGTGATCCGATTTCCCGCCGGTCGCCGGCCCACCGGCGTCAAGAGCGGGGACGGCGTCTTTTTCGTCGTCCTCTCCCGGCAGCCGGGCGCGGATGCCGAGTCGTACCTTGTAGGACACGCTCGCGCCGTCGCTTACCGGGCCCTGATCGACGATGCATCCGATGAGGAGAGGGCTTCGGACCCCTTCCTCGCGAGATTCCCGCACGCGCTCAGGCTTGAGGAGGTGCGGTTCATCCGCGGTGCGGTCGGGGAGGGCGTGCCGGTGTACCCGCTCATGCAGAAGCTGGGCCCGCGTCTGTTTGAGTCGACGAGGCGGAACCTCGAGAAGAAGAGCGGGAACACCGATCCCGGCAAGTCCATCGGCCAGAAATCAATCATCGAGCTTGCGCATGTCGGCGGAGAGGAGACCATGACCCTCCTCAACGAGCGCATGAGCCTGCTGGGATGTGTGACCGCAGGGGAGATATCGCGCTACGAAGGTTATTGAGCAATCGGGAGGGGCGACAGCCTGTCGGCCGTACCGAGCGCGTCCCCGCGCTCGGACCATGAAGCTTCCTGGGCGCGACCGGGCTGTGAAAAACCGGGGCGCTGCTGCCCCGGTCTTGTTTTCGGCCGTGGGGAAGTAGCCCGGGAACCCGTCAAGCGGCTTGCAGGCCGGAGGATCATTGCCGTGAGGGTTCCCGGGTTACATCCGAAGAGGTCGTCAATTCCCGCCCGGCGCCTCGCCGAGGTCTATCGTATCGCCCGGCTGGAGACCTTCCCCGGTCGGCGTCGCCGCGGTTTCGGTGCTTTCCTCACCCGGAGCGAGGTCGGCGGGATCTATGAGAATCGAGTCGACGGTGGTGCCGGAGATTCTGATCACGTCGTTGAGCCTTCCGTCGATCGCGGTGGAATAGGTGGTGCCCTGGAGCTTGCCGAAATTGATGGTATGGGTCACGTTGTCGGCGGTGGTGAACTCAACTATCCCGGTGAAGCTCCTGAAGCCGTAGGGATCGTTTGGATCCCAATCGGGGAGGTTGGGCGGCTGCTGGGGCGGCACGTTAGGATCGATAAACGAGCTCGCGCTCAGACTGCCGAGCGTGCTGAGGAGGTTGTCGACCTTGGCGGGATCAAGCTGGAGCACGTTCCCTGCCAGGTCGGCGCCGGTCCAGATTCCCTCGGACCGGAGGAGGTTGAAGCCTTGGCTGTCCTTCAGGTTCTCGACGGAGAGCGATGAGAAAGTCTCGGGCGAGATGCGGAAGAGTGTCCGGTCTCGCATGTTGATGATCTTGGTGCCGAAGGTAATCGGAAGATTCGCCGGAACCTGGTAGGTTTCGTCGCTATCGGGCTTGCGTACGTAGGTCGATACGAATCCCGGGCCCTGGTTGCCGATGATCACGCGGGCGAGCTCGTTCATCTGCTGGTCATACACAGCGACCTCGATGCCTACGATCGCGCTGAGGACGCCCAGCGAAGCTTGCTTGGTCGTGTCCGTGGTCACGAGCTGACCCTGCGGAAGATCGACAATGGCGTCGATCATCTTCTGCACCATGTCGGGATCGGCAGTGTAGAACGTGCGGAACGGGTCGGCGGCGGGAGCGGGATCGTTGCGCGGATTCGGCGGCGGGGTCGGCGCCTCGGGCTCGGCAGGCTGGACTTCGGGTTCCCCCTGAGCTGCCGAGGTTGCTGCTTCCTCTTCCGGAGCAGCCTCGCCGTCCTGCGGGGTCTCGCCTTCCTCGGCGGACGGCTCGATGCGCTGCTCCTCGGAGCGCTGCATGATCTCACTCATGACGTCCTTGCCCATCGCCACTTCCCAGACCCCGGCCTGCTTCCTGAACAGCAGACTGTCGTTCTGGAGAGTGTTCACCTCGAACCGGAAGATATTCTCCTCCTTCAGCCCGGGGAACATAGGGGCCGTCTGGGCCAGTCGCACCTGGCGAGTCTGGCTCGTGGTGCTTCTCTGCACCATCAGGACCGCAACGAGCAGAACCGCGAAAACAACGACCAGAATGAGTAGCTTGGTGTATCCTCTCATTGTCGATCACATCCTGCTTCTCAAGGAATCGGTTCGGCAATCCTGCTCATCTCTGCTCTCGTACAGCCGATCGAGCGGTCGCCGCTACTTCTCCGCCTGCTGGAGAGCCGCCATGAGCCTTTTCCTCTGTCCCTTCAGGTAGAATCGACCGGTGCCGACCACGGTGATCAGGATGGGCATGAAAATGTAGCCCCAGAACCTCAGACCGTTCTTCTCGCTTGGGGTCAGGTTGGGGTTAAGCGGGCGGTTGGTCACTGTCCGGGTGCGGATATCGATCAGCTTATCCCCGATGTTCAGGGTGTCCAAGAGGTTCAGAAAGAATATGGCGTTGCCGGGGATCCCCTTGAGCACCTGGTCGTCGAGGAACTCGGCGTTGCCGATCACCGCGAGGGTGGTCGGCACGCTGGTCAGCTTCATCGGCTCGGTATCGACCTGCGGGACCGCGCCCGCGTTGGGGTCGGGATCCATCGCAGGCACGTCGCGCCCGGAGAAAGCCGAGGTGAACACGCCGTTGAGCTGGACCGCAGTCAGTTGCTTCTTGAAATCGGCCTCCCCGCCCGGCGGCAGGAACTGCTGGCGCGGTGAGAGATCGACCGGCGCAGGGTAGGAGTATGATCGCACGCTGGTCTTGGTCAGCTCCACAACCTCGGTCTCGTCCGCGATCTTGTCATACAGAAGCTCGAGGGAACTCGCGTACGGCAGCGCCAGCCTGTCAAGACCTCGGGTCACCGGGCTGTCCGAGGGGAATCCGTCCGGCGGGGAGATCACAGGAAAGAGCGGATACTGCACGAGGACCCTGAATCCGCCCATCTGGCCGCCCGGCACGTTCAGATTGAAGGCGGTGTCGGCCACGAGGTCACTGTGGATTCTAACTCCGTACTCGGCCAGCAGGCTGTCGAGAGGGAAGGTCTGGAAGGTCGCCTGCTCGCCGCTGATCTGCTCAATCTTCACCCCGTTGCCCATGATAACGAGCTTCCCGCCGCGCATGAGGAACTGGTCGACGACATACCGATGCCTCTCGGTGAACGGCTGTGTCGGCTGAGCAATGACAAGGGTGTTTATGTTCTCGGGGACCTGTCTTCCGTTGCCGAGATCGACGTCCTGCAGGGTATACAGCTCCTTCAGCGACTCGGCAAGCGTCGTGTAGTTGCTCTGGGTCGACATCTCCCCGTGGCCCGTCAGGAACCCGATGGTCGGGGTTTCCGCGCTGATGAGTTTCAGTATGGCGGACGTGATCTCGTACTCGAGGTTCTCGACCCAGGGAATACCCTTGATGATCTCGTACCCGTTCAGGTACTCAATCTCCAGATCCATGTACACGCTTCGGTAGCTGAGCTGGTCCGACTCCATGATCTGGACCTGCGTTTCCTCGATGCCTTTCGTCAGCAGACCCTGCTTCTCCTGCTCGTCGAGGTCCGCCGGATCGATGAACTGGATGGTCAGCTTCGCGGAGGCGCTTGCCCGGTATTCGTCCAGGAGGTCCCTCAGCTTCTGCTCCACCTGCTGCAGGGATGGGGGCAGGTCGGATGAGACATAAGCTCTCAGGCGGACGATGTCGGGCAAATCGCTGACGACCTCCCTGGAGGACTCGGCGAGAGTGAACTCCTTGTCCTCGGTGAGATCGGCACGGGCGTAGTAGAACTGCCCGAGGATGTTGATCACGATGATGATCCCGATGACGATCAGGATCTCGATTGTTGTCTGTGAAAGTTGTCCGGCCTTGCGCATGGTCGATCGCCTCCCTCACGCTTTCCATTTCCGGCTCTCCACGCTTCTGATGGTGAAGAGCACGAAAAGGAATATGACTGACGCGTAATACAGCATGTCGCGGGAATCGATCACCCCGCGTCCGACGGAGTTGAAATGACTTACAAGGCTGATGTTCAGCGCGAACCGCTGGAGGGCCGGCGGGAAGTACTCGGCGACATCAGGAATTCCGATCAGAAGGAAAACAGCCATCGTGACCACCGACAGGATGAAGGCCACGATCTGGTTGTCGGTCAGGCTGGAGAAGAAAATCCCGACGGCGAGGAAGGCTCCGCCCATCAGGATCGCCGCGAGGTAACCGCCGAAGATCGGCCCGTAGTCGAGCGAGATCCCTTCGGCCGCGGACCGCGCCGCCACGATGACGAGAGGCAGGGTCAGCAGCAGGGAGACGGTCAGGAATATGAACGCGGCGATGTACTTCGCGAGAACGACCTCCCAGTCCCTGAGCGGCAGGGTCATCAGGACTTCGACGGTGCCGATTTTTTTATCCTCCGCCAGAAGCCTCATGCTGACGGCGGGGACGAAGAACAGGTAGATCCAGGGAAGGAGAACGAAGAGACTCCTCACGCTGGCCTGCTCGTTCGTGAAGAACTTGAACAGCTCGAAGAAGAAAAAGCCCGTCAGGAGAAGGAATACGTCGATATAGATAAATCCCAGCGGTGTATTGAAGTACTGCGACAGCTCCCGCTGGAATACCGGCATGACACGCTTCATCTCAGTTCGCCTCCTTGGTGGTCAGGGTCCGGAAGATGTCCTCGAGCTTGGCCACGTCGCGACGCAGCTCGGTCAGCTTGAACCCGTTCGTGACCGCGAGGTCGAAGATGGATTCCGATATGTCGCGATCCTCGGAGGAAGTGATCCGGAAAGTGTATCGACCGATCCCGGTCTCGTTCTGAAGGCTGAATTCCGATATGGGAGCGAAGCCCGAGAAGCTCTTCTCGATCGAAGAGCGGGTGCCGACGATCCCGACGGTGTAGACGTCGGCGCCTCTTGCGAAGCCGCTCAGCTCGCTCGTGGTGCCCTCCGCGATGATCTTGCCCTCATGGATGATGATCGCGCGGTCGCATGTCACCTCGACCTCGGGCAGGATGTGGGTCGAGAGAATGACGCATCTGTCTCTCTCGTGCCCGATCTGGCGGATAAGGTTCCTGATCTCGACGATCTGGTTCGGGTCGAGGCCACTGGTGGGCTCATCAAAGATCAGGTACTCGGGATCGTGAACCATCGCGCTCGCCAGCCCAAGGCGCTGCCTGTACCCCTTGGAAAGCTCGCCCACATCTTTGTAGACCACCTCCTTCAACCCGCAGACGCCCACCATCTCGTCGATCCTGCCCTGCTTCCTGGGACCCAGTTGATGAATGTCGGCGATGAACCCGATGTAGTCGAGCACGTTCATGTCCTGATACAGCGGCGCCGCCTCGGGAAGATAGCCCAGGATTTTCCTGACCTCCAGAGGCTGGCTCAGGATGCTGAAGCCGCCCACCTTGGCGTCGCCGGAGTCCGGGGCAATGTAGCAGGTCAGTATTCTCAGCGCAGTGGTCTTGCCGGCGCCGTTCGGTCCCAGGAGCCCGACGACCTCTCCTTTCTCGACAGAGAAGGAGATATCGTCGACCGCCCTGGTCGCTCCGTAGGTCTTCATCAGGTTGTTTACTTCAATCATTGCGGGATCGTTCTCCCTTGCCGCTGAATGGTCCGCGATTTCCGGCTATGAAATCCCCTGACAGCCGAAAGTCCGCCTCTAATTGATTGCGGACACGTCAGGGAGCGAAAAGGTTCGCGAACTCCCGTACACAAAAAAACGCCCCGCTCCGAAGGTGGATTAATAGCACAGTGCTTCAATGAGTGTCAAGGCGGCATGATTCGCTATTGAAACGGTTTTGGCTTCATATGACTCAGCGCTCGATGTGGTTCGATGGATGAATGTCCGGATAGCATCGGTGCTTGCCAACCACTGCCTCTTTCGCTACACTCCCGTTCGATTTCAGGGGGGCCGGAGTTGTTCACACAACCGGAGGTGCCATAAGTGCCGGCAAAGAAGATTCTCATCCTTGGGGCGGCCGGGAAGGATTTCCACACCTTCAACTGCGTCTACCGTGGCAGGAGGGACGAGTACGAGGTCGTGGCGTTCACCGCCACCCAGATTCCATGGATCGAGGACCGCAACTATCCCGCGGTCCTTGCTGGCGAGGGGTATCCGAACGGGATTCCGATCGAGGGCGAGGACGATCTGGAGAAGCTGATCGAGAAGCACGGTGTCGAGGAGTGCGTGTTCGCGTACTCGGACGTCAGCTACGAGTACGTGGACAAGATGCGGAAGCGCTGCGAGGCCGCGGGGACGTCCTTCAGGACGGCCGGCGCCGAGGAGACGATGATCGACAGCGCTAAGCCGGTCATCGCAATCTGCGCGGTCCGCACAGGCTCGGGCAAGAGCCAGACGACGCGCCGGGTGCGGGATATTCTCATCGGGATGGGGAAGAAAGTGGTCGCCATCAGGCACCCGATGCCGTACGGCGACCTCTCAAAGCAGATTGTGCAGCGATTCGCGACAATCGAGGACCTCAGGAAGCACAACTGCACCATCGAGGAGATGGAGGAGTACGAGCCGCACATCGTGAACAACACGATCGTGTATGCCGGTGTCGACTATCACGCGATCATCGAGCAGGCCGAGAAAGAGGCCGATGTGATTCTCTGGGACGGGGGGAACAACGACACCCCGTTCTACAAGCCGGATCTGCACATAACCCTCGTCGATCCCCACCGTCCCGGCCACGAGCTCACATACTACCCCGGCAGGGAGAATTTTCTCCTGGCCGACGTGATCCTGTTTAACAAGATGGACACGGCTGACCCTGCAAACGTGAGGATCGTCCAGGAGAACGTCAAGCAGTACAATCCGGACGCCATCGTGGTGTACGCAAACTCCCCGCCGGTTCCGGACGATCCCGGGATGATTCGCGGAAAGCGGGTGCTGGTGGTGGAGGACGGGCCGACGTGCACTCATGGAGGCATGAAGATCGGGGCGGGGACTGTCGCGGCGAAGGCTGCCGGAGCCGGGGAGCTTGTCGATCCGCGGCCTTATCTTGTGGGGACGCTCAGGGACACGTTTGCGGAGTATCCCCAGATCGGGAGGCTGCTGCCGGCGATGGGATACTCGGGCCGGCAGGTGAAGGACCTGGAGGAGACGATAAACGCGGTAGATTGCGATGTGGTGGTGATCGGGACCCCGATCGACCTCAGGCGCGTGGTAAAAATCAGCAAGCCGAGCGTGCGGGTCCGGTACAATCTGGAGGTGACGAGCCGGCCCGGCCTGGAGGAGATAATCAGGGGGAAGCTCGGGTGAGGGGGGAGGGCTCCCGCTCTCGGAAGAGTCGGGCGGACCTGAGAGTGTGCGCGGGAGGCGGGACGGGGCCGGTTTTCTTCCTGGCGGGCGCCGTCGGGGTCCTCAGATCCTCCGGATCCAGGCGGGCCCGGGGCTTATCACTTTATGCGGGTACGATGCGCAATCGGTGCTCATAAAACGACAAGTCCTCTTGCATTTTCAGGATTTGCACTGCTATAATTAGTTAACTCTTGGTTTGCCAACAATCCGACTAGGCTTCGGTGTAACAGTAGGCGGCTGAAGACAGCAGCCGGGAAAAAATCTAAGGAGGCATAATATGAATCGATGGACAGTGCTCATTGCGGCCTTGATTGCGTGCATGCTGGTCGCATTGGGCTGCTCCGGTGGTGGGGGTGGTCCCGTGCTTCCCACCACAGGGCCGGCAATGACTGAGTCAATCAGTCACGCGGGACAGGTACAGACACACCTCTGGGGACTCTATGACTGCTATATCGACATAGAGAACCAGACGGTGGAAGCGATTCCAAGTCGTGAGGCCACGTTTGCGGCGAACGTGGTGCAGTTCATCCAGAAGCCGGGCGCGCTGGTTTTCAACATCATCAGCACCCCGGCCGGAACGGGCTATGTTGATGTCATAATCGATGTGACGATCTCGCACCCATTCCCGGGCATGGCCATGTACAATGGGTACGATGTGCGCGGGGTCTTCATGGGTGACCAGTCCGCCTCGCTCAGCTACTCCAGCGCTCTGAAGGTTGCGGTCAACGGCACCGATCAGTACATGCTCAACCCGGACGGCTACACCCGCTGGTTCAATAAGCCCGAGTTTCCGACTCCCGGTCTCATGGGCTACACTCCCGGGAAATTCGCCACTCCGGGGTATTCCCCGAGCGCCACTTTGAATGCGTACAAGTACTATGCCGACTATCTGGGCGCGACAGTGAATCTCTGGAGTTTCATCACGGGCACAACGAAGCACGGGGTGTTCGCAGCGGGCATGACCAATACCCGTAGATACGAGCTCAGGTTCCCGGACGCCAAGGGCACGAAGTACGCCTACGCGGTGGTGGCGAACTGGATCGATGAGACCACGCATCCGGCGAACGCTCCCGAGTGCGTGGCTGCGAACATCATCCTCACCCCGGACATCTGGTACGAGGGTCCGGATCCGGACCAGTCCGGCGGCGATCTGATCCTCGACTTCAGCCTCTTCAGTTGGGAGGCCCAGCCGAACAAGATCACTGTCGAGTCGCCTCTCTGCGGGCCGGCGCATCTTCTGACCCCCGCGGAGATGACTCCGACAGGAGGCACCGGTACCTACTCCACCTACCATGTCGAGGTCCCGACGACCAACGTGAAGAGCACCGCCTATTCATGGTTCTTCATCATCGCTCAGGCGGGAACTCACGACTACAAGTGCGAGTTCACACCTCCGGGTGGGGCACCCACGGCTTTTCTTGCGGGGTTCTTCCGCGGCGAGATCTTCGTCTCGGATGTGCGCTACAACCAGGATCCCGAGTGCATTATGGAGGTCGTGACCCCCATGCCGCACAAGGGCCCAGGCTGCATCGAGTTCGACGCCACGGGGTCCAACGATCCCGATGGCGACCCACTCACCTGGCACTGGGACTTTGACGGTGACGGCACCTACGACGAGGACCCGGACGATGCCTACACTGGAGACGTGGACAATCCGACCCATTGCTACGCCGCCGACTATGTCGGCAAGGTGTGGCTGTGGCTCGAGGACGATCAGGGCGGCGAGTCCGAGTGTTCGGTGGATGTCGATGTCACCGTTCTCTTCGGCTGCGATTTCACGAGCAATCCGGGCACGAACTGGACGTACGCCTACTACCAGTACTGGTCCGGGTGCAGCAACACAACGGTCGGCTGGTCCACCCAGCAGCCTTTCGGGCCCAGCGGATCGGGCAACCTCCGCCACAGCGTTTATGGCGGCACGTCCTGGCCCGGCGGCGACCTACAGACCATAGTCACTCCTCCGTTCGCTGTGCCCTCGGGAGCCAGCGAGGTGACCCTCCGAGCCTACATGACCCTGCAGTTCGGGGGCTCGTGGATCGGCTACTTGAACTCGAACTACAAGATCGTCGAGAGCTCCACTCCAGGCCTGTCTCCGTTCACAAGCGGCCCGAGCGCTCCTCTGCCTCCGGGGGGGCAGTACATGTATCCAACCAACGCCCATGGCGGCGGATTCCCCCCGTATGGAAATTCGTGCGGCACCGGCCCGATGGTGGGCCAGCCCGGATGGAACAGCGCGACCGCCTACGGCACCGGTTGGCCGGGCGGCCCCATGACCACCTATGCGGACGTCACCGTACCGTCTGCTTTCTACGGAAAGACATGCAAGGTCGCCTTCCAGCTCCATCCTGACTGGTGCGGCTACCCCGGCAACGGCGGCTTCGCGATCGACGATATGCAGTTGATGACCTGGTGACGCATCTGCGCATTAAGCTGAATCACATGCCCGGCTCTCGAGCCGGGCTTTTTCTATCTCTCACGCTAGAGAAAAGGCACGCACAGCGCGAAGCGATGTGTGCGCGGAGGCATGTGGCGCCTCCAAGCGGAGCTTGGAGGTGCTTCGATTAATGTGGACCAACCCTTGACTTCGCCGTGCGGCGCTAGAGAATCTCGATGTCGTGCTTTCCGAAGTAACGCTCGCAGTAGGTGCAGAACAGGAGCAGGGGGTCACGGACCGCCACCCTGAACCTGGTGGGCCATTCCTCGGTGTTCGTCACGCAATTGGGGTTGGGGCACTTCAAGATGGCCTCGATAAGCTCCGGAATCTTGACCTTGAACTTCCGCTTGACCTCGTAGTCCTCGATCATGCTCACGGTGGCGCTGGGGCTGATCACGGAGAGCTTGTCGACAGCGTCCTGTGTCAGGAATCGATTGGCGATCTTGATGATTCCCTTCTTCCCGAGGACGTTGCTGTGGAAATTGGTGCCTACGGTGACGGTGTCCTCGATCTGGTCGTCGATCCCCAGAATCCTCACGACCTGAAAGACCACGTGCGGGTCCAGATGGTCTATCACCGTGCCCCGCTCGATCTGCGAGATCGTGCGCGTTGCTTTCTTTTCGTTCTTGCTCATGACACCACCCCCATCACCAGGGCGATAAGCGCCATGCGGGTCGGGATTCCATTGGCGGCCTGACGGAAGTAGATCGCGTACGGCGTGTTGTCGACCTCTTCGGAAAGCTCGTCGACTCTCGGGAGAGGATGGAGTATTCTCAGGTTCGGATTGCAGCCCTCCAGGAAGGACTTCGAGATGTTGTAGCCCTCCCGCACCTTGTCGTAGTCAAGCTCGCCGCCGAACCTCTCGCGCTGTATCCGCGTGACATACAGTATGTCGAGATTCCCCTTGGCGTCCTCGAAGTTCAGGTGCTCCCTGAAAGACACTCCGTCCCGCGCGAGCTCCTCCAGGATATCCGTCGGCATCTCGAGGCCTTTCGGCGAGACGAAGTTCAGATTGCAGCCGAACTTGGCGAGCGCGTGGGCGAGGGAGTGCACCGTCCGGCCGTACTTCAGATCCCCCATGAACCCGACATTCAGGCTCTCGAGGGTTCCTTTCTCCTGCCAGATCGTGTAGAGGTCGAGGAAGGTCTGAGACGGGTGCTGGTTGGCCCCGTCGCCCGCGTTCAGGACCGGGATGTCGGCGATCTCGGCCGCGAGCCTGGCGGAGCCTTCCACCGGGTGACGCATCGCGATCAGATCGGCGTATGACTCCACGATCTTGATGCTGTCGGCAAGGCTCTCGCCCTTTTTCGTGGAGGACGAACCCGGGTCGGCGAATCCCATCACCTTTCCCCCGAGTCTCAGCATGGCGGACTCGAAGGAGAGGCGTGTGCGGGTCGAGGGCTCGAAGAAGAGGGTGGCGAGAATCTCGCTCTGAAGCGCGGTTGCGAACTCCTCGGCTCGCTCGTCCATCATGCGCGTGACATCCAGCACGTGGAGAATCTCCTCGCGCGTGAAATCACGCATCGAGATGATACTACGGTTGGCGAATGAGGCCATCGGGGGGTCCTGTTCTTCCGGTCTTGATCAGTCCGAAGTATAGCCCCCGGCTGTTTCCTGCGCAAGATGATTCTGAGTCCATCGCCCCTCCGGGTGCGCCGCTTTTCTAAGCGGCATTCCGAGAAAGATGCCCGCCGCGGCGGGCGCACCCGGACGCGGCAATCCCGGGTGCCGGGCACAGACTGA
>Ga0315296_10000658_pt1 | contig 31260 bp, 27 predicted proteins | sample YL17G14_18_MG_FD_203921 | JGI IMG/M metagenome (GOLD analysis project Ga0315296, IMG submission 203921) | Sediment microbial communities from Yellowstone Lake, YNP, Wyoming, USA - YL17G14_18 | ecosystem: Environmental > Aquatic > Freshwater > Lake > Sediment | place: USA: Wyoming | collected... | reverse complement strand
CCCTACCACCCCCTTTATTTGTTTTGTTTTCGCCGACCTCGGCCTACTTCAAGAACCCCTTCGACTTAAGGTACGCGCTGGCGACATCGGCCGCTTTCTGCCCCTCCACCGCAATCCTGGCGTTGAGCGTCTGCAGGGTTATCAGGTCGAGTGTCGCAAACACCGGGTTGAGGATGGTCTCTAGCTCCGAATACTTGCTGTAGACCTCCCCGCGCACGATGGGCGCCGGCTCGTAGACGGGCTGAACGCTTTTGGTATCCACCAGCACCACCAGGCCCAGCGCCGCCAGGTTGCCATCAGTGCCGTAAGCCATTGCCGCATTGACGCCATCGGTGCCTTCCGCCGCCGCCTTCTCGGTCAGCGCCGTGTTGCCGCCCGCCAGCAGGACTAGCTGGTTCTGTTTCAGCGCGAAGCCGTAAGCCTTCTGAAAGGCCGGCAGAGCCACCGGACTGGTGACGAACTCTTCCGAGCCGATGAGTTTGACCGTGCCGCCCCGGTTGACATAGGCGGCAAAATCATCGAGCGTCTTCAGTTTCTCTTTGTCCGCCAGAGCCTTGGGAATGGCGATTGCCCAGGTATTGTTGGCCGGCGCCGAATTCAGCCAGACGATGTTGTTCTTCTCCTTGTCTAGCTGCTTGACGCGCTCCCAGCCCTTCCTGGCGTCCTTCCAAACATCCGAGTTCTCTTCCCCAAAGAAGAAAGCGCCGTTGCCGGTATACTCCGGGTAGATGTCAAGCTCGCCGCTGGTGATTGCCTTGCGCACCACCGGCGTCGGCCCGAACTGCGATTTATCCACCACCTCGAAGCCGTTCGCTTTCAGCATCTGGATGATAACCTGCGAAAGCAACGCGCCCTCGGTGTCAATCTTGGAACCGACGGTAATGGGTCCCTTCCCCGTCTGTCCCCCACCCTGGCACCCGGGCAGTACCAGGACCAGTGCCACCAGGATTACAGCGACCAGACTGACAAATCTCTTCATAAGAGTCCTCCTTTTGAGCGATAACACTGCAGTCATATTATATACTAGTGTAAAGTCTCCGAAATAGTTTTAATAATACATCGTTCTTCAGTACTTCAAAAGTGAAGTCTTGTGCACGGTGGAGAGAACAACCTTCTTATCGTTTCATTTCTCTTGTCATTCCAGCCCCGTATCGGTGTACGGGGTAAACTCCGGCTGGAATCCAGGGTGCTGCATACTCGTCTGGATTCTGGCCTCCGCCAGAATGACGTGGTGGTTCAAACCTGGCAAAGATTCGGTTCCGGCCCGCCCGGTTTGGGAGTCAGAGTTAGCGAAAAGATTATTCTACCTATTTATGAGACTAACCACTGGCGAGTCAACCGCCCACTTAGTATCCGTAGAACTACGTAATTTCGCCCGCGGCTGGCCTCCTCTTGCGCACTATGAAGGAGACTCAGGCAGAACAATAAGAGGCAGGTCGTGAGACCTGCCTCTCTCTTTTCTTTGAAAACCTGAGGGACTAGACTGCTTTCTCAGGCTCCGGCACGCACCGCCCGTTCACACAGAAGAACCCCATCGGGCAGTCGGCATCGAAGCGGCACACCCCCGCCCATACTTCCCTCAGCTTCCTCCGGCTCTGGTAGAGCGCGCTTCCCGCCCCGACCCAGACGAGCGCCGGTGTGCAACAACCGATGAACAAGGCCAAAAGCGTATTGCGTATCCGTCTCATTGCCCACCTCCCGCTCAAGTACTATCGGCTATACTCCGATAGTGTACAGTGTAGCACTACCCACCTCAATTCGAAACGGCAGTTCTACTCGCTATCCAAACCAGAATACCCTGTTTTTCGGCAGTAAAACACCCCAGTTTCCCGCAAGGCGGACCCTGCTCCGTTCCCGGAGACGATTCTCCTTGGCCTTGTTACGCCAGATGGTGGCATCACAGGAGTTCACCCGAAGACGGCGGTGGCAATCTCTACAAATCGGGAGTAGTCTATAGAGATTACTTCGTCGCTACGTTCCTCGCAATCCCTCACGACCCCGATGAAATCGGGGTCACCACTTAGCACGAAAATAATGCGTTTGATACAACCTGTCATCCCGACTAGAGTCGGGAGCCAGACCTCGCCTCATCTCCGCCTCTGTCCCGATTTCTATCGGGACGCCTGCGCGGGAATGACAATTTTGGCGGTCTCCTTCAGCTGAAGGACTATTTTCACAACAATGACAGAATGGAAATCCCAGTGACAACCTAAAGCCGTCGCATCCGGGCAACGTGCGTGGTCTTCGTATTGACAATAGTGAGAGAAACTTTGTATACTAAAGTCATAGTATTAATTGGGAAAGAGGTCGGCCAATGAAGCTGTCCACCAGAGGGCGTTATGCGACGCGGGCGCTTCTGGAACTTGCCCTCCGCCCGGGCGATAACCCAGCCACACTCAAAGACATCGCTCAGCGCCAGCAGATTTCGATTCGATATCTGGAGCACCTCATCACGCCGCTAGTTGCCGCCGGTATTGTCCGCAGTATGCGCGGCCCCAAGGGCGGCATTGCCCTCGCCCGGTCGCCGCAGGAAATCAGACTAAGCGAGGTCATTCAGCTTCTGGAAGGCTCCACGGCGCCCGTAGAATGCCTCGATAACCCGGCCGTGTGCGCCCGCTCGGCGACCTGCGTCACTCGCGATGTCTGGGGTGAGCTCCGCAAGGCAATGGACAACGTTCTGGGTTCCACAACCATCGCCGACCTGGTAGAACGGCAGAAGCGGAAGGAACAGCCGCAATCCATGATGTACTATCTCTAACACGGGCTCCCCCAAAAGGAGACTCGATAGGGGGGAGACACTCCCCCCTATTTGTTTTCCGGGAATACCCGAGGAGGGAAGAATGAAATTCGAAACGATTGCCATCCACGCCGGACAGCGGCCGGACAAAGCCTACGGCGCCGTTTCCCCCCCCATTTACCAAACCTCCACCTTCGCTTTTGCCGATGTGGGCAAGACCACGGGCTACGATTACTCCCGCACCGCCAACCCCACCCGCAAGGTTCTGGAGGACACCATCGCCGGGCTGGAGGGAGGGAAGGCAGGGTTTGCCTTCGCCACCGGCATGGCCGCTGAGACCACGGTCATTCACTTACTCAAGGCGGGCGACCATGTTGTTTCCGGCGATGACATCTACGGCGGCACGTATCGGCTCTTTGAGAACATTATGAAAAACCTCGGGCTGGAGTTCACCTACGTCCGGATGGACAGCCGCGCCAAAATCGAAAAAGCCATCCGGCCCAACACCAAAATGCTCTGGCTTGAGACCCCTTCCAACCCCTTGCTCAACATCGTCGATGTCGAGATGGTGGCCGATATTGCCCGCAAGCACAAAATCCTAACGGCAATCGATAATACTTTTGCCTCGCCCTACCTGCTCCGGCCGATTGAGTATGGCATCGATTTGGTGGTGCATTCGACCACCAAGTACCTCAACGGCCACTGCGATGTCGTCGGCGGGGCTGTGGTCACCACCACCGATGAGCTGACCCAGAAGATGCAGTTTCTCCTGAATGCGATGGGCACCTGCGCCTCGCCTTTCGATTGCTGGCTGGTGCTAAGGGGCATCGAGACCCTGCCCGTCCGGATGCGCCAGCACGAGGAGAACGCCCGCGCCATTGCCAATCACCTGAACAAGCACCAGACAGTCAAGCGCGTCTATTACCCCGGACTGCCCACGCACCCCGGGCACGACATCGCCAAACGCCAGATGAAGGGCTTCGGCGGGATGGTCTCCTTCGAGGTCAAGGGTGGCATTGAGGCGGCTAACAAGTTCCAGAAGAAAATCAAAATCTTTGCCCTGGCCGAGTCGCTGGGCGGCGCCGCCTCACTGGCGGAGCATCCGGGAACGATGAGCCACGCTTCGATGCCCAAAGACGTCCGCGAAAAGGTGGGCATCACCGATGACCTGATTCGCCTGTCCATCGGCCTGGAAAACGCTGACGACCTAATCGAGGACCTGGACCAGGCCCTGGCTTAAAGGAGCGGCTGTTGAAACTCTATCAGATAGTGGTCAAAGACGTTATGCGCCGGAAGCGGCGGATGCCTGCGTTGATTTTCCCAAGGCCCAGGTGCCTTACACCATCAGCGATGGTAAGATTGTGATGAAGTCCGGCGACCTTGCCACCGCGTATAAGAATACCCTGCAACCGGGACTGCCGTAACAGCACTCGGGTGCTGGAAAAAGGGGGTGGAAGATGTCTTACGCCACCGTATTGCGCTGCCGCAAGTGCGGCCGGGAGTACCCGCTGGAGGCAATCAACCTGTGCGATTTCTGCCTCAGCCCGCTGGAGGTCATCTACGACTATAAGGCGATGGCGAAGGCAGTCAGTCGCGAGAAGATTGCGCAGGGGCCGCGGACAATGTGGCGCTATCGCGATATGCTGCCGGTGGAAACCAAAGAGGTGGACCTGGGCACCGGCTTCACGCCTCTCGTCCGGGCGGAGAACCTGGGCGCGGAGCTGGGCCTCGACCAGCTCTACATCAAGAACGACTGCCTGAATCCGACCTACTCCTTCAAGGACAGAGTGGTCTCGGTGGCGGTGACCAAGGCCGGCGAGTTCGGTTTCGATACCATCGCCTGCGCCTCCACCGGCAACCTCGCCGCCAGTGTCGCCGCCCACGCCGCGCGCGGCAAGATGAAGGCTTACGTCTTCGTCCCCTCAAGCGTGGAGAGCGGCAAACTGGTCGGCGCCGCAATCTACAACCCGGTGCTGGTTACTGTTGACGGCAACTACGATGACGTCAACCGCCTCTGCCGCGAGGTAGCCCGGCGCTACAGGTGGGGCTTCATCAATATCAATCTCCGCCCCTACTACGCTGAGGGCAGCAAGACCTTGGGCTACGAAGTTGCCGAGCAACTGGGCTGGCAGGCTCCCGATTGTGTTGTCGCCCCGGCCGCTTCCGGCCTTCTCTTCACCAGAATCTGGAAAGGATTGGAAGAGCTAGCGATGCTCGGCCTCATCGAACCGGTGAACACGCATATGTACCTTACCCAGGCGGCGGGCGCGGCGCCCATCGTTAGGGCTTTTGAAGCCGGCAGCCAGCACGTCCACCCGGTCAAGCCGGACACCATCGTCAAGTCCATCGCCATGGGTAACCCGGCCGACGGGTTCTACGCCCTGCGTGTCGCCCGGCAATCGGGTGGCGGCGCCTGCGCCGTGACCGACGCCGAAGCCATCGCCGGAATGAAACTGCTGGCGCAGACGGAAGGCATTTTTGCTGAGGCGGCAGGCGGCGTCGTCATCGCCTCGCTGAAGAAACTGGCGGCGGCCGGCACCATCAAGAAGAACGCCCTCACCGTGGCTTTCATCACCGGCGCCGGACCGAGAACCCAGGAAATTCTGACTGACATCGTTCACCCGCACCGCATTAAGCCGAATATCGAGTCCGTGGAAGAAATTGTGAGCGTGCCAGCGTGACACTAATGGAGGAGTACCATGAGCCGTAAGCAAGTAATGTTCACTTTTCCCCCGGAACTGGTCAAGGAACCGATTATTTACAATCTAGGACGTCAGTTCAATATCGTGACCAGTATCCGGCGGGCGGGCGTCACCCAGGACAGGGGTTGGGTGGTTCTGGAGCTGGAGGGCGATGAGGCGGCCACAGAGGCGGGGCTGAACTGGGTGAAAAGCAAGGGGGTCAGGATTGACCCCGCGGATGGCGATGTGGTTGAGGGGTAGCGCCCGCCCGCCATTTTTCGGCGCGGTCATTGTCCTTCCCTGGAAGGATGGCAATCTCAACACCAGGTTGTCATTGCGAGTCCTTCGGCAGAAGGACGTGGCAATCTCAAGGAATGAGGAATAAACAATCTTTTGAGACTGCCACGCTTCGCTCGCAGTGACGCTCTTCTGCTTTGAGATTGCTTCGCTGAGCCTGCCCTGAGCGCTCCGAGTAACAGGAGCGAAGGGCTCGCAATGACATTAGGTAGCACCGACCAAGCAACCCTATATCTTCATACCCACTTTGAAGCCGTCGGTAATGGCGTCACGGATGCTGCGCGGCTCAACGCAATCGCCGACGAGGTGGACTTCCGCCACTTTGCCCTTGATTTCCTCGTAGAGAGCCAGGTCGGGCACTGAGCCTGCCGCCAGGACAAAGGTATCGGCCGGAATAGTCATTTTCTCCCCGGCCTTAGTCGTAATCACCAGACCATCGGCGGTGATTTCCTCGTATTTAACACCGGGCAGGAGGGTCACCCCCTTTTCCCGGAGCCGGCTCAGCAGAAAAGCCCGCAGCGATACCCCCATCCCCGTCGCCATATCGGCGCCGCGGCGGCTCACCGTGACTTTCTTGCCCCTATCGACAAGGAACTCGGCAGTTTCGCAACCTACTATCTCGCCACCAATGATGATGACCTTCTCCCCGACCTCCACCCTGCCTTCCAGCACGTCGGCCACATGGGCGAAGCGGGCTTTGTTCAGCCCCGGAATCTCCGGAATGACCGGTTTCACGCCCGTGCCTACGACGACGACGTCTGGCTTGAACTTCTCCACCTCTGCGGCGGTTGCCGCCTTCCCCGTCTGGACTTTCACGCCCTGCTTCTTGAGCTGGTTCTGCAAGAACTCGTTCAGCAGACCGATTCGTCCCTTATGCGGCGGCACCACCGCTTGAATCAACTGTCCGCCCAAACGGCTGGTCTTCTCCCAGAGGGTGACTTTATGCCCGCGCAGGACCGCCACCCGCGCCGCCGTCATCCCCGCCGGCCCGCCGCCGATAACCAGAACTTTGTGCGGTTTAGCCGCCTTAGCGATTTCAAATTCCGCTTCTCTACCCGCCGCCGGGTTCACCTGGCACCTGATGCCCAGGACGCCGGGCGTGAGCAGGTCGCTGCGGCAGTTGAAGCAATCGGTGCAGGGATTGATTTCATCCCGCTTGCCGGATGCCACCTTATTGGGCAGTTCCGGGTCGGCCAGCAGTTGTCTCCCCATTGCAATAAGGTCGACCTTGCCTTCCTTAATCAGCCTCTCCCCGAATTCCGGCGTAATCTTACCGACGGCCATCACCGGCACGCTGACCACTTTTTTGATGCCTTCCGCCAGGTGGGTGATGACGCCCGGGACAAACGCCGGCGAGGTCAGGATATTAGGCGCCGCCGGGCCCGAGGCGGAAACGTGAATGGCGTCAATGCCCGCCGCCTGCGCCAGCTTGGCCGTTTCCAGAGCTTCTTCCAGAGTCGTGCCGTCTTCGATGCCATACTCCCTGGCGGTGACGCGACACCAGACCGGGTAGTCCGCGCCCACCGCCCCCCGCACCGCCTCGATAACCCCCAGCAGGAACCTCGCCCGGTTGGCCATACTGCCGCCGTATTCGTCCCGGCGCGCGTTAGCCGCCCGCGAGAGGAACTGGTGAACCAGGTAGCCGTGCGCGCCGTGGATTTCCACCCCGTCAAACCCCGCCCGCTTTGCCCGGAGGGCCGCCGCGGCGAAGAAACGGATAATCTCCTTAATCTCGTCAATAGTGAGTTCCTGAGAGACTTCATTTCCGAACGCGGCAATCGGCGATGGCGCCACCGGCTTCATCCCCATCAGCTTGGACTTGGCCATCCGCCCGCCGTGATGGAGCTGAATGGCCGCCTTTGCCCCATGCCGGTGAATGGCATCGACCAGTCCGGTCAGGCCCGGAATGAACTTGTCATCGCTGATGGCGATTTGCTGGGCAAAGGCGTGCCCGCGCGGGTGCACGTAGGTCGCCTCGATAATAACCAGACCAGCCCCGCCCTTCGCCCGCGCCTCATAGTAGTTACGGGCGCGGTCGGTGATGAACCCCTGTTCATCGGCGTACTGCGTGACCATTGGCGGATAGACAATGCGGTTTCTCAGCTCCATCTGGTTAATCTGAACTGGCTGCCAGAGCGGACTTTTCATCATAAACCTCCCGAAAGCTTATATGCCTAGAGTATCGCCGACCTTCAGGCCGACTTCCTCAACGAGTTCCCTAGCGCTGATTTTGGGCAGGTCCTCGACCTGCACGCGCTTGATGAGAATCGACCCGCCTTTTGCCGCGACAATGAAGCCTCTGTCATTGATTTCCACGATTTCTCCCGGCCGGCCGCTCCGTCCCGCCAGCAGTTCGGAGTCGAAGACCTTGAAGCGGATGCTGCCGAAGCAGGTCGATGCGCCCGGTTGGGGGTTGCTCCCCCGGATGAGGTTATAGACCTCTTGCGCCGGCAGGCGCCAGTCGATGGCGGTGTTTTTCTCGGTGCACAGGCCCTCGTAGGTCGCCTGCGTTTCGTCCTGGGCGATGCGCGGCGCCTTGCCCTCTTTGACCAGCCGGACGCTTTCGATGACTGCCTCAACACCGAGCGGAAACAGCTTATTGAAATAAAGCGTGCCCACGGTATCGTCCGGGGCAATCGGTGTCTCTTTTTGCAAAAGGATGGGACCGGTATCGATGCCTTTATCGGGCCAGAAGATGGTGACGCCGGTCTTCGTTTCGCCCTCGATGATTGCCCAGTTAATCGCCGAGCCGCCGCGGTGCCGGGGGAGCAGGGAGGGATGGTACTGAATCGTGCCGTATTCGGGGTAGTTGATGATGAACTCGGGCAGAATGCTGGTGACAAAAGCCATCACGTTAAGCTCGGGGTTTAGCTTGGCGAAGGCCTCGTAGATATCCAGGGTCCATTTGCCCTTGTGCCAGAACACCAGAGTGCCGCGTCTTGCCGCCTCTTCCCGGAGAGGATTGGGCCTTCCCTTGATATCGGGTGGGGTAAAGACACCCACCACCTCCTCCCCCGTCTCAATGAGCTTCTCCAGCACTTTGGCGCCAAAAGCCGCCTGACCAATCAGAACGATTTGCATCTAAACCTCGCTAAAAAGGACATATTAACTTTAAGCCACGTTCGGGCAAGTGTCAACTATCCCCACCCACACCCCCCACCCCAGTTCGTAGAGTTTCTAGAGTTCACTGGGTTATAGCCTTAATTTCCAGCAACACAAACTCAACAAACTCTACAAACTCAATAGACTCCTTTTTCTAACTTACGCACCCAAAATCGCCAAACTTAAGTATTTATACCTAATGACGTCGGCGCCCGTTTGGACTATAATATTCATACGTAGAGACGATATGGGAGGTCAACTATGCCCAGAGAACTGACCGCCGAACAGGCCAGAAGGACCACCGACCCGGCCATATTCCAGTGCGATTCCACGGCAGAGCTTCAGCCCATCGAGACTATCATCGGGCAGGACCGTGCCCTGAGCGCCCTCAAGTTCGGCCTCAATATTGCCAAGCCCGGTTTCAACATCTTCGCCTCGGGACCTGCCGGCACCGGCCGCACCACTGCCATTCGTTCCTTCCTCGAGGCGCTCGCTGCCAAAAAGCCCGTCCCCTCCGACTGGTGCTACGTCTATAACTTCCGCGATTCTTACTATCCCAAAGCTTTACGCATGCCGCCCGGGATGGGCAGCAACCTGCAAAAGGCTCTGAAACGGGCCATCGAGAATGCCAGCAAAGCCATCGTCCAGGCGTTTGCCAGCAAAGAGTACGCCGACCGCCGTGCCGAAATCAGCGAAGCCTACACCAAGAAGCGTGACGCCGCCTTCCATATGATTGCCAAGAGGGCCAAGGACCGCGGCTTCTTGCTCCAGACCACGGCCGTCGGCATCTTTTTTGTTCCCGCCATTGACGATGAGCCGATGAGCGAAGAGGTCTTCAAGAAGCTATCCGCCCAGGAAAGAGAAGAATTAAGAAGGCGGCAGGAAGAGTTGACCAAAGAGCTTAAGGAGCAAATCCTGAAGCTGAAGGGGGAAGAGGCCGAGCTGGAAAAACAGCTGCAGGAGATGGACCGGCAGGTGGCCAGCTACTCCATCAGCTACCTATTTGAGGAGTTGAAGAAGAAATACGCCGACCTGCCCCAGGTCATCGAGTACATCAACGAGGTTGAAAAAGACCTCATTGAGAACTACGAGCAGTTCAAGGCGGAGACCAAGCCATCGCCCGCCGACCCGATGGCGATTATGCAGGGAATGCTGCGCCAGCAGGCCGGCCGTAAGTACGAGGTCAACGTCCTGGTCGATAACTCCGAGCTAAAGGGTGCGCCAGTCGTCCTCGAGCTCAACCCTACCTTCAACAACCTCTTCGGCCGCATCGAGAAGGAGACCCAGTTCGGCGCATTGTATACCGACTTTTCGATGATTAAAAGCGGCTCTCTGCACCGCGCCAACGGCGGCTTTCTCGTCGTCCGGATTGAGGACCTGCTGACTAACTACCAGTCGTGGGAAGGCCTCAAGCGCATCCTGCGCGATGGCAAACTGCTCATCGAAGAAATCGGGGAGCGGCTCGGTTTTGTCGCCACCAAAAGCATCCGGCCCGAGCCGGTGCCCCTCGATGTCAAGGTCGTTGTCATCGGCGAGCCGCAGTTCTATTACCTCCTTCTCTGGTACGACATGGAGTTCAAAGAGCTGTTCAAAGTCAAGGCTGACTTCGACACGCGGATGGAGCGCAGCGAGGATAACATCCGGGATTACGCTGCCGTTATGTGCCGCCTGCGCCGGGACGAAAACCTGAAGCACCTCAAGAACAATGCTCTGGCCAAGATAATCGAGCACAGTTCCCGCCTGGCCGGCGACCAGGAGAAGCTGTCCACCCTCTTCTCCGAGATTGCCGATATCGTCCGCGAGGCAAATTTCTGGGCTGATGCGGAAGAGTCCCCTATAGTCGAAGCCCGACATATCCAGAAAACCATCGAGCAGAAGGTGTACCGCAGTAACCTCGTCCAGCAGCGCATCAACGAGATGATTGAAAAAGGCATGATTATGATTGACACCGAGGGCGAGAAGGTGGGACAGGTCAACGGCCTGTCCGTGCTCGATATGGGCGACTTTGCCTTCGGCAAGCCGTCGCGAATCACCGCCAGTCTCGGCGTGGGGCGGGAAGGCGTCGTTGACATTGAGCGCGAAGCCAAGCTGGGCGGCCCCATCCATACCAAGGGCGTGCTGATTCTGAACGGCTATATGACGGATAAGTTCGTGCGCGATACCCCGCTATCGCTCTCGGCGCGGCTGGTCTTTGAGCAGAGCTATGAGGGAGTGGAGGGTGATAGCGCCTCCAGCACCGAGCTTTACGCCCTGCTCTCCCGCCTCGCCGAAGTGCCCATCAAGCAGTATATCGCCGTCACCGGCTCGGTCAACCAGAGGGGCGAGGTGCAAGCCATCGGCGGGCTCAACGAAAAAGTGGAAGGTTACTTCGAGGTCTGCCGCGCCAGGGGACTCACCGGCAAGCAGGGCGTCCTCATCCCGGAGAGCAACATCCGCAACCTGATGCTCAAGGAAGAGGTCGTGGCTGCCATCGCCCAGGGCAAGTTCCACCTCTACCCCGTCCGCACCATCGACGAGGGGATTGAAATGCTCACCGGCGTCAAAGACGGCAAACGGCTTGATGACGGCACGTTCGAGCCTGACTCCATCAACGACAAGGTACAGAAGCGGCTGACCGCTCTCGCTGAGAAGCTGAGAGACTTCGGCAAGGCGGAGGAGAAAAAGCGCCCCTCGGACAACGAGACCGAAAAGCCGCCGGAGAAGAAGGGCCGCGGCCGCCGCTAATGCTAGCCCACTGAATAATGCTAAATAATCTGTCATTGCGAGGAGCGCAGCAACGAAGCAATGACATAAGGAGACTTCTATCTGCGAATTGCGAAACAACCTCACAGAGTGATATATTAGACTACCTTTGCCCTACAGGAGGACAGCAATGAAGCCGGACACCAGCAGGATTCTCCAGCAAATTGACAGCCGTAAAGAAGAGCTCTTCAAGCTCCTGATGACTCTCATCCGCTTCAAGACGCCGAATCCGCCCGGCGGCAACGAGCGCCCCGCCCAGGACTGGATGGCGGAGCAAATGCGCCAGCTGGGCTTCAAGGCGGAAGTCTTCGACGCGATGCCCGGCCGGCCCAACGCCGTCGGTAAGCTGGCGGGGGCGGGCGGCGGCAAATCAGTAATACTGAACGGGCACGTCGATGTCTGTGAAGACCGGCTCATCGAGAAATGGCGCCGCAACCCCTACGAGCCGCACATCGAGGGCGGCGCTTTGTTCGGCAAGGGCGGCACCGATATGAAAGGGGCATTGGCGTCCTACCTGTTCGTCGTCGACTGCATCCAGCGTGCCGGCCACAAGCTCAAGGGTGACGTCACCATCGAAAGCGTCATCGGTGAGGAGACGGGGGAGCCGGGCACCAAAGCCTGCCTGGACAAAGGCTACCGCGCCGACTTTGCCATCGTCGGCGAGCCGGCCCGGGGCGGCCAGAACGCCTACCCGGCCGTCGGACTTACCACCGCCCGGATGACTATCGCAAGCCCTTACACCCTCCACCTGCAGGAGAGAAGACATTTCACCCATGCCGGCGGGGGCAGGGAGGGCGCCAACTGTATCGACAAGATGGCGGCGGTCGTCATACCGGCGCTAAACGACCTGGAGAAGCACTGGGCGGTGTTCAAGAAGCACCCTATGATGCCCGCAGGACAAGCCTTAATCAACGTCTTTGCCATCAGCGGGGGCGGGAATATATTCTTTATCCCCGATAAGTGCGTTATCGATGTAGTGGTCTACTACCTGCCCGGCGAGGACAAGGTCGCCGTCCAGAAAGAGGTCGAGGATAAGCTCAGGAGAGCTTCCCAGGCGGACGAGTGGCTGAAGAAATACCCGCCGCGAATCGACTGGGAATTCGAGCCGGAGAAGTACCGCTTCCTCCCGTTTGAGGTCGATGTTAACGCGCCGGGCGTTAAGGCTGTCCTCGAGTCATACACGGAGGTCACCGGCAAAGATATGGAGCTTGGCGGCAGAGGGGGGATTGTCGATACGGGATGGTTCACCGCGTCCGGAATTCCGGCGTTCACCTATGGTCCAGGGGACGCCTACTGGGCGCACCGCATCGATGAGCGGGTGGAGCTGGATGCCCTGGTGAATTACAGCAAGACGCTGGCTGTCTTCTTGAGCAAGTGGTGCGGACTGGTCTAGAAGCACCGCGTCAGCGACAACCGATGAAGGCTTACCTGACTTTACTGGTCGGCGTGGCGGCGATGTCCTTTGCCTCCATCTTCATCCGCCTGGCGGAGGCGCCGCCGCTGGTCATTGCCGCCTATCGACTCACCATCGCCGCGCTGGTCTTCCTTCCCTTCGCTCCGTCCCAATGGTCGAAGACCTGGCGACAGGTCAGCCGGCGGGACGTGCTTCTCCTTCTGTTTGCCAGCCTGTTTCTGGCACTGCACTTTGCCCTGTGGATAAGCTCCCTGAAGAACACTTCCATCGCTAGCTCGGTCATCCTGGTCACCTCCAACCCCATCTTCGTCGCCATCTTCTCCTACTTCCTCTGGAAAGAGAAAATGACCAGGTTGATGCTCGGCGGGATGGCGCTGGCCCTGGGCGGGGCGGTGCTGATTAGTTACGGGGACTTTGCTTTGAGCGGGACCGCCCTTCTGGGCGATGCGCTGGCGGTGCTGGCGGCGCTGGTGTGGGGCATTTATCTCGTCACCGCCCGGCACCTGAGGGCAAGAATCGATTTCCTGAGCTTTGTTACTTTTATCTACGCCGGTGCGGCAGTGTTCCTGCTGATTGCCGTGGCCATCGGCGGCTATAGTTTATTTGGCTATTCGGCGCAGACTTACCTGATGATGGCGCTGGTGGCGCTGGTGCCCCAGCTGATTGGCCACTCGGCGGCGAACTTCGCCCTCCGCTTTATCCCCGCCACGCTCGTTTCCGTCGCCATCCTCGGCGAGCCAGTCGGCGCCACCCTGCTCGGCTACTTCATCCTCGAGGAAGCGCCAGGTCTGAACGAAATCGCCGGCGGGGCCCTGGTGCTCGCCGGCATCTTTGCCGTGCTGAAAAGAAGCCCGAAGCGGGGCTAAGTCAGCGCCTTGCGCAGTCTCTCCGCCAGCTCATGGCGTTTCTTCTCGTCGCCGGCCAGCTCCGGCTTGATTTTCTTCCAGGCGGCCGTACAGTCCGGGTGGTCGACGCCGACTACCTTGTGAAACGCCTCGTCGACCTTCTGCCGTTTCTCTTTGGTCACATCAATGCCGACTTCCTCGAAAATCGCTTTCAAATGCCTGAAGTAGCAGGGCATTTTGCCTCCTTAACCCGCCTTCTTTGCCTCGATGAGCTTGAAAATACCGGCCGCGCCCAGGTCAGTGACTCTGACCACGATTAGCCCGCTCTTGATGACGTTTTCCACGGTGCGGCGGGTGATGCTCGGTCCCATCGTCCTGACGACGACCGGATTTGCCAGCTTCATCAGCGCGGCGAGGACGCGTTTGGAACTGAGAACGTGCTCCAGCAGTAGCACCTGTCCTCCCAGTTTACACACCCGCTCCACCTCCATCAACCCCTTGACCGGGTCCGGTACGGAGCAGAAGACAAACGTGCCGACAACCGTATCGAAAGTGTCGTCCGGGAATTCCAGCTTCTGCACGTCCGCCTGAAGGAGGTTGACCCTGACGTTTTGTTTCGTCGCCTTCTTCCGGGCGCGCGCCAGCATCTTCTCGCTGAAATCGATGGCGGTTATCGCAACGTCCGGCGGATAGTAGGGGAAGTTCTTGCCCGTCCCCACCCCTACCTCTAGAATCCGCTTCCCCTCGACTTTGCTCCACAGGAGCTTGCGCCAGTGGCTGAAGCTGGAACGTTCCATCGCTCCCTCGAGGAAGTCATAGAGCAGAGCCATACGGTCGTACCGCCCGCGGGCGCGCCTGGTGGCTTGCTCCGCTGAGGGCGGTGTCACATCAGGTCTTTCTTCATCTGCTCGAACTGCTCTTTGGTGATTTCACCGCGGGCATAGCGCTCCCGGGCAATATCGAGGGCGCTTCTTCCTTCCCCACCTCCCCCACCCTTCTGCGATAGCTTCTTGATTCCCCAGATAACCAGTATTATCAGACCACCCCAGAAGAGCACCATCCAGATGCTCCCCAGTATCATCCACCAGCCGCTCATGCCGTCACCCCAGAACCACATACATTACCTCCTTTACCCAAGTCATTTTAAGGACAATCTAAGGTTTTAGGTTTATAATGTTAATTGTAACACTTTCGTAATTCAGTATAGGTCAATTGCGCAGGGAGGTATGCCGTGTCAGTACCGGGAATCATCGTCACGCTGGGTGGGATAGGAGTAATTGCGCTCCTTGCCTGGTACTTCTTCGGGCACAAGAAAGCTCAGGCCGCCCGCGTCAGCGGCAATATCCAGGAAATAAGAGTCGTCGTCAAGGGCGGCTATTCGCCTAATATCATCAAAGTCAAGAAGAACATGCCCCTGCGGCTCGTTTTCGACCGCCAGGAGGCCGGCGACTGCAGCTCCCGTGTGGTCTTCCCCGATTTCCAGGTGAGTAAATCGCTGGCGCCCTTTGCTAAGACCACTCTCGAGTTCACGCCGGACAAGGCCGGCGAGTTCGGCTTCGCCTGCGGGATGAATATGCTCCACGGGACGCTCATTGTTGAAGAAGATGGGCGGGAAGCCCAAGAGGCAAAACTCGCCGCTGAAATGGCTCCCGAAAAGCCACGCCCGCACGCCGAGGCCGTGGGCGTGGGCCCGAAGATGATGGTGGAGAAGCCTGACCAGGTGGAGTTTAACCTGGTGGGGGCGCATTGCGCCAGCTGCGTGGCGGCGATTGAAGGGGCGCTCAAAGACCTGCCGGGAATCGACGAGGTCCATGTGAATCTCTCCACCGAACGCGCCGTGGCGCATTACGACGCGAAGCAGGTAACTCCGGAAAAGATGCAGGCGGCCATCGAGGCGGCAGGGTATAAGGCTTATGTCCGCGGGGAGGCCGGCGCCGCCGAGACCGAGGACCGGGAGGCGGCGGCGCGCCGCGCCGAACAGAAAGACCTGACGCGGAGAATAGTGGTCGGCGCAATTCTGAGCGCGCCGGTCGTCTTCGCCGTAATGGCGCACGAACTCTTTGGCGTCATGTGGGTACCCGAACTCCTGCTCAACCGCTGGTTCCAGCTCGCTCTCATCACGCCGGTGATGTTCTATACCGGCTGGCCTATACACCGCACCGGTTGGCTGACTCTGGCACACCGCAGCGCCGATATGAACACCCTCATTACCATCGGCACCACGGCGGCGTTTGCCTACAGCCTCTTCGTCACCGTCTTTCCCACCGCTCTCCCGGAGAGCCTGCGTCAGGTCTACTACGAAGCCGTTGGCGTCATCGTCACCTTGATTACACTGGGCCGGCTCCTGGAAGCCATCGCCAAGGGCGGCACCAGTGAAGCTATCCGCAAGCTCATCGGCCTTCAGGCGAAGATGGCGCGCTTGGTCCGCGATGGCCAGGAAGTCGATATTCCCATCGAGCAGGTCCAGGTGGGCGACGTCATCATTGTCCGGCCCGGCGAAAAAGTGCCCGTCGATGGACAAATTATCGAAGGCACTTCCACTCTCGATGAATCGATGGTCACCGGCGAGAGCATTCCCGTCACCAAGACCGTCGGCGGCATTGTCATCGGCGCCACCATCAACCAGACCGGCGCCTTCAAGTTCAAGGCGACCAAGGTCGGCAAAGACACCATGCTCGCCCAGATTATTCGCCTCGTCGAGCAGGCGCAAAGCTCCAAGGCGCCCATTCAGCGCCTGGCCGACCTCATCTCGAGCCGGTTCGTGCCCGGCGTGATGTTCATCGCCATCTCCATCTTTGTCATCTGGTTCAACTTCGGGCCCGCGCCCGCCTTCATTTTTGCCCTGGTCAACGCCGTCGCCGTGCTCATCATCGCCTGCCCGTGCGCCCTCGGCCTGGCCACTCCCCTCTCCATCATGGTGGGCACGGGCAAGGGCGCCCAGAACGGCATCCTCATCCGCTCCGCCGAGGCGCTGGAGACCGCCCACAAGCTCCAGACTATCATCCTGGACAAGACGGGCACCATCACGCGGGGCAAGCCGTCACTGACCGACGTCGTGCCCGTGGACAGCTTCAAGGCAGACGAATTGCTTAGGTTAGTTGCCTCCGCCGAGCGCTCCTCCGAGCACCCTCTGGGACAGGCAATCATGCAGGGCGCCAAAGACAAGGGGATTCAGCTTGCCGACCCCCTCGATTTTCAGTCGGTCACCGGCAAAGGCATCCAGGTGAAAGTGGACGGGCGCAAGGTGCTGGTGGGCAATCGCCGCCTGCTCGAGGACTCGTCAATCGAAATGAGCGCCCTGGTGGCACACGCCGAGCGACTGGCCGGGGAAGGCAAGACCCCGATGTTCGCCGCTGTGGACGGCAAGCCCGCCGGAGTGGTCGCCGTGGCTGATACGGTCAAGGAGGATTCGATTGCCGCCATCGCTACCCTGAGAAAGCTCGGGCTGGAAGTGGTGATGATTACCGGCGATAACCGCCGCACCGCCGAAGCTATTGCCCGGCAGGTGGGCATCGAACGTGTCCTGGCCGAAGTCCTGCCCCAGGACAAAGCTCTGGAAGTGAAGCGACTTCAGAGCGAGAACAAGCTGGTGGGAATGGTGGGGGACGGCATCAATGATGCCCCGGCGCTGGCCCAGTCTGACGTGGGCATTGCCATCGGCACGGGCACCGACGTTGCCATTGAAGCCGCCGATATTACCTTGATTTCAGGCGAGTTGAGAGGCGTGGTCACGGCCATTACCCTGAGCCGCTCCACCATGCGCAATATCCGCCAGAACCTCGTCTTCGCCTTCCTTTACAACCTGCTGGGTATTCCGATTGCCGCCGGCGCCCTTTATCCTGCTTTCGGCATCCTGCTCAGTCCGGTCATTGCCGCCGCGGCTATGGCTGCCAGCTCGCTGTCCGTGGTCACCAACTCGCGCCGTCTGAACGGCTACAAGGCGATGCCGCTGGTGAAAGCCGCCCCGGCCCTGGTCGCGCCCAAAGTGGAAGTCCGCGAGGAGTTGGTGAAGAAGGGCGAGGTCAAAGCGCTGGCCAAGGACCCGGTGTGCGGAATGGAAATCGACCCCGATATGGCGGCGGGAAATGTGGAGTACCAGGGGAAGACGTACTACTTCTGCTCGAATGCCTGCGTTGAGTCGTTCAAGGCGGAGCCGCGGAAATACGTGTCAGGCTAATACTAACGCATTAAGCGCAGAGGCATCGCGGAAAAACCAAACTTACCTGTCATTGCTTCGCCGCTTAGTTTACACTGAGCGAAGCGAATGTGCTCCTCGCAATGACAAATAATGTACCACTATTTCTTACGTTTGTATTAGTCTGGCTGGCGCCCGCCGCACCCAACTCAGATAGCTGAAAGCGAGCGCCGCCGCGGCAAAGAGGACCAGGGCGATGATTTGGGCTTGCTGGAGTCCGCCCGCCAGCATGTTTTCCTGTCGCACGAAGGTCAGGAGGAACCGCCCCACCGAGTAAAGCCCCACGTAGGTCAGGAAAGCCAGTCCGTCCCGGGCGAAGTATTTCCTCAGTTGAAGGACTGCCAGCAGCACCATTCCGTTCCAGAGCATCTCGTAGACGGGGTAGGGATGGGTAGGCACACCAAAGTACTCCGCCGGAATAAGGGCATTGGGGTGAATATAGATAAACGCCCAGGGCAGGTCGCTGGGACCGCCGTAGGCGTCCCCGTTGACGATACAGCCGAGTCGCCCAATCATCTGCGCTACCAGTAACCCCGGCACGACGGCATCGGCCAGACGGCCCATCGGGATGCGCCGGACAATCGCGTAGACCAGCACCGCCACGCCGCCGCCCACCAGCGCTCCCCAGATGGCCAGGCCGCCGTGCTGGAGCTGAATGATGTGCAGGGGGTTGACCACATAGTATTCCCACTGGTCGATGACGTGGAACAGGCGAGCGCCCACCACACCCCCAATCAGCGCCCAGGGCAGTAAAGAGTATGCTTCATCAGAAGAGAGACCCTTCTTCCGGAACTCGCGGGCGGATATCAGGACGGCGGCCAGGACGGCCAGCATGATGAACAGGCTGTACCAGCGGAACTGAAAAGTGCCGAACTCGAAGATTACCGGGTTGATATTAATCACAATGCCATTCATCTACACCACCCCACCCGTCAGGACAGCCGTGACGGCAAGAACCAGCACGGCGGAGACCATCGCCCCTTTCTTAACCTGGGTCATATTCCAGCGCCAACTCCCCACCCAGGAACAGAGATTGTGGCGCTGGATGGACTCCAACATTATCATTATACCAATTATGTTGGACACGACGCCAAGAACGATGAAGAAGACCTGGTAATCGACGAGGAAGGCGGCTAAACCCGCCAGTCCGACAAAAGGCAAAACATCGCTCAGGTGGTGGGCACAGCAGGCAATCATCGAGCCGGCCGAAACGCCCCCGGATGACGGTCAGCGGGCTTCTCAGCTCGTGGGAAGCATCGGCAATGAAGTCCTTCTGCAGGCGGAACGCCTTGTCCAGCCGCTCAATCATACGGTCGAAGGTCGCCGCCAGCTCGCCGATTTCATCCCGCGGACCTTCGTGGCCCACGCGTCGGCTCAGGTCGGAGCTGGTCTCGATGCTCTGCGCCGTCCGGGTAATTCGGCTCACCGGTTCGAGCGCGCTGCGGACGATGAACCCGCCTGATACCGCCGCCAGCAGAAGCGCCACCAGAATACTGGCCATCAGCGCCCAGCGCACCTGCGCCAGCGCCATGTCGACGTGTCTCAGCGACTGCGCCACTTCAAGCAGGAGAGTCTGGTCTCTCAGGTAGAGGGGCGAAATCATTATCCGCACGCGAGCGCCATCGCCGGCGGGGACGGTATGAATGTCAGCTTTGCCGGCAAAGCCCTGCTCGATGAGGGCGGAGTTGACGGGTAACTCCTGCTCACCCAGAGTGTCGGATTTAACGACCACCCGGCCGTCCCGGTCGATGAGCTGAATATAGATACCCGGCGAGGCGAACTCGTTGATGGGCGGGAGCCGCGAGTGGATAACCTCGTAATCGAGCGGCTCGGGGACGTGCTGGGGGTCCAGTGTGCCGTGCACCCGCGCCGAGTAGACCCTCAGCGTATTATCGACCTCATTATTTAGGTACCGCTGAAGCAGGAGCTGGAGGACAACCGCCGAGAGGAGGAGAATGGCCAGGAGGATAAGAGCAAATTGCAGAGTCAACCGCCAGCGAATCGGCATCCGCACTACTCCCTCAGGACGTAACCGACCCCCGCACCGTCTGGATAAGCCTGGGCTTGCCCCCCGCCTCTAACTTGGCGCGCAGGTAGCGGACGTAGACCTCAATCACGTTCGACTCGCCTTCAAAATCATAGCCCCACACCCGGTCGTAAATAAAATCGCGCTTGAGCACCTGTCGGGGGTGGCGCAGGAAAAGCTCCAGCAGGTCGAACTCCTGGGCGGTAAGCTGAATCGCATCATTGCCGCGCCTGACTTCCCGGCTGGCGGTATCCAGAGTAAGGTCGACAAAGCGCAGGACTTCCCGCTCGCGCGGCTGGCGGCGCCGGAGCAAAGCCCGGACCCGCGCCAGAAGCTCGTCAAAGGCGAAGGGTTTGACCAGGTAATCGTCCGCCCCACCGTCCAGCCCGGCCACCCGGTCGGCCACCGTCCCCCTGGCGGTGAGCATCAGGATGGGGACATCACCCGCCTGGCGCAGGCGCCGGGCAACCTCGACGCCGTCCATTTCCGGCATCATAACATCGAGGACAACGAGGTCGGGTTCTTTTTCCCGGGCTTTGGACAGCGCTTCCGCGCCATTGCTGGCCGTTTCGACAGCGTAGCCTTCGCAGGAGAAGCCCCGTTTCAGCAGGCTGAGGATTTCCGGGTCGTCATCCACCACCAGAATTCTCTGCATAAAGACAAACACCCCTTCCACCCCCTAGTTTACGCTGAATTCCGGAGGGAGACAAATACGAGCGTTGACCGGCAAGGCCTACTTGTTGAAGGTACGCACCGTATGGCAGAGACCGCCATCGACGAGTAGCTCCACGCCGTTGACGTACTTCGCTTCGTCGGAGGCGAGGAACAGCGCGGCGTAGGCCACATCCCAGGGCTCGCCCTGCTTGCCTGTCGGGGACATGGCATCACGCCGCCGCCACATCTCCTCGACATCGCCGCCGGCGTAAGTCTGCACCTGGTAGTGCACCACCATCGGGGTCTTCATCAGGCCAGGCAGGATGCAGTTGCAGCGGAGACCCTTGCCGGCAAACTCGATGGCGATTTCGTGGGTCAGCGCGATGACGCCCGCCTTGGAGGTAGAGTAAGCGATGGCGGGGAAGGGCTGAGTCCGGATGGCGCTCAGCGACGAGATATTGACGATGGCGCCTTTGCCCTGCTTGAGCATGTAGGGGATGACGGCTTTGCACATCAGGAATTGGCTCTTCAGGTTGACGGTAATCTGCTTGTCCCAGCTTTGCTCGCTCGTGTCGAGCGCGCCGCCGTACTCGATGATGCCGACGTTGTTGTGCAGGACGTCAATCCGGCCGAACTTCTGGACGCACGTATCCGCCAGCTTCTGGCACTCGGCGGCTTTGGAGACATCCGCCGCGTAAGCGATGGCGGTGCCGCCCTCTTTCTCGATGATGCCCTTGGTCTCGTCGGCCGCCTTCTGATTGAGGTCGACCAGCATCACTTTGGCGCCCTCGCGGGCATAGACGATGGCCGAAGCCTTGCCGTTGCCCATCCCCGGGCCGATGGAACCGGCGCCGGTGACAATTATTACTTTGCCTCTAACTCTATCACCCATAGCAAGTCTCCTTTGTTACTTGAAGATTTTGGTTGTGCCGGTAAGCCCGCCGTCAACCAGCAGGCTCACGCCATTGACGTATTTCGACTCATCGGAAGCCAGGAACAGCGCGGCATTGGCGATGTCCCACGCCTCGCCCTGCCTGCCCGTCGGCGACATCGCGTCGCGCTTGCGCCACATCTCCTCGATATCGCGACTGCCCCAGGCCGAAGTATCGTAAGAAAACTCGACCATCGGGGTCTTGATGAGGCCGGGCAGGACACAGTTGGCGCGGATGCCCTTCGCCGCAAACTCGATGGCGATTTCATTGGTAAAGGCGATGATGGCATTCTTGCTGACCGCATAGGAAAGCAGAGGCGCCGAGGTGGTCCTGATGCCGCCCACGGACGAGACATTGATGATGGCGCCTTTACCCTGCTTGAGCATATAGGGAATGGTGTGCCGGCAGGTGAGGAACATGCTCTTCAGGTTGACGTTGATGACTTTGTCCCATAGCTCCTCGGTGGTGTCCAGCGCGCCGCCGGCGCCCAGGATGCCCACGTTGTTGTGGAGAATATCCACCCGCCCGAAGGTCTGGATACAGGTCTCAACCATTTCCTGGCAATCGGCCGGGCTGGTGACATCCGCCTTGAAAGCGATGCATTGCCCGCCCTCTTTATCGATGATGCTCTTCGTCTCTTCAGCGGCTTTGGCGTTAATGTCCACCAGCATCACTTTAGCCCCTTCGCGGGCGAAGATGATGGCTGTCGCCTTGCCGTTGCCCAGGCCGGGCCCCATTGAGCCGGCGCCGGTAACGATAGCTACCTTGCCCTTGAGTCGTTCACCCATTGAGAATACTCTCCTACGCGAAGGTCCGCGTGGTCAGGGTAATGCCCCCATCCACCAGGAGGTGCATACCGTTGACGTACCTGGACTCATCAGAAGCCAGGAACAGGGCGGCATTGGCGGTGTCCCAGCCTTCTCCCTGTTTCCCCGTCGGCGACATTGAGTCGCGCCGCTGCCACATCAGCTCGACGTCGCCGCCGAAGGCCTTGGTGTTGTAGAACTCCGCCTGCGGTGTCTTCATCAGCCCGGGCAGAATGGCATTGCACCTGATGCCCTTAGCCGCATAGGTGACGGCGACCTCACGGGTGAAGCCGAGAACAGCGGCTTTTGACGTGTTGTAGGCTACTGACGGCAGCGCCGTGCGGATGGCCCCCATTGACGCGATGTTGATGATGGCGCCGCCCCCCTGCTTGAGCATGACCGGAACGGCGTATTTGCAGGTGAGGAACATGCTCTTGACGTTGATGGTCATTACCTTGTCCCATTCCTCTTCTGGAGTCTCAATCACGTCGCCCCACTGCCCGATACCCACGTTGTTATGGAGGATGTCCAGTCGCCCGAGTTTCTGGACGCAGGTGTCAATCATTTTCTTGACATCGGCTGATTTGGAGACATCCGCCGCATAGGCGATGGCGGTGCCGCCCTCTTTATCGATGAATTTCTTGGTCTCTTCGGCGGCTTTCAAGTTGATATCTACCAGCATTACCTTAGCGCCCTCGCGGGCGAAGACAATTGCCGTCGCCTTGCCGTTGCCCATCCCCGGCCCAATCGCGCCGGCGCCGGTAACGATGGCTACTTTCCCCTTAAGTCGGTCACTCATACGCATCTCCTTCTTGTTGTACTCATAAAGTGACCACTGGCGTTGTCCAACAGTGCCAGTGGTCACTCATAGGCAGACTCAAGTTTTCGATTCTAGGGAATGAGCAGTATCTTGCCCGCCTGACCGCTCGCGGCAAGCTCGATGGCTTTGGCGTATTCCGCGAGAGGAAAGCGGTGCGTGATAACAATGGTCGGGTCAAACCTCTTGGTGCTCAGCATACTGCGGACCTGCCACCAGGTGCGCCAGACTTCCCGCCCAAAAACGCCGCGGACAGTGGCCTCTTTCAGCACAATGTCCTTCTGGACCTCAATCTCCAGCGGTCCCGCCTGGACACCGACAATGCTGAGACGCCCTTCACGCCGGAGCGATTTCAGCGCTTGCTTCAGCGCGCCTGGGTTGCCGGTAAGCTCGATGGCGACGTCCACACCGAGGCCATCGGTGGCGTCCTGGATTGCCTTGACCGGGTCCTGCTCCTTGGGATTGATTTTGAGCACGCCCGGAATAATCTTGTCCACCATCGCCAGTCGCTTGGGCGCAATCTCGACGGCGATGACCTTGGTCGCTCCAAAAACGCTGGCCGCGCCAATGGCAAAAAGCCCAATCGGCCCGCAGCCAAAAACAGCGACTGTCTTACCGTTCACCGGGCCGGACATAACTCCGTGCGTTCCGACGCCGAGCGGCTCGAAGATGGCGCCCAGCTCGCCGCTGACGCTCTTGTCGTGCTTCCAGCAGCAATGTTCGGGCACCTTGGCGTACTCGGCGAAGGCGCCGTTGACCGTCAGCCCGAAGAGCTCCAGGTTGGCGCAGTTCAGCGCCGCATCGTTCTGGCAGTAATAGCACGTCCCGTCGAAGATGTGCGGCTCAGGCGAAATGATATCGCCCTTCTTGAGGTGACTGCACGCGCTGCCCACCTCGACGACCTCACCGCAGGTCTCATGGCCGAGGACGACCGGCAGTTTCATCATCGCCAGCATCCCCGGCGAAGACTCGTAGGCATGGATGTCACTGCCACAAATCGCCGTGGCTTTTACCTTGAACAGGACCTCCTTCGGTCCGATTTTGGGCACGGGCATATCGATTAGCTCGAAGCCGTGCGCCGTGCCGGTTTTGGCAACTGCTTTCAATTTCTTTAACTCCTATTCTAGTTCAGGATTAACCCCTTATCATTTGCTGTGGCAGCCAGAGGATGATTTGCGGGAAAGCAACCAAGATAGCGATTCCCACCATGATGAGAATGACGTAGGGAATCACGCCTCTAATTATATGCGCCATGCTTATTCCCGTTTCCGGGGGACAGGCTCCCTTACAGATGAATATGGCGGAGGCAACCGGGGGCGTCATGAACGCCATCTGGAGATTAACGCAGAGCATTACGGCAAACCAGACCGGGTCAAATCCCAGCGCCAAACCGACAGGTGTCACGATGGGGACCATCAGGTAAATGATACCAATCCAGTCGACAAACATGCCCAGGATAAAGAACATAAAATGGACAACGAAAAAAGCACCCCACCTGCCGCCGGGTGCGCTCAAAATCAGGTTCTTCATTACGTCCCCGCCACCGGTGGCAATAAAGACACTGGTAAAAGCTACCGCCATCGTGATAATGAGGTAGATAAAGCCGCAGGTCTTCATCGTCGCATGAGCCACGTGGACGAGTCCTTTCCAGCTAAAGCGGCGGTAGGCAATGGCCAGAATAGTCGCCGCCAGCGCCCCCGTGCCGGCCGCGTCCGTTGGTGGGGCAATGCCCAGGTAGATGACACCGAGGACGGACATTACGAGGATTACCGGGGGCAGTACGGCCTGCGCCAGCAAGCCGAGCTTGTGGCCCATGGTTGCCGTGCGCTCTTCCTTGGGGATTGGCGGCCCGAGCTGTGGTTCAAGGGAGCATCGGATTGCCACATACAGCATATATAGGGCGGACAGCATAAAGCCGGGCATGAAAGCGCCCATAAACAGCTTGCCCACGGAGATGCCTGCCGTGGGACCGTAGATGACCAGCATGATGCTGGGCGGAATGAGGATACCCAGCGTGCCGCCGGCGCATACTGCCCCTGTGGCAATGCTTTTATCGTAGCCCCGCCTTACCATCGCTGGAATGCCTACCAGAGTCAGCATGGTGATAGAGGCAGCAATGATGCCTACGGTTGCCGCCAGAATGGTGCCGATTAAGATAGTGATGATGGCTAGACCACCGTGCAGACCTCCCAGCCACAGGTAAAGCGCTTCATACAGCTTCTCCGTAATGCCCGAGGCTTCCAGCATCACGCCCATAAAGACGAAGAGCGGCAGGGCGAGCAGGATGTATTCTGTCATCATGCCGTACATGCGGGTATAGACAATCTCGCCGACTCTGGGACCGAAATAGAGTAAGCCAACACCGATACCGATGGTGCCAAAGATGAAGGCGACGGGAAACCCGGTAAGCAACCCGATGAGGATGCCCCCCATCATTATTGCGGTAGCCAGTTCCGGGCTGAAGTTAGTCATAAGCTTTGTTCCTTATCAGATAGTAGAATTCCCTAATGAACACGACAACGCCCTGGAGCAGAAGCAAAATAAAACCCGCTGCCAGGACAGTCCGCAGGGGAGCGGCGGGCGGGTACCAGCCGGTGACCGCCGACCTCTCATCAATGACGAATGCCCGATGTGCGGTCTGGACGGATACAATTGCCACGAGAATCATCACCGGGAAGAAGGCTATCAGCATCCCGACGCTATCAACGAATGCTTGAATCCGGCGGGGAAAATGCGAATATATAACATCAACCCTGACATTGATTTTGTGACGCAACACGTAGGCAAAGGAAAGCCCGTAAAGGGTAGCACCCATCATCGAAACGGTTTCATACTCCCAGAGCGTGCTGATGCTGAAGATATAACGCATGATGGTTTCATAAGAAATGATTAGAACAAGACCAATACTTAGCCATTGCACAATATTTCCGGTACGGTCGCTTATCGCATCAATAACGCGGAATACCTTTTTCATAGGCTGAATCCTTTTTCAAAAAGTCCCCTGCCCCGGGGGTATACCTCAGGGCAGGGGCAAGACATTCAGTGACTAGAGTTTCGGGAAGGCCGCGTCGACCATCTTCCCCCAGGTCATGAGATTATCGTAGACCTTGGCCCAGAAGGGGTCCTTCGCCTTTTGCTCTGCATAGAACTCCAGAGCACTCTTGACGACCGCCTCTTCGAAGAACTTGGGGACTGGCTCGACTTTCACGCCGGCCTTAACCCACTTTTCGGCGACAAGAATGGCTTTGGCGACGAGCGTGGAGTGCATGTTGATGCCTTGAGCCCAGCCGGCATCGATGAGAATCTGCTTCAGGTCGTCCGGCAGCTTTGCCCAGGCATCGTTGTTGACGAACATGATGTACATGTCCGTGGGCTGGCGGGTGGGACCCATGTAAGCGTACTTGGCCACCTCATGGAAGCCCATCTGCTCATCACTGGCCAGGTTGCTGTGCTGGAAGCCATCGATGACGCCTCTCTGCATTGCCTGGTAGATTTCACCGCTCGGCGTGGAGACGGCGGAAATGCCCAGCTTGCCGAAGATGACGGCTTCATCGCCGAGGAGGCGCAGTTTCTTACCTTTGACCGAGTCCAGGTTGGTGATGGGGAAGTTGGTATACAGGAAGACTTCCGGAAGGAAAGCCCAGGCGGCAACGGGGGTGACATTATAGCTCTTGGTAGCGTACAATTCCTTCAACAGCTTGAAACCATCGCCAGCCTGATACCAGGCGAAGTACTGCATTGCCGTCGGACCGCCGATGAAGGTGCTGAAGAGCGGCGCCTGGGGCAGCCAGGGTTTCCACAGGATGGGACCGTTGCTGGCCATCTGGAGAACGCCCTTGCTCGTCGGCTCAAGTTCGGTGTCGGACGGAACAATCGCGCCACCCGGATTAGCCTGGATGATGAACCTGCCGCCGGAAGCCTTCTCAACAGCCTTCGAGATTCTGTCCAGTGTCTGCCAGGTGTCATTGGTGTTCGGGTTATCATCCTGCGCAATCCACCGGATTACCGTGGGCGGCTGAGCGGGAGCGGGTGCCGGGGCGGGTGCGGGAGCAGGTGCCGGCGCGGGTGCTGGAGCCGGGGCCGGTTTTGGAGCGGGCGCTGGCGCCGGTGCGGGGGCTGGGGCTGGTGCCGGGGCCGGAGCGGGTGCTGGCGCTGCTTTCGGTGCACAACCAATGGCTAACAAGGCACCGATGAGCACCACCGCGATTACGAGACCAAAAATTTTTCCTTTCATTCTCTCCTCCTAGAATATTTCGAAAGCATGCGTAATAGACTCTCTTGTCTGCCAGAAAGCTACCACCCCCTTCCGTTCGTAATTTCGTGCCCAGGGATATTGTAGATTCGGGTAATCAACGAAAGACGCCCAACTGTGGTCGGTCAACACAAAATCAATCTAGGATAAACCTATTTGATACGGTTTGTCAAGTGGCGAACAATCTCAACTAAGGGCTCGGATACGAGTATTCAATCACCCGGGTCGACCAGACCCGTCCCACCGTCTTCTCCAGCACCTCCTGCTTCGGGTCGGGGATGTCCAGCAAGGCCGGCAGCTCCCGGCCCTCCAGCTTCTCCAGAAACGGGCAGCCTTTCTTGAGCGCCTGTAGAGCCTGCCGCGACCCGCCATAGATGACGTAGTCCAGCTCCCTCGCCCGCGGCCCGATTTTTTCGCGGATATGTCCGCATATCCGGGTGACGAAAGACTCGATTTGCTTCTCGCGGTGCAGGCCGTATCTCTGCTGAGACGACCCGCCCTTCTTATGATGGGCGTGGATGAGTCCCGTCCCCACCTTGCTGGCAACGAGCTTCTCCCCCTCGCAGACGCCGATGGCATAGGCGCCCAGGCGCACCAGCACCAGCGCCAGCTTATAGTCGCGCGTTAGCAGTGAACGCAGCGGCTCAACGTGACAGCCCGGAGACAGGTACTGTTCCTTAACCGGGAAGGGCGGCAGGACCAAAATAGCCCGTGAGCGGCCCAAGAAAACAGCCACACCCGTTTCCGACTTTGAAATCGCCGCGCCGATGTCCGCCGACAACGAGACTGCGTCCGGTAGGTCGGCGCCCGCCGGAATGTAGAGTGAATTGATTATCTCGCCTGAAGCCGCCACTTCATCGAGGAAAAGGCTCATTTTGCGCCGGTTGAGGACTCGCTCCGTCTTTTCCTGCATTTCCACCGCCTATAGCTTCACCATGGTGACGCCGTCCCCACCCTCACCCCGGCCGCCGGAGCGGAACGACTTGACCAGCGGGTGCCCGACCAAAAAATCACGGACGATGCGCCGCACCGTGCCGGTCGCCGTCCCGTGAATAATGCGGACCTCGCCCAGATTAGCCACCGAGGCGGCATTCAGATAGTTGTCCGCCTGCCACTGCACCTCGTCGGCCCGTTTGCCGCGCAGGTCAAGTTCCCGCGACACCACTCGTGTCTCGGTCTGCCGGGTGATTGGGGCTATTTCGGGCGCCTGCGCCGCGGCCGGGCTTATCTTTTCGATGCTGTCAAGACCCAACTTGAGCTTCAGGCGACCCGCCTGCACCTCTACCTCTTCCGTCTCTTCGGAGAGCGAGAGGACGGTCCCTTTGAGCTGGGCATCCTTGACCCACACCGTATCACCTATGGCAATGCGGCCTGGTTCTTCCGCCGGCGGCGCCTTCTCCTCCCAGATGCCGCTCTTGAGGCGTTCCCGCACCAAGGCGGCAGTATTCTTCGCCTGCTCAACCCGCTCCTTCGTCCCGGATTTCCTCAAATCGGCGGATGCCTGGCGGATTTCCCGGTGGAGTTCGGCCACCTCGCGGATAATCTCGTCGCGGTTCTCCTGGAGCAGATACCGTTCTTCTTCCTTGATTTCCTGGAGCCGCTTGGCCAGCGCCGCGTTGCGCTGCGCCAGCGTCTCTTTCTCCTTTCCCATTTCCAGCCGGAGCGCCCGCATTGTTTGCGTCTCCTGCATCAGGCTGGCAAGCAGCGACTCGACCTCTTCCGTCCCCCGGCCCAGCATCTCCCTGGCTCTAGTAATTATCTCCGGGTCCAGCCCGAGCCGGGATGCCGTCGCCAGGGCGTTGCTGCCGCCCGGAATCCCTACGGTCAAATGATAGGTCGGCGCCAGGGTAACGGGGTCGAAGTCAAGCGAGGCGTTCTGGAAGCCCGGGTTGGCGTGGGCGAAGGCTTTCAGGTCGCTGAAGTGAGTGGTGGCCACGGTCATCGTCCCGCGCGACTGGAAATGGAGCAAGATTGACCGTGCCAGCGCCGAGCCTTCGGCGGGGTCGGTGCTCGTCCCCAATTCATCCAGAAGCACCAGGCTCTTCTCAGTGGCGTTGGCCGTGATGCGCACGATATTCCCCACATGCCAGCTGAAGGTGGACAGTGTCCGGGCGATGCTCTGCTCATCGCCGATATCGGCAAAGACGCCGTCGAACAGCGGGACGGTGCTCTCCGGGGCGGCGGGAATAGGCATGCCCGATAGCGCCATCAGGCTGAGCAAGCCGACCGTCTTCAGCGCTACCGTCTTGCCGCCAGTGTTGGGTCCGGTGATGACCAACGTGGTGAAGTCCTTCCCGATTTCGACGGAGAGCGGCACGGCTTTGGCTTTGAGCAGCGGGTGCCTGGCTTCCACCAGCCTCAGCACGCCATCCCGGCCGCCGAAATTGGTCAGGATTGGCTCGCCGCCCTTGACCTTCTGAGCATACCGCGCCTTGGCAACGGCTAAGTCCAACCGCGCCACGAGGTCGGTGTTGCGGGCAATCTCAGCCTGGTTGGCGCCGACCTGTGCGCTCAGCGTCCGCAGGATTCGCTCCACCTCCCGCTGTTCCTCACCCACCATCTCGCGCAGGGCATTGCCCATCTCGAGGGTGGCCAGAGGCTCGATGAAGGCTGTGGCGCCGGTGTTTGAGATATCGTGGACGACGCCTTTGATTTCCTTCTGCGACTCAATCCGTACCGGGATAACGTACCGCCCTTCCCTCTCGGTGATGAGCGGTTCCTGAACGATGCGCCGTCCCCTGGGAGAATGCATTATGGCTTCCAGGCGTCTCAGCATCTGCTCGCGGGTGTTTCTGAGCTTATGCCTGACCGTAGACAGCTCAGGAGACGCGTGGTCGAGCACCTCGCCGCTAGCGGCGATACAGCGGCCGATTTCCTTCTCCAGCGACCTAAGTTCAACAATGCCGCCGGCGATATCCCACAGCAGAGGAAATTCCTCGGCAATCAGCTTGAGCCGGCCCCGCAGCTGGTTCATCGCTGCCAGCGTCTGCTCGATTTCGAGGAGGCCCTTCGGTTCGAGGATTTTGCCCAGCGCCGCCAGCTTCGCCATTTCGCGGACATCTTTGACGTCGCCAATGGAGAAGCCCGGTTCAAAGGACAGCAACTCGCGCGCTTCCGCCGACTGCCTGAGCAAAAGGGAAATCCGGTCGTAGTCGCTCAGCGGCTGAAGGCCCAGCGCCAGCTCGCGGCTGGCCGGAAAGGAAGTGAATCCGGCGAGTATCTCCCTGACCTGCGGGAATTCCAGCAGTTCCAGGCTTTTGTCGTCCATAACTGGTTACATTATAGCAAGTTCCAATTACGGGTTTCACCTCGCCCGAATTACGTAGATATACGGATTTGCGCAATTGCGCAACTGCGTCGCTATTTGCTCTTGACCACACCCTCTTCGAGCAGGCCATCCATTGCCTTGCCGAAAACCTCAATAGTCTGTTCGATGTCGGCGTCGGTGTGCGCCGGCGAGACCATACCCATCGCGCCGCGGTGCAGGTGGACGCCGTTGAGAATGAGGTGCCCGTTCCAGGCGTGCACCAGCTCCGCCGGCATCGATTTTTTGGTATCGAGGCAAAGGGTGCGGTCGCACTTCTCGCACTTGCCGAGGTGCAGATGCAGGACGGAAGTGGCGTTATGACAGCACGCCTCGATGCCCCGCTTATCGAACTCCTTCTGAATGCCGTCCGCCAGATGGCTCGCTTTACCCGCCGCAATCTTCTGGACTTCACCCTTTTCCACAATCTTGAGCATCTCCACGGCCGCGGCCGCG
>Ga0315296_10000657_pt1 | contig 31281 bp, 30 predicted proteins | sample YL17G14_18_MG_FD_203921 | JGI IMG/M metagenome (GOLD analysis project Ga0315296, IMG submission 203921) | Sediment microbial communities from Yellowstone Lake, YNP, Wyoming, USA - YL17G14_18 | ecosystem: Environmental > Aquatic > Freshwater > Lake > Sediment | place: USA: Wyoming | collected... | reverse complement strand
GAGATTCTTCGTCCGTCCGCCGGTTGGCGGACTGGCGGACTCAGAATGACAGGAGGGGTTCGTAGGGCAGGACCTCGTGTCCTGCCCGTGGGATTGCTCCCTACCGGGCGCGGCTTCTCCAGAAGCCGCGGTTCGCGGGCTCAGGAGAGCCCGCGCCCGTACGCGTTGCCCCGCGCTAGTGGTCCCATTCCCATTGCTTCTTCGGCTTGGGCGCAGGTTGCGTCTTCTTGGGCGGGGCGGATGTGCTGACATTCATCCCGATCTCGACGGAGCCCTTGCTCTTGTTGCTGATGTTCACCTTGCCCCTGACCTGGTTGCCCATTATCACTGCCGATTTCACGCTCTCACCGAGTTCGATCTGCGGGGCCTCGCGGCTGAACGTGCAGCCGATCACCGATATCGAACCCTCCGCGGCCTGGAGAGCGGGTATGCCCTCCGCCCAATCATGGAAGTGGCAATTGTTGAAGGTAATCACGCCCTTGCCGGCAGTTGAGGCAATGTGGTGCGCCGGCCCCCAGAAGGCGCAGTTCTGAAACTGTATCTGCCCGCTATTCGTCGGCAGCACGCGCACCTCGACAGGCTCCTTGCCGATGAATGCCACGAACTCGCCGTTCGTTATCAGGATGCCGTAAGGCTGACTGGCCTCGACCAATACGCTGGTCTCGTTCGCGTCTGCGCCGATGCCCAGGAAGTTGCCGTTCGTCGCCCCCGCCTCGGTCTGGATGAAACGGTATCCGATCTTGTAGCCCCACATGAAGGTATTGAAAACATATTCCCAGTCCGTTCGCGCGAAGATGAACGCCTCGCCGTTCTCGTGGTTGAACTTCACCGCGCCCGCCTTCGCATCGCCGTTCCAGAAGGGCCAGAAGTGGACGTTCTCGATCCTGCCGATGTCATAGCATTTGTCAACGAAGATGCCCTTGCGTAGCGGCTGACCGTAAAGGTTGCGGACGTAATGACGCCCGGAGGGCTTGGTGCCGAAATCCACGCCCAGGTAGGGATTGACGATCAGGCAGTCCACGATCGCGGAATTGTCGCCGCCCCTGCCAGCGATGCACCAGGGATAGGGCTTGATCGCATCGGGCTTCTGGTTCGGATAGAAAATGCTGATGCCCTTGAGAGTGGAGTTCCTGCCCAGCGAAATGAACGGCGGGCCCTCTTCCGAGCCCTCGCCCTCGACGGCGAGAAGCACCGTGCCCTTATGTTCGGCCCACGAGGTGGGAGCCGACCAGACCCCGCTCAGCGTTACGAAATCGGGGATGCCCAGGTGCCCCTTGATGAGATAGGTGCCCGTCCCCGCATGAACGATCCCGCCGCCCGCGGCAGCCGCCGCGTCCATCGCGCGTTGAAAGGCCGCAGTATCATCCGTCTGCCCATCCCCCTTAGCCCCGAAGTCTCGCACGTCAATCGCACTCACGGTTGCTCCCTCCTGTTGCGCCGCCGCGCCCAGCGCCAGTATCGCAAGCAATAAGGCCGAAACCACCAGCGAGATTCTGAACATGTGAGTTTCCTCCTCGCGCGTAGCGCCAGGTTCGCTGCGCCTGCAGAATCTCCTGCGCACTCGGTATCGCGACGAGCACGAAGTGGATGAATTCTAGATCGTCGGGGACTTTGCGGTTCACCGCAAGACGATGCAGATCATGCGCGAACCGCGGCCCTTCTGTCACCCTGAGTCCGCCGGCAGGCGGACGAAGGGTCTCACTTGGAACGCGCAGCGGCGGACGCCATGTGAAGGTGGGATTCTTCGTCCGCCTGCTGGCGGACTCAGAATGACGGAAGGCGAAGGGATCAGAATGACAGCAAGAACCTGTAGGGGCACGGCAGCCTACTCCGCCGTAGCCCCGACGGGTCGGGACGAAGGCTGGATGCCGTGCCCCTACGAATCCGACTACTGGGGCGGCTGCGCTGAGAACAGGTCCGCCAGTTTGAAGTGCAGATAAGGCGAATCGGCCGCTCGCTTTGCACCGATCGCGTTCGCCACCCATATCTCGCGATCGCTGTTACTATAAACGGCGCAGTGCAGGTTGCCACTCATGGCGACAGCCTTCGAAATGCTGATCGCCTCATCGGCATTGATCTTCCCGTAGGCGGCCTTGATCATCTGCCCCATCTTCTGATAGCGGTCATCCTGCGCCAGGTTCATGTGCTTGGTTTCTGCGATGCGCTTCGCATCGGCCACCCCATCTGCGCGCATCACGACGTTCTCCATTGCCATGTTGCCCTCGGCTGCTTTCTCTGCCGGATCGTTGTCCGTGTAAACAGCGCAGTATTTCGAACTCGTCTCGCAGGCCCGCACCGTCTGGTGGTCCGGGTCGCCGAAGATGTAGTTGAAGCCCGCCGTGCGCGATGCGCTCTTGACAATCGCGGCAGCCTTCTCCGCAGTGTCGCACGTCTCGAGGATCTGGCGCAGCATGAGCGGCATTGGGATTCCGCTGAAATTGCGCTCGGCCTCGCTCGCCCCCGCGCCGATCTCGCCCAGCGCGATGCCCTTTTCGTTCATCCCGCTGACGCATCCCACAAACCCGGCGTACGATGGTGCAACGAATTTGAACTTGCCCTGCGGCTTGGCCACCAGCAGGATGCAGTGGTCTTGCAGCCCGCCCTCCATTTCGTAGTCGAGGTTGCGGATCTGGTACATCTTGCCGCCAGCAGTTGCCTTTCCCCAGGCGCAGAAACTGCTGCACGTGCGCAGGATTTCGCCTGCCTCCACCACCGCGCACACCCGCTGCAGGGTCTTGACATCTATGCCCGCCCCCTCCGCAATACCCGCCATCTCCTCCTTGTAGTCAGCCGGCACCTGCGTCTCCAACTGGGCCCATGCCATGTCCACCAGGGGAGTCGGATCGGGAACGCCCATGGCCTTCGTTATTTCAGCCATCGCCCTGTCCAGCACCCCTTTGCTGAGTGCCTGAATGTGATCCTTCAGAAGCACACCATGCTGCCGCCCCATATCCCGCGGTGTTCCCTCGACATGCAGCACCAGCAGATTCTGTTGTCGCTCAAGCCACCCGCTGCCATGTTTCGCAATGAATTCCGCTTGCGCCGGACCAACCAGCGCAAAAATCGAAACCCCCAATGCCACCCAGACAATAGCGCTTCTGCGCATCTCGACTCCTTTCTGAACTGTTGCGCGACCCAGACAGCGTTCCCCGCATTTTAGCCCGAAACCTCAATGGCGTCAACCATTTGCTGTGGAGTGCGGCGATTCATCGCCGCTTTCGAAAGCGGGGCTGAAGCCCCGCACTCCTAGATGACCGCGTCTTGAGCAGCCGCCCGCTCGGCAAGGCCAGTCGGTCATGCTCGCATTGAGGAACGTGAAGGAGAAAGAGCAGCCCCGGTCGTAGCAAAGTGTTCACTGGTGAAAACGGGCCATGAATTCGCGTGAACGCGTGATGACGGCCATTGCTCACCGCGAGCCTGACCGCGTCCCCATTGATTTCTGGGCGCTCTCCGAGGTCAGCCAGCGGCTGCGTTCACACCTGGGCTTCGCTTCCCAGGAGGAACTGCTGCGCGCCTTTCACGTGGACCTGCGCGTGATCGAGGGTCCCAGTTTCGTCGGCCAGGAGATGGCAGCGCGCCCCGACGGCAGCGCGCGCGACCTGTGGGGCGTCTGGCGCAAGCCCCAACTGGTGCAGGCCGGCGACGCGTCCGGCACATACATGGAAGTCTCCGAGTCTCCCCTCGCTCACGCGACGACGGTTGCCGAGATAGAAGGATACCCTGGCTGGCCATCCCCCGACTGGTGGGATTACTCAAACCTTGCTGCCGACTGCGAGCGCTGCTCCGGCTACGCTGTCGTGAACGCAGGCGACCGCAAGGACCGCACCGCGCAACTAAAGCCCGCCATGTATCTGCGCGGCATCGAGCAGTTCCTGCTCGACCTGCAAGAGAATCCCTCCATCGCCGAGGCCATCATCGCCCGCATCGGCGATTACTTCCTCGAATACAATCGCCGCGTGTTCGCGGCGGCCCAAGGGAAGCCTGCCCGGCCGGGGATTGACATCTTCATGATGGGCGACGACTTCGGAACCCAGACAGGCCCCATCGTCAGCCCGCAAATGTGGCGGCGCTATTTCGGGCGCGGCTTTCGCGCTTTCATCGAACTGGCCCACGGTTTCGGCATCAAGGTAATGCACCACACCTGCGGCAGCGTGCGCGCCCTGATTCCCGACTTCATCGAGGCCGGCCTCGACATCCTTCAGTCAATCCAGCCGCGCGCCGCCAACATGGACCTCGCTGAATTGAAGCGCGAGTTCGGAAAGCACCTGTGCTTCCACGGCTCGATTGACATTCAGCACACCCTGCCGTTCGGCACCCCGGATGACGTGCGCGAAGAAGTGCGGCAGCGCATGGCCGCCGGAAAACCCGGCGGCGGCTTCATCATCGGCCCCGCCCACAACATCCAGTTCGACACCCCCACAGAAAACATCCTCGCCCTATACGAGGCGTGCCTCGAACACGGCCCCTACTGATGACGTAGGCCTTTGGAGTGCGGGAGCGTGCTCCCGCCTTGAAAGCGGCGGCCTGCCGCCGCACTCCAAATGGACGCCCACCTGCTACTGGGGCGTCGCCTCGCTAAGGCTCCGTGGGGCTGCCAGCGAATAGTGCCAGCATTTCGCGCTGTTCCTGGGATAGAGGAAGAAGCGGATTCCGTTGGGTGGGGTAGATTTCGGCCGCCTCCCAGAGTGCCTTGGGAACACTTGTGGCTATACCAATGTTCTTCGTACCTCGTGCCCGCAGCGCGGCCAGCGTCTCATGGGCGTCAAAGAGATAGACTGACGTGATGACCCACGGACTTGTCGTCCCACGGGACGAGACGGCTGCAACCTTTGGGCCCGTGAGTACCAGATAATAGTCGGGCTGCGCATCCTGATTGAAGTCTACGAGTCCCTGGCGCTTCCCGCTCCACTTGACGTTGACGGTCTGACCGTCTAGCGGTCCGCCTCGGAACGAGCCGTCGCTGCCCTTGTGGGAAGCGGACTCGTGCAACTTGATGTTGAATATCCGCGAGGCGACGTACTCGCCAACATGGCTCATATGTGCGGGGCGGCCGACTATCCTGGCCATGAGGCCGTCAAGGGTGTTCCTGACCTTGATCAGGTCCGCTAGTTGACGAAGGTCATCCACGTTGCACCTCCTGCAGCGGCGCGCAATGCCGACTGCTACCGCCTGTCCCTCTTCAGCAGCAGCCCAGGTATTTGCGGCGAAGGCTTTCGAGCAGGGTCTTGGCTTTCATGATGTCGCGCGCCTGCTGCTCCCCGGAGATCTCCCGCTCGATTGTCAGCGGCCCGCGATACCCTATCTCGACGAGCGTCTTCACGAAGTTCTCGATGCCGACCTCACCCTCGCCGAGAGGGACCTCATGGCCGAGTTTCCCTTCTTCAGTAGGCCACTTGCCGTCCTTGCAGTGAACTCCGTCAACCCACTTGCCCACCATCTTGAGCGCCGCGATCGGCTCGCCGCTCCCGTACAGAATCATGTTCGCCGGATCGAAGTTCACCCGGATGTTGTCGCGGTTCAGGTCGCCGATGAAACGCTTCAAAGTAGGCCCGGTTTCCTGGCCCGTCTCCAGCGCGAAAACGAGGCCCTTTGATTTGCAGCGGTCGGCCACCTTGCGGGCGGCCTCGATCACCTCGGCATAAAGCGGGTCTTTCTCATCCTCCGGCACGAACCCGATGTGTGCCGCTGCGCGCTTCACCCCCATCGCCGTGGTGAAATCGACGATCTTGTATGCAATCTCCAGGCGCTGCGCCCTCGTCTCCGGCGGCACCAGGCCGACCGTCCTGCGTACTGTGGGAATGTCCGCATAACCCTCGCCCGGAAAGCCCATGAAAACCGTGGTAACGGTAATGCCCGATTCGGCAATCGCCTTCTTCAATTGCTCGAACTTCTCCCCGCTCCACCACTGCTGCGGCGGGCAGCCCATCTGCACCGTGGGTATGCCCATCTCCTTCACTCTCCTGAGCCGCTCCTCAGGATTCTCGCCAACTCCCAGCATCACCCCGATCGGCATCTGTTCCATGAATCACCTCCGCTTTCTTGGTGTGGCGGTCGCACCTGCTATTGTCATGCTGAGCGCAGCGACTCGTGCTACGCAGCGAACCCCTGCTTCGCAGAGTAGCAAGCATCTCATGCTGGAGGCAGAGATCCTTCACTTCGTTCAGGATGACATGAGGCTCGTGCCGACGACTCGCGAGAAACGATATTCCCCCACCCTGCGCATGACTCCTGCCGCGAAGGCGCTGTTTCTGTCATTCTGAGTCCCGTCCGCCAGTCCGGCAACTGGCGGACGGATCGGGACTTCGTTCAGAATGACAAGGTGGTGTCGGAGCCTGCTACTCGAAGCGGAACCGGCACGGATGAGACGTCAGATAGATCAGGATCAGGCCCGCGAGCACCATTTGCGCAAAGGCCAGCAGTGGCGGAACCCCTGCCAGCCGGAGGAATAAGCCCGCGACTGCCACAGCGACCGCGAGCGCCATCGCAAGCGCGCGGCCCCACCTGCGCATCTTCGCGAGGCCGATGCCCGCCAACAGTGCCGCCGCGGCAGCGAGTGCCAGAATGCCGCCTTCAATCGGGTGCCCGTGCTTGCTGAGGCGAATTGCCTGCGCGAAGCCCCACAAACCCTGGGCATAGAAACAGACGGCTATCAGCGTCAGCCCGAACGGCCTGTCCACTGCTCATGAACCTGTAACAAAACCCCTGTTGCCGCCCCTGTCATTCTGAGTCCGTCAGCCGACGGACGGACGAAGCATCCCATCCTGACCATGCTCATTCTAATGGGATTCTTCACTTCGTTCAGAATGACATTCTCGTGGGACTCTGGTTTTGGGGGGATAGGCTCTACGACGATGGCGAGCCCGGCGGGCTTGCGGGGCTCGATGCGCCAGGAGCGCTCGAAGGGCTCGACGCGCCGGGCGTAGGGGCGGGCAGTTTGGTCAGGGCCGAAGGCATCACCCCGGCGCCGAATGCGGGTGCGAGCACCTCGAGCAGTGGGCTGAGGTCTCCCTCGCTCACTGCCAGGGTTGCAAGGATCCTGGTCGGCTCGGCCGTCACGAAGAACAGCCCCTTGCCGTCCGGATCAACCAGCCAGTGAAACGACATGTGATCCTGTGGGCGCACTGTTCGCAGCAGCGATATCCAGTTGAACTGCGCAAACAGCGCCCCGTAGTGCGCAGCCGCATTCTCGGCGTCGAGCGTCCCGCCCGCTTCCGGACTGGGAACCATGGACACCACCAGGAATCTGGTGACACTGGCCATGGACTTCTTCACCGCTTCGGAGTCAAGGGCTGGGGAAGCCGTCTTGCCTTGCGTGAGAAACTGGGTCAGCAGCGGAACCACCGCCGTCTTGCCCACCTCGATCTCCTGCTGGATCACGGCCTTGGGGTAGGTCAGGGCCTTCGGGTCCATTTTTTCGGGTCGAACGGGCGCGGGCGGCGCAGTCGGCGCTGCAGGCGCCGGTCCGGTCGCAGCGGGGGCCTTGGCTGGAGCGGCTGGGGCCTTGGCCGGCGGCGCAGCAGGCTGCCCCAAAGCCACCAAGCCCTGCGCCATCAACCAGCCTGCCACCAGCAGAACAACGCACATCTTGCCCAAACTCCTATCAGAACCCATGGCGGTTTCCTACCTCGAACATCGTTGACTTCGCAGAACGAAACGGCGCGAAGGCGTCCTGAAGGGTCTCGCGAGCCGTGGTCTGCAACTCGGAGTGAGCCTCGGTGGCTTCTTGCACCGCTGTGCCGGCGTCGGATGTGGCATCCCGCAGCCTGAAAATCGCCTCCGACACCAGGGCCACCTCCTGAGGAGTCGGCTGGGCGTATCTGCGCTTCACGTTGGCAGCAGGCAGACTTCCGCGGTCCGGCAGGGAGGATGGTTGCGTCTGCCAGCGCTTGGCGCTCGTTCTGCCGGAGAAGGCTCTGGCGCGAGACCCGATGGCGCGCCTGGCAACTGCTGGCTGAGCGGCCACCACGGGCATCTCAGCAGCCCTGGGGGGCTGAATCGCGGGAGCGACAGGCGCGGGCCCCAAAGCCATCCCCAGCGGTGGAGTAGGGCTGGTCTGCTGGTTGGCATTCGGCATCAGAACCGCAAGGGCGACCAGCGCGACGATGGCAGCAGCGCCGACCGCCATGACCAAGCGCGGCACCAGGCTCGGGGCCTGTCTGCCTTCCCAGACCCGCTCGAACAGGCGGCGATAGAACGCCTCATCAGGCTCGTGCGCGGGCATGGCAGCAGGCAGTTGCGCTGCAACCGCGGCCATCGCATCGTGTTCCGCGGCGCATTGCCTGCACTGGTCCAGGTGGGCGCGCACGCGTTCCCGAAGCGCCGGCGCCAACTCACAATCCAGGTATGGCGAAAGCAAGCGCAAAACCTTGCGACAGTTCACTGTTGAGCCTCCAGGGCGCAGCGCAGCAAGCGCCGCGCGTGATTGAGCCGCGATTTCACCGTTCCAACCGGGATGCGAAAGACAGCAGCCAGTTCGCGGTAACTCAGGCCCTCGACATCCCTCAGCAGCACGATGCTCCGCAGCGCTGGGGGCAAGGACCGGAGCGCCTGCACGAGAGCCTGCAGGTCCAGCACGCGGTCGAATGCCTGGCGCGAATCAGAACTTACCAGCGTGTGCGCGTGATCTTCCAGCGGGACCAGCCCGGCTCGCTGCTTGGCGCGCAGGCGATCAATGCAGAGGTTGTGGACCACGCGGTAGAGCCAGGTGGAGAAAGCAGCCTCCTGGCGGAAGCGGGCGCGCGCGTAGAGCGCGCGGATGAGCGCCTCTTGCGCCACGTCCTCGGCATCCTCAGAGGAGCCCAGGATGTGATAGGCAAAGCGCACAGCCTGACGCGCATACCTGTCCACCAGCGTCTGGTGGACAGCCGTTACGGCTGCAATGCTTGCCTGTGCGGTGGCTGCAGGCCCCATCGTCCCTCCAGCGGAGTATTCACCCGTTAGACGCAGCCCACCGCCGTTTTGTTCGTCAGCCGGCTTTTCCACGGGCCTGGCCCCTTGCTTTGGCTAGTGCTGCAGCAAGTTCCGGATGGCTCTTGACGTATTCTTCCAGTGGGACCCTGGCTTTGAAACTCTCCGCCGCCTGCCTCAGCGCGAGCACGCCCGCCCGGATGCCCATCGGGTGGCCGATGATCGCACCCCCGGCCATCGGCAGGATGTCGAGGCCGAAGGCCTCCAGGTTCGGCACCAGGTTAGTGGCATCCAGCCCGCCCGACAGCGCGGGAACCGTGTCCTTGATCCCGCCGATCGGCTCGCGCATCAGATTGACGATCTCGACCGACCGCTCGAACGTGTCGGCGATCAGGTAGCCCTGCAGCATGTGAGCCCGCACGTAGTCCGCCCCCAGCAGCCGCAGCAGCCTGACCACCACCTTCAGGTCAATGCCGAAATTGGGGGTCCTGCTCCAAGCCCCCCGGCCGCCGCTGTGCACGTAAATCGGCACCTGCAGGTCCGGGTCTTCGGCCAGTATCTGCACCGCGGTGAAGCCCGAAGCGAAGCAGTTGACCATCAATCCCGTCGCGCCATTATCAACCGCCGCGTGAGCGGCCTCGCGTATGTAGTCCGGGCGGGTGCTGATGTGGGGGCAGTAGATGGTCCTGCGCCCGGTCTTTTCCTCGGCGCGCTTGAGCGCCTGGCCCACCAGCCGGCACTTCTCGTCCAGCGGGCAGTAGGGCGGGTTGTTCATCTTCTCGTCATCTTTGATGAAATCGGTCCCCGCCTCCGCCGCCTCGCCGCACTTGTCAGCCACTTCGGCAGCCGTCATGCCCGCGCACGGCTTCACGATCGTGGCGATCACGATCTCGTCGTCAGGCAGGCCCAGGATATTGCGGGTCCCCTTCATGCCGAACTTGGGCCCGGGAAGTTGCTGGAGTAGGGAAGGAGGCAGCGCGAAATCCATTATGCGCACGGTGTCGCAGAACATCCGCTCGAAAAGCGGGCCCGCCGTCATGAAAAGCCACATCGCGGGCACGAAATACCTGTCGGCGGTCAGGTTGTGGACGGGGAAGGCGATGGTGGCGATCCCCTTGTTCTTCTCGACCTCCTCGATGTGGTGGACCTGCGCCGTGCTCTTCTTGAACAGTTCCGTCGGCTGCCCGGATCCCACCCATTTGCCGGTCGTCTCCTCCACGGCGATCATCTGCGCAGCGTCGCGCAGGTTGCCCTTGCTGGTTGCCTCCAGCCAATAATCAACCAGCAAAAAGCCCTCCTCAGCCTGTCTCATGCCCCCCTTATATCACCCGCCCTGCTCGCCTGTCAACTTCACACCCTGGAGTGGATACCATGTCTTGGCTCAGAACCACAACCCGCACGCCCTCTTATGTAGGGGAGCCCCGATTTCATCGGGGCCAGTGTTCGTCTGGGGGCTGGACGCGCTGACGGAGTAGCCATCGAGCCCAGTTCAGCGGGGCTCAGCGCCGCTCTTGTCGCGCTCAACCCGCCGTGGCAAAGCCTCGATCAATCGTCTGCGACGTACCAGAGGTGTCTAGATCGACGAGGACTAGGGGCCTGCCTTGATGGGATGCTTGCAGCGATACCCCGTCTCTTAGAAGTTCGAAAGGTACTCCGTGGTTGCTCAGCTTCGAAACTAGATCTCTGGTGAATCCCTCGACGTCTGCGGGGCACCAGCGCCGGCCCTGAGCCTGATAAATGGCTCGAAGGGGAAGCCTTACTGTAGCTGACTGCTTCAAACGCTGCTGATACCGCATGAGGTGGTCGAAAGCGACGTTCAGGCAGCCGCCGCCGGTTGCGTTGGCAACTCCTCCGACAAGAGTCACGAGATGTGCACGCGGGAACAGCGGATCTTGCCCGAAGAGCTTCTTCGCAAGGAACGGCACCGGCGAGACGTTGTCATGCTCGAACACGATGCCATGATGGGCTAGATACCTGGTTCCCCGGATATCGGCACGAGATGGCACAAGCTCAATGATAGCGTCCCATCTTGGTTCACGGATCAGCTCTGCTATCGGCTCTGCGGCCAGAGATGCTTTGTCCGACCAGGAGATCGCATGTACAATGAAAAGCACTCGCAATGCTAGCCCTCTCTTCCGGCTGTCGTTCGGGTGCCCTGTAAGCGGGCCTGCCAGTCGGCTCCGCCCGATGATACTCCACCCGCTTACCGAGCATCAAGGAGACTTGCCCGCCTGAGCGGGGATTTGCTCGTCTTCTTCTGGGGGCTGGACGTGCTCGCAGAGTAGGTCCCGCCAGTCGCCCCCGACGACGCACAGGCCCCGCTTAGCCGCAGCGGGGCCGCATTCGTCTGGTCAGAAGCTTCGCCCGCCCGGCTCGGCGGACCGTAGGCGATGTCGGACAGTGCCGGCACCTCTCGCAGCACAGCCGCGTCTGTGGAGTAGTGCCAGGAGTCAGCGGTGAAGGGGCTCAAACGTGTTCGGACCCGGAGGACGCCCCGCGACAAAGGCCTGGAATTGGTGAGGTAGCAGTATGGTGGCCCAGTTGCTCAGGTCGTTGCATACCGCTGCGCCTTCCTCGGCGTGGCACAAGACCGCTGCCATCAGGTGAAACGAGAGCCGTCCCTTGTTGCGGTCGATCACAGCCTGGAAGTACCGCTCTCGGCCAATCAGCTCATGCACGTCGGGCGCTTCTTTCTCGTAGATCTCCTGCCCGACACGCCGCCTGATCTCTTGGTCCAAGGCCCTACCGGTGCAGTAGATCGCCTCTCCTTGGGGTTCCCGGAATGCTACGGCTGTCGGGAGTTTCTCTGCAATAAAGGCAGCGCCGGACTTGTCGATGGCTATGATGTTGTCGGCACCTGAGGAGAAGGAGTGCGCAAGGAGGAAAGACCGCGCTTCCTGACAGTGGTCGCACGCGTCAACCAGCGCTCGCCGGAGTACGGGAAGGTTGAAGTGCGCCTGGGGATTGGTCAGGCCTGCTGATCGCGCGGCCGCGTGCGAGACTGCAAGGCCAGCGGAGTTAAGGGCAGCGGCAGTACCAACAGAGCCAGCAATACCGATGTGGAGCAGCTCCCTGCCAGTGCCGTACCGCACGCGAAATGCCACATCGAACCGATGCTCCCTGTCATCATTCACGTGACCGAGAAGCGGTCCGTCGGCAGACACGAACGCGACGTTCGAGCACGCGCTGGGAAGTGGCGACAGATTGTACCGGAGTATCTCCTCCAGAGGTACGTCGGCACCGTCAGCGATGCCTTCGATCTCACTCATCAGGTCGGGAAACCGCGTCCTGAGGAACTCCGCACGTCGCTCCAGGACAGCTCTGCTCTGAAATGCCTCCCGGTCAGTGCACACTACCTGAGGCCCAAGCGCGCTCCGAATCAGACTCCTCAGCGACTCGCCATGTTGGCGGCCGATCTTGTACGCGTCTCCTTCGAGAGAGAGATGATCCACTGGTTCCTCGCCCTTCCCATCGGCGTTGCCATAGGCCGCGTCCTCACGGGCAGAAGTCAGCAGGCACGGCTGGCAACGGCATTTTACCACATGGAGTGCTCGCGAAGCAGACTGGCGGCCGAGGAAGCTGGCCTGCCCATGTTTGTGGGGGAACCGGAGGCGCACGCCGAGTAGGTCAGCCGCGGCAGCATCCCCAAGGACAGGCCCGGTTTGGCCCCGGCAGGGTCTCTCGTTCGCCCGGACTTCCCCAAGAAAGAGCTTGACTGTTGGCGGTTTTGAGGCATGTATGTAGGGGCAAACGCCTGTGTGATAGCGAGGCACCAGAATGGCGCAGACGCAGACAACGAGCGGCAAGGCGCAGACCTACCGGTGGGGCATCGAGATCGAATGATTCCTTCCTGACCGGGCGATCAGCGAGATGGGTATCAGCATTCAGCCTTCGTAGCCGAAGGCTACTTCGGCGAAGTAGGCTCGGCTCCTACCACCACGGTCACGCGCTGCCAACGCCCGCTGAGCAGCCCCGCTTCACCGACGGCCTGCCAGTCTTCGTGTGGGCGCTGGACAGCATGGCCGAGTGACGCCGGCGGCTGCGGCCCTATGCTGGCTGCGCGGCCTTCCGCCGTCCAGTGCGCCGCCCCGAAGCCGGCATTCCAGCCGCGCGGCTCAGAATGGATACCACCGTCTGGTTCAGGCTGGTTCCTTCTCGCTTGGCCCGGCGAACGAGATCTTGGTGCAGGCTCTTGGGAGCGCGCACCAGGAAGCGACCGCTGTATTCTGCTTCGGCCGCAGGCTCAGGAATCGGGAGCCCCTCGGATAGAGCCACCTCGATCCAGCCAGCCATCGCGTCCCTGATCATCTCCAGGGCCTCTTCGGCCGTGTCGGCCTCTGTCATGCAACCTCGCAGTTCCGCCACTTCAGCGAAGAACGTCCCATCCTCGTATTGGCGGATTTGGATGGTATAGGGCAAGCGGAGGTAGTCCTCAGCTTTCTTAGCCGCGTTTTTCATCGTCCCTGGCCTCCTCTGCATCAATGTCCTGGAGCATAGCAAGCGCCCGCCGGACTACGTATTCTTTCAGATGCGGGCGCCTCTTGGGCACACTCAGCAGGTGGCGGCCGCGGTGGTAGAACAAGTGGCTGCCGCCTCGCCCGGGCTTTCGCACCTGGAAACCATAGGCCAGCAGCAACGCGTCCAGGTCTTCAAAGCGGACCTGCCTTGGACTCTGTTCGACCTTTCGCCGCCGTTTCTCTCGCGTGCCGACTTCCGGGCTCCTGAGAGGGTAATACCATATACGATAGCATTTGTCAAGCGGAACACCGTGTGATACCCTACGAAGGCGAACGGTTAAGCAGAGCCAGATAGCGAGCAGTCCTGCAATGACTTCCGTGAGCGCTAACGGGGCGCGGGGTCTCCTGACCCCGCGGATGCGCGGCTTCAGGAGAAGCCGCGCCCAGGCTTGGGCCCGCTTGCGCGCGTTCGCGGAATCGGATAGAATCTGCATCGCTGGCTGAAGAGCGCAAGGAGAAGAGATGCGGCTCATCTGTGTCATCTGTGGATTCCTGCTGATAGTATCGCTCGCCGCGTTTGGGTCGGGCCGGTGCGCCTTGGCCGCGGCCCCGAAGCCCCAGGAGCAGCCGACCCTCGCGCAGCTCGAAGATGCGTATGCCGAGGTGTCGCGCTCCATCGCCGATCTTCTCTGGGCTAAGACAGAAGACTACTGGCATCGAGGCCGGTACGATGACGTCATCGCCATCTGTTACCGGATCGTTGATCTGGATCCCGCCTTCGAGGATGTTTACCTCTCGGCCGCGTGGCTCATCTGGAGCAAGAAGACACCGCAGGCATACAAGGAGGCGGCGGCCCTCTACGAGCGCGGCATCAGCGCGAACCCGGACTCCTGGGAGATCCCCTATGAGTGCGGGGCATTCTTCTACCTGTGGCACATGAGATTGGCCAAGAAGATGACACCGCCTCAGGCGGCCAAAGCGGCCGTCCCCTATCTCCGGAGAGCGGCGCGGTTGGTGGACAGGGGCAACGCGTCCAAGGAAGACCGCGTCAAGGTCTGGCGCGCCTTCGGCCATGCGCTCAGAACGGCGGGGCAGCGCGACGCAGCCATCAGGGTGTTCAAGAGAGTGCTGGAGATCAACCCCACAGATCCCGTCGCCGACAGGGAACTGAGGAAACTGCAGCAGTAGCCCACCCGAAGGGAGATAGCGATGGAAGACATACTTCGCATGTTGGAGAATGACGGCAGGCTGACCCCGGCGCAGATCGCCGAGCGCACCGGCCGCGCCGAGCAAGAGGTCGCGCAGACCATCAAGCGGCTGGAAGAGCAGGGCATCATCTGCAAATACCAGGCCGTGATTGACTGGGAGAAAGCGGGCGTCGAAAAGGTTTACGCCTTCATCGAGGTGAAGGTGGCTCCGCAGCGGGGCGTCGGCTTCGACGCCGTGGCGCAGCGCATCTTGCGCTTCCCTGAGGTGCACTCCCTCCACCTGATCTCCGGCGACCACGACCTGCACGTCGTGCTGCAGGGAACCAACATGAAGGAGGTCGCTTACTTCGTCGCCGAGAAACTTGCTCCGCTGGAAAGCGTCCAGAGCACAGCAACACACTTCGTGCTGAAGACCTACAAGATGCACGGCCATGTCTTCTCGCAGGAAGGGGAGCCTGGCCGATTGCCGGTTTCGGCCTGAGGGCGAACACGTGTCTTCCTCATCATCCCGCGCGGCAGCGCGCAAGGAACTCATCTCCAAGATGGTCCGCAATCTGCAGCCATCGCCTATCCGGCGCTTCTTCGGCCTGGTTCAGGCGATGCCGCAAGCCATCTCCCTGAGCATCGGCGAACCCGATTTCGTTACCCCCTGGCACATCCGCGAACAGGCCGTCTTCTCCCTGGAGCGCGGCGCTACTCACTACACGCCGACCAATGGAATCCCCGAACTATTGAGCGAGATCTCCCGGTATCTCGACCGCCGCTTCGGCCTGCAATATGACCCGACGAATCAACTCCTGGTTACGGCGGGAGTAAGCCAGGGGCTCGACCTGGCCCTGCGGGCCTTGCTCGACCCGGGCGACCGCGTGATCTTGCCCGAGCCGTGTTACGTGTCCTATGCGCCCTGCGCCGTGCTGGCGGGCGGGCAGCCGGTGATGGTTCCGACCAGCCGCGCCGACGGCTTCAGGCTGCGCCCCGAGACCATCCGCCAGGCTTTTTCGCAGCCCGCCAAGGTGATGCTGATGGGATACCCCAACAATCCCACCGGCGCTGTGCTCGACGAGTCCGACCTGAAAGCAATCGCCGAGGTCGTCGCCGCTTCGGACCTTTTCGTCATCTCCGACGAGATCTACGCCGAACTGACCTACGAGTCCGCACACCACAGCATTGCCGCCCAGCCGGGGATGGCCGACAGGACGCTGGTGCTCGGCGGATTCTCGAAAGGCTTCGCGATGACCGGCTGGCGGTTAGGATGGGCAGCCGGGCCCCCGGAGTTGATCGAGGCCATGGCGCGCATTCATTCTTATACTATGCTCTGCTGCGCGAGCGCGACGCAGTTCGCTGCGCTTGAGGCCCTGCGCAACGGCGACAAGTGGGTGCGCGACATGCGCTGGAACTATGACCAGCGGCGCAGAGTGCTGCTCAAGCGCTTCGGAGAAATGGCGATACCGTGTGTCGAGCCCAGGGGCGCATTCTATGCTTTCCCTGACATCTCGGCCTGTGGACTTCCCGACGGCGATTTCGCAGAGCGCCTGCTGAAAGAGCAGGCTGTGGCCCTTATTCCGGGCAGCGCCTTCGGCCCCAGCGGCACAGGGCACGTCCGCATTTCATACGCCACCGCCCTGCCGCAAATCGAGGAAGCGCTCAAGCGCATAGGCGCTTTCCTGAACTCACTTCACTGAGCCCCGGAGGCCAGCGGTGACTCGCAAGCCGACAGTCGCAATTGTCGGACGCCCAAACGTTGGCAAGTCCGCCCTTTTCAACCGCATCGCCGGCCGCAGAATCGCCGTCACGGAGGAAACCCCCGGCATCACGCGCGACCGCCTTTACGCCGACTGCGAATGGAGGGGCAAGCCCTTCACCCTGGTTGACACCGGCGGCCTGGATTTCGGCAGCGAGCCGATGGTGGCGGCCATACGCCAGCAGGTCGAATTCGCCGTTGACGAGGCGGACGTCATCCTCTTCGTCGTGGACGCCAAGGATGGCCTGGCGGGCCTGGACCACGATATCGCGCAGCGACTGCGCAAGACAGGCAAGCCGGTTGTCCTGGTAGCCAACAAGGCCGATGGCCGCGGCCGCCTGGAAGCAGCCCAGGACTTCCTCGCCCTGCGCCTCGGCGAAACGCTCGCCGTTTCAGCTCTGCACGGCATCGAGATCGGGACCCTGCTGGAGCGGCTTGATGCGCTCTTGCCAGAAGCGACGGCCGAGCAGGTGGAAGACGACAAAGCAATCCGCGTGGCAATCGTCGGTCACCCGAACGTCGGCAAATCTTCCTTGCTGAACGCGCTGATGGGCAAACAGCGCGTGGTCGTAAGCCCCCTTCCCGGTACCACCCGCGATGCGATTGACACCCCGTTTTCCTTTGCGGGCAAGGACTATGTCATGATTGATACGGCGGGCATCCGCCGCAAGAGCAGGGTGGGCCGCTCGTTCGAGTACTATTCAGTCCTGCGCGCGCTCAATGCGATAGAACGATGCCACGTGTGCATTCTGGTTCTCGATGCGGTGGAGGGCCTCACCGACCAGGACATCGCCATCGCCCGCTACGCCGACAAAGAGGGCCGCGGCCAGGTGCTCGCCGTGAACAAGTGGGACCTGCGACTCGAGGCCGCAGCAGCGGACGGCCCGCTCACCACGCGTGAGCAGAAACTGCTGGAGAATGACGTCCTTCCGCACATCAGGGAACGGCTGCCCTTCATGAACTTCGCCCCCCTCGTCTTCATATCCGCCACGAAGCCATCTGGGCTTGACGAATTGATGAAAAACGTGCAGGCCGTCGCAGATCAGCACTCGGCGCGCATCCCAACGGCAGCGCTCAACCGCGCTTTCCGCGAAGCCATCGCCGCGAAGTCTCTCTCGCGCCGCGGCAAGCCGCTGCGCATCTACAATGCAGACCAGCCCGGCACCCGCCCGCCCACGATCATCATGTATGTGAACGACCCGGCCCTGCTCCACTTCTCTGACGAGCGCTACCTGGAAAATCGCCTGCGAAAAGCCTTCTCGCTCGACCTGACGCCCCTGCGCCTGATAGCGCGCCAGTCATCGGGCAAGGAAGCCAAAGCCAGGAAGTAGAAAGGTTGCTGAAAGCCAGTGGCCTATCCGAAGCGACGTTAGGATGTCATTCTGAGTCCCGATCCGCCAGCCGGCGGACGGGACGAAGAATCTCATTGTCACTTGATTATGAACACGGTCTGCGCCATCTCCCTGCTGCTCCTTGCTTACATTCTGGGCAGCCTGCCCGTCGGCCTGTGGGTCGGCCTGGCCAGAGGCCTTGACATTCGAAAACTCGGCAGCGGCAACATCGGCGCCACGAACATCGTGCGCAGCCTCGGCTGGGTGCCGGGCCTCGTCGTATTCGCATTGGACACGGTAAAGGGTATGGCGCCCGTCATCCTGGCAAAATCGTCGCAGCCCGATGCCTGGCGCGGAGCCGTTCCCGTTCTGTGCGCGGCTGTCGCCGTCGCGGGCCACGTATTCTCTCCCTTCCTGCGCTTCCGGGGTGGGCGAGGAGTCGCCACCTCCCTGGGCGTCCTGGTTGCTCTTGACTGGCGTGTTGGGCTGGGCGGCTTCGGCGCGTGGCTTGTAGTCGTCCTGATCGCGCGTATCGTTTCCATAGCCTCCATCATCGCAGCGGCGAGCGTGCCGACGCTCTTCTGGCTGTTCAGGGATCCACAGCCCTACCTCTGGTTAGGATTTGCGGCCGCTGCCATAGTCATCGCTCGCCACTGGCCCAACATCAAGCGCCTCGTGCGCGGAACCGAGCCGCGCTGGGGCGCGCGGGAAGTCAAACGTGAGACCTGACGCTCCCGTGGCAATCATCGGCGCTGGCAGTTGGGGCACGGCGCTCGCTGTGGTCCTCGGCCGCATCGGCACCGCAATCAGACTATGGGACTACTGGCCCGAACATATCAGGCGCGTTGCAGCCGAGCGTGTCAACGAGCGGTTCCTACCTGGTATCGCCTTGCCTTCCGACGTGCAGCCGTGCGAAGACATCGAAGAGGCCGTCCGCGGCGCCGCCTCCATTATGATGGCCGTGCCGGCAATAGGCATGCGCGAACAGGCCCGCAGGCTGCGCCCGCTGCTTGACTCATCCCCGCTCATCATCAGCGCCGCCAAGGGCCTCGAGGAGCAAACCGGCCTGCGCATGTCCCAGGTCATCGCCCAGGAAATCCCGGCTGTCGCTCATTCGGTAGTCGCGCTGTCCGGCCCCAATCTCGCTGTCGAGGTCGCGCGCGGAGTCCCGACTACCACCGTGGTCGCGTGCGCCGATGCGGAACACGCGCGCCGAGCGCAGGCCCTTTTCATGCAGCCCGCCTTTCGCGTTTACACAAACGCGGACATCATCGGCGTCGAGTTCGGCGGCGCACTGAAAAACATCATCGCAATCGCTGCGGGCGTGAGCGACGGACTCGGCTTCGGCGACAACACCAAGGCTGCCCTGGTTACGCGCGGCCTGGCCGAGATCAGGCGTCTCGGCGTGGCCCTGGGCGCTCGCGCCGATACTTTCGGCGGGCTGTCCGGCATGGGCGACCTGGTCGCGACCTGTGCCAGCCGCCACAGCCGCAATCACCGCGTCGGCTTTCTGCTCGCGCAGGGCAAGAGCCTGGACGAGATTCTCGCCTCCATGGACCAGGTTGCCGAAGGCGTGCCCACCACGCGCGCAGCGCTGCTCCTGGCCGAGCGCGCCCCAGTGGAGATGCCCATCGCCCGCGCAGTTCACTCCGTTCTCTTCGAAGGCAGCCCAGCCAAGGAAGCGGTTGCTGCCCTGATGACCCGCACCGGCAAGGACGAACTCGACGAGCCGTGGATCACCAATGGGAGTCCATCCTCGTGACTCTCATGCCTCACATAAAACGATGTGGCACAGGCGCTTCCGCCTGTGTCTCCCCAGCATGTGCCACAGGCACTCCTGCCTGTGATCGCTCGCCTGCGCCCCACTCGCCAAAGCCTGTCATGCTGAGTCCGCCAGCCGGCGGACGAAGCATCCCTTCAACCCATCTAGCCGCCCCGATAGAGTCGGGGCGGGGGCTGCGCGCCCATGACCCTCGCTGACCTCATTCCCGCCGCGCAGCCCCAGGGCGCGGGCATTTTCGCCCGCCACGAGGGACGCCTGGTCTTCGTCGGCTATCGCCCGCGCAGGGAGCAGGGCGGCATCATCTGCGGCCGGGTAGGCGGCTGGCGAAAAACCGGCGAGTCCTGGCTCGACTGCGTGCGGCGAGAGACCAGAGAAGAGATATGCTGCGACGTGAACATCATCTCTAGTGACCAGTGCTACTTCGCCGAGCCAGCCGCGGACGCCAACCCCATTGACCTGCAAGACGACCTCCGCCCATTCCTCGTCAGCCTTCAGCACCTCACCGGCAGGGGCTCCGGCCTCTACTATAACGTGATTTTCCTTGCTTCCCTGCTTGGCGAGCCTCGCCTGGGCCCGCAAATCGAACTGCTGGTCTTCCTCACCGATGCCAACCTGCTCTCCCTGGCGCAGCAGCCCTTGCCCCTCTCATCGGTGATACAGGCAGAAGCCAAGATAGAATCCCGGTCAGAACTGCCGCCCGAAAGCCCTGTCACGCTGGGCCGGTCCCTGATCCTCCTCGCCTCCCTCATCAACTCCGGCCTCCCCTTGTGAACCCCGCCCCCGCCCGCAGCACCTGAATCAGAGGAGGGGAACCTGGTGCCCGCGCAGAACGCCCAAGCCGTGGCCACCGATCCCAGCGACAAGGGCTTGACTGGGAGTCACTCAATATGGCGTTGGCTCGGCGGGTTGTTCGGCGCCGTGCTGGCTGTCGTGGCTGGCGTGGTCGTGTTCAGTAGCGTGGCAATGAGCGGGTACTTGTACGGCGCAATCCAGCCCAGCACCTACCTGTTCAAACACTGCCCGCCATTGCTAGCCGAGTTCCTTGCCTGGGCCGCTACCGGACTCCTCACCGCGTTGGTCGTGGATATTGTTACCCCGGTGCTTCGCCCCTGGCTTGCGGTGGCCACGGTGGTCGTGCTGGAGGCAGCGTTCGCAGGGCTGCTGATGCCAGTGGGGGCAACGACGCGCAACCCCGCATTCCTTTCACTGCCGCTCGGGGCGCTCGCGGGCATCGTGCTCGGGGTGGTGATCGTCTGGTCTCTACGACGCGCCAAGACCCGGTGGAAGCGGCTGCGCGCTCTGCTCCTCGCAGCAGGCGCCTACCTGATGGTGATGGCCATGGCCGATCTCTGGGGCTGGGGTTACCTGGCCATCATCCAGAGGCCGTCCAGGGCCGCAGTGGAGCAGTGGCTCTCCGCCGAGGTGCTGGCGCGGCCCGACCAGGTGCGTTGGCATCCCCACTGGGACTTCTCCTTCAACACCAGGAAGTTCTCCGTGATTCTCGATGGCACGACCGTGCACGGCGACGTAGACGTAGATGTAGAGACACCTGCTGACAAGAGCCTGGTCAGAAGCCGTGGCGAGCGCACAATCCTGTCGGTGCCCGCCAACGGCATCACTGTTTCACTGCCGCAATCGCGTGAACTGAACCCCGAAGAGGCACAGGACCCGCGCGTCCTGCGCGAGACGCTCCTGGCCGCCGGGATGAAGCCCGAGTTGGTGGATCGCTTCGATTTCCGCTCCAGAGGCCCCGCGGACGAGCGGGGTTTCATCTATGACCTTCCAGACCATTTCCGCGCCGAGAGCCATGGCATGCGCTACGAGCTGCTGGGCAACTCGGCTATCCCCTCTGACGACTGGCAAGAACCGCGCGGGCCCGTGATCTCCCTCCAATGCACCGGCGAATACCTCCTCCCCGCCCCCTAGCAATCCCCCCGCCTCCTTGCCTCTCCCCCTGCCCCCAACTTCACCCGCGCCGCGCTCGCCGTCTTCCTCGTCCGGGCTTTCGGCATCGCATTGTAGGGGAGACTGGCCCCTCGAAGAGGGACCCTGAAGTCCTGACTTGGTCGGGATGAACGGGCCGGTCGCCCCCACGGTCGGCGCATTTGGCATCCCGTTGTAACGCGCCGATTTCATGGGCGCATGCCAGCGGGCCGTTGGGTACAATCAGGGCGCTCGCTTCGCTCGCAGACGCTGGCGCTACGAATGCGAGCGCAACGGTGATTCTGTTCACAATCTTTTCCTGCGCCCCAGATGCTCTCGCGGCCCGCCAGATTCCGCCAAGACAATAGCCTCCGAATTCCGCGCAGGAGCGTTTCACGTGAAACACTCCCATCTTCTATTGACAAATCCCGGCGGCAGGGCTATAATGCAACTCACCTGAACGCGGTCTGGGGGCCGCTGCCCCGGTTGGCAAGGGAAAAACCGGTCGGGTCTCGCTTGCCCGCATCGCATGCTTCGAGGGAAGGAGTACGATGTTGGGCAAGGCTCGATTGGTTGGGGTCAGCGATCTCAAGCCTCCTGATCCACTGAACATCCTGAACAGGCTTGCCTTGAGCACCGGGAAGGCTGCTCGATTGTGTGGGGTTACCCGGCGACAACTTGGCTACTGGTTGGCCCAGGGCGCACTTGGCGGGTCGGTGCTGCAGAATGGGCGGCGCGCGCGTTATGGCTGGCCGACCCTGGCCCGGATTCTCGCGCTGAAACAGATCAGGGATCGGGGAAAAGGTGTGCGCAGGGCGAAACAGGTGCTGGAGCAGATGGCCCAGGTAGGCACCGTCCCGTCCAGTGATTGGAGCCAGGCGCAGCGCATGGATTTTCTGGCGCGCCAGGCACAACGTCTGGAAGCAGTGAGCGCGCGCATGCGCGCGTTGGCGCTCAACGGAAGAAGCGGCAGCGCCGGGCCTCGCTGCGCAACCGGGGTTCGCGTGCCCTTGAACAGCCAGGATAGCGTGCCTCGCGGCGAAGACCTGCTCCGCCTGTCAGAATGGCTGGCGGCGAGCCGTCAGGGGTGGGCTGCCGAGTTGAGCAGCGACCGCGCCCCGTCCAGCGATGTGGAAAGGTGCCAGCGAATCGGCCTCTTCCTGGACCTGTTGGAGGCGAGCCTGACTGCGATGATGCCGGCAGGACAGTGCGATCCGGATGTCCGAAGAAGGCAACTGCCACATCGGAACTAGCGGCTGGAGTTATCCGCACTGGAAGGGCGTCTTCTACCCGCATGACGTGCCCTCAGCGCTGTGGCTGCCACACTACGCGAGCAGGTTTGACACCGTCGAGATAAACGCCTCCTTCTACCGCGTGCCCGCCGAGAAGACATTCCTGAACTGGCGCGACGCGACCCCTGACGGCTTTGTGTTCGCCGTGAAGGTTGACAGGCGCATCACTCACTACCAAAAACTGCGCGAAGTGCGCCAACTGTGGGAGAGTTTCGTAGCAAGGTGTGCGCTGCTGGGCAAGAAGTTGGGCTGCCTGCTGCTGCAATTCCCGCCCTCTTTTCGACTGGACCTGGAAGCGCTGACGGGCTTCCTGCGCCTGGTGCCCAGCGGAATGCGCTGCGCCTTTGAATTCAGACACCAGACGTGGTTCGCTCATGAAGCATACCACCTGCTGAGCGCGCACGGCGCGGCGCTTTGCCGCAGTTCGGCCCCGCGCTTCCCTGATGCAGACGTGGCGACTGCGGATTTCGTGTATGTGAGAATGCACGGGGGAACCAGCCTCTACTCGTCGAAGTACAGTGACGCTGAGTTGCGCCGGTGGAGCGCCGGCCTGCGCAAGCGATTGAAAGAGGGACGCGACGTGTACGTCTATTTCAACAATGACGCCCACGGCTACGCCGTCGAGAACGCGCTGACTTTGCGCAGGCTGCTCCAGAAGAAGTAGAGGAGGGATATTGCTTCAGGTTGGGATTATTGGGCTGCCGAACGTGGGGAAGTCCACGATATTCAATGCGCTGGCGCGCAGCAGCGCGCGCGTTTCGAACTTCCCCTTCTGCACCGTCGAGCCGAACCTTGCGGTGGCGGCGGTGCCGGATGACAGGCTGGCGCGGCTAGCAGAGATCTCGGGCCAGGAGCGCGCGGTTCCGGCGACGACAGAGTTCGTTGACATCGCCGGGCTTGTAAAGGGAGCAAGCAAGGGCGAGGGGTTGGGAAACCAGTTTCTATCGCACATACGCGGCGTGGATGCCCTGCTGCACATCGTGCGCCTTTTCCGGGATGAGTTGGTAACGCATGTCGAGGCGGGCGTTGACCCGGTGCGGGACGCGGGCATAGTTGACACCGAACTGGCCCTAGCCGATCTCGCAGTGGTGGAAAAGCGCCTGGAGTATCTGAAGGGCAGGGCACGGATCGGCGACCGCAAGGCTGCGCAGGAGGCGGACTTCTTGCAGCGCCTGGCTGAGGAGATAAGCAAAGAAATCCCCGTGAGAATGATGCCCCTGGATGCAGCCCAGGCTGAGATTGGCCGGCCGCTGGGATTGCTGACTGCCCTGCCGGTGATCTACCTTGCGAACCTGGGCGACAGGGATGAGGAGCAGACCGAATCGCTCTGCTCATCGCTGGCCGCGCACGCTGAGCAGCAAGGAGGGCGCTTGCTGCCGCTGCGCGGCAAGGTTGAGGCCGACTTGAGCACGATGAGCGACGAGGAGCGCGAGGAGTTCCGGCGCGAACTCGAACTGGGGGAACCGGGCCTGGTGCGCATTGTCAGCGAGTGCTACAAAATGCTGGGCCTGATAACGTTTTTCACGATGGTAGGCAAGGAGTTGCGGGCCTGGGCACTGCGGTCGGGCGGCACGGCGATTGAGGCCGCGAGCCTGATCCACTCGGACATGGCGCGCGGGTTCATCCGCGCGGAGGTTGTGAACTTCGAAGCGCTGGACGCGCTGGGCTCGTGGGAGAAGGCGCACGAAGAGGGCAAGGTTCGGCTGGAAGGCCGGGATTACGTCGTCCAGGACGGCGACGTTCTGAAGATGCGGTTCCAGGTGTAGGCGAAGCGAGCAAGCAGGGCTTTAGAAAGCCAGCCATGTGGGAATAACACAAGTGGAGGCCAAGAACAGGCTTGACGTGAGGGGTGGGGCAGAATATAATGAGTGGTGCCAGCCCTGCCGGGTAGGCAGGGTGGGCGGAAAGGAGCCGCGATGCGAACACTTGGTTGGTCCGCCAGATGGCGGGTAGGAGCGGGCGTGGCTCTGACGGTATTCGCACTGGTGGTGTGCACCGCCAAGCCAGCCAGTAGCGGCTTTTTCTCGAAAGTCGGCAAGGCCGTGGACAAAGTTGCCGACAATGACTCGAAGGACTCCAAGGACTCCAAGGAAGTCAACAAGCCGGGCACCGTGGATCTGAGATCGGTGCCTACGGGAAGAGTGGTAACAGGCCCCATTTCGAGCCCGCGCACTGTCTCTGTGCCGGGCGGCACGGCTGACCCTTCACACAGCCGCGGCGGGGGCATGGTTTCGGGGATATTCGACAGGCTCTCGCGCAATTGGGGACACAGCGGGAACGCGGGCGGAGCGCCCACAGGCACCGTTTCCCGGGGCGGCCGGAGCAACTCGGTTCCGACAGTTAGCGATAGGGGCGGGCTGTTCGGACATCTGCAAACCGGCCCTCGCGGCCACGTGAGCGGGGGCGGCGGCCAGCCAGTCATCGGGAATTACTTCGGCTCCACCTCGGGGCAGGGCTATAGGCCCGTGATTTCCCCCGGGAGGGGATCGGAGCCGGTTATCGGCTCAGGCCACGGGCAGTTCTTTGCCACGGTGGGGGACAGGACTCCCAGGCCGCGGCACAGCGGCTCGGGCTACTTCCAGACCATCAGCCAACTGATGCATGGCCATCGCGGGCCGAGATGGCACTACGACACGTGGTGGTGGTATTACCCCTACGACTTTCGCTTCTACCACTGGTACTACGGCTACTACGACCCATTCGACTCGTACTACCCGTTCGCCGCTTACGTCGTGAGCCCACCACCTTACTACTTGTACTACGTGTATCGGCCGCCGGTGGTGCTCGTGACGCCGCCGCCGCTGTGGATCACGATCTGGGCTGACGGGACATCCTATCGTTACAGCGACGACAGGGACTACTATCCCTATGTGGAGCAGGTGGCGAGACCGCTCGCACAGGCGATGAGGGACATCGAAAGAGGGTGGCGCAACGAGGATATTGGCTTGCTGATGCGCCACGTGGACCCGGATGGGGACATACGGGTGCTCTACCGGAAAGAATACAGCCACACGCTGACGGCGCGGGAGTTCGAGGACCTGACGCGCGAGGCGTTTGCGAACACGCAGACGGAGAGTTTCCGCTTTACCGACGTGAAGCGGGAGCGTGATGGCGATGAGGCGGTTGTGAAAGGCAAGCACGTGCTGCGCGATCCGAACGGCGAGAGCCGTGTAGTATATGTGATATACCTTCTGGAGCAAGCGCGCGATCGCTACGGCGATTGGGAGTGGTTCGTGAGGGAGGTGGGCCAGTCGCCCGAACCGTATTAGCGCCGCGCCCGGAACGGAGCGCAGTGTATGCCTGAACTTCGCAAGGACCCGGTGACGCGAGAGTGGGTGATAATCGCAACCGAACGGAGCAAGCGGCCTAGCGATTTTCAGAGAGAGCCCGATGGAAGTGAGGTAGGATTCTGCCCGTTTTGCTCGGGCAACGAATCGTGCACGCCGCCGGAGATCATGGCTTTCCGGCCTGGGGGTCAGCCTCGGGACGGGCCAGGCTGGTGGGTGAGGGTGGTAGCCAACATGTATCCCGCGCTCGGCATCGAGGGGCGGCTGGGCAAGTCGGGCGATGGCATGTATGACAGGATGAACGGGATCGGAGCGCACGAAGTCATCATCGAGACGCCGAATCACGACGAAGGCCTGGCGACCATGCCGCTGAAGCAGGTGGAGGATGTGGTGTGGGCTTACAGGCAGCGCTATCAGGACTTGCGGCGCGACCCGCGCATGAAGTATGTGCTGATCTTCAAGAACCACGGGCGGCGGGCGGGCGCCTCGATCGCCCACCCGCACTCGCAGTTGATCGCCACGCCGATGGTGCCCAGGGAGATTCGCGACGAGATCGAGGGGGTGGCTTCCTACCAGCAGTTCCGCGACCGGTGCGTGTATTGCGACATGGTTACGCAGGAACTGGAAGACGGCGAGCGGGTGATACTGGAGAACGACGCTTTCGTTGCGTTCGAGCCGTTTGCCTCCAGGTGCCCCTACGAGACCTGGGTGGTGCCAAAGTCGCACCAGAACTCATTTGCGGCGATGCAGGATTCCGAGCACACGTCATTCGCGAGCGCCCTGCAGGAGGTACTGCTGCGTATCCGGCTGTGCTTGCAAGACCCGCCCTATAATTACATGCTGCACACCAGCCCCTGCGGGTCCGAGGAGAGCGATATCATTCATTGGCACCTGGAGATCATGCCGCGCTTGACGATCGCCGCCGGATTCGAGATGGGGACGGGTATATACATCAACGTGACGCCGCCAGAAAGAGCAGCGGAGGACCTGCGCGCCGTGCAACTCGCTGCGGTGCCTGCTCAGACGAGCGCCGATCAGAAGGAACTGCCATGACGCAGCAATCCCAGGAGACTGTGCGCCACGAACTGCAGCAGTTAAAAGGGAAGATCGCAGAACTCGAGAAGGCCAAGCGCGAGTTGGAGAAGCGCATCAGCCAGACGTCCGAGGCCGTGGAAGTGGCCCCGATGGTCACAAGCCAGGCGGAACTGGAGAGCACGCTGGGCGCGTTTGTGAAGCGGGTGGGGGTCATCATCCAGGCAGAGAAGTGCGTGATCCTGCTCTACGACCGGGAAACCGGCGAACTGGTGGCGCAGTGGCCGACGCTTGGGTTGAATCGCGACCAGGCGCGCACGTTTCGACTGCGGGCCACGCAGGGCCTGACGGGCGAGATCTTTCGCGAAGGGCGGCCGATAATCTGCCACGACACAGTGGCGGACCCGCGCACCGTCAAGGAGTTGGTGGCGCTGCTGAAGATACGCAACGTGCTGGGGGTGCCATTGGTGATCGAGCGCCGCGATGCGGAGCAGCAGGTGGTTGAACGAACGGTGATCGGGGTGATCAGCGTGTTCAACAAGCGCGGCGGCGCGAGTTTCAACGAGGAGGATGTGAGGCTGATGACTGTGCTGGCCCGGAGCGCAGCGGCGCTAATCTCGAATGCCCAGTATATGATCCGGATGGCCACCGAAAAGCAGCAGTTGGAGACTGCGCTGCAGAGCATGCTCGCGGGGGTGCTGGTGGTAGGGCGGGACGAGCGCGTGCAGTTGATCAACGCCGCTGCGCGGCAGATGCTTGGGGTGGCCGCCGAGAACGGCATCGGCCGCCCGGCTGCGGAAGTCGTGGACACGCCGGTCGTGTTGGACCTGCTGCGCGAGTCGCTGTCAAACAAGGAGGAGATGTCGCGCGAGATCACGATCGGCGGGGAGGGCGGGCGAGTATATCAGGTGCAGACGGCGCTGCTGCGGGGCGACGACCGCTCGGAGGCGACCGGCGTTGTGGCCACGTTCTCCGACATCACGGAGATCAGGAATATCGAGCGCATGAAGACCGAGTTCGTGAGCAGCGTTTCGCACGAACTGCGCACCCCGCTTACCTCGATCAAGGGATTCGTGCGGACGTTGCTCGATGATACGCAGGGCTACTACGACCGCGACACGCAGCGCGAGTTCTACCAGATCATTGACGCCGAGTGCGACCGGCTGGTGCGCTTGATCAGCGACCTGCTGAACGTGGCGCGCATCGAGAGCGGGCGGGCGCTGGAACTGGACCTGCGCACCGTTGACCTGGCGGCCCTGGTGGCGAAGGTGGTTACAAGCCAGAAGTCATACACGACCAAGCACAAGTTCTATACCAACATCCCGGAATCTTGCCGGTTTATCGTGGCGGACGAAGATAAGATTGACCAGATACTGACGAACTTGATAAGCAATTCCATAAAGTACAGCCCCGACGGGGGCCAGGTGAGCGTTACCGCGGTGGACAAGGACAATCATGTCGCCGTCAGCGTGAAGGATGAGGGGATAGGCATTCCGCCCGAGCACCTGCCCCGGCTCTTTGCCCGGTTCCACCGCGTGGATTCGGCAGACACGCGCAGGGCCACCGGAACCGGGATTGGGCTTTATCTCGTGAGGCACCTGGTCGAGGCTCACGGCGGCAGCGTGTCTGTCGAGAGCGAAGTGCGAAAAGGATCCACCTTCACCTTCACCGTGCCCAAGAACGCAGAGGCAGTCCTGGCTAAGCAGAGCAAGCAGGCGTAGCACCGGTGGCGGGCCCGACAGCGCTGCTTACCTGCCGCGATCCTCTCCGGGGCGGTTCTTTCGAATGGCTGCTCACCGATGGGGTGGGCGGGTATAGTTCGGGGACCATCACGGGGCAGAACACGCGCCGCTATCACGGTTTGCTGATCGCCGCGGGCGAGTTTGGTCGGTTCCTCCTGGTCAGCAAGGTGGAGGACAGCGTCGCGGTGCGCGGCAGGGAATATCCCATCGCCACGAACCAGTATCCCGGCGTGCTTCACCCGGCAGGCTGGGTGCATCTGGCTGAATTCCGGCTCGACCCCGTTCCGGTGCATCGTTTCGTTATCGAGGAGTCCGTTATCGAAAAGGCAGTCTTCCGGGCGCGCGGAAGGCCGGGAGTGTTGATAGCGTATCGCTATCTCGAAGGCAATGTCCCCGTGCGGATCAGCGCGCTGCCGCTGCTCAATTGCCGCGACCACCATTCGGAAACTCGGGGAGGAATGGTGAAGTTTGACCTTGAACCGCATGAGGGCGGGCGCTGCCTGGAGGTCAAGTACGCCGTCCTTGGGCGGAGCCTCTTCGCGCTCGCGAGCGCGGGGCAGTTCACAGCGCAGCCGTGCTGGTACGAGAACATGGAGTATGCGCGAGAATCTGAGCGGGGGCTGGCGCATCGCGAGGATCACTTCTGCCCGGGGCGCTTCGAGGCCGAATTGCAGCGCGGCGGTGAGTGGTGGCTCTCGTTCGCGTTGGACGAGCCTCTAGTCGTTTCACCCGGAGCGCTGCAGGCGTCGGAGCGTTCGAGGGTCCGCCGAGTCTGCGAGTCGAGCGGCGTCAACGATGAATTCGTGCGGCGGCTGAGCCGGGCGGCAGATGATTTCGTGGTCAAACCGCCGGGCGACGGGGGCTACTCGATCATCGCGGGCTACCCGTGGTTCTGGGAGTGGGGCAGGGACGCGATGATCGCGCTGCCAGGCCTGCTGCTGGTGACGCGCAGGTTTGCCGAGGCCGCCTCGGTGCTGTCGCGGTTTGCGGGTGCGATGCGCAGGGGCTTGCTGCCGAACCGGATTCTGGAGAGCGGCGCGGGAGCCGATTACAACACGGTGGATGCTTCTCTGTGGTTCGTTTATGCGGCCTGGAAATACTTCGCATACACGGGCGATGCCGACCTGGTGAACGCCCTGCGGCCACGGGTGGAAGAGGTGATTCGCTGCTACCGGGAGGGGACTGAATACGGGATCGGGGTGGGGGAGGACGGCCTGGTGCGCGCGGGGAGCGCGGGCCTGCAGTTGACCTGGATGGACGCCAAGGTGGGCGATTGGGTGGTAACGCCGAGGCACGGGATGCCTGTTGAGGTGAACGCGCTCTGGTATAATGCGCTTCGGAGCATAGACGATTTGGCGCGAAGGTTGGGGTGGGAGCATTCAGATTACGACGCTCTGGCGGAGAAGGCTGCCGCATCTTTCGCGGCGAAGTTCTGGAACGAGGAGTGCGGCTGCCTTTACGATGTTGTCGGCGCTGCTCCCGATGCCTCAATCCGGCCCAATCAGATACTGGCTGTGAGCCTGCCTTATCCTGTTCTGGAGGGCGAGAGGGCAAAGTCCGTCGTCTCAGTTGTGCAGGGCGCACTGTGGACTCCGTTCGGCCTGCGGACGCTGGCCCCTGGCAGCCCGCAATACAAGGGGCGATACGAGGGCGATATGGCTGCGCGCGATGCTGCGTATCATCAGGGCACCGTGTGGCCGTGGTTGATGGGGCCGTTCGTGTCGGCCTGGGTCAGGGTTCATGGGGCGAGGAGGAACGTCAGGCGGAGGGCAGCGGTTTTCTACCGTGGGCTGGAGAACCATCTGGATGAAGCGGGGCTTGGGACGGTTTCGGAGATCTTCGACGGAGACCCGCCGCACGCGGCTCGCGGATGCATTGCGCAGGCGTGGAGCGTCGGGGAACTGCTGCGTTCATACGTCGAAGATGTTCTCGGCATTTGCCCACGGCACTCGTAAGAAGCGCACAGGAGGGAGCCCATGAAGATTGCCATCGGGGCTGACCATGCGGGATTCCGATTGAAGGAGGTGCTGAAGCGGGACCTCATCGAAAAGGGCTACGAGGTGACCGACTTCGGCGCAGCGTCGGATCAACCTTCGGATTACCCTGATGTTGCTTACCCGGTGTCAGAGCATGTGAGCAAGGGCAAGGTTGATAGGGCAGTGCTCATCTGCGGGAACGGGGTGGGCATGAGCCTGGTGGCCAACAAGGTGGCGGGAGTGAGGGCGGCGTTGTGCGGGGATATCTATACGGCGCGCACGTCGCGGGCGCACAACGATGCGAACGTGCTGTGCCTGGGTGCGCGCGCGACGGGGTCCGAACTCGCGCGGGAAATCCTTGCTGTCTGGCTGGGCACCGATTTCAGCGGCGAGGAGCGCCACGAGAGGCGCCTGGGCAAGGTGCGGGATGTGGAGAAGGAATGCGGCATCCGCTGAGCGGCGCCATAATCTGGGTGCTTGTGCTGGCGGTGGCAGTTGCCGGGGCTGTGACCCTGATTGCTGCGCCTTGGGTGATAAGGCTGGCGCGGAGGGCAGGGGCGATTGCGAAGCCCGGCGGCCGCCGCGCCCATCGCGAGCCAACG
>Ga0315296_10000656_pt1 | contig 31311 bp, 26 predicted proteins | sample YL17G14_18_MG_FD_203921 | JGI IMG/M metagenome (GOLD analysis project Ga0315296, IMG submission 203921) | Sediment microbial communities from Yellowstone Lake, YNP, Wyoming, USA - YL17G14_18 | ecosystem: Environmental > Aquatic > Freshwater > Lake > Sediment | place: USA: Wyoming | collected... | reverse complement strand
AGGAATACGATATGATTCAGCGCGCAAGAACCGAGCTCAGGCGAAGAGGACTCGAGGACGCTGGTATTAGCGAGGGGGAAGTGGAGAAATTCGATTGGGGGAGTCTGGCACTCGGCGCGATTGTCGGAATTGGTGCCTACGTCCTATTGCGAGAACTGCTCAAGGAGAAGTGACAGAGGAAATGACAAAGATGGATAGGAAGAACGATCTACTTAGTGATCCAGTGGTCCGTTTCCTTCTCGGAGTTGGAGGCGCAGCCGCCGCAGGCATAGTTGCTAAACTGCTCTATGATCGGTGCTCGAGAGCGGAGAGGAAGGAGTGGAGAAGGGCCTTCCCTCATCATGGTGAACTCGGCTTGCTAGCGCTGATTGCTGGTATCGCCTCAGGAAATCCAGTGGCCACTGGTGCAGGATTGGGCGCAGTTGTCACGGACCTGGATGACAAAGACGAATGGTTCACGGAGACTCAATAGAATGAGTTGCATTCAGGGGCTTCTCGCAAGCATCTGTCCTGAGATTGAACGCCAGCTAAGACCGAATCTTCGAGGGATCAAGGGGGTCCTTGTTCGGGGCTATCTGCCTCAGACCTGGGTCTTTGAGACCGAATCTGAGACTGTCTCGCTGATTGTGGACGCGCAAGGAAAAGCCTCGGTCTCCAATGGCCCGAAATACCCAAAGGACGTCACAATAAGGTGGAAGCACGACTCTCTCGCATCAGCTCTGAGGACTAGGAGCAGCACCCATGTGCCTCATGGCGAACGACCCATCATCATGTTTCACAGTCAGAAAGGGCGCGCAGCTTTTGATCTCCTGAGGAAGCGCTTGGGCCTATGATTCTTGGGCAGAGCGACATCGGACGTCAGATATTCGTCATACCCACCGAGCCAGATTCATCATACTTAACGCAACAATGCCGATTTTCCGAAAAGCCCATATAGTGGTATATGCTACTGTGATTTGCTATGTGATCCTTTCCCAAGCAATGCTGGCTTCGTTTGCGGTGAGCACTTGGTCTGATTACTAGTAGCCGAAAACCGCTATATACCAGCAAGTAGGTCTTGGGGATCAGATTCTGATGGCTCCTAAAGTCTACTTCGCGCTTGGTGTTGGCGAGAAACCACCGCACACGACTCAGATCAAGGAGGCTGCGAATCAGATTGAGATACCTGCGAAGCCGCGACTGAACCGAGACAAGTCCCAGACAATACAGGTTAGTAGTTCGGGAAAACCGATATTCATGACATATCAGTTTCAGGAAAGAGATGGTAGCATCATCATCTGGGTGAAGAACGCGAAGTGGTCCACCAAGAGGAGGAAGAGGTGAGAGAATGAAGTGTGAGTGCCGTGACTGGATCCCCGTAGAAGTAGACTACAAGAGCTCCGGTTGGCAAGGGGAACCAGTATTGTTGAAACGTATACCTGCAGAATCATGTCCAAAATGCAATGTGATTCGCGTCGATTCAGACGAGATTCTTAGAGCAGAGCAGAAGCTCCTAGCTGGGGAGATTGGAGTAGCACCAGAGGAACTCCTCGTTCTTCTGTTGTTGTACGCCCCCGCTGAGAAGATGCATCCGAAATATCCTCACAAGATTGAAATGCGCTACAGGATGAACAAGATGCTGTTCTATCTTTGGAAGAGGCTCGAAGAGAGGGGATTCGGTGATTCCTGGATCCATGACGTCTTTGAATCCAAGGAAAGAGGACCAGTGCCTGTGCACCTCAACGAGATTGCCAAGTCTCTGGAGGCCAAGGGGCTTGTCAGAATTCAGTGGGGTGGAAAGGTTGTCAAGAAGCCCTTTATCTACGATCTCACTCAGAAAGGATCCAATCAAATGAAGGACATGTGGAGCAAAGTCCCTGAAGAGTTCAGGTCCACAGCTAATGCCGTGAAAGAGGAACTGCTATTCATAGATACAGAGAACCTGAAGCACAAAGTGCATCGGGAATACCCTGACTACAAGGCGACATACAAGCAATTGGACGTCGATTTCTAGCCTTGCCCGACTCGGCATCTGGCAATTGACTAGAACAGGTCTCTCTGACAGGCCCTCAGAAGAGGAGTCCTAATGCCGTTTTGAACGCGTGTGAGCGCAGCAGCTATCTCAGCAATCCAGAACAGGTTCGTGTAGACCTCGACTGACTCGATTCCCTTGACCCTTAGGTTCCTCTCAAGTCCAAGCTGCTCTTTAACATGCGAATGGAATCTCTCTGCGGTCGTCCTCTTGTCGTAGATCTTCTGCCATTTCTCAGGATCTCTTTCTTTGAGCTCAAACCACTGGTTCCTGAAGTACGCACCAACAGAATCAATGACACCGTGCGCAAGAAGGAACTTTAGGACATGCTCGAGGGATGCCTCGGGGACGTAGTCTACCTCTCTCCACATTGAGTTGTACTGCTTCCTGAGCCTGGTAGGAGTGCCGTCATAGCGGTATGTGTCGTTCTTTGAGAGGTTGAAGTAGGTCTTGATTCCAAAATCAACGTTCATTCGCGCCCAGTTGTTGAAATCCCCGTATGCGTGATCGGCAATGATTTCATCCACAGCTATTCCAAGCCGTTGAAGCTTCCGAACAAGCGGAATGAGATAGTCACCGTCGTAATCATTCGCCCTCGAAACTACCTTCGCAAGGCTCAGCCCTGTGTCAACGCAGGTCGCTTGATGGACCTTGTACATGAACAGCTCGTAATGGCCATTGTAGTCAGCATCCTCATCTCGGTACATTCCCTCGAGCGGCGTTGAATCGATGGCAATACGCCTGCCAACATGGATTCTCCTTCGATTGAGGTACTTTCTGAGCTCAATCACCATCAAGTCCAAGACGATGTTGGTACCTGTCCGGCCAAGCCTCTTCCAGATGAAATGGTCGATCGTTCGCCGGTCCGGGATCTCAACTTTTCCATCAACTTCTCTGAAGCCAAGATTTCTCGGAATCGAGTCATGCCAGGAGTTGTTGAGTTTTGTTTCCAGTTGAGTTGTATGCCTTAGACCGATTAGCCTCTGATAGATTGCGGTGCGCAGCATTGCATCGAGCGGGTAATGGAAGTGCTCGAGGTCCTTGTAGAACGAACGCAGCTCCTTCGTGATAGGATCAAGCCTCAGGAAGCTCAGGAACTTCGAAGCTTCCATTGGCTGTTCCGCGCTAGGATCGAGGAACGAACGATTACCCTGTGCCTCACATATTGTGCTTGAGAACCCGGGGAGCTCTTGCTCGGACCCAAAGAGGGAGTACTCTCCAACCTCGATTGGTGCGGTCTCTATTCCCTCTGGGCCAATTTCGTAGCTCATCGAGAAAGTCGCCAGACCAGGGATTCTCGAACATTCCGAAGGATTAGGTTCAGTCGTCATTCGCAATCCTATACCTAATAGGTATATACCTTTAGAGTATATATTATGATTCCGGCTAGATTCCAGAGGCTCAACCAAAAAGTATTATACTCAAGAGTACATACTTGTACATAATGCCAAAGGTTACAGTAGAAGCATTTCAATGCAATCGGTGTGGTCATGTCTGGATGCCTAGACAGGGATTGGACCGGAAGCCGAAGGTCTGCCCCAAATGCAAAAGTCCTTACTGGGACACGCCCCGAAGACGTACTGGCTGAAGTAGGGCAATGAGTATCCGATCTGAGAAACGGAGTCTGCTGTTGCTGAGCTAACTCAACTGCCCCTCCTCAACGTACTTCCTTCGCAAATCCCTGAGATTCTGCGCGACCACCGCAAAGACATCCCGAGATTTCGTTTCCAATGCTAGATCGATTTCTCGCTCCAGCATTTTGATGTAAGAATCATCTACCAGCGCGCTCCCTCTGAGATTCTCAAGTTCAGCCTTGATTTTGCTCAAATCGCCCTGGTGTGTCTGATCGGCCAGGAAGTCACAGATGTAGGCATTCAGTTTTAGGATGCTCAGATGCAATGCGTTTTCTGGACCGGATGATAGGCTTGGCACAACGAATGGAAGAGTCATGTTCATCTCATAAGGCGACGCCCCTATGACAATATGCTCCAGAATCGTGTACGTGTGTCCTTCGAATCCCTTCTTGACGCAAAGACCTGCTGCTTCCGCCCAATCCACAAACGCCCTGATATACTGAATGAGAGAGCTATCGACTAGCTCATCATATCCCATCCCTCTGAATATCACTGTAAGCTCCGACGTTGTGAATTCCTTCTTCTTGTCGCAGATGAGTGCCCAGTGAAGTCTAAGTTGCTGATTCTCATTGAATGTAACTCTGAGAAGTTCCTTCTCACGCTCCTTCTGGCCGTTCTCATACGCAAGCAACATTTCTCGCCCTTTGTTCGTCAGCCTGATGTGAGCATTGGAGTCTATAAGACCAAATAGAATCCCTGCTCGGACTAGGTCATTCGATATACGGTCAGATGAAATCGCAGGATCAGGTTTATCGCTTCCGCTGAATCGCTGCAAAAGCTGCTTCAGTTGCTTGTAGCGAACTCTGAATATTGCTCTTTCTTCGTTCTTCGTCATTTTCTGTTCCTTTATTGGTTTATTTTCCGGTAATACTTTATAGGCTTGAAGTGAGGTTGAGAAGTCCACTCAGGGGGACTGTACCTCACGGTATGCTCTCTGAGAAGGGGATGTAGCGACTACAACTCTCCTAGGCCTTGGGCCATGACCACCGATGCGTCTTCAGGGGCCACCGTGTGATCGTGACCTCGAACGGGATTTTCCCGTAGGCTCTTTAGGGCTGTAGTCTCTCACCGCGCTAACGGGGAGACATCCCCTTCCGTTATTCTTTATCAATGGTCGGATATTTAAAATACGTCAGTAGGTCTCAATCATACCGTCTCATTCTCATTCATACTTCCCGCATGATGTCTTCGACGGTTCGTCTCTCCTCTGCAGTCAATCCGTACAAGTCATAGACCAATTCGTCGATGCGGGCACTGGTTTCCTTGGTTTCTTTCTCCAGCTTCACGCGCTCGTCGGTCTGCTTCTTCCCGAGGGTGATAAGTTTCTCCGTTAGCCGAATCATGGTTTCAGATTCTCTTTCAAGTTCTGGAGATCTTCGCAGCGGTATCGGAACATTTCCGAAGTATTTCCATATGAGCTGATACCCGTTTTGGATCTCAGTGCAAGTGTTCGAGATTAGAAACCATCCAAGTCTCGAATTGAGGATTGCCAGCAACTGCGTGTCAGCCGTTTGAATAAAGAAGTTCGCATTGTTGAGGTAGTACCCATTTTCGTCGATGGCGAACCTAGGCTTGACCATAAACACTGCGTAGACCAACTTTGGCTTGGCAAAGAAATCGTAGTAGTCACAGGGTCTCAATTCATACCAATGATCACCTTGATCCCATCTCTTCTCGAGCTTCGTCTGGTACCTCTTTAGCCATTCGAGTATAGCCGGATAGTCGTTTATTTTCGTTCCGTTCTTCGTGAGAATCAAGTACTTTCGCTTGAAGTCAATACCATAGGCCCTCACATCCTTTCCTGTCAGGAACGGCTTGATGAGTTCAGCAGATTTGGGGTCCTTTGAAACCAGCTGGCCCTTTGTATCCTCGTCGATTACAAAAGCTTTGGAAAGTCCCGTCAGAATTCCTCGATACACATCGTGCCCGAATTGTTCGCTCAGTGTCGTACAGCTACTTCTTATCTTGTCAATCAAAGTGCTGGTCTTGTTCTCAACGACATTCCATCCATCTACTTTCAAGTCCTTCTGATTCACGTAGTAGGAATGCCCTTGCACATAGCCGCTCAGGTTGTCGAAATCCAACGATCTAACGCGGCACGCAAGCACCTTCTTGTTCTGCTTCTTCAGGTTCCTGATGATGATAATGCATGGGTAAGTTGTGGCATCTTGGAATACTCTGAGATCTCCGAAGTCGATAATCTGCTCTATGTGGTAGCGATTCAGAAATTCCCGTAGTTTCTGCCCGTATCCAGCTTTGAGCCATTTGTTTGTCACAATCATTCCGAAGAAGCCGCCTTCCTTGAGAAGCTTCATTTCTCTCTCGAAAAAGTAGACTGAGAGGTCAGCCATGCTGTTGTAGACCTCGTAATTCATTTCCAGGTATGGTTTTGTCTTGCCAAGTTCCTCTTGTCGAACATAGGGCGGGTTTCCAATAATGACATCGAACCCCCCATCCATCATTGTTGTGGGGAATTCTCTAGCCCAGTCGAAAGGGTGCAATTCCTCATCCAGCGACTGACTTACTAGTGAATTCCCGCACTTGATGTTGTCTCGCAGGTCCGGAAGTCTGTATCTGGTCTCGGCAGCCTTCAGAAGAAGGTTGAGTTGGGCAATCTCAACTGCCTTAGAATCCAAGTCCACTCCGTAGATGTTGTGTCTGAGTATCATCGCCTTGCGAGTCATCTTCGCCGCTTCAGACTCTGAATCGAGTTTCGTTTGAGAATAGTCCTTATCCTTTTGTCGGTAGAACCGGTCCAACACATCGAATGATTTGAGTAGGAATGATCCAGAACCACAGGCGACGTCTAAGACACTAAGATTCGCCAGGTCCTCCGATTTTGCCTTCTTCAGGATTCTGCCTAGAGTGTTTTGAACGATGTATTCCACGACGAATGGAGGCGTGTAATAGATTCCTTGTTCTTTCCTCTTGGATTGCATAGTGCCGATGTACTTCTCATACATCGCGCCCAGCACATCGGCATCTATGTCCGCGAAATTGTACGAGTAGATCTCATCTTTATCGTAAGTCTCTCGAAGGACTTTGACGTAAGTCTGGTTGTCAATCGCGACTCTCTCGCATTCGTGGCGTCTATCGGGGTTGCTGTCATCGTAAGTGAACAGTCTGCTATCATATATGTCGTCGTAGTGCCGGAAGAGCTTGTTCATCCGATCTCTGATGCTAATTGACTTGTCTGCTTCGTACTGATTCAGAATCCCTTTGATTGTCTCATCTGGGTGCGCTTCACGCCTCCTATCTTCAACAGTTCTGATGAATATGATTCTGTCGAGTACCGTCTGGACGATCTCTTCCAGTTCAGGACGGGAATACTCCTGCTTCGTGTGCTTCCGAATCGACCCCAGCAACTTCTGGCGCCAAGAGAGAATATCTGTCAGAAGTTCATCGTCTATTCTTGCGGGACTCTTGATGCGGCCTTGGTCCTGCGCCTTCTTGTCGATGAGGCCCTTCTCGAATCCTTCCTTGGATACGAGTCTCAAATCCTCGAGCCGATCTGGAAGATCTGATGCTGCGATTCTTCTGAAGACGTGCTTCCATATCGAATCCTCCTTGGTGTCGCAAAGAAGGATCAGCGTTTCTTTGAAGTTGGACAGAACAGACCAGCGCTTATTCTTGCTCCGGCCATAGTTGATTGCCTGCTTGATGTCCGTTTCTGTCAAATCCCTAAATGGCTTGGTCTCCAAGAAGAAGGCGATGCCTCCATTGAGGTAGAAAATGTAATCTGGGCGACCTTGAGGCTGACTAACCTGCTCCTTCACCTCCTCGAGGTTTCTGAGATTCCAGCCCAACAAGCTGAATAGGGGTTCGATGAAGACTCGACAGACATCTCTCTCGGAGAGTGATTTGCCTTCGTTTTCGCGGAGGTTCGTTAACAATGAAAGGACTCCGCGCCGCACTTCCTCGTTGTTCATGGAACGGCCATTTGAATGGGTTTGGCGACCTTATAGGTATCGAACAGGCGTTGCATGTGGCCTCATACGGTCAGGTCTCGCTACGGGCTTCAGCCAAGCTTGAAACCTGAGTAATGTCATTCGGATTCATGGCCAACTGCAAGATATGCGGGAAGCCCTCTATTGGCTACATACAATGGTTTCAGGGGAGAAAGAAGGTGGCTTCGTACCCTGCGTGCATCGAGCACACATTGGTCGCGTACTCATTGATTGAGCTCGGCCAAGATCGACTCCGAGATTTCCTTGCTACCTCAATGCCAATCAAGAAGGGCAGCATCCCTAGATTCAAAGTGAGTCTGACACCGTAACGCTGCGTTCTACGGTCACTCTGCATCAGTCCGATTGTAGGCTAGCTGATATGCTGACGGTCGATTGCATCATGCTGTGTGTAACGAATCCAGCGGTCAATAGGTTGAAGTAGGATGGTTGGCTAGTTCTGCTAATTGGCAACCCTTCTGGACGCGATTCCTCTACCAAGGGCATTGTTGCGTAAAGTATGATTCAGTACATTGGTGCGAGGAGGTTGTCTGACGGTTCAAATAGCCAGTAAGAATCGAAGGTCTTGCACAATTGCGAGGGAGATGAACGAAAACATTATGGAGATGAGGACTAATGATTGATTGGAGGAGACCAGTCTTTGGGAAGCTGTCAAGGAGGGGTAGAGTGTCGGCTATGAGCGCAGCAGGGAGTGAGTTTCCTGACTATTCAGCCTCCGATTGGCTTCTGTTATGGCTGGCAATTGGTGAATCAAAAGAGATTCGAGGGAAAACCGTCTTTGTGAAGCAGATATTCGTGATTGCGGAAGAAGTCATTCCTCAGATTCTTCAGAAGTTCAATTTCTACTCTCATCATTTCGGTCCGTACTCCAAGGAGTTCGAGACTGCTCTGCAACAGCTCGTTCGAATGGGGATGATAGACGAGAGGATGGAAACGGATGTTGAAGGTCTCTTTTCTACGAATGCTAGGCACGACTATACTCTGTTGCCTAAGGGAGAGGCTAGAGCTGTTGAATTGTTGAAAGGTGTCCCTTCCTCCATAAAGGAGAAATTGGTCCAACACAAAAGATTGCTTTCTCGAATGGGATACATTGGACTGTTGAGTTATGTGTACAACACTTATCCAACATTTACGATGAATTCCGAGCTCGAACTGGCATAGGGGGGCGAGAGTATACTCGATCTCGGCTGGTTAGTTCCAATATTCGTGGTCCTCAACTTCTTTCTTGTTCTGGCTTGGCGTTTCATCTCTCTCAAGAAATCGTTTTTCGATCAGTATTTCCCAATGAACCGTCAGATACTAGGTGTCCTTGTTGAGGACTTCTATGAGAGCGTGTCTGAATGGGCTTCTGAAAGAAAGAAGAAGGGCAGGAAAGAAGAGGAACTGGGTGACTTAATTGAATCGCTCGGAAATTTGTTCGCCAAGTCTCAGAAACTATCTTCCTGGAACGATCACATCAACAATGGCAACCTCCATCTGAAGAAAGCGGCCTCAAACATGGTTCTGACAGGCGTTCTCATGTGTTTTGCCATCATGGTGCTCGCTTTCCTTCTTGATAGTGACGCCTCATTGGGAATACTGCTCGCGTTCTTCATCGGATATGGTGGTCTTATCTTCCTGGTTCGGGGAGTTGGTGAATGGCGCGAATACTGCAGAATCGAGTCTAGAATTGACAAGAGCTATTCTGATTTGACATTTGGGAAGTCAAACATCATTGAAAGAAACGAAGAGGAGGACGTGAAGAGTATCGACTCTCGACGATAGCATGACTTGCGAAGGTTTAAAAGCAGGAGAGCGGAATTACGCGTGCCGAAGGGGAGCATTTTGGATACGACTGTGAGGTCTAGTGAGGACCAGGTTGTAGACCTCATCGTCTTTGCGATCTCGCGGTTTGTTGAAGAGAATGAGGTTAAGAAGCCTATCGGCGAGACGAAAATCGCTAAGATTGTGTACCGAACTGCAGAGGATCTCCAATTGCCAGTTACTAGGTCCTGGTTCAAGTTCGGGGCATATGTATGGCCTCAGTTCGATCTTGAGGAGCACTACAATCAATTCCTTGGGAAGCTTACGACTCCGATGACCGTTAGAGGCACGATTGAAAAGGCCATCCAAGAGGACCGTGAGCTATTCAGGCGCATCGAAGACACCGTCAGTGACCAATCAGTCGTTTTCGAAAGCGATGTCTCTGAATTCCTCGACTGGCTGTACAGCAACGAGGCCCCCAAGGAATACCGACCTCTCTATAAATCTCACAAGAAAGTGCTCGACCGTTTCGAGAAGGTGTTTACCGCGGTGAACAGCGGTTTTCCCACTTTTCAATTCCTACCAGCCTCAAGAGAGATGACGGATTTCCACAGGCGGCTTCTGCGATTCCAAGATAAGCCGGATATGGTTGACTTGGTGATGGAGACGACAGCGTTGCTGGAGGATTTGCTTGTCACCTACGAGTCAAACCTGGACAATCACGCAAAACTCCTTGAACTCGTCAAATTCCTACGGGTTCTCTATAGCGATTTCTATCTTAAGTACGTCTGGACTTTCCCCGCCTCTGTGATCACCATTGAAACTATCGATGGTCCAAGGAAGCTCAACATCACAGAGGAAAGGAATGGCTATTTGAAGTCTCTGCCTCGGTACTTCGACAGGCTCTCTGAGTTTTCCAAGAAGGCATTCGAAGGCGGGCTCTATCCGTCGAAACCAGAGATCTTAGCCCTTCAGGATCGGCTGAGCAAGAATCTTGGCTCAGACGAAAATGCCCTGCGAACCGTCTTTGCTGAATCAGTTCATTCACAGAGATAGGGTGAAGGAGATGGATCTTCGACCCCTGTTTTTCGACACAAATGTCTACATGGGTTATGCGTTGGACGATCGATTCGAGGACTTTCATCCTCAATGTTGTGATTTGTTTGGAGCGCCAAATTCGCGTCATACGAGCATCACTGTGCGAGACGAGCTGGATAGAAAGAAGCACGACCGTAACAGACTCTACAGGGAATTGCTGGATCATTTGGAAGGTGGAAAGCCCATTGAAGAGTTCCAGCCGTCAAGTTCGAAGAAGTCAGATCGTAATCATTGGACACGAATCTTGAGCGCCTACAAAGAGGGCTCGATAGACCTCGAATACTTGCGACTGCTCGGCACCGAGCTAAGTCAAGGCATTATGGACGGATTGAGCAAGACAAACAAGGAGTTAGTCAGACGAAGCAACGATGGACAAATGAAGGCGCACTTTGAGATGATAGACATCCATAGACCAGACAATTCGATTCTGGCGGATTTCTTCGATTGGGCAATTCCTGGCACGGGCAGCTGCTTCATAACTGGCGACGGAAACATTCACAAGAAGAGAGAGGAGATATTCGATTATGTGAGGAACTGGAAGAATGCGGACTGCAATCACTTGTCACTCTATTTCATCAAAGAGGCTCCTGTTAGGCTTTGCGGGTAGGAGTCTCTAGAACCGTCCTATGGAAACTCAGACTGTCAAACCAAGAGCATTTGGGATTGATGGCGATCTGATGGCTCGTCTAGATTTCTAAGATGCCCACAAAGGGGCGTCTACGTCGATTTGACGAACTGAAGCGTCTAGTATTCGATGATCCGACTCTTCAGCTCGGCCTAGCCGATTTCGGCCTGGCTAGGCATAAGTACTTATATCTTACACACCAATTAGGGTGTAAGGAGGGGGCGGATTGCCCCCTGATAGGGAGAAAAGCACATGGAGGTGTCAATCCCCAATGCAGCCATCGTTGTGGAAGCCAAGATCAGCGAGGATGGTCGGATATACGGCCTCAAGAAGTTCGCTGGTCGTTCCGCAAAGGTGGTCGTGCTAGAGAAGAAGTAGCGCCCCATCGCCAAACCACACTGGGTGACTGGGCGGGAGTTGTAGCTCCCAACCCAGTCGGGAGGCCCGATAGTTTGAGTATCAAGCCCCCGTGTAATCACATCAAGCTCGAACCGAATAAGACTTTCGCAGGAAGGACCGAAACTGGCCACGTAGGATGCAAGTTCTGCAAGTGCAGTCAGGTCGTCAAGAACGGCAAGAAGAACGGGAAGCAGCTCTACCGATGCAAGGTCTGTGGGGGGCAGTTCGTTGACAACGGATGTTTCCCTCGAATGCGCATAGGCGCCAAGGCAATGTCTGTAGCCATTGAGTCGTACTTCGATGGGTTGTCGTTGGCCAAAGTCGTCAACCTGCTGAGACGTGCATATGGGATTGTTGTAAATCGTGCCACAGTCTGGCGCTGGATTCAGAAGTACGTGCCCCTCGTGAAGAAGCTAGTGAGCAAGTTCGAAGTTGACGCGACAAGTTCCTGGCATGCTGACGAAACTGCTGTCAAAGTCAAGGGAAGGATCCACTGGTTCTGGGATGGAATTGACTATGACTCTCGCTTCATCGTGATGGGGCTGCTCACCAGAAGGCGATCTGTCGTCAATGCTCGTAAGTTCTTCCTGGGTGCCAAGGCTCAAGTTGGTGGGGAAGCCCCTGAGGTTATTGTGACTGACGGTTGTGGGTCTTATCGCAAGGGTGTAACCAAGGCGTTCTGGCGGAAGGTGCAACTCGGGGAATGCACTCTTGTCCAAAAGGAAGGTTTGAGGGCTAGGCTCGGGAAGCTGTCGAACAACGTCATTGAGCGATTCCACAACACTCTGAAAGATCGTGTGAAGACTCTCAGAGGGTTCGGTAGCAGGAATGGGGCCGTCAATGCGCTAGATGGCTTCGTTGTTCAATACAACTTCCTCAGGAGGCATACGGCTCTCGTCGGAAGGACTCCTGCCGAGAAAGCCGGAGTCAGATTGCCTATCGAGAATGGATGGGGCGACCTAATTCAATGGTCACTCCATAGGTCAGACACAATACCATGACTCAGTGGCGCATCAATAAGATCCAAGAAGCGACTGAACTTGACTAACTCGTAGTGATGAATTTCTGGTCCAATTCGCGCGAAAAGGTCTGGACCATTCGTTTGAGTTCCTCTAGCCGCTCATAGCGGTCAGCCAGTAGTGCTTGTCTTTCCTGATCTGGTTCGTTGTGTTGGTTCACAGGAATTCTGATTGTGAGAGGTCTGAGGCGCTTGACATAGAGTTTTGCATCGTATCTGAATTGTGCACGAGCGACCGCCTCCCGTATGGCATGTACAGCATAGGAAGGAAGAATTCGGTCGTTTACCACCTTGATACCAATGACATCGTCATGGATTGTATATTTCGCCTCTTTACGGAGGAATACATCTCCGACGCTCCCATTTGCATTCACCGTGATCATCGGTTCCGTGTAGACAGGGATCCCGTTCTTCGAAAGCCAATCTTCGGAGACGTGACCTAGATAACTCTCAGGTTCACCATGACCTGAGATTACGGGAATTCCTCCCGGATTCTCATGGATGTTCTTTCTTGTGACTCTTCGACCGCGAATCAGTGAGAAGAAGTGAGCATCTGAAAGGGGGACTTCAATCCCTCTATCGCCTCCGCCATTCTCAAGCTTCAGTGGTTCAAGCTCCGCTTTTACCGAATCCACCATAAGGGTCAGTTCGGATTCGAATTCATTGATATTCACGGTGGTTGTTTCAGTAAGTCCCAATTCAGCCCGTTCTTCGCTCGTCCAGAAACGATCTGCATCCCATCGATCCTCCGGAGCGAATTCACTAGCAGGAATCAGCTTGCAGGACATATTTCTAGGTTCAAAGACAATCTTGTCAGCGTAGAAAGCTCTGAACTGCCTTACGAGGTCTGGGAGATCCGAGCGACATGGGAATCTAAGGGAATCGCGTGTTTCCCCCACTTCCCTGACTAGGTAGGCGAAAACCGGCATAGTCTGGTCATCGGTGCTCTGATTCTTCTTCGTTAATGCAATGACGTACGTTCTATTCGGCGTGTTGAAGAACGTTCGTTCGGGGAGAGCGATTATGCCATCAATTATGCAATGCTTCCGAACATATGACCGCACTGCGATCTCCGAGCGAGTCAGAAGACCAGTGGGAATAATGACAAACGCCCTGCCCCCCGGCTTCAAAGCATCCACAACCCAACGGATGAAGAGAGACTCCACACCAGTGCCAGCTCGATCATAGGTTTCCTTGAGGACCTCGTTTTGGAAAATCTTCTCTTTTATTGTCTTGCTGCCTTTGACGACGTACGGAGGGTTAGTAAGTATCAAATCAAAGTGGTTCCTTTGAGGGAACTCCAAGGACCCTAGCATCTTGTCGTGATCAACAAGAAGGAATGTCTGATTCATCAACTCAACAAACGATTGGCGACCAGCACTTGGCAGGGAAACATACTCTTCTGCCATATGAATCAGCATATTTGCCTTTGCGAGGATGTTCGTCTGTCGATCAACTTCGAGCCCCAGAAGCTCATTCTTCCACGTAGCCATTCCATTTTCCAGAACCATATTGCCCTTTAGCATGTCCTCATGAAGTAGAGGTTCGAGAATGAAGCCTCCCACACCACATGCTGGGTCGCATATCGATGCTTGTCCTCTTTGTATCAATTGTGATAGATTCGCCATTCCAAGAATGGCTCGGACTACATTCCTCGGGGTTAGGTATTGACCAAGTTTCTGCTGTTTCACGTTCTTCTTGAGGAATTTCTCATAGACTCGTGACTTGAACTCTACGTCAATATTGCGTATCTTTCCGAAGTTGACGAATGCGGCTATTGCTGCGAGGAACGAATGGTTGAATGTCTGAAGCGGATGATTGTGATTTGTCATTCCCGGTTCCAGAAATACAAAGCCATCGATAATCGAGGTGATGTCCGATCCTGGAAGATACCCGCCCAAGGGAATTCTGGAGGGTGTCGATGCGGGGAACAATCCTTTCATTTGGGGACGGACAGCCTGTACATAGTACTCGATCTGAGTCTTTCCATATTGCCTGACAAAATCTGCTTCGCTACAATTCAACGCGTCAATCTTCAAGCCAACTGGTAGCAGGTCGAGGTCGCTCAGAAACTTGTATAGGAACAATTCCACAAAGGTCGCCAAGCATGGTTTAGGTTCCTCATGTGTTGCCAGCCAAATCGTCTGCCAAACACTGTCCGCTAGGCCACTCGGATCAATTGCTTTTGGATGGACTATTGAGTCTGTCGACGGATCAAGGGCAGAGAGAATGGACTCAACAGCGCCAGTAACACGATAGTCTTTCGACAGAACCCGATCTTCATCCCAAATGTAATGAATCTCCTTGGGTTCGCGGTCGAGAGTGTGGATCCATATGAATTTCCCATAATCTGTAATAATGCCAAGTTTCGCATGGAGCTGTTGAGCATATACGAGACACTGCTCGGCCGCCTCTTCTTCTTGCCGGGGCTTCATTATCTCGGAAGTGGATTTCCGTTCGACGACGGCAACCACAGACTTGCCATCCAAGATAATTTCATCTGGGCGCGATGATGCAGAGGGACGGCCACTCCATACTCGCGGAACGAATGTGATGTCAGTAGTGAAGTCATTGATGATCCCAGCCTGTTTCAATTGCTGGAGCGTGGTACTTCCGAGTATGAAGTGCTGGTACGAACCTAGGCGCCCCCCTTCATACCAAGTCTTTGCCCCGTCGGTTTTTCTGTATCGCTGCAACTCCTCGGACAAGTGCTACACTCTCCTTGGCCGATTCCAATAGGGAGACTTGCACTTGGGGCACACTCTGGGACCTTCTGGATTGCCCAATCTAGGAACCCACTTGTGCCCACATCGTTCACAGCAAAGTCCTTCTAGGACGATCTTGGTCTTCGACATCTTACCGACACGGTATATGATTTTGAGGTATATTACTTTTTACTATATTAGTTCTCAATGTGTTATTGCAGACTAGCATATCATGGAATCATATATGAGCAGAGTATTCTGACTGAAGACGATTGGTCCCGTCGAGGAAGTTCTCTACTCGCTACCGATGATACGGAGTATCCCATCTCTTGTCGTCCAGAATCTTGGGCTTCCTTCTGAGAACGAGATCAGGGCGAGGTTCTCCATCGCTGCCAACAGGAATTACAGGCATAACTAGTGAAAGAAAGAGAGGGGTATTTTTCATTTGCAGCTACTTGTAGTCCCAAGATAGTCATCTGGGTCGCTTCTACACTCAGATACGATTATGTCCGTGAACTTCAATGTGCGTTCGCCAAGATTCGCCTCAGGAGAGATTCGGCATGAAGCACTATTCTGTTCGAGCCATCTATGACAACCTTGATGCCCTGACCCAATCAGTCGGCCCAGCTCTCCAACTCTCGCTTGATTTGACTGTAGGGAAGGTGAGTGCAGGCGGGGCTGTGGGCGTCGAAGTACCAGATAACGCAACTAGGCTTGAGGTGTACGACATTCGAGCCCAACTGTACTTCATCCATCCAGACGGTCCTCATCGTTTTCTGGTTGAAGGTGCGCCAATCTACTGGAACCCAATCTTTCTGTCCTTCGAAGGTTCTTCAACAAGAATAGCACTTGTATTCCCTATTAGAAACGAGCAGCTGGTCCATATCGAGGATATGCGAAAGGGCGGGAAGGTCCGGATGAGGGCCACTCTCCGAATTCTCGGGGCAACCGATAATCCGCCTGCAATGATAGCGGTTCAGGAAATGGAGATCCGGCAGGGTAGTTCGCAGTTCATAGAAGTCGAGAAAAGCAAATGGGTCGAGGATATTCTTCCCCGAATGGGATGGGGATCCTGGAGGCTGATTGAGATCCCTTTCTCGGCGACCCCAGACGAGCTTGGAAAGATAGACGACCTGTTGAATGAGGCACACAAACAATACGGAATGGGGAATTGGGCGGACTGCCTCACAGTATGCCGCAAGGCGGTCGAAGAACTACAACCCTATGTCAAAGAATTCGTGAACCCCGCGCATTCTGATGATAGAGGGGGATCGGCACCGAAGAAAATTGAGGAACTCGGAGAGGAATTCAAGAACCTGAGCACATCGATGCTCGAATTCCAGGCAGGGGTTCGCAAGATGCTCGCAGCTGGTGCTCATAAACTTCCGCTAGGCACCACTTTGGAGAGAGCTGATGCCGAGTTCGGGATACTCCTTACGATTGCATTGCGTCGCTACGTCGGACTCCGAATGCAGAAAGAAAAGGCGTGAAAAATCGCCCTTGAAAACCGTCAGACCATCGTCATACTGGCATACCCAGATTCATCCTACTTAATGCAACAATGCCTCTACCAAGAAAGTTATAAATACTCAGCAGTCTATACTGACATTTGTCCGACAAAAGTGCCCATTTCGTCGGACATAGAGGGCGGCCACATGGTCGAGTCGGAAAGGGTGACGATTAGGTTGCCTAACGAGAGGATTCAAGCGCTCCAAGCGCTGGTCGATCAGGGCAAGTTCTCGACCATATCGGACGCGATCAGGGCCGCGATCGACAAGTTCGTCGAAGGTGAGTTCACACCGGAGTACATCGAGAAAATCACGGTGGAACTCCCGAAGGGCAATGTCGTCAACCTGAAGCAACTGGTTCAGGATGGCGACTCCGTTTCTGTTGACGACGCGATCAGAAACGCTGTGCGCGAGTACATACGAAAGCGAGTGTCCAAAGCAATGGAAGAACTGGATCGGTGACGCTCAAGAACTGAACGCGCGGGGATGGGATGATGGTCGCACACGCATACACGCACGAGCTCATGCTCTCAAGGGAGGCCGCCTAGCATGCTCGAGAAACTCGTGAAGGAGGCCCTGGAGAGCGGGTGCGATTTCGAAGCCCATCTGTCTCCGAAGATATGCGTCCTGGGCTGTGGCGGCGGAGGCTCGAACAGCGTGAACAGGCTTGGAAGGACGGGCCTTGTCGGCGTCGACACGATCGCCATCAACACGGACAGATACCATCTCGCCAAGATAGTCGCGGACAAGCGGCTGTTGATTGGCGAGCACGCGACGAACGGCTACGGGACCGGAGGGGATCCGTTGCTCGCCGAGAAGCTCGCCTACTGGGAACTCGACAAGATCGAAGCTCTTGTCCGGGATTACGACATCGTTTTTATCACTGCTGGCATGGGCGGGGGGACCGGCACGGGCATAGCTCCCGTGGTGGCCGAGACCGCCCGCAAGCACGGCGCGATAGTGGTCGCGCTCGTCACCCTACCATTCGACATCGAGAAGAGCAGGTTGAGAACAGCGCTCTCAGGCATCGGAAAACTAAAAGAACGGGCCCACAGCACGATAATTCTCGACAACAACAGATTGCTCGAGATAGTGCCAAAACTGCCTGTTGAACAGGCCTTCATGGTGATGGACCAGCTAATTGCTGAAGTGATCACCGGGGTTACCGAAACGATCTGCCAAACGAGCATGATCAACCTGGACTTCGCGGATTTCCGGACCATGATGTACCATGGCGGCGCCTCGACCGTCCTGTACGGCGAGAGCGAAGATCCAGAGGAAGTGGTGCGAGACGCGCTCAACAACCCCTTGCTCGATGTCGACCTTGAGGGAGCTTCGGGCGCCCTGATACACATCACGGGCGGCCCCTCCCTCTCCCTGAAGAAAGCGTATGCTGTCTTCAACGGCGTGACCACGCAGCTGAACGAGCGCGCGAACGTGAAGCTCGGCGCGAGGATCGAAGACGACTTCGGCTGCAACATCAAGCTGATTGGAATCGTGACTGGCATACCGTCCATCGATGGGCCTAGGAAGCCCGGCTACATCGACGAAGTCGGAGGGGCGTTTGCCGCTCCAGGCTTCGCTAACGGATTAGGCTGAATCCTCCCCCCAAAATGGCGCCTGTTACCGTAACGTTGACAGGCGCCTACACTTTCTTTTCGCGCTTCTTCGGAAGGGTTCCCGCTGACGACCTCTTGATCGCGCCGTCGAGTACGCCCATGAGCGTGTGGAACTCCCACACGGAAGGGACCGATCTGGCGATCAACCTTCTGAACATCACTTTCGTCTTCTCCTTCTTGTGTTCCGGATAGTCGATCACGTCCAGGAGCATTGCGAAATACTCGTACAGTTTCTCTTTTTCGAGGTCGCCCGTTTCTCTCGGAACGTACTTGTCGAAACCCGAGGCAAAGAGTTCGTAGAACACGATTGACGCGGCGTGGCTGATGTTCAGGATGGAGTACTTGGGATTCGCGGGGACTGTGATCAGGAAATCGCTTCGCATTATGAGCTGGTTGTCCAGGCCGAAGTCCTCTCGCCCGAACAGCAACGCGATTTTCGCGTCCACATCCTTGACCTTCTCGGCGAACGCTCTCGGAGTCATCGATATTCGAGGGAACTTCTTCTCGCTGACGGTGTCGATTCCGGAAGTGGCTGCGACGAAGTCCACATCCATCAGCGCCTCATCCTCAGAGTAGACCGTCCTCGCGTTCTTCAGGACATCAAGTCCGTGCATTGCCCGCTTGGTCGCTTCTTCTCCGACGGCACAAGGTCTTACGAGCACGAGATCGTCTATCCCGAAGTTGCGCATCGCTCGCGCTACCGCTCCAACGTTTCCGTCGTTGAGCGGTTCCACGAGCACGACCCTGAAATGTGGCACGCTTCTCAGCACAGATGACTTAGATATTTAACTTTGCAGTCGATTTGCCTCGCGTGGAGCATAGCCCGAGGGTTGCGCTGAAGTTCGCCTATGATGGCGCAAGATTCTACGGCTTTCAGAGGCAGCCAGGCAAGGTGACGGTGGAGGGCGAGCTCGTCACGGCTCTTGTCAAGGTCGGTGCGATAGAGTCAGCGCGCGAGTGCGGCTATCGAAGTTCGAGCAGGACTGACAGGGGAGTGAGCGCGATGGGGAACTTGATCTCGATCCGCACATCATTTCCCGCCGCATCGCTATGCTCCGCGATCAACTCCGAAATGGAAGGCGTGTGGGCATACTCTGCTGTCATCGTCCCTGAGGAGTTCAACCCTCGGGCCGCGAAGCAGCGATGGTACAGGTACTATCTCGCGAAGGCAGGTCAGGACCCGAAACTCATGAACGCGCTCGCGCGCAGGTTCGTGGGCGTTCACGATTTCTCTGGGTACGCGCAAAAGGACAAGCGTAATCCGATGAGGAAGATCGACTCGATCGATGTCTTAGACGCGGGCATGTTCTACGCCATCGATTTCAAGGCTGAGAGTTTCCTCTGGAACATGGTCCGACGGATCGTCTGGATGGTGAATGAGGGGAGCTCGGGCAGGATGGCAAGCGAGTCCGTAGGGCCGGATCCTGCGAGAAGGCCGACAAGAGTGGGTCTTGCTCCTCCGGAGTATCTGGTTCTCATGGACATTGATTGCGGAATCAGGCTTCCAGTGGATGCCCGCGCGTCGGTCTGGATCGCTCGCAGGCTCGAGAGACGGATCCGGACCAGCGCGATGCGTCTAGTGTTCGAGCAGTCGATTCATGATTTGGTGTCCACAGGAACGGTTCCGTTACACGTCGGGTGATGATGTGGAGAAGAGTGGATGAACCCGAAATATCGCTACAAGTAGTGCAAGAGTACGAATATATTGTGATATCTGATCGCCCAGATGCTTGTCAAGGGAGTGGTCTACCGCCTCGGAGACGAGATTCCTCCCGAAGCCAAGTTCCTCCTAGAAGATTTCAGGCTGGCAGTCAACAACGCAATTCGAGCAGGTCTTCAGGCGAAGGTGACCTCAAGAAACGCATTGACGAAACTCGTCTACAAGGATTTCCGCCAGGTTCATCCGAAGATGTACGCACAACATCTAGTTTCGGCGTTCGAAGTTGCGGGAAGCGTCCTCAAGAATCATCGCCGAAAGATGCGAGCCGGCAATGCCAACCACATCCCCTATGTTCGGCGGCTTTTCATAAAGGCGGAGAACCAGGCGTACAAGCTCGACCGAATGAAAGGGGTCATAGATCTGCCGATTAGAGCGGGTTGTCATGTTGAGCTCAAGTTGGTGCTTAGCGACTACCATCGGAGATACCTGGATGACCGTTCCTATTCGCTCGGTTCTCTTACACTATTCCCAGACCGAGTTATCATAGCTTTCAGGAAGAACGCCCCTCGACCATATGACCCGGAGTCCGTCATTTCACTCGACACCAATGAGCGGACCCTCGACGGCGTGCTCGCCAACAATGCTGATATTCAACCAGTCAATGCGGAGTTCTCGGAGGTCGCAATCATCCAGAATCGGCATCACGACAGGCGCAGGCGGCTGCAGAAGAAGAAAGCACACGACAGGCGAACCTTGAGAAACCTCTGCAGTAGAGAAGGATTCAGGGAGCACAACAGGATTGAGTACAGGCTCCACCAGGTGGCGAACGCTGTTCTATCCTTTGCCGAGGGCCAGAGATCCGCGATCGTGCTCGAGGACCTGAAGGGGTTCAAGCCCTCATGGAACAAGGAGCTGAATCGGCGCCTCAGTCTGTGGCCCAGGAGGAAGCTCCACCAGATTATCGAGTACAAGGCCCAGTGGAGAGGCATACCAGTGGTCAAGGTCGATCCAAGAAACAGCAGCAGAACGTGCCCGATATGTGGGAGGATACAAGAGTCCCGAATGGGCGCTGACTTCAGGTGCGAATGTGGCTGGCATCTCGACAGGCACATCAACGCCAGCCTGAACCTGCTGCAGACAGCCATCTCGAAGGGATTGGAGGTGGCAGGGGGTTTACGGTTCAACCCCGGCGCGTTCCAGCATGACGTGATGATGATCCTCTACGACCCGGTGACGGGCGCACGGTCGGAGCCGAATGGAACGAGTTGCATGGGAGCGGTGACTTGAGACATCACCTCCCGATTATGCAACAGAACCATATCTACGCTAATTCCATGCACTCTCTTGCATGAGGATTGCCGTCACGGGCACCCCAGGGGTGGGCAAGACCAGCGCGTGCTCGAAGATCAAGAGCATGCCAGTCTATCGTGTCTACGACCTCGTGGACGTGTTTGGAGTGGCCACTGAGTACGACCGCAAGCGCAAGACCAAAGAGGTCGACGTTAACAAGCTCGCAAAGAAGATACAAAAACTGCGCGGCGACATGATTCTCGAAGGGCATTTCTCGCACATGCTGAACCCCGATGTGGCGATTGTCCTGAGATGTTCTCCCAAGGTGCTCGAGAGCCGGCTCAAGAGAAAGGGATGGCCAGAGAAGAAGGTCCGGGAGAACATCGAGGCTGAGGCGGTGGATGTCGTCCTCATCGAAGCGCTCGAGAACGTGCCCGATGTTTGCGAGATAGACACGACAGAGATGACCGACGGCCAGGTGGCAAAGGCGATCGAGAGGATAGTCAAGGGGGAAAGGCAGAAATATCGTGTCGGTAATGTTGACTGGAGCCAGGAGGTTCTGAGCTGGTTCTAGACAACTACCGTGGGGAAGCAGACAAGATTCTCTCGCCGGCGGCCCAGCGGTTCAGCAACGTGAACCCCAACACGTTGTCTCTAGTGTCCCTTCTGTTCGCCATACTCGCGGGAGTGTTCTATGTCCTGAAAGGCTCCCACTTCCTGCTGCTTGCAGCGATCATGGTTCTTGTCAGCGGGTTCTTCGATGCGCTCGATGGGAAGGTGGCGAGGATATCGTCGAAGGCGTCAAAGCGGGGCGACTTCGTCGACCACGTGATCGACAGGTACTCGGACGCGATTGTCCTCGGGGCAATCGCGGTCAGCTTCAGGTGTGAGGTCTCATTCGGCCTGTTCGCCGTGATAGGCGTCCTCCTCGCGAGCTACATGGGCACGCAGGCTCAGGCGCTTGGCCTTGGGAGGGAGTACCGAGGTATACTCGGGCGCGCGGACAGGATAGCAGTGCTCGTCATCATGTCTATCGCCCAGTACGCTCTCGAAATCGGAGACAGCAGCCTCGCCACGGACATCTTCGACTACTCGCTCATGTCGTGGATGTTGGTCTACTTCGGGCTCGCGGGCAACATCACCGCGCTGCAGCGCGCGCGCCTGATCTGGAAGTCCCTTCCTTAGGCCTGTACCGCCTGCCTTTGGCCCTGTAGTACTTGAGCGGGTGCGTCATCCATTCTTGTTTGCACAGCGAATCGGGATCGAAGCAGATCCCGTAGCTCTTCATCGTGCTGCACTCGGGCGTGATGTACTCCGTGCCCGAGCTCTCGCCGACTATGTGCTTGATCTGGTACATCGCCTTGCTCTCGTCGAAATCGGGCGCCGAGGAGAATATGTGCAGTATCTCTTCGGACTCCATCCCGAGCGCGTGTAGGAACGTGACGAGCGCGAACCTGCCGGAGTGGGGCACGTTCTCTCCTCCCTGGATCATCGCGAGCAGCTTTCGCATGCACGGCGGGAACCGGACTATGCTGACCTTGCCCATGTCCCTGGCCTGGCGAGATTTCTTCTCTTCCTCGAGGGCCGCCCTGATCTCCTCGACCGTCGACGAGAATGCGCTGATTATCTGGTCGTTCACTTCCAAGGGCAGCTCGGAGGAGATCCTCTCCGTGATCAGCTGCTCGATGAGCCTGGTCACCTTGTACGAGTTGAGGATGACCTTTCCGCTCCTGACACTCTGATTTATCAGCTTCCAGTCCTTGCTCCTCATCGCGGAGGAGTACGCCAGGAAATCAGTGAAATCGACGGCGAAGCTCCCATCATCCCTGCTGACCTGGAGTCCGAGCTCCCCGGCGGCCCTGGTCACGAATTCCAGGTCCGCGCTCAAGAGCCATTTCCTCGCGCGCTTCGCCTCGGCGATCGCGTATCTTCTCACGAATATCGGGTCGGCCACAGCTGAGACGATCATCCTAGCAACTGGGTAGCTGAGCAGCTCGAGGGTCGCCTCGACTTCGGTAGCCATCGGATGGTCCTGGATGATGTTCCCGTCGAGCACCTCGAGAACCCTGTCCCTTCCCCTCAGCCGGGCGCTCTCGTATGCGCGGCTAGTGACCAACCCCTCCAGGGTGACCCCTTGGTCGCGCAGGTACTTAACCGAGTCCTTGAGAAACGGATACTTGGCCGCGAGTCTTACGTCCACGCTGCCTCCCCTTGCCGCTCACAAATCACGCGGTCCGTACAAGAAAGTGTCTACTGCTCTTTGTCTACGTTCACGCAGGTCAGGTGAAACTGTGCGGAGTCGAGGGCCTTCGGCTCGTCGATGAGCATCCAAAGATCCGTCGGATCTTTGAACGGCCTGTTGCGCACAATCGCCATGGCCCTCTTCTTCCCTATCCCGGGGATCGCCTTGAGCATCGAGAGGGTCGCTGAGTTCGCATCGGTCGGATGGACCAGGCCGGTTATGCTCCTGAAACCTCTTCCCGTGACGGCCACGTCGACGCTCTCTCCTACCTCCACGGGATAAGGTATGCCGACAAGAAGTGGATAGGTCCCCACCTGACGGCCGAAGGTCCTCCCTCCTTCTTTGAGCTCCGTGTACACCGAGCTCAGTATGGTCCCGTCTGGGACGATGCGTTCCAGCATCGGGGCGTCGATCTCTTCCCTGACCTTCCTCTTGAACTCGGCGAAGTGTTTCTTTGACGCAACACCGGGGAATTCTTGTCTCGAAGGGATGACCTGGCGTATGTTGATCCTCCGGAGCATCAGCCCCTCGTCCAGCACCTTCTTGAGGAACTCGAAGTTCAGGTCGTAGGTGTCTTTTGTCTCTCCCTCGAGGCCGCAAAGGAAGTTGATGCCCGGGAGCACGCTCGGAAGCCCTGTGGAGCCCCTCTCCCTTCCGACCTCGTTAACGAGCCGGATCGCTTCCATAGTCTGCTCCGCGGTCGAGTTCAAGTTGTTCGCCTTCGCCACCTTCGGGTCGGCCGACTCGAGCCCGAAAGCGAGCACGTTACCGCTGGTGCAGTGCTCGACTATCGCCTTGGTGATCTCCCTGGCCTCGGCCGGGTGCTCCGCGATGACCGCAGGGTTCGCGTTGTCTAGATGGAACACTTCGGGGTCCGCCCTCTCGCGTATCGCCCTGAGCAGACGCGTCACCATGTCCACGTTCGGAGTGGGCGTCTCGCTGGTACCGGTCTCGCGCGAGAGGTAGCAGTAGACGCATGACTGCGCTCCGAGCCTGAAATTGCGCACTCCAGTCTTGGAGAGGGCGAGCACCTCCTCGAGGATGTCCTGGGGCTTCCTGTACGTGACATCTCCATACAGAGGCTCGATGCAGAACCTGCACCCGCCCGTGACATACCTGACACACCCCCTGTACATCTGCACTTCAGCTATGAGTGGGCCCCCCAGGTCGGGGTGATACTGGCACGCCTCCGCCCCTCGGAGAAGCCAGGCGTTCCATTCGAAGGATGTCCTGCGCCTGTCCGCCAACTCACCCGTCGTCAGAAGGTCGAACAGTGTCGCGTCCAGATCGCCTGCGGAGATGTGGTCGAGGATTCCCTTGAGTTCGGGCGGGGCGGCCCTGGGATCCACCCCCAGGCTGGCGATGCAGCGCCCTTCGAAGCCGCGAGCGATCCGCGCGAGCTCCTTGTCGCTCGCTGGCATCCCGCGAAGGTACTTGCCAGGGACTGCTATGTTCCTGATGATCGCGATGAGGTCGTACCTGTCGAGGTCGATCTTGCCCGTTCGCCATTGGTCGATGGTGACGTACGCTGCGTCTCCGCCGGCGTCCGCGAGGGCGCCATAGGCCAGCCTTGCGTAGGGTGATATGTACGGAGGGACTCCCAGGCACGCTGGCTCGTCCGTGTATCCGTCAAGGACCAGGGCTTTCATAGCCGTCGAGAATCAATTTCCCCTGCTAATATGTTCTGTATTCGTATTGGAGTCGTCAATGCCCATGCCAGAACCCGTTTCAGAGTCGTGAAAGTAAGTACGTAAGATATTAATCGCCGGAATCGATGCACGTTGTTGCAGCTTGAGTAACAAAGAACCTCTCAAGTTGTTCGAAATGTGAAATCGCGTTCACGACTTTCGACTCGGGACGAAAAACAAGGGGCAGATTCGAATGGCAAAGAAATCCAGGCCGGCCAAGAGAAAGGCCGTAAAGAAGGCCGTTAGGAAGGTCTCAAGGAAGGCTCCCGCCAAGAAGGCGAAGATAATGGGAAAGCCACTGGAGAAGGTGTCGGTCGAACAGCTTCTGAAGAAGGCGTACGAGCCCGCAAGGCTCGCGATGATCTATCACCCGTTCTACGAGGGGAAGATCGAGGTGGTCCCGAAGTGCGCGGTTTGGGACTTCAGCGCCTTCGCGGTCTGGTACACGCCAGGCGTTGCTGAGCCGTGCAAGGCGATCAGCAAGGACAAGGATCTCTCCTACGTCCACACGAACAGGTGGAACACCGTCGGCGTGATCTCTGACGGCACGAGGGTGCTCGGCCTGGGCGACATCGGACCCGAGGCAGCCATGCCAGTCATGGAGGGCAAGTCGCTCCTGTTCAAGTACCTGGGCGGTGTGGACGCGTTCCCGCTGTGCTTGGGGACGAAGGACCCGGACAAGATAATCGAGACCGTCAAAATCCTGCAGCCATCGCTCGGCGGCGTCAACCTCGAGGACATCTCGCAGCCGAAGTGCTTCTACGTGCTCGAGCGCCTGAGGGCGGAGTGCGAGATACCCGTCTGGCACGACGACCAGCAAGGCACAGGCACGATCGTCGCCGCGGGCGCGATCAACGCCGCGAAGGTCGTCGGCAAGAAGCCGGCCGAGATGAAGGCGGCGTTCATAGGTGCGGGCGCAGCGAACATCGCAATCTCCAGGATCATGCACCTCGCGGGCTACAAGTGGGAGAACATGGTCATGTGCGACTCGAAGGGCACGCTCAACATGAGCAGGTGCGATGAGGTCAGACAAGAGTACAAGGAGAAACTGTTCATGTGCGAGCACTCCAACAAGGCCCAGGTCATCGGTGGACCTGAGACTGCCATGAAGGGCGCGGACATATTGGTCGCAGCGTCGAAGCCTGGACCTGGCACGATCAAGCCCGAGTGGATCAAGGGCATGGCCGATGATGCCATAGTGTTCGCGACCGCGAACCCGATACCCGAAATCTGGCCCTGGGAGGCGCTCGAGGCGGGCGCGAAGGTCGTCGCCACGGGCAGGTCGGACTTCCCGAACCAGGTCAACAACTCGCTCGGATTCCCGGGCATATTCAGAGGGACCTTGGACGTCAAGGCGAAGACGATCTCGGATACGATGTGTGTCGCCGCCGTGATGGAGATCGCAAAGACAGCAGAGGACAACGGCCTGAACGAGAACTACATCGTTCCCACGATGGACGAGTGGGAGGTCTTCCCGAGGGAGGCAGCAGCCGTCGGCATAGCAGCCATCAACGAAGGCGTTGCCAGGGTCAAGGCCAGCAGGCAGGAGCTCTACGAGAAGGCCGAGGAGATCATCGGTCGCGCGAGGAACCAGACCAAGATGCTGATGAAGACCGGGTTCATCAGACCGAGACCGAAGGCGTGAGCTTCGCTCAAGCCTTCTCCCGACCCATCTAGAACCCCTACTCATTCTCTATTGTTGCCTTTCTCAGAGCAGGCCCATCTCGACGATTTCCACGCTCTGAACGCCTGGGACGCCTGCAATCGCCGTCTCGACCAGCTCGACCCCGCCTTTCTTGTCGTCGAGCACGATCAGCACGTGCAGCGCCTTCAGTCCGAAGGCAACGGCCCTCTCCTCGGAGGCCTTCAGAGACGCGCCTACGGGCAGGGTTTTCCCGATGTCGTCCTTCAGCTTCTTGAGGTCGACCTCCAGGCCCACTGGTAGGATCCTGTACTGTAGCCCGACTTCTCCCACGAAAAACACCTCAAGGTCCGACGAACCCGCACTCTGGGCACTTGTAGTGGACGCTCTGGTCCCTGCAGTTCATGCACCTGCCGATCATTCCCTTGCCACAGTTCGGGCATAGAAACGTGGTCTCCGTCCTCCTGACCAGACGGATCCCGCATGAGCTGCACAGCTTCTCCTGGCCCATCAAGTATCTTCAACCTCGGGGCTGAGGTAACGACTCCGTATATATAATGATAGTAGTGCGACGGTGAGGGGGCCCGCGGACGGGCAAACTAGATACCACGCGAACGTGATTTGGTCGGGCGCAACGGGGGGCAGACAAGTTGAAGGGGATTGTGGCATACGACACCTACTACGGCAACACGAAGATAGTGGCTGAGGCGATTCTCGAGCAGATCAAATCGGATGGTCACGAAGGAGAGCTCAGGAGCGTGAGAGAAGACTATCCGTCACCTCCCCAAGGGGACTTCCTTTTCGTGGGATCTCCGAACAGGATGGGCAGGGTGACTGGACGGACCAAGCGCTTCGTGAAGAAGCTAGACCTCGAAGCGTGGAGGAACAAGCCTGTGGCAGTGTTCACTACTGTGGGGCTCATCCCGAAGGAAGACGCTACTGAGAAGCAGAAGAAAAGCGCGGAGAAGTGGGTGCTCGGGGCAGCTCCAAGACTCAGGGACATGGCCAAGGCTCGCGGGCTCAACGTGGTCGACAAGGTCCTCTACGTTGAGGTCAAGGATTCAAAAGGCCCGTTGATCGACACAGGGGTGGAGCAGACGAAGCAGTTCGCACACGAGTTCATACAAACGCTCAAGAAGTGAAGGCCAGCGCGCTCGCATGGATGGATCTCGGGAGTGCCGTCACTCCGCATGACACAATTCCGCAATCGGAAGGTTCTTGAGTGTTGCTGCGAAATCGGTTTTTATCGACCCGAATTTAATTATCGCGTGCCGAATAAGATACGATTTTCGCGCATGCATGACAAAAAGATGGAAATCCGAGAAAGCATTATATAGGGCGAGCGACTACACGCCCTGCTAACGCAGCCTAGGGTATCCACGCCGCCCAGGGCCCGTAGCTCAGCTAGGTAGGACATCCATGCATTTCTCGTGTATTGGTTTCCCTAGAAAGAGCATCTGCCTTTTAAGCAGGTGGCCCGGGGTTCGAATGACTATGCCACACAGACTAGTCTCGGAAATCCCCGCGGGCCCGCCAGGCGTTTTCCAGGGCGAGTCGGCGGAGATGGTTTGGATGAAACGCCTTGCAGCGTGTGACCCCAGGCTTGCGGGGTGATTTGATATGGCCGAAGAATTCAACGTCCTGGAGCATGAGCTCGTCCCCGAGCATCATCTCCTGTCGGAAAAGGAGGCCGAGAAGGTCCTCAAGGATTTGAAGCTGACGAAGGACCAGCTTCCGAAGGTAAGGTTGGCCGATCCGTGCATCCTCGCTCTGGATGCGATCGCGGGCCCGGTCGAAGAGGGAATGATTGTCAAGATCGTGAGGCGCAGCTTGACAAGCGGCGTCTCGGTGTGCTACAGACTTGTGATTCGGGGGTGAACCCGTGAGGGAACTTGTTGAAACCTATTTCAGAGAGAGAAGCATCGTCAACCATCACACGGCATCGTACAACGACTTCCTGCCGACGATCGACCATCCGAACAGCAGGATGCAGAAGATCGTGGACAACGTGAGAGCCTCCCCGGACGAGACCGAGAGGGGCATCATCAAGCTCGATCCAGACCGGACCGAGGGGAAGATCATCGAGATACACATAGGCAGGAAGAGGGACGAGAAGACAGGGCTCGTGGATACCAACGCTCGCCCGACGATCATGGTCGGCAGGCCGCTCATCAAGGAAGCGAACGGCGCGACCCACGACCTCTGCCCGATGGAGGCGAGGCTGAGGAACCTGAACTACTCCGCACCGATCTTCCTCGAGTTCACGTTGATCGAGGACGGGATCGAGCGCGAGCCTGAGAAGGTCCACATAGGCGACCTGCCAGTCATGATCAAGTCCAAGAAGTGCAACCTGCACAAGGACAACGTCGAGATGGACCGCGAACCATCCCTCGAAGAGCTGGACAAGTTCCTGGTCGACATGGGCGAGGACCTGTGCGACCCCGGCGGGTATTTTATCATAGGAGGGACCGAGAGGGCCCTCATATCGCTCGAGGACCTCGCGCCGAACAGGGTCATGGTGGAGCTCAACGAGCGCTACGGCACGAGCCTGCACGTGGCCAAGGTCTTCTCGCAGAAGGAAGGCTACAGGGCGCTCACGCTCATGGAGAAGAAGAAGGACGGCATACTCGTCGTGTCCGTCCCTGCGGCCTCGGGCCAGATCCCGCTGATGGTGCTCATGAAAGCCCTCGGCATGGAGAGCGATGAGGCGATCTTCAAGGCGATCGTTTCGGACCCTCAGATGGCCAACATCGTCTACGCGAACATCGAGGAGTGCCAGAACAAGAAGATCTACCCTCCTAACGGCATATTCACCACCGAGGACGCCATCCTCTTTCTTGAGCGGAAGTTCGCAACCGGCCAGGCGAAGGAGTACAGGGCGAAGAAGGTCGAGAGCATCATCGACCGCTCGCTGCTGCCGCACCTGGGCGACACGGCAGATGTCCGGCTGAAGAAGTCCATATTCCTGGGCAGGGTCGCGAGGACGATACTGGAGCTCGAGCTGGGCCACAGGAAAGAGGACGACAAGGACCACTACGCGAACAAGAGATTGAAGCTCGCAGGCGACCTGATGGAGGATCTCTTCAGGGTCGCTTTCACCAACCTGATCAAGGATTTGAAGTATCAGCTGGAGCGCGGGTACACTCGCAAGAAAGGGCTCAAGATATCGTCCGCGATAAGGCCGGACCTGCTGACGCACAGGTTGCTGCACGCATTCGCGACTGGCAACTGGGTCGGCGGCCGCGCGGGAGTCTCTCAGCTGCTCGACAGGACCTCGAACATGAGCGCTCTGTCCCATCTAAGGAGGATCACATCCCCGCTCACGAGGAGCCAACCGCACTTCGAGGCAAGAGACCTGCACCCGACGCAGTGGGGTAGGCTGTGCCCGAACGAGACCCCGGAAGGCCAGAACTGCGGTCTGGTGAAGAACGCCGCCCTGATCGTCGATGTCTCGGAGGGCTATGATGAGAAAGAAGTCATCTGGCTGCTCAGGGACCTCGGGGTCAAGGAGGTCGGGGAACAGTACACCACGGAGACAAGGGTGTACGTGAACGGAGACCTGATCGGACTCCACGACAAGCCCAAGGAGCTCGTCGAGGAGATCAGGCAGAGGAGGCGCTCTGGCTTGCTGTCGCACGAGGTGAATGTTCGCTTCGACGACAACATGAACGAGATCATAATCAACTGCGATGAGGGCAGGCTGAGGAGGCCGCTGCTCGTCGTCCGTCACGGCAAGACCATGCTCACCCACAAGCACGTCGATGAGATGCGCTCCGCGAAGGTCAGATGGTCGGACCTGATCCGGGAAGGCGTGGTCGAGTGGATCGACGCGGAGGAGGAAGAGGACACGTTCATAGCCGTGTTCGCGTACAAGGCGCCCCAGAAGTGCGAGCACTGCGGCAAGTTCCTCAGCGAGATCGATGTGGAATGGAAGAACCCGGGTGACGAGGGCAAGGTCACGCTCGAGTGCAAGTTCTGCGGCGGCGCGATGCACGTCCCGTCTCAACTGACTGACGACCACACGCACATGGAGATAGACCCAATGGTCATCCTGGGCGTATGTTCGGCGCTCGTCCCGTACCCAGAGCATAACTCGAGCCCGAGGGTCACGATGGGTTCGGGCATGGCTAAGCAGTCGCTGGGCCTGAGCTCTTCGAACTACAGGATCCGGCCCGACACAAGGAGCCACCTGCTACACTATCCTGAGAAGCCTCTGACAACGACGAAGTCGATGGACTTCGTCTACTTCAACCAGAGGCCAGGCGGGCAGAACTTCGTCGTCGCCATCGTATCCCATCACGGGTACAACATGGAAGATGCCGTCATAATGAACATGTCGTCCGTCGAGAGAGGCCTCGGCAGGTCGACCTTCATGAGGACATACAGGGCCGAAGAGCGCAGGTACCCTGGCGGACAGGAGGATCATTTCGAGATACCCAGCCCGGACGTGAGGGGCGCGAGAGC
>Ga0315296_10000655_pt1 | contig 31329 bp, 29 predicted proteins | sample YL17G14_18_MG_FD_203921 | JGI IMG/M metagenome (GOLD analysis project Ga0315296, IMG submission 203921) | Sediment microbial communities from Yellowstone Lake, YNP, Wyoming, USA - YL17G14_18 | ecosystem: Environmental > Aquatic > Freshwater > Lake > Sediment | place: USA: Wyoming | collected... | reverse complement strand
AAGCAGCGATCGTGAGCCTTGACGCGCATCTCGACCTTAGAGACGAGTTCCTTGGACGGAGAGTTTCTCACGCCACCTTCCTCCGAAGGGTCAGCGAGGAGAAGGTGGACAGAATAGCCCTCATTCTAGGAGCCAGGGCCCTCTCCAGGGAGGAGATGAGCTATGCCAGAGAGAGGGAGATCAGATACATCACCATGAAGGAGATCAGGGAGCAGGGTGTAAGGGAAACGCTTGAGAAGGTGCTGGGGTGCATTCCGGAGGGAACATCCCTGTACCTCACCTTGGACATGGATGTTTTAGACCCCTCGGAGGCTCCAGCTGTCTGCAACCCCGCTCCAGAGGGCATCGGCGTAACGGATCTCCTTGAGCTCCTACACGGTCTTTGCGTCCGAAGAAGGGTTTTGGGCCTAGACCTCTGCGAGGTAACCCCCTACTACGACTCAGGCCTCACCTCGATCCAAGCAGCTAAGGTGCTCCTTGAGCTCATTCTTTCTCTGGAGAGGGGGAGAAAGGGGGAAGAAGCTTCTGAGCGGAGAGATTAAGAGGAAGAATGCCCTATTTCATGGAGAAAGAGATGAAGGAGGGAGAAGGGCAGAAGGAGGGGCATGAGGCTCCCAGCAGCCTTCCTCTAGCCTACCTCCTCTCAGCGGGCTACGACGGGAAACGGCAGAAGGCCCTCCTCAAGCTCTACGACCCGGAGACAGACGAAATCCTCCTCTGGTACGACAACACTGGGCATCTCCCCTACTGCTACTCGAAGCAGTCGGCTGAGGAGCTGAGGAAGAACAAGCAGCTCTCGAGCTATCCAGGACTCCTGAGGATCGAGCCTGAGAAGCGCCTCGACGCTCTCCAGGACCAGTGGATCGAGGCGATGAAGATCGTGGCGTCTAACCCGCTGGATATCGGCGGAGAGGGAAAAAGGGGCATCAGAAACCTGCTGGAGGAGAGCTGGGAATCCCAGATCGTGTACTATCAGAACTACATCTTCGACAGGCAACTCAACCCTGGGATGCCATACAGGATAGTCCAGGGAAGCCTCGAGCCCGTGGAGTACAAGCTCTCACCCGGCGTCGCGTCCCAGATGGAAGACCTCTTCAGGGACGAGGATGCCGAGCTGAGGGACTATATGAGGGAATGGGCCCTACTCCTCCAGTGCCCCGTGCCGCACCTCCGCAGGGTAGCTGTGGACATAGAGGTCTACCAGCCCGTCGCGACGAGGATTCCCGACGCAGAGGTCGCAGACCAGCCCATCATCGCAGCCTCCTTCGTCAGCTCAGACGGCATCAGAAGAGTTCTCCTCCTCAAAGAGGAGCCGGGAGAGGCTCCGAGGGTGGAGGGAGCTGAGGTTTTATGCTACGAGTCTGAGCGAGACCTCGTCACCGAGGTCTTCAGGGTTCTGGACGAGTACCCCATCGTCCTGACCTTCAACGGAGACGACTTCGACATGAAGTACCTGAGGAAACGGGCTCAGAACCTGGGGGTCAACGTAGCTGATATTCCCATATCCATCGGCAGGAGGGCTGCCTCGCTGAGGTACGGGGCGCACATCGACCTCTACCTCTTCTTCCTCAACCGCTCGATCCAGATCTACGCCTTCGGCAACCGCTACCGGGAGAACACGCTCCAGGATGTGGCATCCTCAATCTTAGGCAAGGGGAAGCTTTACCCTGATTCTGAGGCAAGGTCTTTCCTGTTCCAAGGGGGGAGATCCGTTGAAACCGGGGTCTCTGAGTTTACCTACGAGAAGCTGGCGGAGTACTGTCTCAGGGACTCGGAGCTCACCTATGAGTTGACCTCCTTCAGCGACGACCTGGTGATGAAGCTCATCGTCGTCCTCTCCAGAATCAGCAAGATGACGGTGGAGGACGTGACCCGCAGCGGTGTCTCCCGATGGATACTGGCTCTGATGCGCTTTGAGCACAGGCGTCGGCAGATGCTGATACCGAACCCGGAGGACATCCTGAAGACGAAGGGCGTGACCTCGACGAAGGCGGTCATCAAGGGGAAGAAGTACAAGGGAGCCATCGTCCGCGAACCGAAGCCAGGAGTCCACTTCGATGTGACCGTCCTCGACTTCGCCTCCCTGTATCCCGCCATCATAAGGAACTGGAACCTCAGCTACGAGACCATCCTCTGTCCACATCCAGAGTGCAGGGAGAACAAGGTGCCGGGCACTCCCCACTGGGTCTGCACGCGGCGGCGCGGGCTCTCAAGCCTCATCATCGGCTCGCTGAGAGACCTTAGAGTGAGCTGGTACAAGCCTCTTTCGAAGAACAGGGCGCTGCCCAAGGAAGAGCGGGCCTGGTACGATGTCATCCAGAACGCGTTGAAGGTCTTCCTCAACGCCTCCTACGGCGTCTTCGGCTCCGAGGCCTTCGACCTGTACTGTCCCCCTCTGGCTGAGAGCACGGCTGCAGTGGGCCGCTACGCCATGACGAGCACCATGAATGAGGCTGAGAAGCTCGGCATATCGGTCCTCTACGGCGACACGGACAGCGTCTTCCTGGAGGCACCCTCAGAGGAGCAGATCGGGAAGCTAGTAGATTGGACGGAGAGCGAGCTCAAGATAGAGTTCGATGTCGACAAGGTCTACAGGTACGCCGTCTTCTCCAAGCGGAAGAAGAACTACCTCGGCGTCTACCCCGACGGAAGCATCGACGTGAAGGGCCTCACAGGCAAGAAGCGGCACGTCCCACCGCTTCTGAAGGATGCCTTCACGAGGCTGACCGAGATACTAGGAGGGGTTAAGTCGCCGGAGGACTTTGAAAGGGCGCGAGAGGAGATTAGGAGTCTCGTTAACTCGGTCTACTTGAGGCTGAAGAACAAGGAGTTCGATCTGAAGGAAATCGCCTTCAACGTCATGATGGGGCAGTCCATCGGCAGCTATAAGACGAAACCTCAGCACGTGAATGCAGCTCAGCAGCTGAAGGAGCTGAAAATAGAGCTTGGGGCAGGCGATGTGATCAGCTATGTCGTCACTCGAGATGATAAGGGAGTCAAACCAGTACAGCTCGCTACTAAGATGGATGTTGATGTGGGGAAGTACATCGAGTACCTTCGCTCTATGTTTGAGCAGGTTCTCGATGCCCTAGACCTAAGCTTCGACGAACTCATGGGAAAGAAAACATATGTTCAACAAAGCCTGTTTGGTAAAGAAATTACCTAGATCTTATGCCTTGACGAGCTCGTGGGAAAGACAACCTTGGACAAGTTTTTTAGTGATTGAGGAAGCGACACATATATAGCGGAAATGAGGGTCTGATAAAAAGAGGTAGATAAGTCGATGAGTAGGAAGACGATTTACTTTCCTCACAGTTTTCCAGTATTTGCATTCTTATTGTTGGTTCTCGTTCTGGTGATGGCCCTTATTTTCTTAGGGGCCATCGGCGTAGCCTTCAGGGACGTTGGCTTCAGCACAACCATGACCGCCTTCATCCTAGCTGCAACCTTCCTGGGAAGCCACATCAACATCCCTGTTTTGAAGCTTAAAGCCACGGTGCCTATCGTGAAAGAGGGGTTCGTAAGAATCTTTGGTGTGGTGTACCGAATTCCACAGGTTGAATACGGTGAGGCAACGACGATGGTGGCGATCAATGTTGGGGGCGCCTTGATACCTCTGTTCGTCTCCATTTACCTGTTATGGAAACTGCCTTCAACCATTATATATGCCCTAATAGGAGTTGCAGTTGTTGCTGCAGTAACCCATGTCGTTGCGCGACCGGTCAGTGGAGTAGGCATAGTCACACCAGCCTTTATTCCACCCTTAATCGCTGCCTTATCAGCGTATATTCTTCCTTCCGGCGCTCGACAGGTGGTTGCCTATGTGGCTGGTGTGCTGGGCACGCTTTTAGGTGCGGACTTGTCGAATCTTCATGTTGTCCCCAAACTTGGCGCACCAGTTGCAAGCATAGGCGGGGCAGGCACCTTCGACGGCGTGTTCTGGAGCGGCATAATCGCCGTTCTTCTCGCCTAAGTGGTTACATCTGGTTTCGGTTTTTTATGTTTCTGACGGTCAAAGGACATCAATAACTTAGTTGCGAATATTGGGGTCAAAGAAAAGGATTTTAAGTTTCTGAATAGGAGATATCTCAACGTCTATCAATCGTCGAGGAGAAGGGAAAGTAACAATGGACTTTGTGAGGATCTCGAGCATTCTCGATGGAGAGCACGAGGGCGAGGAGGTTCACCTCAGAGGCTGGATCTACAACAAGCGCTCAAGCGGCGGCCTCCAGTTCCTCATACTCAGAGATGGAACAGGAGTCATCCAGTGCGTTGCGAATAGGGCCGAGGTCGGAGATGAAGCCTTCAACGAGCTCGATGGACTACCAGTGGAGTCAGCCCTTGAACTCTCTGGCATCGTCAAGAGGGATCCGAGGGCTCCTGACGGATATGAGATCACCGTCAAGAACCTTGGAAAGATCTACAAGGCACAGAGTGGCTACCCGATAACTAAGAAGTACCATGGCCCCGAGTTCCTCTTTGACCAGCGCCACCTCTACATACGAGACCCTAAGGTCCAGACGATCCTGAGAATGCGGTCAAAGTTCCTCGAGATCGCACGGGACTGGTTCAGGGAGAACGGCTATACGGAGGCGCACTCCCCTTCCTTCATCACCGCAGCCTGTGAGGGGGGCTCAACCCTCTTCGAGGTGAAGTACTTTGACCAAGTCGCCTACCTCTCTCAGAGCTGGCAGCTCTACGCCGAGGCAACCATAGCGACGCTGGCCGACATCTACACCGTGGCTCCCTCCTTCAGGGCTGAGCGGTCTCGAACTCGGCGGCACCTGGCTGAGTACTGGCACATGGAGGTGGAGCGCCCCTGGTGTGACCTAGAGGGCATCATGAAGGTGGGCGACGAGCTGAACTCCTACGTGTGCAGGAGGCTCACATCGGAGATGGAGAGGGAGCTGAGGAGCCTTGGAAGAGACCCCAAGGACTTAGACAAGGTGGAGCCACCCTTTCCCAGGATAACCTACGACGAGGCAGTGGAGACCATCCAGAAGGATGGCGTCGAGGTCAAATGGGGGGACGACTTCGGATGGCAACAGGAGGAACCCCTCACGAAACACTTCGACAGACCCTTCTGGGTGACCTACTACCCGAAGGGTGTGAAGGCCTTCTACCACAAGCCGAACCCCCAGCGCCCCGAGGTAACCCTCTCCGCCGACCTGCTGGCGCCCGAGGGCTACGGCGAGATCATAGGGGGAGGCCAAAGAATACACGACTACGACGAGCTGATGCAGAGGATCAAGGAGGAGAACCTCAACCCTGAGGATTACTCCTGGTACCTCGACCTCCGCCGCTACGGCAGCGTCCCCCACGCCGGCTTCGGCCAAGGCATCGAACGCACCCTCATGTGGATCTGCAAACTCAGCCACATCAGAGAAGCCATAGCCTTCCCAAGAATGATGAGCAGAGTCACACCCTGAAGCATCAGGAGCGCAAAGCCCTGTGGAAGTAGGTTAAAAAAGGAAGGGAGTTCTCCCACCTTTCTCTTAGTTCAAGTGGATTCTCAGTCCACGCTGTCTCAGGGATTCTAAGACTTCTTTTCTTGTCAGTGCCTTGAGGAGCATGTAGCCTAGGCCTGCTGTGGCGATGAGGCTGCTGAGGGTGATGCTCAGCATCATGGCTGCCCAGACGGGTAGGCTAAGCTCGAAGATGCTGGGAGGCGGAAAGAAGAGCCAGAGATATCCCCCCACGACGACTCCTATGGGCAGAGCACCAATAACACAGGCTGGGAAGGGTCTCCTTCTGAGAGAGAAGATGATGTAAGCCGAGGCGATGTTCGCTAGGGGACCGAGAAGCACATCCACAGGCCCGAGGAAGTAGTAGGCATTTCCTATCAGGCAGCCTATGCCCACGCCGAGGATAACGGGCCATCCGAAGAGGGCTGCGAGGGGTATGAGGGCGTCGGCGACGCGGAGCTGAACTGGGCCGAAGGAGATGGGGGCGAGAAAGATGACGAGGCCGGCGTAAAGGCCGGCGATTATGCTCATGAGGCTTACTTCTCTGAGGTTCGTGTACCCTTCACCTCCTACACCGGGGTTTGTACGGCGGAACGGGTGGAGGTGCCACTCACCCGCCTTGACGGAACTGAAGGCTCCCTCCTGTATAAGGTTTGTGATAAAGGGGTTTGTTCCGCAGCTAAGGCGTGGGCTTCTTTCTGATCTTGAAGGAGGGGGAGGGTGCCGAGAGGATGCGGAAGTCTTCTTTGATGGCGGCGGAGTGGAGGTACCTCTTCAGCACGGCTTTGACCTCCTTCCTCGGGACATTCTCAGGGGTAGTTACCCTGATCTCCTTAGCTCCAACGACAGCTTTGATCCCGAGCTCCTTCTCCAGGAAGGCGCTGAGGCCCTCAACCTTCTCAGAGTCCTTGAGCTCCGAGACGTCGATCGTATAATTAACCATTTCATTCCTCCGAGGACACTGAACCCTTCTATGTTGAGCCCTCTTCTAAAAAGCTATCGCAGAACAGAGAGGGGAGGACGAGCTCTATGGAGGCGGTCTAGTGCCCAGCGTGATGGTCACGGTTAACAAGTCCCACATGAGGAATGATTTCCTCAGGACGCTCAAACTGACCGTATCCCCTGGATGCTCATTCCTCTCGATGTATAATATGAGATCGTAGAAGGTCTTCACATTGTGGCCGTCGACGCCTATGATGACATCGTTGCTCTGCAGTTTCCCCGCTGAGGGGCCGGGTGAGTTCACGGTGACGACTTGAACTCCCTTTGTTATGTTCGGGAGGCCCCCCAGGTCATCAGCGATCTCCGGTGTCATGTCTCTTCCACTGATCCCTAGGTATGGGTGGCTGTAGGAGCCGCTCTGGATGAGGCTTGATACTTCCCGCTTGATGGTGTCCGAGGGGATGGCGAAGCCTATGCCCTGCCACTCGCCTGTCATGGTGAGGATCGCAGTGTTCATGCCGACCACCTCTCCCATGAGGTTCAGCATGGGGCCGCCCGAGTTGCCCTTGTTGATCGCCGCGTCGGTCTGGATGACATCGACGATGATGTAGCCTCCGGTGGCTGAGAGCTCTCTGCCCAGCTGGCTGACGATGCCAGCGGACATGGAGTTGCTGAGCCCATAGGGGTTCCCGATGGCGATAACCGTCTCCCCCACCACCAGGTCGGAGGAATTGCCCAGGACGAGCGGGTGGAGCAGGCTGGAGGCGACGTTCACATCTATGACGGCTAGGTCGCTGTAGGGGTCGGCTCCCACAAGGGATGCGCCGTAGATCATGCCATCGATGAAGGTGACCTCTATCGATGTCGCACTCTCAATCACGTGGTTGTTGGTTATGATGTGCCCCGCCGTGTCGTATACGAAGCCCGAGCCCTGCGCCGATCCCTGGGAGGTCTGCACCCTGATCAGCACCACCGAGAACATCGTCTGATTGTAGATCTGCGACAAAGCCAGGAGCTCGCTGGAGTTGACGTACCTCTGAAGGGAGATCTGGCTCCTGAGGCTCTCAACCTCCTGATTGAGGCTGGAGACCTGGTTCTCGAGCAGAGTGTTCCTCGCCCTCAGGTCTGAGATGTAGTGGTTCGAGTAGGCGAAGAGGAAGACCGTGGCGCCAACATTGACGAGGAGAAGGATAACCACGGCGACAAGGAGGTTGTTCCTCCTATACCCCTCAGCCATATTGTTTCTCATATTGAACCCTTCCTTAAAATGACTTATACATCAAGCTTATTTCAACTTGATGCAAGAGTCTCTAAAAAGGAAAGAGACGGAGCCAGAATGTAGGTGTTGATGGAGAAGACCAAAAATATCATTAAATAAGGCGGTGCATGATTTTATGTAGAGTTATGTCGAAAAGGGTTAGGCTCAAGGACGGTAGGGGATCGATTGTAAGGCTGTTTACAGCCGAGGACAAGGAGAAAGTAGTTGAAATGTTCTCCTCCATGTCTAAAAGTGCTCTCGAATGGGCGATGCCTCCCTACACTAAAGAACGTCTAGAGAGAGGCTGGTGGTCGCGCATACAAGACCTTATCGCACTCGTTGCGGAGGATAAAGACCGAATTGTTGGCTACGCCCAGATCTCTAAATCCTCACAGCCGAGACTCAGAGGAGTAGGCGAGTTGCTCATCTACCTGCACCAAGAATTTCACAATGTTGGACTTGGAACGGCGATGACTAAATACCTGATCGAGCTCGCGGAGAAGGAGAATCTGCACAGAATCGGTCTAAGTGTTGTGGCGGATAACAAAATCGCTATACATGTATACGAAAAGATGGGCTTCAAAATCGAAGGAATTTGTAAGGATTCCTATTTCGGCGACGATGGCAAATACCATGATACGGTGTACATGGGATTAATACTGGCGAACGCTAAAACATCATAAGAAACTCAAGTCTTGCAGGTATTTTGTTTTGTTACCAAGAAAGTCTCTGGAGTATCAAGGTTTATAGGATGTGGCATTGGAGAAGCTCAAGGAGACGATATGAGGCTTGCCTCCCTCTTCACGGGCGGAAAGGACAGCGTCTACGCCACCCACCTCGCCATGGAGACAGGTGAAACAGTCACACACCTAGTCTCAATGCGCCCCAAGCGGCTGGACAGCTGGATGTACCACTCCGTGAACCTCCACTTGGTGCCCCTGTCAGCTGAAGCCCTCGGAAAACCCCTAGTCCAGGCTGAGACGAGCGGCGAAAAGGAGGAGGAATTAGAAGACCTGAAGAAGGTTCTCAGCGGGCTCGGCGTGGACGGCGTCGTCTCAGGCGCCATCGCCTCGACCTACCAGAGGAGCCGCATAGAGCGGATCTGCCGCGAGCTCGGCCTTGTCCCTGTCACGCCCCTCTGGGGCAGAGACCCTGCCCATCTCCTCGAGGAGATGATCGACTCGGGCATGGTCATCGTGGTTACAGCTGTCGCCGCTCTGGGCCTCGATGAGAGCTGGCTTGGGAGAATCTTGAATCACGCCGCTCTGAGGGCGCTTGTGGACCTGAGCAGGAGGTACGGGATAAACGTCTGCGGGGACGGGGGCGAGATGGAGACCCTTGTCCTGGATGCGCCCTTCTTCAGGAAGCGGCTCCAGGTTCTGAGGACAGAGAAGTCCTGGGAGGGCGACAGCGGAAGCCTCTTCGTCGAGGCTGAGCTGGTGGAGAAGCGTCTGTGAGGATCTTCTACATCGGAAACCTTAAATTTTCAGGGTGCATTGAGCCTCTTTAGAGGTTGCAGCGGTGATCGTCTACCAAACAGCTTAACGGCACAGCTCTCCTTCGACGACCCACCTACTTGGCTTTCTACCGAATTTTGCTATGAAAGCCTCTGGAGTTTTTTGGAGCCGTTGCATCGAAGCCCTAGTTCGTATAGGAGGAAAGTTTGTTGAGTGAGAAGAAGAAAGAGGAAGTGGTCTCCGAGGCCCTGAAGGCCGAGGAGAAGCTGACGTCCCAGTGGTTCATCCTCACCCCACAGGGTGAGCTAAAGCCCTACAAGGAGTTCGACTTCACAGGCCACGAAAACCTGAGGAAGTTCACGGAGTACGAGACAAAGAAGGTCAGGGCGGCAGAACGGGAGCCACCTCACACAGTCCTCATGAGGAGCCTCGAGCTCGTGGACTACGAGCCGGCGTCGGACCCCGGGAACCTTCGCTACTATCCCAAGGGGCGCCTCGTCAAGTCGCTCCTGGAGGAATACGTGACCAAGCGGGTGAGGGAATACGGTGGGATGGAGGTGGAGACGCCTATCATGTACAACATGAACCACCCGACCCTGGCGAACTACCTCAACAGGTTCCCAGCCCGCCAGTACACCATCGAATCGGATGACGACCACTACTTCCTCCGCTTCTCAGCCTGCTTCGGACAGTTCCTCATGGCCCACGACGCCACAATCTCCTACAGGAACCTGCCGCTGAAGCTCTACGAGCTCACGAGGTACAGCTTCAGGAGGGAGCAGAAGGGTGAACTCGTCGGCCTCCGGCGGCTGAGGGCCTTCACGATGCCGGATGTCCACGCCATGTGCCGGGACCTGGAGATGGCGAAGGAGGAGTTCAGGAAGAGGTTCCTCCTGAGCATGAGCGTCCTCGAGGACATCGGCCTCTCCAAGGATGATGTGGAGCTGGGCGTCAGGATGACCGAGGACTTCTTCGAGGAGCACAGGGACTTCGTCGCCTCGCTCGTCGCGCTCTTCGGGAAGCCTGCGCTGGTGGAGATGTGGTCTGAGAGGTTCTTCTACTTCGTCCTGAAGTGGGAGCTCAACTTCGTCGATTCCCAGGACAAGGCTTCAGCCCTCTCCACGGATCAGATAGACGTGGAGAATGCGGAGCGCTACGATATACGGTTCATGGACGAGGAGGGGAAGGAGAGGCACCCCATCATCCTCCACTGTTCCCCTAGCGGCGCCATAGAACGCGACATCTACGCCCTTCTGGAGAAGGATTACATGGAGGCGGAGAAGGGAAAAACTCCGATGCTGCCCCTCTGGCTCTCCCCAACTCAGGTGAGGCTGATACCCGTCTCAAGCGCCTACGTAGACCACGCTGAGAAGATAGCAGAGGAGCTGGAGGAGAAGCCCGTGAGGGCGGACATCGATGACAGGGAGGAATCCGTGGCGAAGAAGATCAGGGACGCCGAGAAGGAGTGGATACCCTACATCATCGTGATGGGTGAGAGAGAGGTGGGCAGGGACAAGTTCCCGGTGAGGGACAGGAAACGCGGCGAGATCAGGGAGATGAGCCTCGAAGAACTGGTTGCCGAGATCGGGGAAGCAACAAAGGGCTTGCCCTTTAAGATGCTCTCGCTTCCGAGGATGCTTCAGAAACGCCCAAAATTCGTCGGCTAGATGCCGTAACGCCACTTCTGAATCTGCTGGTCCTTCTTTCGACTTTTCTTCACAGCCTTGTAGTGTTCTTGGCAGAGATATGCTCTCCTCCCCTCCACCTCGAGGCCTGCGACGTTGGCATCCTCGACGGAGATGGAGCGGACAGCGTCCTTTCCACAGCCCGCGACGCTGCATTTCTCGCCCTTGGAGATTCTACCCAACGCTCTCCCACCGCTTTAGTTCTCTTCCTGATGTGAATACTCTGCTTCATATGTTTTAAATCTTAGTTTTATGAGGTGATTCTGGGGGTCCATGACGAGCGGGAAAGGGGAGGACTCAGGGTTTTACACAATTCTGAGCCACCCCATGAGGCGAGACATCATACGTCTTCTGGGAGAAAAGGAGGTGATGGGCTTCACAGAGCTCAGAGGGACCCTCAATACAAGTGTCGGGACTCTCTATTATCACTTCGACGTTCTCGGAAACCTCATAGCCCAGGATAAGAATCGAAAATACCGGCTGACAGACAGGGGAAGGCTTGCCTACAGGACTTTGTCTGGAGAGAAAGGAGAAGAAATCAAATCGGACTCGACGGCAGCGCCGGGATCAGCCCGAGCCATCCTCTTAAACCTGTTCGTCCCTCGTGGGCTATTCGTCTATCTCTACTCCTCGCCCCTCCGGTTTGTGCCAGAGGTCCTCATAATTCTCTTCTACGGAGCCTGGGTCTTCTCCCAGTCAAGCCTAGAGCCCATGGGCCTCTTCATTACAGCGGGACCTCTAACCTTGCCGCATGTGATCATGGTCAATTTCCTCGCCGGTTGGCTCGTCTTCTTTTTTCTCTCAAGCCTCCTCGCCTTCGTTCTCTTCGGTAGACGAGGTGGTGACCTCGATCTCCTGGTTGGGGTTGCCTTCTCCTTCCTGCCTCTTCTCTTTCTCCCCTCTCTGGTTTTTCTTAACATCTACTTCGGGTTAGGGATGCCCGTTGCGGGAAACATCGTGGTCGATGTCTTCTTCTTCTTCTTCCAGGGCTGGGCTCTGTGCCTTCTCACGACGGCTATAGGCTCAGCGAAGGGCTTGAAGATGGAGAGGGCGGTCATCATCTCTCTCATAGTTCTCTACCTCAACATAGGTTACGTGCTCCTCCTGCGGCGTCCTCTTTGATTCCAGGCTCAGGAGTTCTAGAAAAGTAGAACATAAAAGTTCTATAATCCTCTAGAAAAAGGCTTAAAATAAAGACAGGTAGTTATTTTATTCAGATAAAAGCGGAGAAAGGTATGAAAATGAAGGGAAAATATGCAATACTGATACTTACTCTGGTTCTGCTCGCACCCTTTGGAAGCCTTGCCTATTCGTTACTGCCGAGTGTTCAGGCTGGGTCGGTTAATCCAGTCACCTATGTTCCCCCTTCCCTGAATCACACTGAGACCCTGGGGATAACCACGAGCCTCGGTGGAGCGGTCTTGGTGAATCACCTCTTCGGCAATCTTACCCTCCAGACACCCTTCAGCAGCAGCGACCTATCCCACGTCTCCCTTCTCGTCTTCTCCTTTGTCGGCGGCACCTGGAACTGGAACTACTGGCCGAAACCCTTCTGGAAGGCACCGATCGGCGCATCCATGAGGGTGGTCTTCCAAGGTGTCGTCTCTGAAGAAGACGTTTCAAACCGCATCCAACAGGCCAAGGCACTCTCCCGCATCTTCGCCCAGATGTACGATCTGGAGAGCACCGTTATATATCTCGTTGAACGCCAGGGGGGAACCCTAGTCGTCGACCTCTACGCCCAGTGTAACGTGGACTCGGTTATCAGCCTCTGGGCTAAGACCCTGCCCTCCGACGGCTTCGGAAAGCTCGTCAACACCTCGATTGTCGGGAGTTCACCCTTCAAATACCTCGGGATCAGTCTGCAGAACCCCAAGGCTGGGACAACCCTTGGCGGCGTTAGCGCCATCTACGTGAGGACTGGAGCTGTCTCGGTGGAGAACGGTAACTACACGCTGAGCCTCAACAGTGTGGTCGGCCACACGGGCTCGATCGCGGCATCGGTGAATGCGTCGGAGTCCCTCATCTACCTTGTCTTCCCCTATCTAGCGAACATAACCAGCGTCACGCCGGAGCCGACCTTCCCTCATGCCGAGGACTGGGAGATCTGGTCCGAGTACTGGGGCAAGACGGAGATGGAACCCGAGCTGAGGAGGGCGACCTACGGCCTCTGCGGGCTGCTCATCTGGGACATGGGGAACATCACCTCGGCTGAGGATATTGTGGTGAGCTACGACTTCGATTATACAATAGAGCGGCTCACCCACAGGCCGATTATCCTTGCAACGACTACTCTGGATCCACCTAGACCTGGTTTAGGTGAAAACGTTAATCTGACCATAACCCTGGAGAACGTGGGAAACCTGACGGCGGAGCACATCCTCGTCCGGCCCCTGGTCTTCCCCTGGCTCTTTGCCACAATCTTTGAGGCGATCTACGATGATGTCGAGAACTCGGGCTTCCTCCAATACGGGATCAATAGAGACTTCTTTAGGCACCTCGTCTCATTAATCTATGGAGCCACAGAATACATCTCGAAGTTAGAGCCAGGAGAAACGAAAACAGTTACTAGGACATTCAAATTCTCGGAGTTATTACCTCGGATGTTCTTTGTACGGATCAAGGCCATATACTTCCTCATGGGCTGCGCTGTCATTTACGGCGACCAGTATCACCGCCGCTACATGGTTACGTCGAATGGCTACTTCACGGGCATAGGGATTGAGAGCCCTGCGCTGATGTCGACTCTGACCATGGACAAGTATCTGGTGAAGGTGGGCGAGAATGTGACGCTGACGTTAGTGATCAAGAACCTGGGAGACAAAGACGTTAGCAATGTCGATGTCCACATCTTTGCAATCTCCAAGCTCAGGGAAAACCTCGCAGCAATATTCATGGAGCGCAATCAGGCGATCGACTTCCTCGGTCCCAGCGAGTGGAGGGAACGTGAGATGTGGATGAGGTTCAACCAGTTCGATGTCTACCACGAAACCGTTCCGATTATACCCGCGGGCGGAAACCACACCATCACCATCGAAAGGAAGATCCCCTGGCTAGGGGGCTCCTCCTCTCTCGTCGCCGCCATCACCTTCCCCTTCAGCTGGCAGAGCTACATGGACCCAGACATCTGGAGCAGGCTATCCTCTCATCAAGCCATCGTAAAGCATCTCCCAAGTAGGCTGCTGCTGCTGTCGAACTCCGTCAACCTCTACCTAGTCCCTGGCGTGGTCGGTCCAGCGGAGGCACCGCAGCCGAAGCTGGAGGTCTCCAAGTCCTTCAGCACGAAGAACATCTCCATCGGCTCCACCGTGGACATAAGCATAAGGGTGAAGAACGTTGGGGAGCTGCCTGCAAACGTCACGGTGAAGGATCTTATGCCAACGGGCTGCACCCTTGCCAGCATCACCGCCTCAGGTGGAACGACCTTCAACAGGACCGTTGGGACAATACCCTTCAAGGGAAAGATCTATAAGGTGACGGTCGTCGGCGTAAGAAATCTCGAGGTTAAGCCTGGGGAGACCGCCTACCTCAACTACACCGTGAGGGTTGTGGGAGACATCAGCGGACTAGACCCGCCTGCCGTGGAGAGCACCTCAGACAAAGTCATCATAGGCCCAGCTCTGGTCACCTACAGCAGCGACCAACCCACCATCGACCCTGGGATCGTGGGGGACACTGAGGTGCTGGTAGCAGTGGATAGCGGCTCCGTCAACTCCGGCTTCAGCCTTGTCAGCTATACGCCGGCGGGAGACTCTAACCTACTTCCTAGAAGCCTTGTCTTCATGGGGGTATTCGGCGCCGTTGCCGCAGCCGTTGTTTTCCTCCTTCTTGGCAGAAGAGGGCGCTAAGAAGAACCAGAGGTAAAAACCTCCAGTCCCTTCTTTTTTCCTGTATCCAGGGATCGATAAAATTTTCCATGGGAGAATCATCCTTCATCTTTCTTTGAGTATTCTGGAACCCGCTCCAGCGGCTCTGTTCTCTCGATGACGCCTATTCCCTCGGGAATCAGTAACATCTGCCGTAAATCCGGTGTCTTCGCATGCATCTTCTCATCGTCAAAAACGTCTTCATCAACCGACAGGGCAACAACTCTCCCGATGAAGATGATAGCGTTGCCTCCGAGCCTCTTATGCCAAGTCAGTTTGCACTCCGCGTGTGCCTTGCACTCCTTTATCCTAGGAGGCTTCACCTTCGATGACGGCATTGCCGTGAGTGCCGCCTCTTCGATCTCGTTGACCCCTCTGGGGTAATGGACGGCTGTTATCACTGTCTGTTTGAAGATGTCTCTGCTAGGTATGTTCACCACGAACTCCCTTGTCTCCAAAACGTTCTTGGCGGTATCGTGTTCAACGTTGCACCCAAACATTATGTCCCGAGGCGAACAGTACATCACCCAGGACTTCAAGGCGGCGTTTACCCTTCCGTCCTTGTCAACCGTGGTGACTATGGTAATCGGCTGAGGTAATACGAAGTTAACCTCGATCCAATGATCCCTGACAACCTCGGAAACACCCTCGGGCGGCTCGGAGAGAAATCTCTTCAACTCCTATAGCCTCAAATTGAATCTATGCTGAGCCGATAAAAATCTTATTTAAGAGATCAAGCCATAAATCACCCAGCGTCAACCCGAGATGATGGAATTGAGCCACGTGGGCATTGCCCTCTCAACCGCCGACCCTGCGGGGGTAACCATTCTTAAGGCCTTCAGGGAGCTTGGCTTCAAGGAGACCGGGGAGGAGGGTATCCTGAAGAGGGATGACACCTTCCTCATTGTTCTTGGGCATCTCATAGTCCCCGCTGAGGAGTACAAGGTGCCTGAGTCGCCGAAGCCCTATCCCATGGACTTCGACGCCTTGGCGGAGCGCCTCTCCCTTGGATACCTTGTTGTAGCTTCGAGGCACTGGTCCCAGAGCGGAAGCCCCTGCTTGACGGTCCATCCTCCGGGGAACTTCGGCAAGGCCCTCTACGGCGGCAGACCAAGCGAGCTCCAGTATACCTTGGCTAACCCGATGAGGGATGTCTTCCTTGAGCTCCAGAGGGATACGCCGAAGGGCTACGTGGTCTCCCTTGAGGCGACTCATCACTCGCCCACCTCCTTCAGGGTCCCCATGTTCTTCGCTGAGCTGGGGAGCTCGGAGAAAGAATGGCGAGACGAGAGAGCTGCAGCCCATCTGGCTGAAGCGATCCTCAGGGGAATAGAGTCTCATGGAAGCGCTCCGGCGGCTATAGGCTTCGGAGGAGGCCACTACTGCCCCCTCTTCACCGTCATGGAGGTCGACCTGTCCTTCGGACACATCTGCCCCAAGTATGCCCTAGATCTGCTCAACGAAGACCTCATCGGACAGATGGTGAATCGAACTCTGGACGGCGTGGAGAAGGCTGTTCTGGACAAGGGGATGAAAGGCTACGAGAGGAAGATGGTGACCGTCGCCCTCAGGCGCCTCGGCCTAGAGGACATCATAGAAAAGAAGTGAGAAACGCCTAAAGCTCTCGATCTACACAAAAACTGAAAGGCTAAGCTCCCTAACCGCCGATCGATCGGAGGCATAGGATGATCTCTGTGAAAAAGCCTAGTTTTGGCAACGTCTATGTAGAGAAGCCAGGAAGCTTTTAGGCAGGTTTCTCGATCCCGAGGTTGAGAGCGGAACAGCAGCGAAACAGAGGCAGAACAGTAGCAGAACAGCTGCTGAGAAGACACAAAAGGCGTTAGAAAAACAGGCTAAACAAGAAAAGAAGAAACAAACAACCTCCATTAAAACCATTCAGCGAAGAGGGGGGAGGGGCTAAGTCAGACCACACACAGCGGTAAACAAGGACAGAATAGGCTTCGGCATAGTCGGAGCACGCTCAAGGCTTTAAATAAATCCTAGGGCATGGATAATCAACGAAACTAGGATCTCACTGTGATACAAATGGCTCAACACGGAGGCTATGGACTGTTTTCCGCGGTCACCGTGGCCGTGATCTGGGGGCTCTCCTTCGTAGCCGCGCGCATAGTCCTGTCGACGCTGACGCCTATTCTTCTGGCGACGGTGCGGTTCAGCATCGCCTCCCTGGTCTTCGCGCCCGTGGTGGTCAGGGAGCTTAGACACAGGAATCCCCTGACCTCTCGGGACCTGAGGGAGCTCGTCCTGCTCGGCTTCCTCAGCATATCGATATACTTCTGGCTCCAGTACACGGGAGTCAAGTACGCGGGCGCAAGCGTCTCCGCCCTGCTCGTCGTGGGGCTCATCCCCCTCCTCTCAGGTCTCGCATCCAGCTTCATCATCAAAGAGCGTTTCAGCAGGGGAAAAGCCCTGGGAACGGCTCTGGGGCTCTCTGGCGTTGCCTTCATCACCCTTCCCAAGCTCTTCCTGGGCGCTGTTGACCTCTTATTCTATCTCGGCGTAGTCTGTCTGCTCCTCAACGCCGCCTGCTGGGCGATGTACTCCACCCTGAGCAGGCGCCTGATGAGCCGCATAAAGAGACCGCTGATGGTCACCGCCTACACCACTATTATGGGAACCCTGGCGCTGATTCCGCTTTCTCTCACGTCCGACTGGAGCCTCGTGAGGTCTCTTCAAACTGAACAGTGGCTAAGCATACTTTATCTCGCCCTCGTATGCTCTTGCCTGGGCTATTTTCTGTGGAACTACGCCCTATCCAAACTGGAGACCGTTAAGGCGACTGTCTGGCTATACCTAGAGCCTGTCTCCGCCTTCATAGGGGAGTTCCTGATCTTCAGCATCATACCAAGCCCGATGACGGTTATCGGCGGCGGCGCGATAATTGTCGGAGCCCTCCTCACAAACTGGTCGAGAACATGACGTGAACCTTGGGTGTTTCAACCTTTAAAGAAGAAATGCCTCAGTTATCCAGCGAGCGGATGCGTCGCATGATTTTTATGCTTTATAGCTAGAGGATTTAGCTATGGAGAAGGTGGGCGTACTCGTCGTTTCCTATGGCGCGAGAGAGGTGTCGATGATCGACGCCTTCACTAGAAGCCGAAAATACGAGGTGGAACTCTATGTCGCGGACAAGCAGCGGAACCCCTTCAACGTTAAACGAGCAGCAAAACACCTTGTCGTACCAGAACTGAATATCGAGGAGATCTGCAGTTTCGCGGAGGCAAACAAGGACAAAATCGACTTCGGCATCGTCGGCCCCGAGAAACCGATAATCGAAGGGGTACGCGACCTCGTGGAGAAGCGAACAGGTGTACCCGTAATCTGTCCGATAAAGGAATATGCCCTAGAGGCAAGCAAGGTCCAGCAGAGGCTACTGTTCCAGGAGATCATGCCAGAGGTAAACCCACGCTTCAAAGTCTTCAATCCAGAGGGCTTCAGGAGCCTAGACGAAACGAGGAAGGCTGTTTACAGCTGGCTCGACGAACTCGAGAATAAGGCTGTGGTTAAGCCGGACAAGCCAGAAGCCGGAAAGGGAGTAGGCGTCTGGGGGGACCACTTCACAAGCCGCGAGCAGCTCTTCGAGCATTTCCTATCAAACTTCCAGTACGGCTCGGTGATCATAGAGGAGAAGATCGAGGGAGAGGAGTCGAGTTTCCAGGCCCTCTGCGACGGCAAGCGCATTGTACCTCTACCCGACACAAGGGACTACAAGCGAGCCTTCGACGACGACAAAGGACCAAACACGGGGGGAATGGGCTCCTACAAAGGCGTTGGCGATATGTTGCCCTTCATGACCGACGCTGACAGAGCCAAGGAGATAGAGATCGTCAACAAGATCTTTGAAAAATGGAGGATAAAGGATAAGGCAGGCCTGAGGGGCGTGCCCTTTTACTTAGCCTTCATGCACGACGGCAGGGAACTGAAGATCCTTGAGAACAACAGCCGACCTGGGGACCCAGAGATACAGAACATTTTGCCGATCTTGAAGGACGACTTCGTCGATGTCTGCTACAAGATCTTGGAGGGCAACCTGACGAGGATTGAACTGGAAAAGGTGGCGACGGTCGTGACCTACAAGGTTCCACCAAACTATGGCGGATACATGGACGCCTTTCCAAACCTCGTAGACGGGAATGAGATCGACAAACCCGTTGACTTGACTAAGGCATACGAGTTGGAGAGAAAATACGGCGAGAAGATCCGTGTCTATCCCGCCTCCATGGAAATCCGCAACGGCGAAACCTATGCACTAAAGTCCAGAGCTGTCTGTGTAGTAGGCATAGGCGACAGCATCGAAGCAGCCAGAGAGGTCTCGCTGGGAGGAATAGGCGCGATAAGAGGGGGAGCCCTCTGGCACAGAAAGGATGTAGCCTCCGGGGAGCACATAGAGAAAAGCATAAGGCACATGGCGGAACTCCATAAATAAGTCATCACCTTAGCCATGAAAAGGTTGGTTTAGGAAGCCCATGTCGATCAAGCCTGAGGAAACCAGCCTAAAGCGGCAGCCCATCGTATCGCGCCTCGGCTTCTCCAGAAGCACGGTCCTCACACCTGCCTGAGGGGTCAAATCCAGCCTCAGAATCACGTCCGACCAGTATTCTAACAGGCGTGAGGAGACAGGCACAACGGACGAATCATCGGGTCGGAGCGTGCTGTGGACTTGGCTTAGGAGGAGTACACCCAGCTCTTGTGACCCAGCGGCCTCCTTGAGGAAGGCAAGCTGCCTGTTGAGTTCTCTGTTAATGCGAAACGGATTCCCCGTTGATGCGATCTTCTCACTGTAGAGGGAGGTGATGGTGTCCAGGACAACGAGGCGGATGTCTCTTGATGTGAAGGATATCAGCTCTTCTATGATCCTCGTCTGTTCGGCAAAAGTCCTCGGCATACAGAGTAGGAGCCTCTTTAGGAAGCCGTTGGTATCAACTCCAGCGATCTGTGAGAAACGGGCCAAAGAGAACTTTCCATCCGAATCCACGTATAGCGCCCTTCTGGGCGGAGATGCTTCATGGTCCTGGCGGAGATAGTTCACGACGCCCCTTATCGCTAGAGTCGTCTTCCCTGCGGAGGGTTCTCCATAGATCAAGGTGACTCTTCCAAAGGGTATGCCCCCTCCGAGAACTTCGTCAAGGGATCTGCACCCTGTTGAGATGGAGTCCATCACAAAGACTTCCTCTCTTCTCAATGCTTATAAAAAATGAGAGGGATAACTCGCAAAAAGACCATGGGGGAACTCTTATCGTCTGACGACCACGAAGACTATTAGAAGCATTATTAGGGCCACTACGAGGAAGAGCCCCACCAGCATGCCGTTTCTTTCCCAGATGATGAAGGTGGCGTTGAGGTGTGTGAGGGGGTTACGGGAGGTCAGCATCTGATAGAGTTGTCTCGCCTCCTCCTCCGTGAACAGGGTTCCATCGATCTCCACGTCGCTTGTCGAGGTTCTCTTGAATCTGTGTCCCCCCACCCATATATACTCGACGAACTTGGTCCTCAACCACAGTTCGAACTCCGCCATTCCCCCGTTTTCCTGCCCCATTTTCCTCACCTGAAGCGGATTGAGATGTAATATAGCTTATGCCATTCTTGGAAGACGCCATAGTTTATGGTGTTGCCGTTGGACACCCAGCTATACACATCTCCATCATAGACTTCAACATAGTCACTTATGAACGAAGCGATTGTCGAGTTCACCGCTCCCAGGTTCTGCGAGCTCAGGTAGCTCACGTTGCCAACCTGTATGAAGACATTCGCAGATATATCTGTCACATTTATGGGGATATGGCCGCGGTCAGCGAAAGCCCTATACGTATTGTCTAGGCGTTCCACCTCACCAGGCTGTCCAACAGGGATTTGACCCGTCAATCTAAAGAAGGCGGCTGCCGAGTCCTCGCCTATGGCGACATCCCTTGTGAGGGCGTCGACTATGCCTATGAAGGGCATCCTAGTTATCACCCCGCTTACGCCTCCAGTTATTAGATACACAGGGATGAAGTAGTAGAGGCGTTGACCGATTGCATAGAGGAGTATGTTTCCCATCCTGTAGTTGCCCGTCCCGTAGAGAGTGAGCTTCTCCTTCACTTCACTGTTCGTCTGGAGGGCACTTACTGCTGCCGTCGGACCGATGAGGGCGGTCGCATTACCCGTGACGGGGGCTGTGAACCGATAGGCCTCCCCAAGCCTGGAGCCGCCATAGACGACATACATTCCTGCTAGGTTCTTTCCCTCCGACCCCAGGAACTCAGCCAGTTGTATACCAATGTAGTAGACTGAATTGTCCTCTGTCAACAGAATGTAGTGGACCTCTGTGCCAGGCGGTCTCTCGTAGAAATCTGATTGTGAACGCCATACAGAGGGCTGATCCACATGGTAGAGGAAGTCGACATCCAGCTGTCCAGGGATGTCAAATGTAACAAACCCTAGAAGCGCCTCAGAATACCTCATCTGCGGCACGAGCCAGCTCGGAGGAGTGCCCCAGCCTGGGTAATATTGCTTGTAGAAGGAGGTCAGGAAGTTATCGTCCTTGCCTACCACGTAGCCCTCCATCTCGCCATTCTCTACGTTCACGAGTACGATGGCGAAGAATCTGAGATAGGAGCTTGCAGCGAACCTTGTACTCAGCGGATAGTCGATGTAGACCTGCACAGCGAAGTAGAGCTTATCCTCATATCCAACTAAGTATGGATCAGGATCGACCTTTAACCCCTGTACAAGGATACTCTGCACCCGGTCGGTGACATCTCTGTTGTAGAGCATCTCCATTGAATCTTGGGGCGGAGCGAAGGCGAAGCCGAACTGTCCTTGAACGAGGAACCAAAGCATCCGCTGCCAGCCGGAGAGAATGTAGTCGGGCTCTTTATTGTAGCTAATGTTCTCAATTTCGTTAAACCCCTGCACCTTTGGGTAGACGGGTTCGTCGAATTGTTCTCCATAGTATATTAGGGGCTCCCTGCTCAAGTGGAAGACCTCAGTGATTGGAACGAAGTCGCCTGTATGGCTATCGATAGCGAAGATTCCTGAGGTGTGAGTATAGATTAGGTGCTTGCTAATCCAGTCCTGCGTTGGATACTTTATCGTGGTAGATGCGACCCAGTATTCCTTATTGTAGACGTAGATGATATCAGGGAGAGTGAGTGACATCCAGTTTACACCGATCTGGTTCCTTATCCTTGTCTGCGCGGAATCTGAGTCCCACTGTCTAACGAGGCTCAGAATCCTCGTCTGATTTCCCTTGGGGAGATCCGCTATGGGCTGGGTTATGATGCTCTCGGTCCCTGCACTCCATTGGGTCACTGTGATCTGCTTAGAGGTGAAGGGAAACCACTCGTAGGTCGGCCAGTTATTATTCCAGTTGAATCGATATACCACTATGATCCCAGCGTTTACTGCCAGAATCCCTATCAATCCGATAACTACCGCAGTGACAGCGACGTTTCTCCTTTGGATCAGGGTGACCCTCAGGGAGAATCCGCCACGTTGGAATATGACTGATAGCACCAGGAAGCTGAAGAATAGGGTGAGGCAGATGTAGTAGAAGTATGGCGTCGTGATGTCCATCCTCCAATAGGGAGAGTCAAACATGAAGGCGAAGACGCCGAGAGTCAGGGCGATGAAGATGTTCCTAATCCATGTAGTGGGCTTGCCCTGGAAAAAGTCTCTAATAGCTTTCAACAGAAGCCGCGTGATAACGATCACTACGACTGTGCTGAGGAGGATATAGAGAAAACGGTACTGAACCTCCATAGCAGGCACAAGGGACACGAGTTCATCTCCTGATGCGGGGTTTATCGCCAAGGTGAAGATCCTGGGTATGGAGGACCAGCTTCCGAAACCCCTAATCATCATGTAGAAGACCGTCATGAAGGGACCTACGAAGGGTATCTGCTGAGAGGAAACGATTATCGTGAAGGCCGCTACCCACTTAATCGCCTGCCAGATAACCCACATCGACTTCATGTTCTTGAAGGTTATTACTGGTATCTGTATCGAGGGCATCCCGTAGGGAGCAGTGGCGGCGCGGACCTTTGTCAATTGTTGAAAAGCGTTGAAGGCATCGTAGAGGTCGCTCCTGCCGACTAGGGGGTTAATGGCCAATATGGCGAGGAGTGCAGCGAAGATGAAGAGGTAGTTGTGGTAGAAGGTGATGGCAAACCAGTCGAGGCCCGCCTTCGCCATGTACATGGTCTGAAGAACTATGAATTCCAGCCAGACATAGAGAGACCAGATTGTTACGAGGCTTAGAACTATGGCGACCAAGATCCAGATCCAATATCTCTCAAGAAATCTCGGCCTTTCGAGCATACAATCACATCTAGAAAGGAAGAGAGGAGAGGTGTTCTTAAGTATTTCTTTAAGATCCCCTTCCCAGGAATTCCCCTTTTACCTGAATAGAGCTCTCCAAAATTTGATAAGTTCTGAGTCCTTTATCTTGTAGAAAGAATGTTGTTCAAGCTTGATGGTGCCCCGCTATGGTCTCGATGGATGATGTCCTCTTCGTAGCGAGGACGATATACTTCTTTTTGCCAGCCTACCTCGCCAACGCCGCGCCCGTGATATTCGGGGGAGGGGCGCCCCTTGATGGCGGGAGGCTCTTCCTGGATCATAAGCCCATCTTCGGCGCTCACAAGACGGTGAGAGGTGCTCTCTCCGGGTTGGTCGTTGGCTTTGTCACGGGGTTGGTTCAGGGCGATGTCCTCCGAGGTGTTCTTCTCTCCTGTGGGGCCTTGGGGGGAGATCTTTTCACCTCCTTCCTCAAGAGGAGGCTCAGCCTCAAGCCTGGTGCGCCCTTCCCAATTTTTGATCAGTTGAGCTTCGTTCTCGGGGCTATAGTCTTGGTCTCGCTGGTTTCGCCTCCTCCGAGCTGGGAGATGATCATTACCATCGTCGTTGCTACGCTTCCCATCCATTTTCTCTCAAACTTCTTTGCTTTTCTTCTGGGGATGAAGGATAAGCCTTGGTAGTGTAGCAGTTTTTCGCAGTTTGGTTTATCATCGGTGGGGTCTCATGGTGCATGGGGGGTTGTATCTGCTGCTTGTTACATCTGTTTTTTGGCGGGGGGCTGAGGCTTGAGGGGTTATCTCTTCACTGAGCTTGAGGTTAAGCGTCTTCTGGCTTGGCTGGAGAGCGGTGAGGAGGATGATGAGGTGCGTATGTTGTTCAGCCGTATTAGGAGGAGTTATCCGACGCTCTCGGTGCAGTTGAGGATCTTCTTTCTGGTTATCAGGAAGCTGATCGCCCTGGGGAGGTGGGATCCCCGTCCCCGCATGGAGGAGCTCATGGGACCAGAACTAGCCAAGAGAGTACGCAACCTCAAAGCCGCCACAAAGAGACGATGAAGAAGTGCTTAACTTTTGAGGAGGGTACGAATCCCACCCTCAGCCAAGGGGTCTCGAAGCATCTATAAGGGTCGGATGCGATGAGTCTCGCATGGATGGCAGGAACCGGAGCGAGGTTCACGTGGGCGACAGGGTGGACATCGTGCTCAAGCAGGATCAGAGGACCGGCAGGCTCACCCGAGGCGTCGTAAAGGAGATCCTGACAAACAGCGCTTTTCATCCCCACGGAGTCAAGGTCCGCCTCACCGACGGTAAGGTGGGTCGCGTCAAAGCCATCGTCCCACCCTGAGACTTGGTGGGTTAAACAGGCTTATCCTTGGTCTTAGCTAGAGTGGTTTCACATGCGTGTTGCCGTTGGCTCGGAGAACCCTGTGAAGGTCTCGGCTGTCGAGGAGGTCTTCTCCGAGGTCTTCGGAAGTGTCGAGGTTATACCCGTCTCCGTTGATTCAGGCGTCTCACCGCAACTCTTCAACCTCGATACGCTCAGAGGCTCTGAGGAAGGACTTCCCAACCGCTCTTATCTTTTGAGTGGGATTCGAATCTCACTCTCCGCACTTTCGGATCGATATAGAAAGAGGAGAGGTATGCTATTTGTTTACATGAATATTCATGTAAAATCTGACTTGCGCGTGTGAACGCTGGTGTAGAGCTTCCTCCTGATACCTTTGGTCGATAAAGATTAAGGGACGCTTTATGGCAATATCCATCAGGCATAGGGAGGTGGCTTCGTTGGAGTATACGGAGGCTCCGGATGTTAAGAGGGTGATGGAGGAGATCGTGGAGGGCTTGGGTTTTTCCCACGTTGAGCCTCGGTTGATTCACTGTTATCGGAGCAGGGGCTCGAAGTCTAGACGCATTATTGCGCGTATTCATGGATTGGGTAAGATCTGGCAGGAGGCGCTGGGGCTGCCGCCGACGTACGTCATCGAGGTCATCTCCGAGCGATACGACAAGCTAAGCGAAGGGGAGAAGGAGAAGACCGTGATCCACGAGCTGCTGCACATCCCAAAAGGCTTCTCAGGGGGATTCCGCCCACACAAAGGCTACATAGACCAGAGACGAATAGAAAAGCTGCACAAAGCATTGCTGGAAAGAAGAACCCTAAGAACAACTTAGATTTCCAAGTCATTAGTATTGTTGGAATCACCGATTCTAAGGCTCCGCCGAAGCCCACGGAGCCAAAGGTAGTTGGAGGGGAGCTTGTCTCCTGCTTGGTTTCAGAGGCCCGATTGAGAAGGTGGACAGGACAATGCAACTATTGAGGGAAATATCTGAACAAGAACCACGAACTCCCGAATCCACAAGTTCGTCGGAGTCGAGTTTAGAAAACCTGATAAACTCAAAGGATAAACCAATGAAATATGAAATGAATTTTTTAACTGAAATCATGCAAATTCAGGTCTAAAAACAAGATGAAAACAATTCCCCTAAATATTCATAAAATAGAGCTAATAATAATTAAATTAATATATATGATTAATCCATTTAAGATAAATCATTCTAAAATTGAGGTTTATTCAAGGGAAAATCTGGTAGAGATTTTAGCCATAGGTCTGAGAAGAAACGAGGAAAAAAGGAGGCGTGATGTAATATGCCGAGATGTGCGATCTGCTACGAAAATGTAGACAAAGTATACACCTGCAAGGTTTGTGGAGCGCAGTTCTGCGCAGAATGCGGCGACCCCAAGAGAGGAGTCTGCGAACTCTGTATAACTGAGGCAGACAAAGAACTCGACGAAGAAGAGGACACCGAGGAACTCGAAGAAGAGGAGGAAGAGGACGAAGAGGAAGACGAGGAGCTCGAAGAAGAGGACGAGTTCAAGGAAGAAGAGGAGGAGGACGAAGACAAGGCAGATAGAAGAAGGAGGACACCGAAGACCCGATACCAGGTAAGGTGAAGAAAGAGGGAGCTAGCGAAGAAGCAAAATCCGCATCGCAGGGGCTTCATCACCCCTTTATTAAAACCAAAGCGAACCGTGTGAGTGGCTCACCCTCCATTGGCTAGTTTTATATCGGGAACCATTGAACTATTATAGAGTAATATGTCTCACGAGTTCCTGACTTTGGAGGATGTTGAGACCGAGGGTAAAAGGGTTTTTCTCCGCGTGGACATCAATTCTCCCATAGATCCGACCACGAAACGGATCATCGATGACTCCCGCATCAAGGCCGCAGCTCCAACCCTCAAGTCCCTGAGCAAAGCAAAGGTGGTCATCGGCGCTCACCAGAGCCGCCCAGGCGAATACGACTTCACATCGCTTCAGCCCCACACCAGAGTCCTCCAGATGTACTCCGACAGACCCATAAGGTTCGTGGATGACGTCATAGGACCCAAGGCCCTGAAGGCGATAGACGAACTCAAGCCAGGGGATGTCCTGGTCATAGACAATCTACGTCTGCTGAAGGAGGAGAACAAGCAGGCCCCACCAGAGGAACTGGCGAAGACTGAACTTGTTCGGACGCTCGCGCCGCATTTCGACCTCTGCGTCAACGACGCCTTCGCCGCGGTTCACAGGAGTCAGCCCAGCCTCGTGGGCTTCGGGGAGGTCATGCCCATGGTGGCCGGGAGACTCATGGAGAGCGAGCTCGTAGCCCTCGAGAAGATCGTGGTGTCGCCCCGTAGACCCTGCGTCTTTGTTCTGGGCGGAGCCAAGGTCGAGGACAGGATGCCCGTGATACGCAGAGTGCTCATGGATGGCATAGCCGACAAGGTGCTTGTCGGGGGGGTCATCAACAACATCTTCCTCATGGCCGGCGGATACCTATTGCAACGCCTGGAGAATGAGAGCGAGGAGGTCCGTAAGCAGGTCGACGAGGCGAAGGGATACCTGAAGCAGTACAACGATAAAATCGAGATGACTGTCGATGTGGCGCTGGACGTGAACGGAGACAGGGTGGAGGTCGGAGTCGAGAAGTTGACGGAGCAGACGAACATCTACGACATAGGCCTCAACACCATCGCCCGCTTCAGGGAGACCATAAAGGGAGCCGGCACAGTCGTCGGCGAGGGCCCCCTTGGCATGTTCGAGAGAAGGGGCTTCGAGATAGGAACACGGGAGATCGTGGAGGCCCTGACTCACACGAAGGCCTTCACGGTCCTCGGAGGAGGACACCTCGGCAGCGTCGCCGCCATGATGAACATGGAGGACAAGATCAGCTACATAAGCACGGGAGGAGGAGCCTTCCTATCCTTCCTAGCGGGCGAGAAACTACCCGTCGTAGAGGCCCTGAAGAGGTCCAAGAAGAGGATGAAGGGATAGAAACCCTTTTTTTTATCACTTTTTCCTATTGGAGTTAACTCACATCTAGGATCCAGGGGTGCCTCCGCCTCACGACCTCCATTATGGAGTGCGGCGAGATGATACCCTCTTCACAGATTATGCCGCTGACGTAGTCTCTTCTGGTTATGTCGAAGGCGGGGTTCCTTATGTTAAGGTCTGGCGGGGCATCCTCCCAGACCTCGCTTCTGTCTCTCTCCTCAATCTTCTCGTATTCACCGTAGATGGTCTGAGGAGAAAACTTCAGCAGCTCCGATGCGGCGTAGAAGGGTATCCTGGCTTCGTATGCAGCTAGGGCCACCATGCTTGTCCCGATCTTGTTCACAACGTTTCCCTCTGAGGTTATGGCATCGGCGCCCACGAGGACGAAGTCCACGGTCTTCATGAAGTACCTGGCAGCAGAGTCCACGATCATGGTCGTCCTAATTCCATGCTCCAGGAGTTCCCTGGAGGTTATCCGCCCCTGAAAGAAGGGCCTGCTCTCCGTGCAGAGAACCTCGAAGTCCCTGCCCTCGTCCTTAGCCCTCTTCAGTATGCCTGTCACCGTCGAGGAGTGGCAGTGGGTGAAGATCTTCTGCGAGGAGTGAATCCTCTTTGAGCCGTACTCGGCGATCTTGTCATGGGATGTTTGTAGGTCTTCGAGAAACTGTTTAGATGAGGCGGACAGGAGACGCGCCAGGTCCCTGGGTTCTCTGTAGGGGCTCTCCCTCACCTCTAAAAGGATCTTCCTGAGGGCGTTTCTCATCAGAGGCTCAGTCTCACGGGTTTTGAACAGAATATCCTTTGCGTCAAGCATCTCCTGGAGGAACTCGTCTTTCGTCTCAGCCCTTGAACTCTCAGCCTCCTCGACCAGGGCTGAGATGCCCGCTATGGCTATGTTTCTGGCTCCCTGGATCTCTAGTCCTTTAATCCTTTTAGCAACTTCTCTAACGGCTTCGCTCATATGGCACCCAGATATTTGATTTCTATTCATCGTTAAAAATCAATTGCTTTGCCCATAATCACAGGTTGAGAATCTCGATCTGTATGTCCCTTGAGTATGGTTATAAAGGGGTAGGAGAATAGAATAATGTATTTCAGAGAATTATTGGTTACAACTAGGTTAGGAGGAAGTATACCGCATGAAGATCGGCACGATGCCTCTGGGGATCGAAGCTGGTGGAAAACTCATCGTGGTGATGGACAACGAGACGGCGGAGGATCTGGGAATCCGCTCCTTGGATAGGATTAGGATAAACTATGGAGAAAAAAGGATAATAGCCATCGTGAATGTGGCATCGAATCTCCCGCGAAATGTACTTGGGATCTACGATGAAGTCCGTCTGGGGCTGGGAGTTAAGGAGGGAGAAGAAGTTGACATCCAGCCAGCGGAGAAGCCAGAGTCGATGACGTTCATCCGAGAGAAGGTTGATGGACACAGGCTGAGCGCCCCCGGCATCAGGGCGATTGTGCTGGATGTCCTTGAGCACCACCTGAGCGACGTTGAGCTCGCCTCCTTCATCACAGCCCTCGACATCTGGGGGCTAAGCATGGAGGAGGTTGAGGCTCTGACAAGGGCGATGGTTGAGACGGGCGAAGCCATAGATTGGGGGAAGAATCGCATCTTCGACAAGCACAGCATTGGCGGGGTTCCAGGCGACAAGACCACGCTTCTGGTTGTCCCGATAATCGCCTCGGCGGGGCTCACCATACCCAAGACCTCCTCCAGAGCCGTGACCTCTCCGGCTGGGACCGCTGATCGGGCTGAGGTTCTCTGCCCCGTGGATTTAACCATAGAGGAGATCAGGGAGGTGGTTGCTAAGACAAATGGATGCATGGTCTGGGGAGGAGCCTTAGCCCTCGCCCCGGCTGATGACCTCTTCATCAACGTCGAGTATTCCCTCTCCCTCGATCCCCTTCTGTTAGCCTCCATCATGAGCAAGAAGAAGGCGATTGGATCAAGCGACGTATTGATCGACATCCCCCTGGGGGTCGGAGCGAAGGTGAGGACACCTGAGGGGTCGCACGACCTTGCAACGGATTTCATCGAGCTGGGCAGACGCCTAGGCATCCACGTCGAGTGCGCCGTCACCTCAGGTGAGCAGCCGATAGGCTACGCGGTGGGCCCCGCCCTAGAAGCCAGGGAAGCCCTTCAGACGCTGATTGGGAAAGGTTCTAGGGATCTCCTGGAGAAGGCCACGAGCCTGGCTGGGATTATCCTGGAGATGGCTGGCTTAGAGCGCGGAAAGAGTACAGCTGCCAAACTCGTAAGGTCAGGGAAGGCGGAGAGAAAGCTGAGGGAGATAATCTCCGCTCAGGGAGGCGACCCCGAGATCAAGCCCGATGGCATAGCGATCGGAGATAAACACGAGAAGTTCTCCTCCGATCGGAGGGGAAGAGTCACCTCGATCAGCAACGCCTCTATCGCCCAGATAGCTAGAGAGGCAGGAGCCCCAAAGGACAAGGGCGCAGGAGTGTTGCTTAAGGCGAAACTGGGCGACGAGGTGGCGAAGGGGGAGAGCCTATTCGACATCTACGCCGAAAAGAGCTGGAAGATGGAGGTAGCCGTCGCCCTCGCGGAGAGCCTCAGTCCGATTGGAGTGGGCAAGAGGATTGAGGGGAGGATGCTGGTCGATAGGATACCGATGAAGGTCGCCACTAAAAAGCCCTTCCTACTGGAGAGATGACCCGAGAACCGTCTCCTTTTATGGGCGACACACCCTGCAACTACAATAGAAGTAAGGAGAACCACCAAAGCTCGTGACGACCAAAAAAGAGGGAAAAATGGGAAACCGTTCCTGCCTATTTACCCTTGTTCGTTGGTCCGCAGGAGCCGTATCCGTTCATGGCTTGCCCTTCGCCCTGAGAGGGGCGCCTAACCGCCATTGGAAACTCTCTTGTGTTCCCGATCCCTGATTGGAGCAGTTGCAGGTGCGGGTGCAGTTTTCGTCGCTGTTTCCGGCGCAGGCTTGAAGGCGGCTTCGATCCTGTATCCTGTCCCTCTCCATGAGGGAGGCGTTACATGTCTGCAGCTTGTCTTGGTCCATCAATTGGTCTTGATCCTGTAGCTGGTCTCTGTCCCTGAGCGGGGCGGCGAGCGTCGGCAGAGCTACGGCGGATGTCGCTAGGGCTCCTATGAGGATCGTCAGGAGCACGAGGGCTTTTGTCCCGGTCTTCAACGCTTTCACCTCCTTTTTCTCTGCGCAACCTAGGAGCTAAGGGGGGATTTAGGTGGTTCTTGTAACAGACGTTTCAGGAAATGAAACAACAAATATTAACGGACTGAAACACTACTTCAGATGAGCCATGTACGCCACAATATCCGCCGACGTGCTACAGCACGGTCCTCCAGACCAGCCAATGGGCCTGGGAAATCTCATCTTAGTCATCCTGATCGTCGTCTTCATCCTCGTGGCTGTTTTCATGTTTTTCCCTTATCTCGAAAGGGTGAAGACGACGGAGAATCTCCAACCAGAGGTGGAGAAGCAGCAGGACGCAGCGGAGAAGGTGGAGGAGGCTGGAAAGGGGGATAGAACGGCCCGCGGCCGATCCATCGACGTAGCGACACGCATGCTGGAGCCTGATGAGAGGCGAGTCGTTGAGGCCTTGATGAGCGCAGGGGGAACGATGCTGCAGAAGGACCTTTCACGGGAACTCGGCTTCTCCCGCGTCAAAACGCACAGAGTACTGGTGAGGCTACTGAGGCGCGGGGTCGTAAAGGCTGAGAAACACTACAACACGAATAGGATTGGGCTGGCGGACTGGCTGAAACGGGACAGCTAGATCTCTGGAGAGGCTCTTCTTGTCGGTACTTCGCTTTCCGGTTCACAGTGAATGGTAACTTGCTCGATTTTCTCGTCGATACCCTTGATCCTCTCCTCCATCTTGGTGGCGATCTCATGCGCCTGTGCCAGCGTCATCGAGCCATCTATCGTGCAATGTAACGTTACGCTGTATCTCCTGCCGGAGGTCAGGATCTGAATCTCGTGGGACGAGCGAACCTCAGGGAACCCGTGCGAGACCTGAACTATCAGGTTCCCAAGCCTG
>Ga0315296_10000654_pt1 | contig 31343 bp, 24 predicted proteins | sample YL17G14_18_MG_FD_203921 | JGI IMG/M metagenome (GOLD analysis project Ga0315296, IMG submission 203921) | Sediment microbial communities from Yellowstone Lake, YNP, Wyoming, USA - YL17G14_18 | ecosystem: Environmental > Aquatic > Freshwater > Lake > Sediment | place: USA: Wyoming | collected... | reverse complement strand
CAAGCGCTGAGGTTTACCCGCCGCAGGCGGGTTGACTCGCCTCTGGCGAGCCGCGAAACCCCGCGGGGTCGGTGACCCCGCGCCCAGAGATAACCCTGCGCCCATACTATATTGGGCGCGGCCAAGTTGACCCCTTCGCGTTGCTCAGGGCAAGCTCTGAGCGAAGTCGAAGGGCTGAGGTTCACTCGTTGCAGGCGAGCCGCGAACTCCCGCGGGGTCGGGCCCTTCGACCTGCTCAGGATGAATGACCCCGCGCCCGGAAATAACCCCGCGCCCGGGGGTGACCCCGCGCCCGATCCCCACTCTCCGCGTTCTCACCCACCCGCCGCGGCCCGGCTTTGTCGTGCCGGGCGCGTTAGCCGGGCTGTGCCTTGGGAATAACATCGGTAGCCAAGCGGAATTCGAGTAACCGGGGTTTCCGGCACAGACGCCGTTCATCATGGCAAACGTGTCGTTTATCGCCGCCTTGGGGGCGGGGATCGCGTCTTTCGTCTCCCCGTGCGTGCTGCCCCTGGTGCCGGCGTACTTATCGTTCATATCGGGGGCGAGTGTCCAAGACCTCGTCGCTGCCGGGCGCAAGTCTGCTCTGGCGCGCGCCGTGCTCGCGCGCTCCATCGCTTTCGTGCTCGGCTTTTCGGCGGTTTTCATTGCGCTCGGGGCTTCGGCGACCGCGGTCGGGGCGTTCCTCAACCAGCACCTCACCCTTTTCACTTGGATCGCCGGCGCGATTGTGATCATTCTTGGCCTCCACCTGGCCGGCCTGGTGCCCATCAAAGCGCTCTATCGCGAAAAGCGCTTGCAGGTCACCAGCAAGCCGTCGGGTCTGGTGGGCAGCTTCCTGGTGGGGTTTGCTTTCGCATTCGGTTGGACCCCCTGCGTGGGGCCGATTCTGATGTCCATTTTGGCGCTCGCCAGCACCCAGGAAAAGGTGCTCACCGGGGTTGCGCTGCTCGGGGTCTATTCCCTGGGCCTGGGTCTGCCGTTCATTGCGGCGGGGATCGCGATCAATTCGTTCCTGCGGCTCTTTGACCGCGTGAAACGATCGTTCAGGGTGATCGAGATCTGCACCGGGGCGCTTCTGATTCTCGTTGGCGTGGCAATCATTGCTGGCTGGTTCGGCGTGCTTTCGCGCTACTTTACTCTTTCGCCTGGCGGCTAGCGCAAACCGCTTGGGCGCGGGAAAGGTTGGGACCGTGAAGCTGGGAATCAAGCTGTTGATGCTGGTGCTGGTAATGGCAGTGGCGGCAGCGTTCGCCGGCGCCGGCTTCGCCGCGCTGTCACAGAACACCAGGGCGCCGGATTTCAAGGCGCAGACGATCACCGGCAAGCAGTTCGCGTTGAGCGATCTGCGCGGCCGCGTCGTGCTCCTGGATTTCTGGGCCACTTGGTGCCCGCCATGCCGCATGGAAACGCCCGAACTGCAAAAGCTGTGGCAGAAGTATCGGGATAAGGGGCTGGTCGTTATCGGGATCTCTGTGGACCGGGAGGGCGCGCAGGTGGTGCGCAAGTTCACTCAAGACCACAAGCTGACCTACTGGCAGGTCAGCGATGCCCAAGGCAGGATCGCCGACAAGTACGGTATCCGCCCGATCCCGACGACTTACATCGTGGATACCAAGGGCGTCATCCGATACCTCCAGATCGGCTTCGGCCCTGGGGTGGAGAAGGAGCTGGCAAAGCAAATCAAGGTCCTGCTGCCGTCAGCCGCAAAGCAGGGCTAACCTGCTGCGGCTGGAGTCGGCCGCCAGTCAAGGAGCCGTGCCGCGGCCCGATGGCCACTCGCGGCCCCCAAGCCACAGTTCCGTCGTGCAGTCACCCGCTTCGACGCTTACTCTTCGTCTGCGACCTTCGCGACCTTACTTCGGTGGCAGCACTACCGGCTCGGGCCGCGCCAAGGGTATGGCGATGCGCAGATTCGACGCCCAGATCTGCGCCAGCTCCATGGGTGTCGCCTTATTCGCCATCGCCTCCCCGGCGGTCACGGTAACGAACAGGTGGGGCCCGGCCATGACCAGCCAGTCATATCCCTGCTTGATGGCCTTGACATTCGCCGGCTGCACGTTGCGATCGCTGATTATCGTGTTGATCCGCTCGTAGAGAGCCGCCTCGCGATCGGCGGGCGTCATCCCGGCCACTGTCGTCCGGAGCCGCAAGATCACGATACCGCCGGCCACGATCTCCGCCGGCGGCGACGCGGGCGCAGTCGAGGCTGTCTCGGCCGCCGGCGCTGGGGCCGGGGATGCCGGTTTCGCGGGCGCCTTCGTCGGCGCCGCTGCGCCCGGTTTCCGGTGCCTGGGCCTAACCCGAGTTTTTGTCGCCGCGGGCGCCACCGCTAGCTCCGCCAACAACACTACTACTAACATCACAATCCAAGCGCGCATCGCGCCACCTCCTCAATGCTGTCTATGTGCTTCCGCCCTTCACCGCTGCGCACCTGCCGCGCCCTTCACCCAACGGCGCCCGTCAATTCTGCGGTACAAGGGTCGCGCCGCTGGCCCAAGACGGCGTTTGCGCGCCCAATCGGTGGCGCTTCTTCTCACCAAGGCGCCGCGGTAAGGGGCCGCTGCTCACCCCAGATGGCTCGCACTACTATCCCGTCGCGCGCAACCTCGCCGCCGGGCGCCGCAGCCTTCGCAGGCTGTCAAACCCCGGCCGAGGCAGCTTGCCGCTCCGCGCGCGGATCATGAATCCTCCGGGCTACCACTCCCACCGGGGTGTGACCGCTTGCAGCAGCGCCGTGACCGCGGCCCCGCAGGCCGTAGCCTCCATGTCGCGCCGGTCGAAATAGCCGTCGGACAGCTCCTTCGCGGCCCCGACAAGCAGCCCGGCCGCCAGCGCGCGCCAGCAGCGGTCGGCGCCAGTGTGGTCGTCCGCCGCATAGGCCAGGCTGGCGGTCGCGACCCCAAGGCCGTAGTGGCGCTGCCATTCCGGCCCCTGATTGTCAAACAGGCGAATGGCGGCGAAGCCTGCCAGGCCCGGCGCGGAGGCCGCGCGCACGCTCGCATCTCCGGCATCGGCGAAGTCGAGCCTGAGATAGATTTGCCGGCCAGACGCGGGGTCCGAGCGGAAAGAGACCGGCAGTTCCGCCGACGCCTGGTCTGCGGTCGTGACGACCAGTGACGTGCGCACTCCGGCCAGTGTCGGCAGCTCCGGCTGCGCGGCAGCGAGGGTGAGGGCGCACAACACGACGACAAGACAGATGGACAGCCGCATGATGACCTCCTGCGGCGCCATCGGGGCAAACGGGGAGACCAACCGTGACGGCGAGGAACGCTGCCGATTGCGCTCGTTCGGAGCGCGGACTACGGACCCGCCATCGGCGGGTAAACCTCGAGCTACGGTGCCGGCTCTCCCGCGCTTGCTTTCCCGGCGGCAACAGGCGCCGGATATGATGCTGTCGCGGCGCGAGCGCCCACACCGCCATCACGATGGGTGAGAGCAATTCCTGTGCCAGCGAGGTCGTAAGCCTAATGGCTTACGATGCAGGGGTTCAAACCGCGCAAGTGCTGAGAAGGCAGAGGACGCTCGCGGGGAAGGACGGATCCCGCGGGGGCGTAAGCGCAGGTAACGACTCCCGTTCGGCGAAATGAGCGGCAGCCTGACGCTGATACCGTGTCATGTCGCACGGATGTGACATCAGGGAGACGTCGCATGCGAAAGTGGGTGCTGGTCCTACTCCTGATCGTGCCGGGGCTGCTGGTGATGGGCGTGTGTGGCTACTACGTTCTCATCGAGTGGAACTCCCTGAACGCCGCTCACGCCCGATTTGAGAGTCTGATCGCGCATCACGCCGATCTACGGCGTCTCTTCATTGTTCATGCTCAAGAGGCCCTGCACCGCATCAACGCGTTCGCGGAGGGTGTTGGGTTTTTGCTGGGCGCATTGCTCGCGGGGCTCGGCGTGCACGGTCTATGCGTGATGGATGATCGTTCCCGGACCTGACGCCAGGCTCCAGTCCTGAGCTCCACCTAAAGCACAGATTCCCCGGCAGGGGACGAGAGCAGCGAAGTTCTCTGCCCGGCCGAGGAGCGGGCCGGCAAGCACGCCGTTATGCCGAGTACTTAATGTGGACGACAGTTGAATGTGAACTCCGAGTGTTGGTTTCGCCCGCAGCCAGATGCCGGTCGCCGAGCCATGGAGCGGCAGGCGCCTCGCCTGCCAAACTGGACGGACACAGCCGAGGGCGGCTGTGCTCCATACGGATACGCTACCCCAGACCAACAGAACTCGCTCACACCCCGACAGTTTGCCGTGTGACCATTTTTATGGTATGGTTATCGGAGAGGTGAGCCGGAATGACGGTCATGTCGGTCACTGAGGCGAAAAAGCACTTGCTGGCTCTGGTGAGAGCGGCCCAGGAGCAAGGAAAGGTCTATAGCCTGACCCGCAGGGGCGCTCCGGCTGCGGTGTTGATGAGTGAAGAGCAGTACCGCAGTGTCAAAGAGACGCTGGAGGTGCTGAGCGATCCCGAAGAACTGGAGGGAATTCTCGCCGCGCGCGGGGAGGTTGCTGCCGGCAGGGTGACGGACCTGGAGACCGTGCTTGAGCGCCTACAGGGTTAGGCTCTCCAATCGAGCGGCCAAGCAGTTGGCGGACCTTCCGGGCGATGTCCGGTCGCGCGTTATCGCAGCTCTGCGCGCCATAGGCCAGGATCCGAACCAGGGGGTGAAGCTCCTCGGCCCCCTGGCAGGTTCGCGCCGGTACCGGGTAGGCGATTATCGAATCGTGTACCAAGTTGATGCAGCGGCACGCGTCGTCGTCGTCGAGAACGTCCGGCACCGCGGCCGCGCGTACCGGCCGTAGCGTTTTCGCATCGGCGGCGTAGCTTCCGACCTACTGACGCGGCGCCAGCGCGATGTCAGGCAAGCACTCGTACCACAACCGCCAGGCAATCCCCTCATGCTCGCGCTCGGGATTCCCGGCCAGCTTCTCGTAGTTGTGATACGCGGGGCCGTTGAAGCGGCGGAAATAGACGGTTCGCCCATCTTGCGCCACGTACAGTTCGGCTAGGGTCAGGCCGCGCCCATCCCGCGCGAATACCCACCAGGTTTCGCGCAGACAGAGCATCTTTTCCGCGGGCGCCGAGACCTCGAACGGCCCGTCCACCGCGCCGTGATGGGCCTGGCCCTCTCCGCGCGTCTTCTCCGGGCCGCAGCGATATACTTCGTGCCCGGTCCAGGTGTCACCGGTTCGCAGACGTAGCGACATGGGCGTCGCGTCAATCTCTTCTATCCTGCTCTGCCCTTTGCCATCGCTGCTCTCGAAAAGTAGAAGCTCATGTAACCTTTCGCGTTCTCCCGGCGTCTGTTCTGTGGAGGATGCACGGTGGCGGATCGGCGCTCGGATAGTGCGCTAGTGGCCGCAGCCCAGGCTGGGGATCAGGCGGCCTTTGGGGAACTGGTCGGCCGCTACTTGGACGCGGTCTTTGGGGTAGCCTACCATCGCCTGGGCGATTTCGAGGAGGCGCGGGACGCGGCACAAGAAGCCTTCATCAAGGCCTACACAAAGCTTTCCGCCCTGCGCAGTGGCGGCCGCTTCAGCAACTGGCTCTATCGCATTGCCGACCGAACCGCAATCAGTGCTGCACGCCGACGACAGGAAGTTCCACTGCCGCTTCTGGAGGTGCAGACGGCCAAGTCATCAGCGGCAGCAGACCAATCAGAGATCGGCCGCCAGGTCCGTGAAGCGCTCGCGACCCTGACGGAGCCGACCCGCCTTGCCGTCATTCTCCACTATGTCAACGGCTACTCGCACGCAGAGGTGGCCAGGTTCCTGGGCGTTTCTTCAGGCGCGGTGAAGACCCGGCTTTGCCGCGCGAGGAGCCAGTTGCGGAAGGAGATGGTCGGGATGGTTGAGGAGAAGCTCAAGCAGGAGAGACCGCTCTTCCTGCATTATCTGGCCAGAGATGTTCAGGGGAACACGTACGAACACACGACTTCGAGTTCCGAGGCCGACCTCCGACAATGGGAAAAGCAGCGAGGGACAGAGATTCTGAGCGTGCGCCCAGCCACCGAGCAGGAAGTGCGGGAGATAGAGAGAGCGCATACCGTGCGCCTGGCATCTGAGAAGAACCCAATACCACCATGGGAGCGTTCGCCGGCCCAGAGAGTGGCCCTGATCATCCTGACGGACGGCGTGAAGCGAAAGGCAAGCGTCATCAAGGTGCTGGGAGAGGACCAGGAGAAGGTGAAGGTGCGCTACGTGATCGGTGGTGTCGAGTGCGATGCCCATGAGATGCCGTCGTATATGTGGCAGGCCCTTCGGGAGGAGTTCGCGAAGATGGCGGGCCTTTCTCTGGAAACCCGCGGCGCAACCGGCCAGATTCGGTTTGAGTTCCAGGACAAGGAGCACGTCCTGATGATGACACTCGGCGAGGACGAGATCCGGATCGAGCGGTAAGACGTGAGCCGCCGCGTTCGCCCTGGCACCTTTGGCCTTGCCGCCTTCCTTGCTATCAGGCGTTCGCACTCGCGGTCACATTCTGCACCGAGGTCATGGGGAAGGAGAGGTTGAACTCCTTCGCCACCCGCCGCAGCGCCACGAACAGTTCCCGCGCCAGCGCTCCCCGAATCACGTCCTCTTCCTCGAACTCGACCTGGTAATGCTCCAGGCTCGTGCTACGTAGTCCGCCGGCTGGCGGACAGAGTAGCAAAGGCGTCCTTGGGTGTGTTCGTTTTCGGTGGGTGTGGGACGGAGCCGCACGCTCGAATTGGGCGCGGCTTCCCGCCTGCGGCGGGCAAGCGCTGAAGTGGCTAAGTCGCCCGTGGCGACCGCCACGGCGGCCTTCAGGCCTAGCCGTTCACTCGCCTCTGGCGAGCCGCGAATCGCGGGGTCAGAGCCTGCCCTGAGCCCATTCGCTGCGCTCAGGGTAAACTCTGCCGAAGGGCGACCCCGCGCCCAGTGCACTCCTCGGTCGGCGTAGAGCACGGAGTTGAACTGCGATACCCACTCTCCGCGACCGCGCGCCCGGCGCGGTCCGGATTTACGCGGCTCACGCATTTGTGCTATACTCCGACCGGCGGCGGAGGTGTCTATGTGACGCGGCGGGCGGCCCTAATCGCTGGTGTGTTCTTGCTCCTTTTCCCCCTCGTCGGCGGCTGCGGGCGCGCTCCTAGGTCCCAGGAAACTCAGCTCACCCTCTTCACCTGGGTGCCGCCCGAGGAGCTCGCGGTCAACCAGGAGCTAGTTGCCGACTTCGAGCGCCAGCACCCCGACCTCAATGTAACCATCATTAACGAGCCCGGCCAGCGCGCGATGGACAAGCTTCAGACCAGCATCGCCGCCGGCAAGCCTCCCGACGTGATGTCCATCCACGGCGCCTACTTCCTGCCCCTCGCCGCCAAGGGCGCGCTGCTCGACCTGGAGCCGCTGATCAAGGGTGATGCGCAGTTCGACCTCGCCGACTTCTACCCGCAGTTGCTGCCCATCTGCCGGTATGAGGGACGGCTCTACTCGCTGCCGCGCTTCGCATCGGTTTACGTGCTCTTCTACAACAAGGATCTGTTCGACGAGGCGGGCGTGGCGTATCCAGACGACTCGTGGACCTGGGATAGCTACCTGGCGGCGGCGAAGAAACTCACTCGGCGCAGCCCCGACCCGACGCAGGCGCGTTACGGGTGCGTCATAGATTTCTGGGGCGCGCGGATCTACCCGTGGATCTGGCAGAACGACGGGCAGATACTCGACGAGTCGCGCCGGCGCTGTCTGCTCGATCAACCGCCGGCAGTTCAGGCGCTTCAGTTCCTGGTTGATCTGGCGCGCAAGCACAAGGTGGCGCCGGTTATTAGCCAGGAGGAGGCGCGAGAGACGCGGGAGTGGTTCAAGGCGGGGCGCGTGGCGATGTTCATGTCCGGGGCGTGGGACGTGCAGGTGCTGCGCCGATCCCCGACCCTGCGCTGGGAGGTGGCGCCGCTGCCCAGGAAAAAGCAGCGAGCCACCCTGGCCGGCACTGAAAACTATGCTATCTCCGCCAGCACCCGCCACCCCAAAGAGGCGTGGGGTCTTTTCAAGTACCTGCTGGGAGCCCAGAGCCAGGCAAAGATGGCGGCGGCGGTCGAGAAGCAACCCTCGCGGATATCGGTGGCCACAGGCCCCTACCTGGCGGCGAAGGTGAACTACGGCCGGCGTGTATTCGTTGACGCGCTTGGGTATGGAAAACTGGCGCCCAATGTGCCCGAGTGGGATCGCGTCGCCCACCTTATCCAGGACCGGCTAGACGAGATCTGGATTGGGCAGACAGCAGTGGCGCCGGGAATGCGGGAGGCGGCGAAGGAGGTGACGCGGGAGCTTGAGGCAGCACGGGCGCGGGGTCGCTGACTGGCTAGGTCTTCGACCGCCACCCCGGTCGCCAACGGCGACCTAGGGGCCCGCGAAGCGCGGCCTCAGGTGAGGGCGCGCCCGGCGATGTCAGCCGGTGGTTGCAGTGAGATGATTCCATTCTTGCCATATGCCACCGATCGGGAGCGTAAGCGTATCCCGTACGCGACCTATAGCCTGATCGGCATCAACCTTCTGACCTATCTCGGGCTGCACACGCTGAGCAGCCCGCAGAGCGTTTACGCTGCGCAGATGCAACTGGGGTTCGTTCCCGCCCACGGGAACTGGCAGTCGGTCATCACCTCCATGTTCGTCCACCTCAATGCGCTGCATCTGTTCAGCAATCTCGTTTTCCTGTGGGTCTTCGGCTCCCTGGTGGAGGATACGCTGGGGGTGGCTCTGTTTCTGACGCTGCTGTTCGGCAGCCAGCTCGGGGCCAACCTAGTTCACGCGGGGATCGTGCAATACTTCGGCAGCGCCAATGTCGCCAAGCCGGTGATCGGGGCTTCGGGGGCGGTGGCGGGGCTGTTGGGCCTGGCGGTGATACGCTTCTACCGCACCCGGCTGCGCATCGCCTACTGGGTCGTGGTCAAGGCGGGGGTGATTGAAGTGGCGGCATGGGTTTTCATTGCGGCGTGGGCTGGGTTGCAGGCTTACATGGGGGTGGTGTCGCTGGCCGCGGAGCGCATCGGGCAGGGCGCGGATCCGGTCGCATACTTCGCACACCTGGGCGGCTTCGCCTTTGGCGTGGTGGGGGCACTGGTGCTGCGGCTGCGCACCGAGGGCCAGCACGAGTACCTGGTCGAGCAGCTCCGGCGCGATCCGCTGTCGGTCTCCGGCTATAACATCGTGCGCGAGTTGCAGGGTCTGGCGCAGCAGGACGCTAGCGCTCCCGAGGTGCATCACGCCCTCGCCAAGCAGTACCTGCTGGAGCGCAGGTACGAAATGGCGGGCCATTGCTACCTGCGAGCTATTGACTGCTACCTCAAGCGCGCCAACCGCCCCGCCGCCGCCGAAGCCTACGAGGAGCTCACCGGCTGCTTCCCCGAGTGTTTGCTTAACCTGCGCAACCAGTTCGGCGTCGCCCTCGCCCTCGAGCAGCAGGGACGATCCAGCTTGGCGGTGCACGCCTTCGATCAGCTCGCGCGCGCCTATCCCGACAGCGAGGAGGCGCAGATCTCCCTCATGCACGCGGCAGCGTTGTGCGTCGAGCGCCTCGCCGACTACCGCAGCGCGCTGGGCCTCCTGGAACGGCTCGTCTCGCAGTACCCGGATGGCCGCTGGCACGATCTCGCCCGCCGCCAGATCGCCGAGCTGCGCCGGACCCTCGGCGAATAGGCGCTGCCCATGAGGTGAAAGCAGGGGTCGAGAGCGTTTGGCTCGCTCGCGGTGCCTCGCCTTTTGCTGGTGAGCGAGTCACGATCGTCCAAGTGCTGCAAGCTCTGGCCCCGGATGCTTTCTGCTCCTTGTTTCTCCGTGCGCTGCGGAAGGCGATTGTCGCCCGGGCGTCGAACAGTTGACGCGGCGGGACGGCTGCGCTAGTATGCGTGCAATCGCGGGCCCGCCGCGGGCCTGGCGCAGATGTCGGAGTGAGCGCATTGGCGGCGTCTCAGGCCGTCGGCATAGAGTGCGCCGCACGGCGATTCGGGAACGACGCTTGCGCCGGAGATGACTAAGGTTGAGCCGCAAGCGTAAGGAGCCTCAGCAAATGGTGGACACACCCCCACGGTGGAAGGCGCTGTGGTCGTGGCTGACGGTGGCCGCCGTTCTGTCGCTGCCGGCGATGTCGCTGGGGGAAGCCAAGGAGCTCACGGCAGCGCAGAAGCGCACCTACCATCGCCTTGCCTCCCAGGTCAGCGTCGCCAACCTGCGGCGCCATGTTGAGACCCTGGCCGGCTTCGGCACCCGCGTCACGGGGTACCCGGGGTGCAAGCGGGCGGAGGACTACGTCTACAACTACCTCAAAAGCGTCGGCGTCGAGGATCTCCGCAAGGAGCCGTTCGTCACCAGCGCGCCGGTCATTCGCAAGCAGCCCACCCTGGAGCTGACGACCGCGGCCGCCACCAGCGTCATGCGCGTCTATCCGCTGTGGCCCAACAGCGTGCGCACCTCGCAGCTTCCACCGGAGGGAGTGAAGGGCCCGCTGGCGTGGGGCGGCACCGGCGAGCTCACCGAACTCAACGGCCAGCAGATCGAGGGCAGCATCATCCTCTTTGACTTTCGGTGCGGCAGCCGCTGGCTCAACGGCCCGCGCCTGGGGGCCAAAGCGGTCATCTTTGTGGAGCCCGACCAGCCCTCGGTGCGCGGCGAGTCGGAGGCCAAGTACCTATCGGTGCCCATCAACATCCCGCGCTTCTGGCTGCCGCGCCGGGACGCGCTGCGGGTGATGGCGCTGCTGGAGTCAACCCCGCAAGTGACAGCCCATCTCACCTGTGACATGGGCTGGATGCAGCCGAGCGATGAGAGCGAACGGGCGGGCGTGCTCTATCGGGGTAACAACATCATCGGCACCATTCCCGGAACCGACCGCCGGCTCAAGCAGCAGGTGGTGGTCATCAACGCCTACTATGACTCGATGTGCATCGTGCCCGAGATGGCGCCGGGGGCCGAAAGCGCTTGCGGCATCGCGACCCTGCTCGAGCTCGCCCGCATCTTCAAGCAGAACCCGCCCAAGCGCACGGTGCGCCTGCTCGCCACCGCCGGCCACTTCGAGGCCCTCACTGGCATCCGCGAGTACTTCGGGCGCCACCTCTACGACCTCGAGACCGGCAGACCGCGCAGCAAGCCCGCCAGGTTCCTCGGCCTCATCCCCTACACCCACGACTACCGCGTGCGCGATAAGATAAGCCTGTTCTGCGCCCTCGATCTGTCCAGCCAGTCCCGCCGCGTAGGCGTGTTTTACAAGGGCTATTACTACAACTACCGCGAGGACCTCCAGCGCAAGTTCTCCGACATCGCCCGCGTCTATCGCGAGAACGGCGAGGTCATCTCCGATGAGCTTGGCTATGTGCGCGACGACACCTTCGCCGACGGGGTCAACCCCATCGCGGGCAAGCCCTGGCGCACATTCATCCCGGGCAAGATCGCGCTCGAGAACGAGGCGTTCACCCTCGGTGGGGGCATGGGCATCGCCCTGGTGAGCACCGATGACAGCCGGGCGAAAGTGGATACGCCGTGGGATGTGCCCGATTACGTTGACTTCCGCAACCTGCATCGCCAGGCAATCTTCTTGGCGTGCTCCTTCCAGGAGATTCTCAACGACAAAGCGATGCCGGTGGACCCCGCCCCCAGATTCTCCAAGATGACCCTGGACGGCGGGTTCGCCATCCTGCGCGGCAAAGTGGTGACTTTCAACCCCAAGAAGGGGTTGATCCCGAACGAGCCGCTGCCGGGATCGCTGGTGACGGTGCGCCCCGGAGATTGGTTGGGGGTGGCGGTGGGGCGGATCATGAAGCAGACCTTCATGGGGGTGCGCGGGGACATGGCGCAGCTGGTGGGCAAGGACGGTTGGTTCACCTTCTACGGCGTGCCCACCATCAACGCCTACGGCGGGCGGCGGCCGGTGTACGTGGAGGCTTATCACACGGATCCCAAGACCGGTGACATAGATTTCGCCCCGGATCTCGGGGTCCACGGCAACAAGGCCTTCTCCATCGAGCTCTACATGACCATGGGGCAGCGCGAGGCGACGGTGGTGACGTTCCCGTGCACCTCGATCGCGCTCTTCGATATCGTTGATCCGCAGAGCTTGCGCACCCTGCCCGACATGTACGTGTACGACGGCCGCACCGACGCCGAGCCGCGGTCCTTCGGCTATGCCATCTCGCGCCCGGAGTTCTGGGTCTCCCACGTGGAGGACGTGGCTATCGTCTTTGCGGCGCGGCCCGAGGAATGGGAGAAACAGGCCGGCAAGACTGAAGCGCCTCCCGCGCGCATCAAGGTCATAATGGAGATGGGGCCGGGGGCGCGGCGCCTGGTGCTGCTTAACGCGAGCCCGGAGCACCCCACCGGGGTGGGCATCATCGCCGACCGCAACAAGACCCTGCCGCGCACCCCGCTGTTGGTCGCCAAGGACATGTGGTACCTGGATCAGTCGCGCATCCAGACGCTGATCAAGTTCCGCATCGTGGACCAGGCGCTGGAGAACATGCACCGCCGCGCTGCGGACTACATCAAGAGCGCCGAGGCCGCGTGGGCCAAGCGCGACTACGCCCGCTTCGATGGCGACGCGGTGGCCGCCTGGGGCTATGACATCGGCGCCTATCCCCGGGTGCAGGCGACCCAGCACGATGTCGTGCGCGGAGTGCTCTTTTACCTGGTGCTGATGATCCCCTTCGCCTTCTTCCTGGAGCGCCTGGTCTTCGCGTTCCCCGACCTGCGCTGGCAGATTCTGGCTACCGTGGGCATCTTCGCCGCCATCTTCGGGGTCTTCCGCTATATCCACCCCGCCTTCGACATCCTCGAGGTCACGCCCCTGGTGATGCTGCTGGCGTTCATCATGTTCACCCTGGCGGCGCTGGTGATCTTTCTGCTCTTCGGCAAGTTCGAGGCGCAGCTCAAGGCGCTGCAAACCAAGATCGGCGGCATTCACCGCGCCGACATCGGCCGCATGAGCGTCGCCATGGCCGCCTTCACCCTGGGCATCAGCAACATGCGCCGCCGCCGCGCGCGCACCGTGCTCACCTGCATCACCCTGGTGCTGTTGACCTTCACCGTCCTCAGCTTCACCTCGGTGGTAACCGGGGTCCGCTACAACGATCGCCCCTCGCCCGGAAAGCCGCGCTACAACGGCCTCATGGTGCGCAACCCCATCTGGGACCCGCTGGAGGAGTCCGCCTACCGCCTGCTCAACAACGAGTTTGGGCAGCGGCACACCGTGGTCGGCCGCGCCTGGTTCGCGACCTCGCTGCGCGACGAGCAGTCGTTCCTGCGCGTCACCTCCACCACCAGCGACAAGCAATACAACGTCCGCGCCGCGGTGGGATTAATGCCCGAGGAGGCGAAGGTGACGCGCCCGGAGACCGCGCTTTCCGCCGGGCGCTGGTTCCGCTCCGGCGAGCGTTACGCGGCGATCGTGCCCACCGCGGTCGCGGATATGCTGAACATCGGCGCGGTTGACGTGGGCAAGGCCAAGCTCCACTTCTCCGGGCTCGACCTCGACCTCGTGGGCATCGTCAGCACCCGCAGGATGCGCAATGTCAAGGACCTCGACAATGAGCCCCTGACCCCGGTGGACTTCATCCAGATGATGAAGCTCCAGCGCGCCGGACAGCAGCAGGGCCAGCAGGCGGGCTTCCAGGAGTACCTGCACCTGTCGCCCGATGACGTGATCTTCATCCCCTTCTCGCTCGCCATCAACCTGGGCGCGCAGGTGCAGTCGGTGGCGATTGATTTCACCACCCCCAGAGAGGTGCGCCACGTCCTCAAGGATTTGATGCCCCGGCTGGGTTACAACCTCTACGCCGGACTCGGCAACCGCATCCGCCGCTGGAGCTCCATGGGCTCGACCTCCATCACCGGCCTCGCCGACCTCGTCATCCCCATCCTCATCGCCGCCCTCATCGTGCTCAACACCATGCTCGGCTCGGTCTATGAGCGCGTGCGCGAGATCGGCATCTTCAGCGCCGTCGGCCTCGCCCCCAGCCACATCGCCACCCTCTTTTTGGCGGAGGCCTTCGTCTACGCCATCATCGGCGCCATCCTCGGCTATGTCATCGGCCAGGGGACGGTGAAGGTCATCATCGCCTATAATCTGCTGCCCGGCCTCTATCTCAACTATTCGTCACTGTCGGCGGTGGCCTCTACCGCCATCGTCATCGGCGTCGTTTTGCTTTCCACGCTCTACCCGGCGCGCAAGGCTTCGGAGGTGGCGACGCCGGCGGTGGACCGGCGCTGGCAGGTGTCCGAGCCGGTGGGCGATACCTGGGAAATTGACATGCCCTTCGCCGTCACCGGCGAGCAGGCGGTGGCGCTCAATGCTTTCATGTCCGAGTGGTTCGCCGCCTACGAGGAGTACAGCATCGGCGACTTCGTGACCCAGGATGTCACCAGCCAGGAGCGCGCCACCGACTACGGCACCGAGTACGACATCCGCCTCATGACCTGGCTGGCGCCCTTCGACCTTGGGGTCAGCCAGCGGGTGGAGCTGCGCACCGTGCCCACCTCCATGGAGGACGTCTTCGAGATCAAGCTGACGCTGCGGCGCGAGAGCGGAGACGTCAGCTCGTGGAAGCGCGTCAACCGTCGCTTCCTGAATACCCTGCGCAAGCAGTTCCTGATCTGGCGCACCTTGCGCGCGGAGGACCGCGAGCGCTACCTGGCGACCGACCGCATGGCGGCGAGCTGAGGGCGCGCCGCGACCGATGGGTGGGGGATCGCGAGCCACCGCGAGTCAAGTACGATTGAGAGTCGAACCGTTGTCCAAGTCAAGAGGGACACGATTGAAGTCGGATAGGGAAGCGACGATCTACGCCGCGGCCGCTGACGAACCGCAAGCGGACATTTTCCTCGCCGACGCCGCGTCATGCGAGACGCGCCCAGCACCGCACTACACCGCAAGTGGAGTGTGGCTCTACCGCGCCGACAGTCTGGAGCTCTTGACCTCTCTTCCCTGTGACAGGGTCGACCTGATATTCGCGGATCCGCCATATTTCCTCTCGAACGGCGGAATCACGTGCAAGTCGGGCCGCATGGCGATAGTGGACAAGGGCGAGTGGGACCAAAGCCGAGGCTACGCCGAGGATCACGAGTTCAACATGAAGTGGCTGGGCGAGTGCCGCCGCATATTGAAGCCAGACGGGACTATCTGGGTTACGGGAACCTACCACAACATATACTCAATTGGCTACGCCCTCCACGCCCTTGGGTATCGCATTCTGAACGATATTGCGTGGTACAAGGTCAACCCTCCACCCAACCTGAGTTGCAGATACTTCACCCACGCCACAGAGACGGTGCTCTGGGCCGCGCGCTCAAAGAAGAGCAAGCACAAGTTCCACTACGAGACAATGAAGCGGATGAACGACGGTAAGCAGATGCAGAGCATGTGGCAAATCACGCCCCCGACATCACGTGAAAAGCGATACGGAAAGCACCCGACCCAGAAGCCCGAAGCCTTGCTGGAGCGGATCATACTTGCAAGCACTGACGAGGGCGACTTAGTGCTCGACCCGTTCTGCGGGAGCGGAACGACAGGCGTTGTCTGCGCGCGTCGTCACCGACGCTTCGTCGGCATAGATAACGATGCAGCTCACCTGGAGGTGGCGGCCAGGAGAATAGCTGACGAGCTAAGAGCCGATGGGGGTGGTGCGTAATGGCGGGAAAGGCCCAAGCCGTCAAGAGCGGCGACGAGTTGGTGCAGCAAGTAAAGGGGCTAGCTACTTCCCTCGGACTCAAGGTCCGCACGCAGTTCAAGGTCGGACGCCGCATCTGGGGCGCTGCACGCAAGATTGACATAGTACTCGTCGACGAGAACACACGGAAGATGCTTGGAGTCGAATGCAAGTTCCAGAGTGTCGGCGGTACGGCAGAAGAGAAGATCCCGGCGACCATTCAAGACATGGCGGCTTGGCCTATACCAGGGCTTGTGGTATTCGCCGGCGAAGGATTCACTCGAAACATGGATGACTACCTGACTTCCACCGGCAAAGCGGTGCGCTTGGATGAGTTGGAGCCTTGGCTTCGATTGTTCTTCGGGCTTCCGCTCGAGAACAATTCGCAAGACTGAGTCTGCGGCTCGCCAAGAATGGCGAGCGCTACCTGGCGACGCATAGGGCGACGGCGAGTTCAGGGGACGCCGAAGATTGGGGGCAGGGGCGCAAAGCCTATTCCGCTGCGCTCAGGGCGGGCCTCGCAGCGCTACCTCAGGCCGAGGAGTTTTGAGGGCAGGTGCAGAAGCAACGGGCGACCGTGGTGGGGGCGATCTCCTGATCGCCTCGCCCCATACGGTTGCGGGTCGGGGTGGAATGGCTAGGTCGCCAGGGGCGACCGCCATGGCGGCCTTAGGCTTAGCCACCCGACCCCTACAAGCCGTGAACGAGGCCCGATCCCCCGGCGCGGCGGAGGTGAATGATTGGCTACCAGCGATGACAAGCTAACGCAGCCCGAGGAAGAGCGCGAGGGCGCCTTCGGCATGTACTCCGAACGGCTGCCCGAACTGGAGCCGACGGAGTTTCACGAGGGCTTCACCATCCGCACCATCGTGGGGGCGCTGTTCGTCGCCTTCGTGATGATGCCCGGCGCCATTTACCTGAGCCTGATGGTGGGGCAGCAGCTCGGCGATGTCGCGGCCTGGACCACCATTATCCTGTTCACCGAGATCGCGCGCCGCTCCTTCACCCCCATGCGCCGCCAGGAGCTGTACATCCTTTTCTACCTCACGACCGCGTTGGGGGGCGCGGGATTGTTCGGCGGCCTCATCTGGAACCAGTATCTGCGCGGGTCGCCGGCCGCGGTCGGGTTTGGCCTGGTCAACGAGATCCCAAACTGGTTCGCCCCACCCCCCGATTCCCCGGCAGTGCTGCATCGAACCTTCTTCCACCCGGACTGGACGATCCCGATAATTCTGGTGGTGATCTACCAGGTCATCGGGCGCCTGCAATGGTTGGGCCTGGGCTACATCCTGTTCCGCTCGACCTCGGATGTCGAGAAGCTGCCCTTCCCCATGGCCCCGGTGGCGGCGCAGGGCGCGACCGCCCTCGCTGAAGTCACGCGCGACGAGGAGTCGTGGCGCTGGCCGGTGTTCACCGTGGGCGCGATGGTGGGCCTCAGTTACGGCGCGCTCTACGTCCTGATTCCCACCGTCACCAGCGCCCTGTTCGCGGCGCCGATCCAGCTCATAAAGATCCCCTTTATTGACCTCACCTCCAACACCGAGGGGATTTTCCCGGCGAGCCAGATCGCGCTCGGCACCGACCTCGGCGCCGTGCTCGTCGGCTTCATCCTGCCCTTGCCCATCGCCGTGGGCCAGTTCATCACCTCCATGTTCTCCAACTTCCTCCTCACCCCCACCCTCTACCGTATGGACCCCCACACCTTCGGGCAATGGCGTCCCGGCATGAACCTGATCCAAACCGGCATCGCCACCAGCCTCGACTTCTGGATGAGCATCGGCATCGGGATCGCGGTCAGCATCGCCCTCATCGGCTTCGGCCAGGTCTTCATGAGCTGGTGGCGCTCGCGCAGCGACACCGAGCGCCGCGCCCTCGCCCGCGGGTTCGTTCCTCCCCCGCCCGGTCGCGGCGATTTCCCAATGTGGATGGCGGTCTCGGCGTGGCTCATTTCCGTGGTCGCTCACATCACCATCATTCACATCCTGGTGCCGCGCTTCCCGCTGTGGATCCTGGTTATGTTCGGCCTGGTGTGGAGCCCCATCAACTCCTACATCTCCGCGCGCCTGATCGGCCTCACCACCCGCGGCGTCGGCATCCCCTACCTGCCGCAGGCCACCTTCATCCTCAGCGGGTATAAAGGCGTGGACATCTGGTTCGCCGGCATTCCTCTCTACGACCAGGGCTGGGCGGCGCAGCGGTTCCGCGAGATCGAGCTTACCGGCACCAAGTTCACCAGCGTGGTCAAGGCCGAGATCTTCCTGCTGGTGGTGATGCTCGGGTGCAGCTTCCTGTTCTGGTCGTTTTTCTGGAAGCTGGGGCCGATCCCGTCGTCGTCTTATCCGTTCGTTCAGACCTTCTGGCCGCTGGATGCAACGTTTCAACTGCTGTGGGCCACCGCCACCCGAGGCGGCGAAGAGCAGCGGTGGCTGCTTCACGCGCTCAAGCCCAACCTCATGGCCATCGGCCTCGGCGGCGCCATGGGGCTTTACACCATAGTGGCCCTGGCCAAGCTGCCGGTGATGTGGTTCTACGGCCTCGCCGGCGGCATTACTTCAAGCACCTCCGGCCCCATCCCCATATTCATCGGGGCGATGCTGGGCAAGTACTACTTCCGGAGGCGTTTCGGGCTCCACCGCTGGCGCCTGTATGCGCCGGTGTTGCTGGCGGGCTATGCCTGTGGACAAGGATTGATGGGCATGGCCGGCATCGCCATCGCCATTATTCTCAAGTCCGTCAGGGTCTTGCCGTATTAGCGCTGTGATTGCGAGGGCCAAAACGTCTGCGCAAACGGCCGAAGGCGCCTTCGCGCTCTTCGGCTGGCAGGGCATGACCGCGCGCGTTCCCGCCGATTGGACCCTCGGCGCCATCGGCGGAGATTATAAGTCCGGCTACGCGCGCCTCGACGACGCGTTCATGCCGCGCCTGGAGCTCAAGTGGTCGGAGCAGGAGGTCAATCTCGACCGCGCGCTCGAGCGTTACCTGGCCAAGCTCGGCAAGCGTGGCCGCGGCCGCGGGGTGGCCATAGACGACAAGGCCCGGGTCATCAGCCGCCGCAGCAAGCCGCACAAGAAGCTGCGCGGCTTCTCCTGGAGCGGGCGCGAGCGCGCCACCGGCATCATCTGGAAATGCGACCAGTGTAAGCGCACGGTCATCGCCCAGGTCATCGCGGCCCCGGGCGAGGAGGGCGAGGCGCTCGCCCGCGAGATTCTGACCTCGCTCGAGGATCACGGGCGCGACGGGCGCATCACCTGGGCGCTCTACGGCCTGGCTTTTGAGGCGCCGGAGCGGTTTCGCCTCGAGCGCCAGAAGCTGATGGCGGGTTACCTGGAGTTGGCGTTCGCCGCCGGCCGGCGCACACTGCGGGTGTGCCGCTGGGGCATGGCGGAGGTGGCGCTGACGCAACGCGATTTACAGCACTGGTACGAGGTGGAGCAGGTGCGGCGGCGCGATGTGATATGGGATTGCGAGCCGCAGCAGGTCAAAGCACACGACGGGCTGCGCGTCCACGGCCATCGCCGCCGGTTGCTGCACCGGCCGCGGCGGGCGGCGGAGAGGCTGCTGCGGCTGGGCATCGCCTCGGACTTCGACGGCCGCGTGTGGCACTGTCCACAGTCCAACCGCATCTACAGCGTGGAGTCGGTGCACCACCAGGACGCGGAGACCATGCTGGAGGTCGTCGAGTCGGTGGGGTGCCACGAATGACGCCCATGCGGTGGTTCAGGCGGCAGCCGAAGCTCAGCAAGCAGCGCGCGCTGGCCTCCTACCCGGTGCGCAACCAGGCGGTGGAGTGGCAGGGCGAGGGCGAGGAGACGGTGCTGGTGCTGCGGCGGCGCGAGGACTGGGTGGGGCGCATGCTGACGCTTTTCTTCGTGGTGCCGAAAGAACGCAAGATCGGGCTCGATGCGGTCGGCTCCTATGTCTGGCGGCGCTGCGACGGCCGCCACACGGTGGCGGAGCTGATTCAAGATCTGGCCCAGAAATACCGGCTCAACCGCAAGGAAGCGGAGGTGTCGCTGACCGCGTTCCTGCGGCAACTGGGCCGCAAAAAGTTGATAGCCATCGCCGTGCCCAGGGACGAGGGGCGGATGGTGAAGGAGAAGAGCTGACCGATGGCAGCGCAAGCGGCGGACAAGGGCGAGATCATCCAGCGGCAGATCATGCTGCCCTGGCGGCGCTCGGTGCAGATGAGCCTCAACTCCATTTTCGTGCGCCTGGGGCGTTCCATCATCACCGCCTCGGGCATCTTTTTGGGCACCGCATTCCTGGTGTCGGTGTTCACCCAGACCGCGGTGCTGGGGGGGCGCGTACATCTGGAGGCGAGCGAGGCCGCCCGCAGCATCTGGCTGGTGGTCATGTCTCTGCTCGTCGCCACCATTGGCATCGTCAACTCCATGCTGATGGCGGTCACCGAGCGCTACAAGGAGATCGGCACCATGAAATGCCTGGGAGCGCTCGACCGCTTTGTGGTGCGGCTCTTTCTGCTCGAATCGGGCATTCTGGGCACCCTGGGAGCGGTGCTCGGGGCGCTGGCCGGCTTCCTGGTCATCGCCGCCATTTCCATGATCCGATTCGGGGCGAGGGCGTTTGCGCATCTGGGGCCGGCGATGGTGCTGCGCGGGCAGCCGGTGCCATTGTGGATTGCCGTCATCATCGCTATCATCCTGGGCGGGGTGCTGGCGATCCTGGCCGCCATGTATCCCGCCTGGCGTGCGGCGAAGATGCCTCCCGCCGCCGCCCTGAGGGTTGAAATCTGACGCGCCCGAAAACGAGGCCCGCAGGGCAGGAGCTTTAGGCGCCGCTGGAGCCTTGCCTGCTGCCCAAGCCCTAACCCGGAGGGGAAAAGATGAGCGAAGTTGCGCCGAGCGCCAAGGAATACATCGTCCGCACCAAGAACCTGGTGAAAGAATACGTCATGGGCGGCCAGAAGCTAAGTGCCCTCGACGGCGTCGCCATTGATATCAAGCGCGGCGAGTACATCTCGATCATGGGCCCCTCGGGCTCGGGCAAGTCAACCCTGTTCAACATGATCGGGGGCCTCGACAAGCCCACTCAAGGCACCGTCTTTATTGACGAGGTGGACATGGCGCAGCTGGACGCCTTCGAGCTGGCGTGGCTGCGCTGTCGCAAGATCGGCTACATCTTCCAGACCTTCAACCTGATCCCGGTGATGACCGCGCTCGAGAACGTCACCCTGCCCATGATCTTCGCCGGCCTCTCCACCGACGACGCCCAGATGAAGGGACAGAAGCTGCTCGACCGCGTTGGCCTCGGCGACCGCTTGCACCATAAGCCCTCGGAGCTCTCCGGCGGCCAGCAGCAGCGCGTCGCCATCGCCCGCTCGCTGGCCAACGACCCCGGCATTATCCTCGCCGACGAGCCCACGGGCAACCTCGACCTCAGGACCGGCAAGGAGATCATCACCTTGCTCAAGCAGCTCAACGAGGAGCAAAACGTCACCGTCATCTCCGCCACCCACGACCTGAAGATGATTGACGTCTCCGACCGGGTAGTGTGGATCCGCGACGGCAAGATCGAGCGCATCGAGAACCGGGAAGAGATCGAAGTCCGCGTCGGCCAGATGGAAGGCGAGGAGCAGTAAGTCTGTAGGGCGAAACGGATCTCACCGCGGAGCACGCGGAGACCGCTGAGAAGGATGCGTAGGGGCATGGCACGCCATGCCCCTGGGGTTTCTCTTGCTGCTCCGGATTGTGTGCTGTGCCTCAACGCGTTGGCACGTGGTCAACCTCACCCAGCCCGATCTCTGACAGGATCACGGCGGGGTCGAACCGTTCTTGCGCCCGGACGGAGGCCTCCTCCACGAAAAACTTCAGCGCGAAATCCATCGCCTCTGTAGTAATTGACAGGCGATCGCTCGCGCTGGCAAAATAGCTGAACAACGACATAGCAGATGCCAGCTGTAGCGCGCGCCGCTCCAGCCGCGCGCTGAAGGGAACCTGCTGCTCCTGAAGGCCGGCTAACACCGCTTGACGAGCGGTGGTCACTCGGTCATACGCCTCGGTTGTGAGCTCGACTGCCTTCTTGGGTAGCCGTCCTTGAATCGCCTCATGCTGCGTCTCAATCGCGTAGACCAACGCAAGGTGATCGCGCACTTGGCGCGCCAAATCCATTTGCATCTGGCCCAGGGCAAGTTCGCGCTGACTCTTGGCAATCTGCTCGTATCGTTCCTTGGTCATGCGGTGCAGGCGGCAAAGCATGCGATCCTCAATCGCATTGAAGTTGGGGTCAGAAACTGTCACCGCGTAGCCCTGCTTAAACGTCTTGGTATTGTAGTTCGTGCTCATGAACGAGGAGAACTTATAGGGCCCGACTCTCTCCGTCTTGGTCTCCCAAGAAATAGTCCCGTGGTCCAAGGCGAGTTTGAGCGGCTCGACCATGCCCTTATACTTGAACCAGTCGTTGAACTCGGTGATCAGAAAGTTGAACTTCCGTCCCTGGTACGCCTCGCCAATGCGGATGAAGAACGCCGGCGTCATTCCCCCACAGTGGCGATTGCGGCCGGGGAGCCCGTGCGCCGGGACGCCCCGGTGTTCCGCGCCCAGCATGAGGTCGGCCACGGCGAACGTCTTGCCTGTTCCGGGCGCGCCGAAAAGGGCCAGATTGAAGCCCGTGCTCATGGCCATGCCGCCTTGGAGGTTGCGCACTTCCACATCGCATAGCGCATACTGGTGTGCTAGAGCGAGCAGGGCGTCGAAGTACAAAGCCGGCCCGAACAGACGCTTGAAGTACTCGGCCACTTGCTTGACCGAGAATGTCCGGCCGAACTCGATCACCTCGTCCAAACGAGTGGCGAGCAGCCCTTCAAGGTGCTGCTCGAACTCTTTGTCCATCTCATCGATCCGCTCCAGTTCGTCTCGCGCCAGGTCTGTGCCCATCCAAACCGACGGGCCGATCTGCAGCGATGGGTCGGTGAGGATCTCGCGAATCAGCGGCCCGGTGCCGGGAACGAGAGCGTACCGCACCTGTTCGCCCTGCACCGTCTTTTCGATGACCTCGCGGGCAAGCAGCAGGTCCAACGCCTCCCGGGGCCTCGGGAAACGAGACTTGATAACTGCAAATGGCGCTGCGCCGTCGGCCTCAAGCATGGCTTGCAGGATGCCCTTTGCCGTTTCGCCGGCCTCGGAGGCCAAGCACTCCGTCACCCGCACGCGGAACTCGGTCCAGCCGCCCCCCGTGTTGAACCGCCCATCCCGAATGGTGTAATACCGGCCTACGAACTGTTGAGGAAAGTGCTTGCTAGGCCTGAAGCCCAGGTCGCCGCGGTGCTCGATGGCTTCCTGGAACGCTTTGACGAACCGCTCCTCGCTTAGTTCACGCGCGATGCGCCGCGCCTGCAGCGGATCCAGGCCAAAGCAGGCCTTCAACAGGAACTCGCGCTCCGCAATCTGGCCAGGCTGGGCGGGCGCTTCTTCGCTCATCTACGCCACCTGCCTCGCTACGGACTCGAGATTGACGTTGGACTTACCCATGATATCCGAGAACACGAGATAACGCACCTTCGTCGTCAGGCTATCCCGTCGGTTCGCCAGCGAGCCCAGCTTTCCGCGCGTCTCTTCCTCACGGCTATCCGGGACCACCAGGTAGGCCGGGACGGTCAGGTTGGGCAGAGCCGCAAACAACTCGCGGAAACGGTTGATGCCGGAATCAATGGTGGTGGACTTCTCGACCTCGAAGGCGGAGAGAATGGCCTGCCCGCGCAGCCAGAGCGTGTCTATTTGCGTGATCTTGTCGAAGGCATCGGGGTGAATGCCGAACTCAGGCGGGTACGTCATGGGCTTCGACCATTGCTTGAAGCGCACGTACTTTCCTTGTTCGCTTCTGCCGATATGGATTTGGCAATCGCGGGCGATTCCGAGGAGCGCGAGGTCCTCGATAATCAGATCGTGCTCCGATTCCGCGCGTGCGCCTAACTGCTGCTCGGCCAGGCCGGGCTGCTGCCCGGCGAAAAGGTCCAGAAGCTGCTGCTCCTCTGCTTTCTCGCGCAGCACGTAGGCTTGGCGCGTCTTCCCCGCAACAGGGCGCAATACGCAGATGCGCTGAAGCACACGCTGTATCTCCTGGTACTCCGCGGCGTTTCCGTTGATGAGTTGCGAATACACCATATTTAGGATCTCATCCTGCGTCGCGTGGCGGTTCCGGCGCAGAAGGCTCCGGATCACATACTCAATTCTGGCCTCCACCGGCACCGGCACGAAGTCAAGAGGGGTGACAGGTCTTGGTTCAGCGGCCTCCTTGAAGTACCAGCGCTCGTTTCCCTCCTTGTCCGTGCGAGTCTCGAAATCATCCGTCAAGAACTGAACGATGTCTTTCTCGTTCACCTTGTCGAGCAGGCCGCCGTTTACCAGGAACGGTATCAAGCGCATGTAGATCGTTGACAGGGATGCGCTACCGTGATAAGCGATCGTTTCTTGCGCGACCTTTCGGACCTTCGAGCCGATCTCGACCTGAGGGATGATGCGGCGCTTTGGGATAACATCCGCACGCTTGAAAGTGACCACGAAGTCCCCACGCAGTGAGCCGGCCGCCCTTGTGTGTATCGTCTGAGAGTACAGCTTTATTGGTGGCTGGTAAATGACCCCGTCCCGCTCGGGAACGACAAAGCCGGCGTCGTGGGCTGCAGCGTGAATCGCATTCCATACCATGAAGTCACGGTTGTGGAATGTCATCACCATAGAGTGCCCAGGTTTTAGCACCCGCCTGCACTCCTTGAAGATCTCAAAGAGCATCTGGCGATAGTGATTCAGCGACTTCGCGCTCGGGAATCCGTCGTGCCGGGTCTGGATAGCTTCGTTGCGGTTGTCAATTAGACCGCTAGCCAAGACGTTGTGATCCAGCACGCCCATGTCCTCTAGCCATACGGTCCAGAAGTCGCATAGCTCAGCATACTGAACGTTTCCACCATACGGTGGGTCGGTTATTATTGCATCAACAGTGCTGTCCGCAATCGGCAGGGCGTGGGACGAACCAGTGATCAGCCAATGCGTGCCGCGAGCCATGAGGGCTTCGAACTCATGCGTTTCGAGGCGCGCAGCCGGCAAGTGTTCGTCCGCCCAGATTGCGCCGCGCTCCACCCACTTGTAGCGGTCCACGAAGGCGGACCACACGTTTTGCTCAAGGTCTACGTCGGGAAGCCAATACGAATGCGTAGCCCACTCGGTTGCTTGACGCCAGCGCGATTCAACATACCTCACCATTCGGTTCGTATACTGGAGAGAAGCGCTGAATGCGAACACCAGGGCTCTCTGTGCTTGAGGAGCGAGAGTTAGCTCTTGCAGCCCTCTCTTCAGCAGAGCGTTGGCAAGGAGGTTGCGCGCGGTGAATAGATGACGGAACTTTCGGACTCCCTTAGCGTACAGGGCGTGGTCTCTTTGCAGGTCGCCGTCCGGGATTGGGGCTTCTGGCAGATGGAGACCGAGCGAGTTCGCGCGGTGCTCCAGCTCCTGGCGAAGAGATTCGTAGAGCGTTTCATCCTCGGAATCAGATCCCTTGTGGCCTTGGGTGCTACAGTGGGGGCAGACATAGTGAAGCGCGATCATCACCTCCTGTTGTCGCCGGTCTTGCGGGGGCCGGCCCACGTCCCCACAGTTGGGACACCTATAGCCTGCGCCCGCAGCCCCCAGCGTCTTGGCGCGTAACTTCTCAGCGTGTGCCAGAACGACGGGCCGACGACACTGTTCGCATTCAGCGACCGCGCTGTGCTGAAACCACTCACCTATCGCTACCTTACCGCAGTTCGGACACCTGGTCTGATAAAGTGCGTCTATCTCTTTTCCCACTGATTCCCGAAGTAGCCCCAAGCCGCGGGCAAGATCTCCGCGGTCAACCTTGCTGCACTCCATGCGCGTTATGAATGTCGCCAGCGGGTTCATGTCCACCCCAATCACCTTGCGTCCCAGGCGCACGCCTTCCACAACGGTCACGCCGCCGCCGCAGAAGGGGTCGAGGATGATGTCGCCGGGATTGGAGTAATGCAGGATAAGTTCGTTGAACACGCTCCACGGCCGCCGGGCGTAATAGCGGTGCATCCGGTAGATAGGCGTGTGCGGCTCGGCGATGACGGCGTGATCAATCGGTTGAATGCTCGCCCGGTCCTTGACCTGGCGGGCGCGAACGTGCATCACCGCTAGTTGCTGAACCTCCTCCGGGTGAGCGGGGTTGAGGCTCAGACCGACCAACTGGTCATCGGGCAGCGCGCGAATCTCGGCCTCTGTCCACTTCTTCGCCTTCGGCTTTCGCACCGAGCGTGACCCCTTTCTCCCAGGAGCGCCTGCACGCCGTATTTTCGCTGGACCGCGCAAGTTTCCTCTCTTTTCCCCCGGGTCACCCCAGGGGAAGCGGCGCAATAGCGCCTCACGTAAACTCGGTGCGCACCAGGATCTCCGCCTGCATCTGCGGGGTCAGGTTGACGAAATAGTCGCTGTATCCCGCCACCCGCACCAGCAGGTCGCGGTATAGCTCCGGCGTGCGCTGCGCCGCGAGCAGGGTCTGCCGGTCCACGCAGTTCACCTGCACCTCGAAAGCGCCCAACTCCATCGCCGTCTCCAGCAGCGCCCGCAGTCTTGCGCGTCCTTCCGCATCGGCCAGAACATCCGGCGTGAACTTTAGGTTCAACACCAGCCCGCCGAGCATCGGGGTGTGACCCCACTTCGTCGTCGAGCGAATCGCGGCCGTCGGCCCCGCGCGCTCGCTGCCCTGTGACGGCCCGGCCCCGTCCGCGAACGGAAAGCCGGAGCGCCGCCCGTCCGGCGTCGCGCCGGTCACCCGCCCTAACTGCTCGTGCATGACCCAGCAGAAGAACCCCGGGATGAAAGCCGCGCCTCGACTCCGCTCGCCATCACCCCGCTCCTGGGTCGGGGCGGAGCCCGGCCACACCTCATGCTTCGCGCACTCGGCGGCGAAGAACTCCGCCATCTCCTGCGCCAGGGCGTCAGCCTCCGGGTCATCATTCCCGTAGCGCGGGAACGACTCGCGGCAGCGCCCGAGCAGCTGCAGCGCGCACTCGAAATCTGTGTCCAGCGCCCGTTTCAGATCAGCCAGGGAAAGCTCGCCCGATTCGCACACCAGCCGCCGGATAGTGGTCAGGCTGTCCACCAGGTTTGCGAGCCCGACAAACGAGCACTCGACCCAGTTGTAGCGCGCGCCGCCCTCGTCAATATCCACGCCGCGCTCCAGGCAATCGCGCGTGAAGCAGGATTGCAGGGGCTTGCCGCCGTGGCGCGCGCGGGTTTCGCGGCACATGTTCTGGTCGGCGACGGCCCCGGCGATGGCGCGGCTCATGCGCGCCTCGTAAGATGCCAGGAAATCACCGAAGGAGGGCGCGCTGGTCTCGTCCCCGGCGACCTCCTCGATCAGCCTCAGCAGCTCGCCACAGAGATTGAAGTACGGGCTGGCGACCCAAACATTACTCGCCCCGACCGGTGTGATCTCCACACAGGTCGAGTTGATGAACTCGTGGCAGTCGGGCGCCGGCACGCCATAGCGCCTCATGCCTGCCGATATCACAGGATCGTTGAACCACGCCGGGTTGCTCGTGCCGCGGGCGATGAGCTCAATGGCGCGGTCGAGCAGCTCCTCGACAGTCCCCGGATGCCAGGCGATGCCCACGCTGGGATATGACAGTCCCACATCCTCCACCGCTTGCAGCGCCATCCAGGTGATCTCATTGGTGACATCGCGACCTTCAAGGTCGGGCGTGCCCGCCGTAGCTCTCGTGCTTCGCACAGCAGCATCAGCGGCGGCGGGCCCACCGATCATGACGCTCACTGCGCCGCCCTTGGCAACATACTCGCTGATGATAATCCACGAGCAGTCCAAAAGCTCCTGCGCCTGTTCGTGAGTCAGGCGACCGGCGGCGATGTCATCGCGGTAGAAGGGCAGCAGGTAGCGATCCACGCGGCCGGGCACCAGATAGCCGACGGCTTCGGCGATCATGGTGCCGGCATTGAGGAAGTGCACCGACTGCAAGGCCTCATGGAATGTCCGCGCCGGGTAGGCAGGGACGCGGCGGCAGACTTGGGCGATGCGCTCGAGTTCGACCCGTCGCTGCGGGTCCGCGCATATCGCGGCGTGGCGCTCAGCCTCTTTTGCATACGCAGCCGCCCATGCGCAGGGTCCTTCCAGCGCCTCCATTGCCGCCTCGTAGAACTTCAGCCGCCGTTGCTCTTGCGCCCGCGCGGGATCAAGCCCCGCGGCGCGCCGGCCAATATCCTCCTGCACACCCCGGGCGCCGCGAGCCAGGAGCAGGTCCAGATCCAGTTGCGCGTGTCCGCTCTGCCCGCCCACGACGGGCTGCGCTGCGGCGAACGGTTCGACGGCCTTAAGTTGAGCGGCGTGTTCGGCGTGGGCCTCCCGCAGCCAGGTCTTGCCGACGATTAGCTCATCCTCGTCAATAACCGGGGTCAGATGGGAAAGGACATAGCGCGTCATGCGCCCTCTGCGCACGATGTGCCAGGGCTCGGCGCAGGAATCGCGCAGCGATTCCATGCGCAGCAGGTGGGGCTCCCAGTTGAGCTCGAACGGGAAGGCGCGGCGCAGCGCTCGCTCGCGCAGGCGCTGGATGCGAGGTGTTCTCATGTTGCGTTGGCGCCGTCGTTAGCCGAGATCCGGAAGAATCCCAGTGCTGCGTCAACATTGATATGATGGCATGCGGTTGTAGGGGCGTGATCCATCACGCCCGTTCCGGGAGGGCGCAATGAATTGCGCCCCTACCCATCAATACATCATTGACGCAGCACTAGGGGCTCAGGCCACCGGCCACATTGTAACACAGGGAAGAGGAGCGCGCCACCGCCATCAAATGACTGTCGTTGCGAGCGCGACGCCAGCCGGGCGAAGGATCTTTACATCGCGCACGCACCTCCCTCAGGCCCGCATTGCCGTGATCGCCGCGAGACCTGAGAACGCCGGCCCGGGCGCCGCGCTGTCGCCGAGCCTATCGCCGCCCCAGATACGCCTCCCACAGTCCGCGAAAATAGCGCATCACGCGCTCTGGGTCTGGGCTCGCCGGAATCTCGGCTAGGCAGAAGCCATCATATTCCGATTCCTTCAGCAACCCCAGCAGCTCGCGATACGGATAGTCGAGGAACAGGTCGCGCATGTGCACCAGGCGGATCAATCCGCGCACCAACTCGAAGCTCGGCCGCACCGACCCCTCCACAATATCCAGGTCGTTCGAATTCCAGCACGCAAAGACATTGTCGTGATCCGCGGCATCAAGCATCGCCCGAATGTTGGGCAACAGCGCTGATTCGTCCCCGTGCACCTCCAGGCGAATCTCGACCCCGTAATCCTTGGCGAACTCGCCGCACTCGCGCAGCGCCCGGCCGATTTGCTCGATGGTCTGCGCTTGCGGCGCGCCTTTGCCTCGGTTGAGCGAGTTGGGTCGCACTTTGACCCCGCACGCTCCGACGTCGGCCGCGAGCTTCACATACTCCTTGGTGCCCTCGACGTTGCGTCGCACCTGCGCCGGGTCAAGCGAGTGATACTCGAACGCGCTGCCCAGGCCCGCCAACTCCACCGGCGAGTCCTGGAAGCGCCGCCGCACTTCCTGGCGCTGCTGTGCGCTCAGATCAACCTCCACCCCGTGCGCATGGCCAGTGCGCAGCTCCACGCCCTGCATGCCGGTGTTGGCGCAGCGCTCGATGACGGTGGGCAGGTCCCAATCTTGCGCCAGGTTGTATGTGACAATGCCGACCTTCATGCCGTGCCTCCGGGAATGAGCGATCCGCAGAACTAACCCCAAGACTGTTCACCGAGGGCCGAAGGATGTCATTGTGAGCGTTGGCGAAGAATCTTGGGACTGGATGTTCTCCAAGGCAAGATCCTTCGCGTTGCTCAGGGCAGCCTCTTCGCGTTGCTCAGAGCTTGCCCTGAGTGTAACGAAGGGATGACAGTTGCCGCCACTTCAATGAAAAGCGTTGGGGGCCAACTGGATTACACAGGTTCAAATAGTGGTCAACGCTGCACCCGTGGGGCAGAAGCCTTGGTCGCCTCTAGCGACTGGCCCACGGCCCGGCGGCCTAAAGGGGAGGGCGCGGGCTTCGCCGCGGTTTCCGCTCAGTTTTCGCGCGAACCAGGAGGCCCTTTGGGTGTCTCCGGCACGCCTTCGCTCCAGAGAACATAAACACCTTTCGCCTCCAGGGAGGCCACGCGCAGCTCGCGGACCAGCCCGCGTCCCGGGCCCGGCGCCAGCGCGAGGTAGGCCAGCCAACGGCCATCGGGCGACCAGGCTGCCACCTCGACCCCCTTGTCAACCGCCCGGCGGCCACTTCCGTTGAGGCCGACAACGTCGAGCCCGCCCGGGCGCGCTGGCAGCACCGCCACCCAGCCGCCGCCCGGGGCGAGATCGCCATTGGGCAGCCTGTATCTCTTCTTACCGCGCAAGTCGTACATCATTGGCCGGGCGCCCAGGTACGTGACGTGGTAGGCGTCCGCGAACCCCGGGGCGCGGCAGTCGCCGTCCGCGCTCGTGGTGACCGTAATGAGTTTGCGCGTCTCGAAGTCCAGGCAATAGACTTGATGCGGTGCGTCGGCCGCAAGCTGGCCGGTGAAGGCCAACGTGGAGCCGTCCGGCGACCATGACGGCTGGGCGGCATCAAACATCGAGGTCAGGCGGGTGAGATGTGAGCGATCCCAGCCCACGACCCAGATCGCCCCGCGGGACCCCTCGCGCTTAGAGACGAATGCTATCCAGCGCCCATCGGGCGACCAGGTGGGGTCGTAGTCGGGCGCGGGGTGTGGTGCGAGCGGAATAGCCCCGGCCCCGTCGGCGTCGGCGGCGTATATCTCCGCCGCCTGGCCCGGGGGTGAAGCCTCAATCAGCACCCATCTGCTGTCCGGGCTCCAGCCGGCTACGCGCCCCGGCTCCCCTGCTCGCACGGCGGTCATAGTGTCGCTGCGATGAACGTAGGTGCCTGCCTCATCGCTCCACACGACCTTGACCCCATCGGGAGAGCACAGGCCCGACGCGACGTGAGGAGTCAGGCGCACGACGCCCCCGTGTACCACATCTGCGGCGTAAAGGCCGGATTCAGTTGAGAATGCCAGCAGCCGCCCCGATTTTGACCAGTTCAGGCCACCTGCCGCTGGATAGGCAGGAGCCGCGGCGCCCAGCACCAAACATGCGGCAGCGAGCACCGCCATGAGACCGCGGCGCACAAGTTTCCTGACCGTGATGAACTCCATTCCGCCCCGTTTTGCGGCCGGCCCCGATCGCGCAAGCTCACTGCCGGGAGTCGAGCCACCGCATCTGGGTGCGATGTGGCCTCGGGTGAAGCCGCATCATGGCCCGACGATTTGTCGCAGTTCGCCCGCCAGCACAATCCCATTATAGTTATTCCGTACCACGCGTCCAATCTGCGCGAGGATGCGGTCCGGGGCGCGCACCTCGAGCCGAGTCGAAGGCTGGTCCTGAGCCCATCCGCTGCGCTCAGAGCTTGCCCTTTCGCGCCACTCAGAGCCTGCCCTGAGCAAGGCGAAGGGGCAAGCTGTGGGCAATGCGAAGGGGAAGATCTTCCGAACGGCGCGCGGCTCGCGCTGGACAGCCCGGGTGTGACCTCGGAGTTTTGGGATGGGAGGGATACCACTCCTCTCCCTCGGTGAGGGAGAGGACCGAGGTGAGGGTGGTAGGCGCCGCCGCGCACCCTCACCCGGCCCGCCGCAAGCGGGCCGGCCGCTCCC